>Ga0073934_10009052_pt1 | contig 12945 bp, 10 predicted proteins | sample LarsenN4metaG_FD_76834 | JGI IMG/M metagenome (GOLD analysis project Ga0073934, IMG submission 76834) | Hot spring sediment bacterial and archeal communities from British Columbia, Canada, to study Microbial Dark Matter (Phase II) - Larsen... ...
CGGTGGCCGAAGCGCGCTCGGCCCTCGGCCTGCTCGAAGCCGGGACCCGCCCCGAGCAGATCGCCCAGGCCCGCCAGGGCGTGCGCCGCCTGGAGGCGAATCTTGCCCAGACCCGCGCCCAACTCGAACTCGCCCGCACCCGCCTCACGCGCAACCGGCAACTGGCCGCCGAGGGAGCGATCGCCGCCGACCGTCTCGACGAAGTGCGCAATCAGGCGGCAGTGGCCGAGCAGGCGGTCGCCCAGGCCGCCGCGAGCCTCACAGAGGCCCGCAACCGTCTGCAGGAACTGCTCAACGGCCCGCGCCCACAGGAACTCTCCCGCGCCCGCGCCCAACTGCGTCAGGCCCAGGCGCGCCTTGCCCAGGCGGAGGTGCAGTACAACGACACCTTCGTGCGCGCCCCGCTCGCGGGCGTCGTCACCCAGAAGTACGCCACGGTGGGGGCCTTCGTGACGCCGACGACCTCCGCTTCGTCCACCAGTTCGGCGACCTCGACCTCGATCGTCGCCATCGCCGCAGGGCTGGAGGTGCTCGCCCGGGTGCCCGAGGTCGACATCGGCCGCATTCGAGAGGGGCAGGCGGTCGAGGTGGTCGCCGACGCCTATCCGGGCCGGGCGTTCGCAGGCACCGTGCGTCTGGTTGCCCCCGAGGCGGTGATCGAGCAGAACGTCACCTCGTTTCAGGTGCGCCTCGCCCTCGGCGAGGCGGCCCGCCGCACCCTGCGCTCGGGCATGAACGTCAACCTGGCGTTCCTGGGCGAGCGCATCGCCGGGGCGACCACCGTGCCGACCGTGGCGATCGTCACCCGCCGGGGCGAGACCGGCGTGCTCGTGCCCGACGAGGACGGGCGACCCCGCTTCCAGCTGGTGCGCATCGGCCAGAGCGTCGGCGACCGCACCCAGATCCTCGACGGCATCCAGCCGGGGGCGCGCGTCTTCGTCGACCTGCCCGGCGGTCGCACGCTCGAAGACGTGGTCGGAGAGTAGGCCATGGACTTCTTCGAGGCGATCGGGATGGCCGTGCGCACCCTGCGCGCCAACAAGTTGCGCTCGGGGCTCACCGCCCTCGGCATCATCATCGGCATCGCCAGCGTCATCGCCCTGGTCGGACTCGCCCAGGGCGCCCGCCGCCTCGCCGAGGAGCAGTTCGAATCGCTCGGGCCGAACGTCATCTTCGTCGCCCCGGGGAACCCCGACGCCCGGCGCACCACCACCAACCTGCCGCGCACCCTGGTGCTCGCCGACGCCCAGGCGATCGCCGAGCAGGTGCCGAGCGTGCGCGAGGTGGCCCCCCAGCTCAACAGCCGCGAACTGGTGAGCTACCGCAACCGCGACCGCTTCACCCTGGCCATCGGCGCCACCCCGGCATTTTTGACGGTGCGCAGCTTTCGGCTGGCGCGCGGGCGCTTCCTCACCAAGATCGACCTCGAGCGCAACGACCGGGTGGCAGTGCTGGGTGCCGACCTGGCCGAACGCCTCTTTGGCACGACCAATCCGCTCGGCGCACGGCTGCGGCTCAAGAACGTCGCCTTCGAGGTGGTCGGTGTGCTCGAAGCGAAGGGCGCCTTTTTGGGCAACAACCAGGACGACGCCATCGTCGTGCCGCTCACCACCATGGCCAACCGCATCGTCGGGCGCACCTCGCCCTACGGCACTGAGATCTCGTTTGTCGCCATCTCGGCCCGCGACGAGGCAAGTGTCGGCGCAACCCGCTTCCAGGTCACCAACCTGCTGCGCCTGCGCCATAAGATCAGCGGCGAAGACGACTTCACCGTGCAGACCCAGCGCGACCTGCTCGCCATCGTCGGTACGGTGAGCGGCGGACTGACGGTCTTACTCGGAGCGGTCGCCGGTATCTCGCTGCTGGTGGGCGGCATCGGCATCATGAACATCATGATCGTCTCGGTCACCGAGCGCACCCAGGAGATCGGCATCCGCAAGGCGCTCGGCGCGAGTCGCCGCGACATCCTCACCCAGTTTCTCATCGAGGCGGTGATCATCTCGGCCCTCGGTGGCCTCGCAGGCACCGCCCTCGGCCTCGGCATCACGACCCTGGTCGCCCTCCTGACCCCGCTCAAGGCGAGTGTCTCCCCCCTCACCGTGCTCATCGCCGTGGGCGTCTCGGCGGGCATCGGCCTGTTTTTCGGCGTCGTCCCGGCCCGGCGGGCGGCACAACTCGACCCGATTGTCGCCCTGCGGAGCACCTGATATGGCCAGCGTCATCCAGCTCGAAGATGTCTGGAAGATCTACGGAGAGGGCGAGACCGAGGTGAAGGCCCTCGCTGCCATCGACCTCACTGTCGAGGCGGGCGAGTACTGCGCGATCATGGGGCCCTCCGGCTCGGGCAAGTCGACCTTGATGAACCTGATCGGCTGCCTCGACCGGCCGAGTCGAGGGCGCTACTGGCTCGATGGCACCGATGTCGCCGAGAAGGACGACGAAGAACTCGCGCATATTCGCAACCGCAAGATCGGCTTCGTCTTCCAGCAGTTTCACCTGCTGCCCCAACTGAGCGCCCTCGAAAACGTCGCCCTGCCGATGGTCTACGCCCGCGTTCCTCGCGCCGAGCGCGAAGAACGCGCCCGGGAAGCCCTCGTGCGCGTCGGGCTCGCCCAGCGCCTCGGCAACCTCCCCGGCCAGCTGTCGGGCGGACAGCAACAGCGCGTCGCCATCGCCCGGGCGATCGTCAACCGTCCGGTGCTGCTGCTCGCCGACGAACCCACCGGCGCCCTCGACACCACCACTGCCCGGGAAGTGCTGCAGATCTTCGCCGAACTGAACACCCAGGGCATCACCGTGCTCATGGTCACCCACGCCCCCGAACTCGCCCGACTCACCCGCCGGATCATCTGGCTGAGAGACGGACGCATTGTCCACGCCGCCCTCGGCCCCGATGAACTCGCCCGCGTCCTCGACCTCAGCCCGGAGCCGCAATCATGGACGGCAAAAAAGTAAAGTATCTTTTCTGATCTGAACGCACTATTAACAGTCTTTGCGATTCCTCGATCTTTTGCAAAATGCTGGCGAAAATAAAGTTGCAGGGCAAAGCGAAAAGGTTCGATCAATATGACATCAGACACCAGAACGCACACCTCCGCGCATCACCTCTCGACCGCTGAGAGCCCTCCAAAAGAGCAACAGGGTACAGTATTCAAGACTCATACCTCCTGTTCGATTGTGTGCCCGCACTGTGGAGAGGCGATGACCTGGCATTACGACGGAAAAATCTGGCATGGCCACTGTGCCGGTTGCATGCGCACCCTGCGCGGGAACTATCCAGAATGTGAATACATGGACTATACGTACATTCCTGAAGCCGATGTACTGCTGGGGGCCCGCGGTTGCTGAGAACCGCTTCCCGGTCAGTTGGTTGCCTGTTCTCCTTGGCGCCGACCGGACAGACGTCCGGTCGGCGCTTCTATGGCTGTAGAATCGAGGCTGCTTTTTGGGAGGACGACCGTGGCCACCAGCATCGACGACTTTTTTGCCGCCTGTCTCGGTCAGTGGTCGATTGAGCGCACCTACCACTACCTGGCCACCCCCGACGGTCGCATCGAACGTTCGCACACCGACTACGACATCCGGCCGCTCACCGCCGAGCGGGTGGGCAGGGTTCTCGCCGACAACGGGCGTTCGGAGGCCGCCACCGATCGGCACTGGGGGTTTTACCTGGCCTTCGACACCCTCTCCGACCGCGGCGAACGGGTGGCCATGGAACTGAATATTCTCTTTGTGCCCACCGCCAGCACCGATGGAGTGGTCGAGGGCGACTACCTGCGCGACCGGGCTTACGAAGAAGCGCGGCCGATGGTCTCCCACTTCCGCTACGACCCCGACCGCGCCGAGCTGCGCATGGTGACGCGCTACACGCGCACCGTCTCGGTCGATTCGATCGTGCTGGTCAACCCCGACCTGCGCCTCAGGCAAATCCAGAACTTCCGCCGTCCCGCGAGCGAGCACACCCCGCTCACCGCACTCGAACTGGTCGGTTTCGGTGTCGAACGCAAAGTGATTTCCGAGTCCGGCAAAACAGATCCGTAGTTTTTCGGGGATGTCGTTCGAGAGTGCTGAAGACTGGTGCGAGGCGCGGGATTACCCGGAGAAGATCGTGAGTATGCGTACTGATTTATGCGAATTCCTCTGCGATTTGTCTGCATGGAGGTGTTGAAATCACCCACTGTCGTGTTTACTGTGTTTAGTGCCTCCAACAAAGTTTTCTGCTCCTGCCCCAGCGGAGATGACGATGCCGTCAGTGATCACTCTTAGGGGTAGCCGGAGCACTTCTCACAGGCAGGTCGACTGGCTTGCCTTGCCGAAACGAGTTTCTTGCATGCCACTTCAACTTCCCCTGAGGTCAGCCATGTCCATGCAACCCTACACCGTCGTTCGTCTGAATAACTCCGTCCACGCTACCGCTCCTGCCGCTACCAGTCCTGCCGTTACCAGTCCTGCCAGACAGCGGGTGCTCGAGGCGATGAATCGCTTCGATTATTCCCTGGTCAAGACCACGGTTTCGCAGATCGATGCCGAGCGCTTCCCGCGGCTCAGACAGGCTGCCCAGGCACTCCTTGAGGTTGGGGTGTCGGTCGAAGTGTATCAGATGTTCATCACCGACAACCCCAATCCCGCCTACTTGCTGCGCGCTCCGGCCGCCGACAAGTTCACCATCTGCTTCGATTGGGAAACCACCGTTCGCTGGTACCGTCTTCTCGACAGTGTCTACTCGGAAGCGAACGCCTGGCTGCACAATCCCTCCGGCCTCATAGCCCTCTAGTTTGCTCCCATGCACAAGCGCTGCAGCTCTATGGAACGCTCCGTAGAGCTGCATTCCAATGAAAGCCCCTCCGCTCCTGGGCGCCTGCTCTGAGCATTCGCCGCCCTTTTTGGGATGCGCGAATTGCTGAGAAGAATCTCCGGCGATCCCCGTTCGTAAGAGCACGGAGGGGTGCCGACATTCCGCCATTTCTTAACTTTTATAAAGGGATTTGCTGTCGGCGCTTTCTGGCGTCGTTTGAAAGTTCGATGAAAACTTTTCTCCGCTGAAAGGGGCGCTGTAGCGTAGTGGGTAAGTTGCAAGTAAGCCTGGCCGCGTCTCACCGCTTCCTGCAATCCAGAGACTGATTCCCGACCGCTGTGTAGTGATTCCTCAGGCATTTTCCATGAGCATTTCCGCCATGACCACCCCCGCAGCCCCGATGGCTTCCAGTTCGATGAGACACCCGCTTGCAGTTCACCTGGAAGCGCTCGCCCACCACCGCTTCAACGGTCGGGTCGACGTGTACGGCTCGGCGGGCGCTTCGCCCTGGAGCCTCTACTTCTACCTGGGGCGGATCTTCTACGCAGCCGGGGGAACACAGGCGGCAAGACGTTGGCGGCGGCTGTTTGCCCAGCACTGCGGCACCCTCAATCCGGCAGTGACCGCCGAACTTGCCCGCCAACTGGCCGCCGAGCGCGAGTGCCGCGAGTACCATCTGCTGTCGCTGTTGCTCGAACGGGGCGAAGTCGAGCGCGAGAAGGCGGTGGCCATGCTCGACGCCCTCATCGACGAGGTGATGCTCGACATCGCCCTCGTTCCCCAGGTGCAGTGCCGTCTGATGCGCAACGCCGGTCCGGCGGCCAAGCTCGCGGTCTTTACGGTCAGACAGATTCTTGCAAAAGCCGACCTGCAGGTGCAGCGCTGGCAGAACGTGCTCCAGCAGGGCAGCACCCTCAACGACGCGCCGATTCTGCGCCTGCCGCAGCGGTTGCAGCAGATGGTTCCTCCCGTGGTGTTCGAGACAATGCGGACCCGTCTCGATGGACGCAACAACCTGCGGGAGCTGGCCGCCTCGATGAACAGGGATGCACTTTCTGTCGTGCGGTCGTTAATGCCTTACGTGAACGAGGGAATCATCGAACTTGTTGCGGTTTCCGAAATGCCCGCCGCTGCCGCACCCCCTCCACCTCCTCGCCTTGAGAGCTCCGAGCCGACCCGCGGACCGGGGCCGCTCATCGCCTGTATCGACGACAGTCCCCAGGTCTGCGCGATTCTGGAGGAGATTTTGCAGCAGGCCGGGTATCGGTGCGCAACCTATCAAGATCCGATTCGGGCCTGTGCCCAGTTGCTCCAGCAGCAGCCGGACCTGGTCTTTCTGGATCTGGTGATGCCGACCACGAGCGGTTACGAGATCTGTGCGCGCCTTCGCAAAGTACCGGCTCTGAAGAACACCCCCATCATCCTGTTGACCGCCCACGTCGGCATCCTCGACCGTGTTCGGGCCAAAATGCTCGGTCTGACAGACATGATGCAAAAACCCATCGAGCCGGCGGCTGTGCTCGCCATGGTCCGCAAACATCTCGCTGCCGATCCACAAATCTCTGTCACAGGGGCGACACGTCTATGAGCACGGTACTGGTCATCGAGGACACGTTAACCGATGTGGAGATCCTGGCGGGCTGTCTGCGCCAGGAAGGTCTGCAGGTGATCACCGCCCGCTCCAGCGAGGAGGCGAGCGAGAAGATCGAGCGGCAGAAGCCCGACGCCATCGTGCTGGACGTGGTGCTGCCCGGACGCAGCGGCTACGAGCTGTGCCGCCAGCTCAAGTCCCAGAACACGACGAGCGACATCCCGATCGTCATGTGTTCGACCAAAGACAGCGACATCGACCGCTTCTGGGGGATCAAGCAGGGGGCGGACGCCTTTCTGCCCAAGCCCATCGACAAGGACGAACTCGTCCGCACGGTCAAAAAACTGATCCGCTTTTGAGGCATTCGCCATGGACAGCCGGACCACCCCCGGCCGCAGGCGCAGAGGCGTCGGCGGCGCGGTCGTCGATGAGTTGCAGTTTCTCTCGTTTCGGGTCACCGACGGCACCGGTGTGCTCGTCGACATCGCCCGGGTGGTCGAGGTGCTGTCGCTCAGCGCGGCCGATCTGGTGCCGATGCCCGACACCCACGCCTGCATCGTCGGCGTCACCAACTGGCGCGGCGAAATCCTCTGGGTGGTCGACCTGTCCCAGTTTCTCGGCTACCCGCCGCTTGCCGCCGCCTCGGCGATGCGCTGCACGGTGGTGGTCGTCGGCAACGGCGCTCACCGTCTGGGCTGGCTGGTTCCCCAGGTCGAGGAGACAGTGCGCCACCCCCGCGCCCAGATTCTGCCCGTGCCGACCATGATCTTTCCTCTGCAGTTGCACGCTTACCTGCAGGGCTACCTCCTGCAGCCCGGCGAGAATGCCGTGCTGGTCCTCGACGCCGCCGCCGTGCTCGACTCCCCGTACTGGCAGGCCACCTGAGACGCATCTACCCAGTTAGTGAGATCCATCCCATGACCGCCATCTACCCCGGTAACTCCAAACCCAACTCCGCTGGCCCGGCCGAACCCGTCGAACAGATCGCAGCGCAGGCCGCCGAACTGCGCTCGCGGCTGATCGGCGACGACGACCTCGCCACCGACGCGGTGCTCGCTGAACTGCAGCGCATCGAGCACCTGGCGAAGGCCGCCCTCGGGGCGAAGCAGACCGAGGGGGTGGATCGCATGGAGCGCGACAACCTGTTCGAGATCATCGGCAAGATTCGCAGCTCGCTCGACCTCGACACGATCTTCCAGATTGCCGTCACCGAGGTGCACCGGCTCATCAGCTGCGAGCGGACGATTATCTACAAGTTCGACCAGGAGTACAACGGCGTCGTCGTGGCCGAGGCCCTCGAACCAGGCTGGCCGGTCTCGCTGGGAGTGCCGCTCGTCGACACCTGCTTCCGCGAATCGAAGGCCCAGAAGTACTCCAATGGCCGGATCTTCGTTGCCGACGACATCTACGAGATGGGCCTCACCCCCTGCCATGTGCGCCTCCTGGAGCGCTTCGCCATTCGCGCCAATCTGGTGGTGCCGATCCTGCAGAGCGACCGGGTCTGGGGCCTCCTGCTCTGTCAGCAGTGCTCGGGTCCGCGCCACTGGCTCGACAGCGAAATCAACGCCCTCTATCAGATCGGCGCGCAACTGTCGGTGGCGATCAGTCAGGCCGAGGCCCTCAAGCGCACCGAACAGCGCACCCGCGAGGAGCGCGACCAGCTCCTCTCGTTTATTGCCCGCCTGCGCGGCTCGCTCGAACTGTCCGAGATCTTCAGCACGACCGTGACGGAAGTGCAGAGGCTCCTGGGGGTCGACCGGGCGATCGTCTACCGCTTCGACGAAGACTACAACGGCGTGGTGGTGGCCGAGGCGATCACGGCGGGCTGGACAGCGTCGCTCGGCGTGCCGATCGTCGACACCTGTTTTCAAGAGACCCAGGCGTCGCAGTACACCGGCAACCGCATCTTCGTCGCCGACGACATCTACGAAGCCGGGCTCACCCCCTGCCACCTGAAGCTCCTGGAGCGCTTCGAGGTGAAGGCCAACATCGTTGTGCCGATCCTGCAGGTCGACAAGGTCTGGGGTCTACTCATCTGCCACCAGTGCGCCGCCCCCCGCCGCTGGCAGGAGTCAGAGATCAACCTCCTCTACCAGATCGCCACCCAGCTCACCGTGGCCGTGCAGCAGTCGGAACTGGTCCAGCGCATCCAGCGGCAGGCGCGGGCCGAAAAGGAGAAGCTGCAGCTGCGTGACCGGCTCTCGGCGGTCATCTCCGAGTTCCGGCGCACCCTCGAAGTCGACACGATCTTCCAGACGGCGATGCGCGAGTCGCGGTTGCTCTTGAACGCCGACCGCGTCGCCATCTACCGCTTCGACCCCGACTGGGGCGGCGAATTCTTCGCCGAATCGGTCGCCCCCGGCTGGCGGGCCCTGGTGGGCACCGAGCGCGCCCGGGTCAACGACACCTTCCTGCAGCAGTCACAGGGTGGCCGCTACAAAGACGGCGAGTCGCAGGTGGTCAACGACGTCTACAACACCGGCTTCGATTCGTGCCACATCGCTCTTCTGGAGCAGTTCCAGGCGCGGGCGTACATCATCGTGCCGTTCTTCAAAGACCAGCGCCTCTGGGGTCTGCTCGCCGCCTATCAAAACAGTGGCCCGCGCCAGTGGAGCCCGGACGAGGTGGATGTCATGACGCAGATCGCCACCCAGCTCACGGTGAGTTTGCAGCACGCCGAACTCGTCAGCCAGGTGCAGAAGCAGGCCGCCCAGCAGGCCGAGGCCGCCACTGCCCAGCGGGCCGCCAAAGAGAAGATCCAGCGCCGGGCGATGGACCTGCTCATCGAAGTCGACCCGGTGAGTAAGGGGGACCTCACCGTGCGGGCGCGGGTCACCGACGATGAGATCGGCACGATCGCCGACTCGTACAACCAGACGGTCGAAAACCTCAGCCGCATCGTCATGCAGGTGCAGTCGGCGGCTTCGCAGGTGAGCGAGATCGCCACAGTCTCCGGCCACTCGATCCAGATGCTCTCCGACGAAGCCCAGCACCAGTCGCAGGAGATGGCCGACGCCCTCGCCCAGCTCCAGAAGATGGCCCTCACCACCCAGGCGGTCTCCGACTCGGCCCGTCAGGCGGAACTGGCGGTGCAGCAGGCCAACCGCACCGTCGCCGAGGGTGACGGGGCAATGAACCGCACCGTCGAAGGGATCCTCGTCATCCGCGACACGGTGGCGGCGACGGCCAAAAAGATCAAGCGCCTCAGCGAATCGAGCCAGAAGATCTCGAAGGTCGTCAACCTCATCTCCAACTTCGCCGCCCAGACCAACCTGCTCGCCCTCAACGCCTCGATCGAAGCGGCCCGTGCCGGTGAGGCGGGCCGCGGCTTCGCGGTGGTTGCCGACGAAGTGCGCTCGCTCGCCCGCCAGTCGGCTTCGGCCACCGCCGAGATCGAAAAGCTCGTCCAGGAGATCCAGACCGAGACCGGCGAAGTGGCGGCGGCGATGGAAGCGGGCACCGAGCAGGTCGTCAAGGGGACCAATCTGGTCACCGAGACCCGCCAGAGCCTCACCGAGATCGCGGCGGTCGCCGGTCAGATCCAGGCGATGGTCGAATCGATCGCCACGGCCTCGAAGGCGCAGACCGGCGAGGCGGCGGCGACGACATAGATCATCGAACGGGTGGCGGCGATGGCAGGCAAGAACTCCCAGGACGCCCTTGCCACCCTGCAGTCGTTCCAGAAGCTGCTGGAGACGGCCCACACCCTGCAGACCAGCGTCGGCCAGTTCAAGGTCGACTAAGCCCCACCCCCTCCATCCAGGAGGGGGAGTTCTTCTTCATCCTCGGTGTGCCCATGGCAATCGATGCAAGCATCCGGGAGAAGGCCGCCCAGTTTTTCATCCAGGAAGCGCCGGAACTTCTCCAGACCATCGAGCAGGAGCTATTGACGCTCTCGCGGGAGCGCACTCCCCAGAAGGTTCACAGCATGATGCGGGCCGCCCACTCGATCAAGGGCGGGGCGGCCAACATCGGCCTTGAGACGATCAAGACCCTTGCCCACCGCCTGGAAGACTTCTTCCGGTCGCTGCACCACGAGGCGCTCGTCATCGACGCCGAGCTTGAGGATCTGCTCCTGCGGGCCTACGACTGTCTGAGAAAACCGCTCATGGACGTCGTGCAGCGCGGTCGGCTCAACAAGTCCGCCGCCCTGCGAGACGCCGAGCCGGTGTTCGCCCGCCTCGACGAACGCCTCGCGGGCTTCGGCCCCGGCGAGTTGCCGACCATGGCCGAACTGGGGGTCGACATGACCCGTTCGGTCTTCGAGATGGACGTCGCCCAGGGCATCGAACGCCTGCGCCGGGTGGCTTGCGACCCCCACCATCCGACCCTGGAGGGGGAGCTGCGCGCCCAGGCGGAAGTCTTTTGCGGGCTTGCCGAACTGCTGGAACTACCCGGCTTCGCCGCTATCGCCCACCAGACCCTCGCCGCCCTCGACCGCCATCCCGGGGCGGCTCACACCGTCGCCACCCTCGCCCTCGCCGACTTCGAGCGCGCCTACCACCGGGTCATGGACGGCGACCGCACCCGCGGTGGCGAACCCTCCGCGCAACTGGCGACCCTGGCCGGGGCGGCTTTGCCGGTGGTCGACGCCCCACCTGCTGCTCCGATTTTGTCTCCGATTTCGCCAGCCACCGAAGTTCCCCCCCCTGCCCCGCTGGCCGAAGAGGCTCTCCCGCCCCCAGTCGTCTCCGAGTCTGCCGCTGAGCCTCTACTTCTCCCCGATTTCCCGGCACCCGATGCGGCGATCGACGGGTCGGATGTCTCCTTGCCGGGTGTTGCCCCGCTGCCCCTCGACGCGCTGTTTGCCGATCTGAGCGAGGCGGAGGTGGACGCTCACCGGGCCGAGCCGCTTCCGGCCTCGCTGTCGTTCGATGAGATGTTCGGCTTCGTCGTCGAGGCGACGCCCCCTGTGCTTTCCCCGCCTCCCCCCGACCCTGTTTCCCCGGTTGGGGCCGCGATGGCTGAGGCGGTGCCGCAGTCGTCTGCCGTCGAGCCACCGGCAGACGCGGTCCCGCCCTCTCCCCCTGTTCCTCCCCCTGTTCCGCCTGTCCTCGCTTCTGCGAGTGCAACCGCCCTGGAAGTGCCGCCCCCGCTGGTTGCCGCCCAGGCCGTCGAGGACGACGAGGAAGATGTCCTGCCCGGCAGCGAGGCGGCCGAGGCTCCCGCCGCCCGCCCCTCGGTGCGCGTCGACCTCGACCGCCTCGACCGCCTCAACAGTCAGGTGGGCGAACTGGCCATCGCCCAGAACGGTCAGGCCCTTCAGAACGAGCGCCTGCAGGCCACCGTCGCCCTGCTGACCGAGCGGCTCGCCCGCATCACCGACCTGGGAAGCCAGCTGCGCACGCTCTCCGACCAGATGCTCGCCTCCCAGGGGCGCTCGGTGCTCACCCCTGCCTGGGACTCGGGGTTCGACGCCCTCGAACTCGACCGCTACGGCCAGCTGCATCTGATGCTGCAGGACGCCGTCGAGACGATCGCCCAGGTCGAGGAGGCGGCGGGGGATGTCGCCCTGTTTGCCGGACTCTCCAACCAGAGCCTGGAGCGCCAGCGCCGCATGCTCAAGCACCTGCGCGACGACCTGATGTGGGCGCGGATGCTTCCCCTGGGCGAAATTCTCGATCGCTTCCCGCGAGCACTGCGCGAGCTTTCTCGTCAATGGGGCAAGCCCTGCGACCTCAAGCTCACCGGCACCCACGTGCTCGTCGACAAGGCGGTGCTCGAAAAGCTCTACGACCCGATCCTGCATCTGGTGCGCAACGCCTTCGACCACGGCCTCGAAGCCCCCGAGGTCCGCCGCGCCGCCCGCAAGCCCGAGACCGGCCGCATCGAGATCCGCGCTTACCACCAGGGGGGGCGCACGGTGATCGAGGTGCGCGACGACGGCCGCGGCCTCGACTACGAGGCGATCCGCCGCCGGGCGGTCGATCGGGGTCTGCTCTCCGCCGAGGGGGCAACCAACGCAAGCCGGGCCCGCCTCATCGAGTGCATCTTCGAACCCGGCTTCAGCACCGCCGAGCGGGTGAGCGACCTGTCGGGGCGAGGGGTCGGCCTCGACGTCGTGCGCGAGCAACTCGCCGCCCTCAAAGGCACAGTGAACGTCACCTCCGAACCTGGCAGCGGCACGGTCTTCTCGCTCTTTATCCCGCTCACCCTTTCGGTGGCGAAGCTGCTGGTCTGCACGGCGGGCGGTGCCGCCTACGCCCTCGCCTCCGACAGCATCGAGACGATCCTGGTGCCCCGCGGCGGACAGATCAGCGAGACCAACGGCCAGCGCCTGCTGCAGTACCGCCGCCGCCTGGTGCCTGTGCGCCGCCTGAGCGAACTGTTGCCCTACAACCGGCCGCTCCCGGAGCTGGAAGGCCGCGACGCCCTGCAGTCGTTCCCCCTCCCTGCCGACTGGGCGAAGCCGCTGCTGCTGTTGCGCCTCAAGTCGCAGCTATTGGCGGTCGAGATCGATCAGGTGGTCACCGAGCAGGAACTGGTCATCAAACCGATGGGCAGTACGATTGCTCCCCCCGAGTACATCTACGGCTGCACGATCCTGGGCGACGGCAGC
>Ga0073934_10009053_pt1 | contig 12943 bp, 17 predicted proteins | sample LarsenN4metaG_FD_76834 | JGI IMG/M metagenome (GOLD analysis project Ga0073934, IMG submission 76834) | Hot spring sediment bacterial and archeal communities from British Columbia, Canada, to study Microbial Dark Matter (Phase II) - Larsen... ...
GTATGGAACTCTCCGACGACTTCATGGCCCAGATGGCTCTGCAACAGATGCGCACCCAGCTCGGCAACTTCGGGCTGACGCCCCAGCAGATGTTCAGCCAGATGGAGGCTACCCTTGAGCAGATGAAAAGCCAGGTGCAGTGACCACATGGTGCCAGTTCGCAAGTTGACCAAGGGCCAGAAGGCCGTCCTCGATCTGCTCGAGCAGACGCGCCAGCCCCTCTCGGCCCAGGAGATCTTCCTGCAGTTGCGCGGAACCGAGCAGGAGGTCGGACTGGCAACCGTGTACCGCTCCCTGGAGGTGCTGCAGGAACTCGGCCGCATTCAGACCATCGACGTGCGCGGCAACCAGCACGGCCACGGCGCCCAGACCCACTACCTCATCGGCCGCGAGAGCCACGGCCGCCATCACCTCATCTGCCTGTCGTGCAAGCGCGTGGTGCCCCTCGATCACTGTCCGGTGGGGGATCTGGAAAGTCACCTTTCCAGGGATCATCGTTTTGAGATCCAATACCACGTTCTCGACTTCTACGGCACCTGCCACGACTGTCGTGAGGCACTCGGAGCCTGAAGCGAGCCGTGACTGATCTATGACTGCTTTATGACCGACCGTATTGCCCTTGTCTGGCATCGCCGCGACCTGCGCGTGCACGACAACCCGGCCCTCAACCGGGCAGCCGTCGAGAACACTCGGGTGCTCGGCGTCTTCGTCGTCGATCCGGCGATCATCGACGACCCCGACACGGCCCCGGCCCGGGTCTACTACCTGCGCGAGTCGGTCCTGGAGCTGCAGCGCTCCTACGCCGAGCGGGGTGGATTGCTGGTCGTGCGCCTCGGTGAACCGGCGGCGGTGCTCGCTGAACTCGCCACCGCTGTTGGGGCGACGGCGGTGCACTTCAACGACGATGTCGAGCCCTACGCCCGCGAGCGCGATGCCCGGGTGGGCGCGGTGCTGACGGCGCGTCGGGTCGCGGTGCACGCTCACCCGGAGATCCTGCTGCACCCGGCCGACGCGGTGCGCACCCAGCAGGGGCAGCCCTACACGGTCTTCACGCCCTTCTGGCGCAACTGGTCGGTCAAGCCGAAGCCAAAACCCTTCGCGGCACCCGAGCGTCTGCAAAGCCCCGCCTGCGATCCCGGTCACTTCCCGGAACTGGCCGCACTGGGACGGCCCTTTGCAGGTGCCCTGCTCGTGCGGCCGGGGGAGCGGGCCGCCCGCGAGCAACTCGACGCCGTGATCGCCGGGATTCTCTACCGCTACGGCGGCGAGCGCGACCTGCCGGCGGTGGCGGGCACGTCCCAGATGGGTGCCCACCTGAAGTTTGGGACCGTTGGCATCCGCGAAGTCTGGTTGCGCACCCAGCAGGCCTGGAAGGCCGCCACCAGCGACGAAGCGCGCGCGAGCGTCGCGGTCTATCAGCAGGAACTGGGCTGGCGCGAATTCTACAAGTATGTGCTCTATCACTTCCCGTACGTGGCGGAGGGACCCTTCCGCCGCGAATTCGAGCGCTTCCAGTGGGACGACGACGAGGAGCGCTTCGAGCGCTGGTGCCGGGGCGAAACCGGCTATCCGCTCGTCGACGCGGCCATGCGCCAGCTCAATACCGTCTCGTGGATGCACAACCGCCTGCGCATGGTGGTGGCGAGCTTCCTGACCAAAGATCTGCTCATCGATTACCGGCGTGGCGAGCGCTACTTCATGCAGAAACTGGTCGACGGCGACCTCTCGGCCAACAACGGCGGCTGGCAGTGGGCGGCCTCGGTGGGTACCGATCCCAAACCGCTGCGCATCTTCAATCCGAGCACCCAGGCCGAGCGCTACGACCCCGAAGCGCGCTACATTCGCCTGTGGCTGCCGGAACTGGCCCCGGCCGACACCCGTGCGCTCCTCAAGGTCGAGCGCTTCACTCCCCTCGAACGCTCCCGCTACGGCTACCCGCCACCCCTGGTCGACCATGCCCGCCAGCAGCAGCGCTTCAAAGAGCGCTACCGCACCCTCAAAGATGCGCAATCCGCAGACAGTTCGTAGGGCACACCCCCGCGGATCTGCTAAAACTAAGATCAGTAGCGTGGATAGTCCTGGTCGGCGTTTGCGCCGAGCGAACGAAGACGCCTCTTCTCTATGTCAGAACTGCCCTCAATGTTCATGGCCACGACGGTCGCCGAGGTGACGCTGTCGTGGCCCGAAGTTTTTCTCAGAGTGCTCGCAGTCCTGCTGCTGGTCCTGCTCAACGCCTTTTTCGTGGCAACCGAGTTCTCGCTGGTCTCCGTGCGGCGCACGCGCATCGAGCAACTGGTCGAAGAAGGTAACCGGGCCGCCCAGGCCGTGCAACGCTCCCAGCAGGATCTCGACCGTTATCTGTCGGCCACCCAACTGGGCATCACGATTGCCTCGCTGGCCCTTGGCTGGATCGGCGAAGGAACGATCGCCGCTCTGCTGGAGCCTGCCCTGAGCCGCCTGCCGATGGCCATCGACGGCGCGCTCCTGCACACCGTGAGTGCCGCCATCGCCTTTGCGCTCATTACCTACCTGCACATCGTGCTCGGCGAACTCGCCCCCAAGTCGGTGGCCATCCTCTACCCCGAGCGCACGGCGATGCTCTTCGCCGGGGCCAACGAGCTCTTCTACCGGCTATTTGCGCCGTTTCTCAACCTGCTCAACCTGTCATCGAATCTGGTGTTGCGCACGGCCGGTGTGCCCCAGGCAACCAACATTCACCACAATCAAATCAGCCCCGAGGAGTTGCAACTGCTCATTGCCGCCTCCAGTGCCTCGGGTTCCCTCGACAAAGACGAGCAGGAGTTGCTCGTCAACGTCTTCGAGTTTGGTGACACCGTGGCGAGCGAAGTGATGGTGCCGCGTACCTCGATCGACGCCATCCCGATCGACGCCACTATCCAGCAGGCGCTCGCCGAAGTGGCCGCGACCGGCCACTCCCGCTACCCGCTCTACGACGAGTCCCTCGATACGATCCGGGGGATGATCCACATCAAGGACATCGTCACCCGCCTCGCCGAGGGTAAGTTGCAGATGGACGACTCGGTGCAGCCCCTTGCCCGCCCGATCCAGTTCGTGCCCGAGAACATCCGCATCAGCGAATTGCTCACCCGCATGCAGCGCGAACGGCAGGCGATGGTGATCGTCGTCGACGAGTTCGGTGGCACCGCCGGACTCCTGACCCTCGAAAACCTGATCGAACAGATTGTCGGCAGCATCGAGGACGAGGGCGAACAACCCCATCTCGACATCGTCAAGCTCGACGACGACAACGCCGTTGTGCAGGCCCAGACCGACCTCGAAGAGGTCAACGAACGCCTCGGCCTCGATCTGCCCGTCTCCGACGAGTACAAGACCCTGGGCGGTTTCCTGATGTATCAACTGCGCAAAGTTCCGGAGGCGGGTGAAAATTTCTCCTTCGAAGGTGTCGAGTTGACTGTGCTGGAGATGGAAGGCCCGCGCCTCGAACGAATCAAGGTTTCGCGCCGCCCCAATCCGACCGTCCTCGAAGTCGACACCCCCGACCATACCCCGGCCCAGGGCTGATCCCCGGCGACGTACGCAGCAAAAGTTAACATGAGTTTAATGACAAGTCGCGGGCTCAGCGGTGTGGGGAATGTTAGCCTGATCGCACAGCTTACAGGCAACCGCAAACAGGGTTGTGCAACACGAAGCATTCTTGCCACGAACAGGAGGCGTGTATGCAGCTTGCGATCCACGGTAAAAACATCGAGATCACCGAAGCAATTCGCGACTACGTCAGCCGTAAACTCGACAAAGTTTTCCAGCACTTTGATCAGCTGACAGTCGGCGTAGACATCTACCTTTCTGTCGCTCGCAATCCGCGCATTGCTGACTGCCACTCCGCCGAAGTTACTGTCCACGCCAACGGCGCGATCATCCGCGCCGAGGAACGCACCGAAAACCTGTACGCCAGCATCGATCTGGTTGCCGACAAACTGCACAGACAGTTGCGCAAGTACAAAGAACGCCTGCAGAAACGTCCGCGGCCCAAGACTGCGATGGCAGTGGTCAACCAGGTGCCCATGGCGCCGCCCCAGGCCAACGGCACGCCCACCCTTCCCCGGGAGATCGTGCGCACGAAGTATTTTGCGATGCCGCCGATGACGACCGAAGAAGCACTCGACCAGTTGGCGCTGGTCGACCACGATTTCTTCGTCTTCCGCAACATTCAGACCGGCGAGATCAATGTGCTCTACGAGCGCAATCACGGTGGTTACGGTGTGATTGTGCCTCGCTAGATTGCTGTCGGTATCGGGTGTCAACGGCTCGTTGACACCCTCTGCCTATAGGGGAGTAAGAATTCCCGACAGATCGACGTGCGGCGCCTGTCCCCAGAACGCTTCCAGTTGATAGAAATCGCGCTCCTGGGGCATGAGGATATGAACGATCACTTCGCCGTAGTCGATGAGGACCCAGCTGCCTTCAGCCAGCCCTTCGACGTGCTCCGGTTTGCGATTGAATTCGCTTTGCACCCGTTCGTCGATCGCGTTGCCGATGGCGCGCACCTGGGCACGGGAACGACCAGTGACCAGCACGAAGTAATCCGCCAGAATAGTAAGCTGACCCACCGCCAGAACGACAATCTGTTCGCCTTTTCGATCGTCTGCAGCCCGTACGGTGGCAAGGGCAATGTCGAGGGCCTGGTCTTCGCTCAAGGTGTTTCCTTCGGCTTCAAGATGCTGAGGGCCCAGTTGCGCGTGTCGAGGGTGCGCGGGTGGATCGGGCGCCCAGTGGAGATCAGTTCCAGAATAGTCTGCTCGGCACCGACCAGAACCGCAACCAGAAGCCCCTGCTCCACAGCAGTACGCACCCGTGCGACGTCCTCGCCCCGGCGGGTCGGTTCGATCCAGTCGGCGACGTAGAGGATCTGGCTGAGCAGATCCATGGGCGCTGCGCCGAGGGTGTGGTTGGCGATCGCGGTGAGTACCTGCGGGTGATGTTCGCCGAACAATTCGGCGGCAAGGGCGGCACTCACCTCGGCGTGCAGCAGGTGGGGGGTGGCCTGCTGGATCGGGTCGACGGCAATTGCCAGGCGGCGGGCCTCGCTCAGCAACCGGGTACTGTCGAAGTGCTTGGCCAGGTCGTGCAGCAGACCGGCGCGCGCCGCAAGGGACGGGTCGGCCCCGAAGCGCTCCGCAAGGGCCACCGCGCAACCCTCGACACCGAGGATGTGGGCAAGGCGTCGGGGAGGCACGTGGGCGTCAAGCCAGGCGAGCACCGGCGTGCGCCAGTCGAGGTTGGTGGCTGTGCTCTGCATGAAACGGTTGGCAGGGCAAAAGAGATCTTCATTTTGCCACTCAATTCAACATCGACCCACGATCGACGTTCCGCACCGGTTCGCACACCGCCAGGTCGTGGTAAGTGGTTCCCAGGAGCGTCCCGAGCAGAGGAAAGGCGAGGGTGTACACCCCCAGGCTCAACAGCAGGCGGGCGGCGATGGCCGCTCCCCCGCCCGGGAGCGGCAACAGGGCGGCAAGCCCGCCAGCCAGCGTCCAGCTCACCAGTGGCCAGACCAGCATCGGCGCAAGGGCCAGGCAGGCGACCAGCCCGAGGTGGCCGCGCACCAGACGCACGCTGCGCATCAGCGCCCGCAGGATGCCGATGTCTTCGACGGCGAGCGCCGTGAGGGCAATCATGCCGTGGATGAGGACGACGGCCCCCAGAGCTGCTGCCGCCCCGACTCCCGGCCAGCCCCAGCGGGCAAATAGCGGCTGGGCAAACTGCAGCCCGGCGATCGGAATAAGCGACAGCACCAGCCAGACCAGCAGCGACCGGCCGATCACCCGCAGGCGACCGACGGCGTTCTGGCCGCTCTGCCAGAACGGGTAGGTTTGCCCGACGTAGACGTAGTACGTCCAGCGCTGCACCAGCAACAGCGTGTACAGCCAGGTCCCGGCTCCCCAGGCGACGAGCAGCGCACAGGCAAGCACGGCCAGCCCAAACACCGGAAACTGTTGCACGACCCCCGGCCAGGCCTCCGGTGCGCTGCGTGCGAGCTTCTCGAACAGCAGGGTGAACCCCCGGGGCTGGCCACTGAGGGCCCCGGTCGCCCACCACAGCAGCGCTGCGCCGCCGCAGGCTCCCACCAGCCACAGATAGCCCCCGTAGCTCACCGCCGTGAAGTTGCGCCATTCCTCGGCAGCAATGCGCAGCCCTCCCACGCAGATGTCCCAGAGCGACAGCGTCGCCATGCGCACCAGCAGGCTGGGTGGGTCGGGCGCGCTCGTCGCCAGAGTTCCCAGTTCGGGGGGGGGCACAAAGGTGCCGCTGTCGCGGAAACCCGCCTGGGTGCAGGCGCGCAGGCCGTTGTCGGCGAAGCGGCGCACCCGCGGATCCGGACAGCTCTGCAGCCGCCGATAGACCGATACCGCCGCTTCCACCTGGGCGTTTTGCAGGTAGGCGGAGGCCAGCCACATCAGGACGCGCATGTCGTTGGGGGCTGCGTAGGCCGCCTCCTCCAGACTGCGCACCGCGCCCTCGAAATGCCCCAACTGAAACTCGGAAACCCCACCTTCGAATGCCGTGGCCATGCGTCACTTTCCGTGCGATTCGGTGTTGCGCCCCGACCGCAGGCTGGCTCCCTCCGTCTTCCGTCGTAGCCGTGGGTGGGGCGGGCGGTGCGAGACGGCGGCTGGGAAGTTGTTCATCGGACGGGTAGCTAGCATAATGATTCCCAAATCCTCGCAACGGTTAAAAGGACGGACGATGTCGCGCGAACACCAGCCCTCGCGCCTGCAGGCGGCCGCCGAGCGCGGTGATTTCCTCATCACCGCGGAGGTGATGCCGCCCAAGGGTCCGGACACCGCGGAGTTTCTGGCCAAGGCCGAACTGTTGCGGCGGCGGGTCCATGCCGTCAACGTCACCGATTCCAACCGGGCGGTGATGCGTCTCAGTCCCCTGGCGGCCGCGGCGCTGCTGGTGCACGTCGGGATCGAGCCGGTCTGTCAGCTGGCCTGCCGCGACCGCAACCGCATCGCCCTGCAGGGCGACCTGCTCGGCGCCCACGCCCTCGGGGTGCGCAACGTGCTTGCCCTCACCGGCGACCCGGTGTCGAGCGGCGATCACCCCGACGCCCGGCCGGTCTGCGACTTCGAATCGGTGCGGCTGCTCAAGGCGATCGGCCGCCTCAACGAGGGCTACGACTGGGCGGGCCACCCCCTCAACGCCCCCACCGCCCTGTTTGCCGGGGCTGCCATCGATCCGCAGTGCCCGAGTGTCTCGGGCCTCAAGAGCCGCTTCCTGCGCAAGGTGGAGGCCGGGGCGCGCTTCTTCCAGAGCCAGCTTGTCACTGACTTCGACCGGCTTGCCTGGTTCATGGACGCCATGGGCCACGGCGCCGGGCAACCGATCCTGGCGGGCATCTTTCTGCTGAAGTCGGCCAAGAACGCCCGCTTCATCAACCGCATGCTCCCCGGCGTCCAGATTCCCGAGAGCATCATCGAGCGCCTCGAAGCCGCCCCCGACCCGCTCGCCGAGGGGATCGCCATCGCCGCCGAGCAGGTGCAGGCCGCCCGCAAGCTCTGCCAGGGCGTGCACCTGATGGCGGTGCGCAAGGAAGAACTGATCCCCGAGATCCTCGATCGGGCGGGCATCGAACCGCTGTTTACTGCCTGGTCTCAACCTGCCCCCGTGGTAGGATAGCCCCGACTTTGGGTTTCCTGGAGACCATGGCAGGCCGCACAGCATTCGGGGTACTGGCTGCCGTCGTGGTAGCGCTCGTCGGTACGGCGGCGGCATGGTCGGCCCCCTCCCTGCAGTCGCTGCAGGTCGACAGCAACCGTCTGCAGCAGCAGTTGCAGCGCACCAGAGCACAGGCAAGCCAGGCCCGCGCCCGCGAACGGGCGGCCAAGAGCGCCCTCGGCTCGCTGCGCCAGACTCTCGAGGTGACCACCACCCGCCTGCAGGACACCCGCTACCGTCTGCAGACCGCCCGCGCCCGCCTCGCCCTCCTCAGCCGCGACCTCGTCGGGCTGCAGCACGAGTACGCCCATCAGCGCCGCGCCACCATCGCCCGCCTGCGCTTTCTGCAGCGCCAGCGCCCCGAACAGTGGTGGGGAGTGCTCATCGGCAGCCGCGACCTCAACACCATGCTCGACCGGCGCTACCAGCTCGCCCAGGTCTTTGCCCGCGACCGGCGCATGCTGAGCGCCCTCGATACCCAGCGCCGCCGGGTGACTCGCCAGCGCATGGCCGTCGAAGAGCAAAAGAACGACATCTCGCTCCTGGCTGGCCAGCTCAGCGCCCGCCGCTCGCAGCTCGACCAGCAGACAGCTATCCAGGCGAGTCTCGTCCATCGGCTCTCCACCGAGCGCCAGGCGTACGAGGCGGCCGAGCGGCGGCTCGCGAGCGACTCGCGGCGGCTGGCCTCGCTCATCCGGGCGCTGATCGCGAGTCAGCGCGAGCGCTTCAACCGGGTCCAGGGCTCCGGACGGATGGTGATGCCTACCGTCGGTCGGCTGTCGAGCCGCTTCGGCATGCGCTTCCACCCGATCTTCCGCGTCCACCGCATGCACACCGGCCTCGACATCGCCGCCCCGAGCGGCACGGCGATCCGGGCCGCCGACGACGGTACGGTGATCTTCGCGGGCTGGTACGGCGGCTACGGCCGCTGTGTGATCGTCAGCCACGGCGGCACCCTCTCGACCCTCTACGGCCACACCAGCCGCCTCTTCGTCGAGGCCGGTCAGACCGTCAAGAAGGGCCAGACCATCGCCGCGGTCGGTTCCACCGGCTTCGCCACCGGCCCCCACCTGCACTTCGAGGTGCGCGTCAACGGCGGCCCGGTCGATCCGATGGCCTACCTGCGCTGACCCCGGCGTGCCGTACAGTAAGTAAAGTTTTCTTGATACTTTTCATGGCCCGGTACAACGTCTTCGCCCTCGGCAATCCGCTCACCGACCTGCAGGTGCAGGTCTCCGACGCCTTTCTGGCGGCCACCGGCGCCCCCCGCGGCTCGGTAAGCCTCATCGACCGCGACCAGTACGACATCCTTATCCCCAAACTCGACGGCCTTGCCATCCACGTCGCCGCCGGTGGCTCGGCGGCCAATACGGCGAGTACCCTGCAACTGCTCAGCGGACGGGCCTGCTATACCGGCAAGATTGGCCCCGACCCGTTTGGCACCGGCTACCGCGACAGCCTGCTCGCCCGAGGAGTGCAGGCCAACCTGGGTGTCGGCGAGAATCCGACCGGCCTCTGTGTTATCCTCATCACCCCTGACGCCCAGCGCACGATGTTCACTTACCTGGGGGCCTGCCGGGAACTGTCGCCCGCCGACGTCGACCTGGAAGCCCTGGCCGAGAGCGAATACCTCTACGTCACCGGCTACCTGTGGGATACCGCGAGCCAGAAGGAGACAGTGCTCCACGCCATGCGTCACGCCCGCGCCCAGGGGGTTTCCGTCGCCATGAGCCTGTCGGATCCGTTCTGCGTGCGCCGCCACCGCGACGACTTTCGCCGCATCGTCGACGAGCATGTCGACCTGCTCTTCGGCAACCAGGAGGAGGTGGAGGTCTTCACCGGCACCACCAGCGCCGAAGAGGCCCTTGCCGCCATCGCCCCCTACTGCCACACGGCGGTGGTGACGATGGGGGCTGCGGGATCGCTCATCGCCCAGGGGGGCGAGGTGCACCGCATCGCCGCCTTCCCGGTCACCGCCGTCGACAGCACCGGCGCCGGGGACGCCTACGCCGCTGGACTGCTCTACGGCCTCACCCACGGCTACGATCTACCCACCACCGGTCGCCTGGCCTCCTATCTGGCCGCCCAGGTGGTCGCCCAGCTCGGCCCCCGCCTCGATCAGTGTGATCAGGCCGCTGTCGCCGCCCTGCTCGCCTGAAGTTTGCACAAGAGTTTGCACAAGAGTTTGTACACGCAAAAGGGCAGAGGGAGAAGCCTCTGCCCTTTTGCATCGCTGCGGCTGCAGGGATTAGCCCTCGCCTTCGCCTTCGGTCTCCGCCTCTTCGCTGGGCTGCGGATAATAGAAACCGGTACTGACCCCGGCCGCCTGGGCGGCCAGGATGGACTTGCCGAGGGCAAGAGCCTTCTCGGCCTGAACTTTGGCCTTGCGCTTCCAGACGGCACGGCGCTGGTCACGCTTGGCATTGGAGGTTTTCTTTTTCGGCTGGGCCATGGCGCTGTCTCAGGGAACCAATCGACAAAACTTTCCTATGATACCGCACTCTCCGCCGCTGTCTGCACCCCGGCCAGGCACCACTGACCGCGACCCGGCGCGTAGACGATCTGCCCGCCGCGATTGAGTTCGTGCACGGTGCGGAAAACGACCCAGGGCGGCTGACCCAGATCGTAGGTCAACTGAACGATCGAACGCGGATGATGGGACAGTTCTGCTAAAATGCGCTCCCGAAGCGCACTCTCCCCCATGATTGCGTGCATATATATCCCTCCTAAGTCTGCTTTAAACGATCCCCGGCGGCAATCGCACCATCGGTCTCTCTCTTATAGCTGCTGGCAACGCTTCGGGGATCACTCTCAGTGTGCGAATTTTTATTGCATTGACCGTCGGGGATCAATGTCCGCAATCGACAGAAACTGAAGTTACCCTGAAAGAAGAGCAACAGGCAGACCATGGGTAAAGACACAGGGTTGGGCAAAAAACTGGCACAGGCGGCAGCACTGGCCGCGCTGGTGCTCGGAGCGGGGATCATCGGTGCTGCCTGGGCGGCGGTCGACGACGACTCCTACGAGGGCAATATTTTTTCGCTCTACGGCTACAACGGCGCCCTCGCTTCGCCGCGTACGACCCTCGCCGAGTCGCGGCGCCTGGGGCAGCCGGCGTTCGTCGTGCTGTACGTGAACGATTCGCGCGACTGCAAGCGACAGGCTTACGAAGTGACGCAACTGCAGTCCCGTTTCGGACAGCAGATCAACTTCATTGCTTTCAATGTCGACATCTTTCCCCAGGACCAGCCGGAATTGCAGAAGTACTACAAAGACGAACTGCCGCGGCTGCTCCTGTTCGATGAAAAAGGAGAACTGGTGCACGAGGCGACCGGCTTTACCCCTGCCCGCCAGCTGGAAGCGCCCTTCCGGGCTCTGGTCGGTCGCCTGCCCGAGCGCAAGCCGGTGCCACCGCTGTTGTTTGAGAGTGCCCCCCGCTGAGCTATGCCTACCATCGACCTGCACGGCACCGAACACTACTACGAACTGACTGCCCCGGTGGACACCGGTGCCCTGCCCCTCGTGCTCGTGCACGGCTGGTGCGGCTCGGCCCGCTACTGGCAGCCGCTCGTCGATACCTACCGGGCCACGGCCCGCTGCCTCGTCTACGACCTGCGCGGCTTCGGCCGCTCGCGCCTGGGGCCTGCATCGAGCCGCGACTTTTCGCTCGAATCGTACTGCCGCGATCTCGCCCTGCTCCTCGATCGGCTCGGCCTCGACCGGATCGACCTCAACGCCCATTCGATGGGTGCCTCGATCGGCCTCACCTTCGCCAACCTCTACCCCGAGCGGGTGCGGCGGCTCGTGCTCACCTGCACCGGCGTCTTCCAGTACCAGATGTTGCTGTTCGAGAGTTTCTACCTGGCAAGCAATCTGGTGATCGCCGCCCGTCCCCCCTGGATCGTCTCGATCCCGGCGATGCGCCGCGCCTTCCAGCGCCGCTTCGTCCATCGGCTGCTCCCCGACGCGATGGCCCGCACGTTCATCGAAGACTACGTGGTGGCGAGCGCCGAGGCCGCCCGCGGCACTCTCACCGCCTCGATTGGCAAGCACGCCACCTTCGCCATGCCCGACGCCTTTCGCGTCCTCTCGCGGCCAACCCTGCTCATCTCGGGCGAGTTCGACCAGATCATCCCGGCCGCCGGCGCCCGCCGGGCCGTCGAGATCAACCCGTCCCTCGCCCTCGAAGTGATCCCCGACACCGCCCACTTCCCGATGCTGGAGGCCCCGGCGCGCTACCTCAGCCTGCTCAGCAGCTTTCTGGAGGCCTCGACGGTCGCAGATTGCTAAGGATCTTAAACATTTGTCAAATTTGTGATCCCCGGTGCTGCCGCCCTCGTACAAAGGATGGCGTACACGATTTCCTGGACCGATGGCAACCGGACAGCGCCCGACACCTACCGTGGCCGACGAGCAGTTCGCCTGGGACAACCAGCGCTACGAGTCGGTCTTCGAGGCACACACCGGCATCGCGCCCAGCCTGCTCGACCACGGCATCTGCCTGGGGCTCACCCTGTTTGGTTCGGGGAGTGTCGTCGCCGCTCTCGTCATGGCGATCCTGCACATGTTCAAGTTCTAGGGGATCCGTATACCCACGGTAGGGTCAGGCTGACGATGCTGGAATCCTGAGAGGGCCCGTTCGTGCGACCCTCCACCATGCCTCCTGAAACCGCCGATCCGATCAAGCAACAGGCCCTGCTCGCCCTGGCGGCGGGTCTCGCGGCCCAGGGCCATCCTGCCGAGTACGCCCAACACATGGCGGCGTCGATCATCTTTCAGGCCGACCTCGACCTGCGCAACGCCCAGCTGTCGCGGCTGCTCGCCTGGTTGCAGCAGACCCCCGAGCTCTACGCTCAGGCGCTCGCCATCGTCGCAGCCACCCGCGAGGAGTTCGAGCGGCGGGTGCGGCAGGGCTGAGGTTTGGGGCTCAGTGCAGACCCGAGAAGACCGTCACGACCCGCAGGAGGCTGCCCGCGATGAGCCAGGCGCCGAGCACGGCGAACGAGAGGACAGCGAAGTGATCGGCGGCCAGACGGGGCGCACGACCGAACAGCACGTACCAGCCGAGGCCGATGAAGCCGAGAATCAGACCGACGAAGTGCAGCGACCAGAACCGCCAGGCCAGGTCGACAAGCCCGGTGCGGCAGGGCATGTCCGCTGACAGATGTTCGAGGGCGGCGGGCAACCAGCTGAGCAGAGTACTCATCGCAAAATCTCCCTAGGCCGCAGGGCCATGCGTGCA
>Ga0073934_10009056_pt1 | contig 12940 bp, 4 predicted proteins | sample LarsenN4metaG_FD_76834 | JGI IMG/M metagenome (GOLD analysis project Ga0073934, IMG submission 76834) | Hot spring sediment bacterial and archeal communities from British Columbia, Canada, to study Microbial Dark Matter (Phase II) - Larsen... ...
AGGGCGGCGGCGGCGACGGGAAGGGCACGACGGGGGCGGGGGCGCGGGTGGGTCATGGTCACCAGATTATCGGGTGGCGGCGCGGGGGGCTAAATCCGCAGCGCCGGGGGCGGGCTCGGGGGCGTCCCGTCCGCCCTCCGGCGCCGTGCCGATGGGACGCTGGCGGCGCCTCGAGGGTTCCCGGGTGGCGGAGTCGGGTGCCCCCGCGCGGCGGCGGTGCGGCCGGACGGCCCGGAGCGCGCCCAAGCTACGCGGCCACGCACGCCAGCGTGTAGGCGGGCGCCGGGGCCAGGTCGCGCGGCCACTCGGCCACGAGGTCGGCGCCCTCGCGCCGCGCCGGGAGCGGCCCGTGCCCGAGGAGGCGCACCGCGCCGGGCGCCTCGTCCCCCGCCCGCACCGGGAGATCGCGCACGCGCAGCTCGCCCGGCGCCGGCGCGCCCAGCAGGATCGCGTGCACGGCCTCGCCCCTGGCGGTGAAGCGCACCGGGATGCCCTCCCGCGTCTCGCCCTCCGCGCGCCGCCACGGGCGCGTCCCGTAGATCGCCTCGCCGTTCACGGCCAGCCAGGCGCCGAGCGCCTCGAGGCGCGAGGCCTCGCGCGGGTGGATGACGCCGTCCCGCGTCGGTCCCACGTTCAGCAGCAGGTTGCCGTTCTTCGACACGGTGTCGGCGAAGCTCCGCACCAGCTCTCCGGGATCGAGGAGATTCGCTTCGTCCTCGTTCTCGTTGAAGCCGAAGGAGTGGGCGATGCCGCGCGTCGCCTCCCACTTCCAGGGCGTGGCGTGCGGGAAGCTCGCGTACTCGGGCGTGCGGAAGTCGGCGTGGGGCGGCCGCGGGGGCGCGAAGGTGTGATCGGGGCGCCGCACCGCGCGCGCCACGAGGGCGTCCGCGGCCCAGGCCACCGGCGCGAGCCGCAGCCCGCGCACGAGCCAGCGCGGCAGCGGCAGGAAGCGGTCGTTCACCACGCCCTCGGGCACGGCTTCGTAGTAGTCGGCGAAGAGGCGCCACAGGGCGCCGCCGTGGGGCGGGTAGCTGATGTCGTTCCACAGCACGCTCGGCGCGTAGCGGCGGACGAGCTCGCGATAGTGGGCGTCCACGTAGCGCGCGTAGGCGGGATCCAGCGGGCAGGCCGCCGCGCCGTCCGTGCCGCGCACGATGGGGCGCGGCTCGAAGGTCCAGTCGAGCCCGCCCGAGTAGTAGACCCCGAATCGCATCCCCTGCGACCGCACGGCCGCGGCGAGGTCGCCCACCACGTCGCGCGACGCCGCCCAGTCGGCCTCGTGGGGATTGCGGTGCTGCGTGGGCCAGAGACAGAAGCCGTCGTGGTGCTTCGTCACGTGCACCACGTAGCGGGCGCCGGCGCGCGCGAAGAGCTCGGCGAAGGGCATGGGGTCCCAGCTCTTCAGCATGGCGTCGAAGGGGGCGCGGAACGCCTGGTAGGGTGCGTCGCCGTACGTCGCCGCATGGTGTCGGGCCGCCGGGCTGTCCGGGATGCGCAGCGAGTTCCAGTACCACTCGGCGTAGGGGTTGTACTTCTGCAGCTCGCGGTAGCGCGTGCGCATGAGCTCGACGATGGAGCCCGCGCGCGGCGCGAAGGCCGGCACGCAGGAGAGGCTCCAGTGCACGAAGATCCCGAGCTTCGCGTCCTCGAACCAGTCGGGGACGGGGTGGGCCCGCAGGGCGCGGGGGGTGGGGTCGAGGCGCGGCATCAGCTCTCCCGGCGTTGGCGCCGCGCAGCATACGCCCGTCCGAGCTCCTCGAAGCGGGCCTTCGCGCGCTCGAGCTGATCGATCTCGTACAGCTCGGTCCCGATCCAGCCCCCGTCCTCGATGCGGTTCAGCCGGGCGGACAGCACCTCGTACTCGACCCCCTCCGCTGCCGTGCCGAACTGGCGGTGCACCGACAGCGCGCCGTGCTCGGCGACCGCCACGTGGTAGAGGAACTCGGCCGCCGCGTCGGGAGACAGGCCGATGAGCGCGTTCCAGCTCGCGAGCGAGGTCTCCTTGTCGAGCCGGCCCGCGCCCGTGCGGCGCGCATCGAGGTGGTAGAAGCCGTCCGGCAGGAGCCGGCGCAGGGCGTCGAAGTCCTGCTCGCGCTGCGCCTGCAGGACCGCGAGACCGTCCCTCCGGGCCCATTCCCACCCGTGCTCGCCGTCGCGGAACCAGCGCTCCATGAGCTCCCAGCTCGCCGCGGCCCGGTCGCCCGGCTCGAACGACACCGTCGCCACGAGCCGTCCCTCCGCGTCCACCTGCGCGATCTGCAGGATCTCGATCTCCCACAGCAGCGCCGGTCCGCGCGAGCCGCTGAAGCGCAGGCGCTGGAGCGCGAGCCGGTCGCCCGCCGTCGCCAGCGTCTCGGCCGCGACGTCGACGGACCCCGTCCCCAGGGCGGCGCGGACGCTCCGCAGCATCTCCTCGTGCCCGCCGCTGTCGCGCACGCCGGGCCGGCGGTCCTCGAAACGGAAGCCCGGCGCGACGAGCGCCTCGATCCCGCTCCAGTCCCGCGCCCGCGCCGCGGCGTCGAAGCGCTCCATCGCGCGCGTCGCCGCGTTGGGCGGGATCTGGACGCTCCCTCTCCGGCGGGCCGCGTACTCGCGCCCGAGCTCCTCGAAGCGCGCCTTCGCGCGCCCCAGGTCCTCGACCTCGAAGATCTCGGCGCCGACGTTGCGGCCGTCCTCGTAGCGGTTGATCCGCACGAGCAGGGATTCGAACTCGCCGCCGCCCTTCAGCGTGCCGAAGATGCGTCCCACCGACATCGAGGCGTGATCGGCGATGGCGAGGTGGTAGAGGACGTCGGTGGCCGAGTCGTCGGACTGCTCGTGGAGCGCCACCACGGAGGCGATGTACTCGTCCGCGCCCGCGACGCGGCCGAGGCCCGTGCGCCGGTGGTCCACGAAGGTGAAGTCGGGGTCGAGGGCGGCGCGCATGGCGTCGACGTCGTGACGGTCCATCGCCTCCAGGAAGGCGATCTGCGAGGCGGGCATGTGGGCTGCGCCCTCGCCGCGGCCGTAGCGCACCATCATCTCGCGCGCGGCGGCGCGCCGCTCGCCGGCGTCGAAGATCACGCTCGCGAGCAGTCGCCCCTCGGCGTCGACCTCGGTGACCTCGAGCGACTCGATCTCGAAGCCGCCCCTCGCCGCCCCTCCCTGCCAGTCCAGCCGGTGCAGGGCGAGGCGGTCGCCGGAGGTCGCCAGCAGGGTGCGGGTCGCGCCCTCCCAGACGGCACGCGGGATCTGGCGCGTGTTGTCCACGAGGAGCTCGCGGTCGCCTTCGACGCGGAGCAGGCGGCGCCGATCCTCGAGCCGGAACCCCGGCGCACAGTGCGCGCGCAGGCCGTCCCAGTCGGCGGCCAGGGCCAGCTCCCGCAGGCGCTCGCCGGCGCGCACGGCCGCGTTGGGCGGGATGCGGAGGGGGTCGGTCGCGCGCGCCTCGCGCTCCGCGCGCAGCGCCTCGAAGCGGGCGAGGGCGCGCGGCACGTCGTCGGCCTCGAACAGCTCGTGGCGGGCGATGCGCCCCTCCTCGACCACCATGATCGTGCAGAAGAGCACCTCGAACTCGCCGCCGTCGGAAGACACTCCGACGTGTCTGCGCAGCGTCACGACGCCCCACGGCGCGGTGGCGAGGCGCGCCACCGCCTCGAGACGCCGCCAGTGGGAGAGCACCCAGCCCGCCCGCGAATCGGCGACCACCCGGTCCGCCCCCTCGATTCGCCCGGCGCCCGTGCGCCGGTGGTCGTGCAGCACGTAGCCGTCGGCGAGGATCGCGCGCATCGCCACCGGGTCGTGCCTCCGCTGCGACTCGACGTAGGCCGCCCCGGCCCGCAGCACCGGCGCGAGGGCGGGCTCCTGCGCGATCCAGCGCTCGTCCGCCTCGCGGAAGGCGGCCTCCCGGTCGTCGGGATCGAAGGTCACGATCGAAACGATGCGGCCCTCGCCGTCGCACTCGGTGAGGGAGAGCGTCTCCGTCTCGAACGGGGCGCCGTCCGGCGCGCCGCGCCACCACTGCTCCTCCAGGGAGATCCGATCGCCGAAGGTCGCGACGAGCCTGCGCTCGGTGTGGAGGTCGCGCACGACCTCGGAGACGCCTCGCGCCAGAGCCGCCACGGCCTCGTCCGCGCCGAGGGCCGGCGTGAGCAGCATCCGGCGGCGGTCCTCCACGCGTGCGTCGGCGGCGAAGGCCGCTCGCATCGCGCTCCAGTCGCGCCGGTGGAAGGCCGCCACGACGCGGTCGTGGGCGGCGACCGCCGCGTTGGGGCGCAGCCACGCCGCGAAGGGATCGCCCGGCGCCGCGGGCGCATGCGTCGCCGCGCCGGCGGCCTCGGCCGGGGCGCCGGACCGCGGAGACGCGAGCTCCGCGGCACGGGTGCGTGCCGCGCCCAGGTCGTGCACGTCCCACTGGTCGAGCCGGGCGAGGCGGCCGGCGTCGTCGAGCTCGCCCACCACGACGCTCGGCTCCTCGAAGGCGCCGCCCTCCCGCGTGCCGGTCCACACCGTCTTCACGAGGAAGCCGCGCGCGCTCGTCTCCACGTGATCGAGACGCATCCGGGTGTCGGGTGCGAGGGCCACGAGCTCGCGCAGGGCCGCGACGTACGCCTCGCTGCCGCGCAGCGGCTCCCAGCCGAGGCGGCGATGGTCCACCACGAGGAGGTCCGGCGCGCACACGGCGGCGAGGGCAGGCCAGTCGCGTCGCGCGAGCGCCTCCGAGAAGACCGCCATGGCGGCCGTCACGCGCGCGTGCGGCGCGGCTTCGCCCGTGCGATAGCGCTCGTCCAGCTCGCGCCAGGCGCCCTCCAGGTCGTGCGGGGCGAACGCCACGCCGCCGCCGTCGCCCGCGACGTCGATCACCTGCACGAGCTCGACCTCGCTCGGCCCCGCCGCCGCCGTCTCGCCGCTGAAGCGCGTGCGCACGAGGGCCAGCGTGTCGCCGCGCGTCGCGAGCACCTCGCTCGTGCGCTCGATGCCCGCGTCGAAGAAGGGCCGGATGCCGTGCTGCATCGCCTCGGCTCCCACCTCGAGCTGCAGCAGCGGCCGCCGGTCGATGCTGCGGAAGCCGGCCGGAAAGAGGGCCGCGAAGGCGTCCCAGTCGCGCGCCGCCCAGGCGCGCGCCTTCGCCGCCTCCCGGCGCGTGGCCGCCGTCTCGACGAGGGGCGCGGCGACTGCCGGCAGCTCCGTCGCGTCGAACGCGGCGAGCGCCCGGAGCTCCTCGTCGGGCTCGTGGCGCTCCGCGTGGACGAGCCGGCCGTCCGCGCCGAAGGTCCAGAGCTGCAGGAAGGCGGGGGCGTCCTCGACCGGTGTCGCCCGGTCCGTCCCGAGCGGGCGGCAGCGCAGCAGCAGCGCGCCGGGCGCCGAGCCCAGGACGTCTTCGATCCGCGCCTCGCCGTCGAGCGGGCCGAGCCGATCCGCGAGGGTGCGCGCGACGGCGGCGGCGCGGTCCCGCGCGCGGCCCGCGGGCTCGCGCTCGGCGTGACGCTCGAAGAGACGGAGCAGGGCGTCGGCGAGCCGGTGCTCCGCGAACATCTCGACCCGCGAGGCGCGCGCCTCGGGCGTCGCCTCGATCAGCACGTGCCACACCAGCTCGCTCATGCCGGCGGGGACGGCGGCGTCGAGGCGTGCCGCGGCGTGGATGCGGACGCGCGCGACGGCGAGCGCGTCGCCCAGGCTCGCGAGCGGCTCGTGCCGGAACGAGACGCCCCAGTCGTCGATGAGCTGGCCCAGGGCCGCGATCAGCTCGCCGCGCCCCTGCGCCACGGGGTAGAAGCGCTGGTCGAACACGAGGCCTTCCTCGAACAGGTCCCGGACCGCCGCGGGATCGCGTGCGGCGACGGCCGCGTCGAGCCGGGCGGCCTGCTCGGTGGCGAGATTCGGGCGCAGACGGCGCCGCGAGCGCGGCGGCGCCTCCGGCGCCGCGACCGCCTCGAAGCGCGCCTGCGCCGCCTCGGCGTCGTCGGCGTCGAACCACTCCACGTGCCGCGCGAGACCGCCCGGTCCGAAGGCCCGCAGCATCAGGAAGTGGTTCTCGAACGCTCCGCCGCCGTCGCGCTGGGTGCCGGCCGTCGTCCAGGACACCAGGAAGGCGTCGGCGCGAAGGTCGAGGACGTCGTGCACCCGGATCTCGAGATCGGCCGTCACGGCGTGGAGGCCGGCCGAGCCACGCAGCACCGCGTCGAGCCCGCGCACCGCGCCGAAGCCGATGCGGCGGCGGTCGCGCAGCTCGACGTCCGGCGCCATCCACGCGCGAGGCGAGGTGCCCGGCGTGAGACCCGCGGCCACCGCCGCCGCGATCCCTCGCGCGCGCTCGCGCTCCGCGCCTTCGGGCAGCGTCTCGGCGCGGCGCCGGTACATACACGAGATCGCGTCGCGCAGACGGTCGCCGGCGAAGATCTCGACCCGCGTGGCGCGGGCCGCCGCGTCGGCCTCGATCACCACGGCGAGCTCCGCCTCGACCGCGCCCACCGAGAGCGCCCGGGCGGTGAAGCCGTCCGCCGCCATGCGCACCCGGAACAGCGCCAGCGCCTCGCCCAGGCTCGCCAGGGGCTCGTGCGCGAGGACGAGGCGCTCGCCGCTCGCCATCGCGCTCGCGAAGCGTTCGATCGTGGCGTCGCGCCCGTAGGATGCGCCGGTGGGGTGGTGCACGGTCTCGAGCGTGTCGGCGAAGAGCGCGGCCAGGGCGCCGGGATCGCGCGCGCGGATCGCCGCGTCGAAGCGCCGCGCGTGCTCGGTGGCCCGGTTCGGCTGCACCTGGCGCAGGGGCGGGGCGGGCGGAGCCCGCCGGGCGGCCCGCTCCCCGGGCGCGCTCCCGTCGCCGTCGCGCCCGGGCGGGAGCGCCCCGTGCCGGGCCCCCTCCTCCGCGCCGGAGGCCGCGGGGGCGCCGGGGGCGCGGGCCGTGCGCGCGGTCAGCGCCGTCGCCCCCTTCGCCTCCCACAGCGCAACCGCGCGCGCCTCCTCCGCCTCTCCCTCCGCCTCCCGTCCCGCGGCGCGGAGCGCCTGCGCCAGCGCCCGGCGCGCCTCCGCGTGATCGAGCAGCGCATCGGTGGCGGCTGCGAGCCGGACCGCCGCCTGCGCCAGCTCCACCGCGGCCGCGGCCTCGCCGCGCCGGGCCAGCGCCTCGGCGCGCACGCCGCGCCAGGCGATGGCCGCCTTGAGATCGTCGCCGGCGAGGGCCTCGCTCTCGTGGGAGAGCGCCTCGGCCTCGGCCGCGCGATCCCGGGCGAGGAGGGCGCGGCCGAGGAGCGCCGCGGCCCGGGCGGCGTCGATGCCGAGGCCGCGGGCGCGCAGGCCCTCGTAGGCGCTGCGCAGGCAACGCTCCGCCGTGTCGGAGTCCCCCTCCAGCAGCGCGACGAGACCCGCGAAGACGTCCGCCTCCAGCACCTGCGGCGCGATGCCCAGCTCCTCCACCATGCGCCGCGACGACGCGAGCATGCGGTGGGCGGCCTCGCTGCGGCCGCGCAGGGTCTCGAGGACGGCCTGGCAGCGCAGGGCCACGGCTTCCACGGCCGGTGCGCCCTGGGTGATGCGCAGCACGCGCACCACGTCGAGGCAGCGGCCGCTCGCGCGCGTCACCGGGCTCGGGCCCCAGAGCGCGGCGACGGGCGCGCCCGCGAGCACGGCGTTGGCGCGCCGGCGGTCGCGCGCGCGGCGGGCGGCGGCGAGGGCGGCGTCGAGGGCGCTCTCGCAGGCGCCGACCTCGCCCAGGCGGGCGAGCGCGCCGGCGTGTACGGCGTGGGCCTTCGCCTCGCCGGCGGCGTCGCCCGCGGCGGCGAGGGCCGCGGCGGCCTCGGCCACGCGTCCGGCCACCGCCCGCAGCGCCTGCGGATCCGTCAGCGCCGAGAGCTGGCCCGCGAACGCCGTGTGCCAGGCGGCGAGGCGCGGCGACGCGCCGGCGAAGCGGCCCAGCTCGGCGATGGTCTCGCCCGCCGGGCCCACCTCGCCGGCGGCGAGGAGCGCCTCGCAGGCGTCGATCGCGTGCTCGGCGCGGGCCGCGTCCGCGGGATCGAGGCACGCGATGGCGCGGCCCAGCAGGCTGGCGGCGAGGGCCAGATCGTCGCGGGCGAGGGCGCGGCGGCCCGCGGCGCCGAGGTGCCGGGCGGCCCGCTCGCCGAGCTGCCTTGCGCGGGCGCCCGGAGGGCCGAGCTCGCGCAGGTTCTGGTACGCCTCCTCGAAGTGGCGGCCGATCGTCTCCTCGTGCTCGGCGGCGTCGCCGGCGCGCGCGAGCACCCACTCGGCGAAGCGCTCGTGCAGCTCCGCGCGCGTCTCCTTCAGGAGGCGCCGGTACGCGGCGTCGCGGATCAGCGCGTGGTGGAAGCGCAGGGCCGGCTCGCCCAGGAACCATCCGCTGTCCGCTTCGATCAGCTCGCTGCGGCGCAGGGCCTCGAGACGCGCGCCCAGCTCCGCGGCGCCGGAGGGCAGGAGATGCGCCACGGCGGCGCGCGAGAAGTGGCGGCCGATCACGGCCGCGCGCTCCAGCACCGTGCGCTCCTCCGGGCGCAGCCGCTCGATGCGTGCGGCGAGGAGGACGCCGATCGTGGGCGGCATGTCGAGCTTCGACACCTCGACCGTCGTGACCCAGCGCTCGCCCTCGCGCCGCAGCACGCCCTCCTGCACGAGCATGCGCACGAGCTCGGCCAGGAAGAGCGGGTTGCCCTCGCTCGTCGCGAGCACCCGGCCGACCAGCGCGGCGGGGAGCTCCGAGGCGCCGAGGACGCCCGCCGCGAGCCGCATCGACGCGCCGGCATCGAGGCCGCCGAGCGTGACGACGTCGGCGACGAGGGCGCCCGGCGTCGCGAGGGACGAGCGCGCCTCGCGCAGCTCCGGCCGCGCCGCGGCCACGAGGAGCAGCGGCACGCCGGCGCTCCACTGCACGAGGTGCTCCACGAGGTCGAGCAGGAGCGGCTCGGCCCAGTGCAGGTCGTCGATCACCAGCACGACGGGGCGTACGCCGCCGAGGGCGGCGAGGAGCCGCCGCACCGCGAAGAAGATCTCCTCCGGCGAGCTGGCCGCCCCGGAGAACAAGGCCCCGACGCCGGCCGCGATGCGCGCGCGCTCGGCCTCCGGCGCCGGCACCACGGCGTCCACGGCGGCGCGCAGCGCGTCGCCGCCGGCGCCGGGCTCGATGCGGAGCAGGCCGCGCAGCGCCTCGGCGAGCGGCGCGAAGGTGGCGCCGCCCGCGGCGTCGCAGCGCGCGGACAGCACGGTGGCGTGCGCGCCCGCCCGGCGCGCGAGCTCGCCCACGAGGCGCGACTTCCCGAGCCCCGGCGAGCCGAGCAGCACCGCGAGACGGGCGCCCGGCGCCGCCACCGCGGCCTCGTACACCGCGAGGAGTCGGCGCAGCTCCTCCTCGCGTCCCACGAAGGGGGTGGCCGGCGCGCTCGCGGGCCGGTCGAGGGACACCACGCGATACGCCGTCACGCTCCCGGCGCGCCCGCGCAGGGCGAAGGTGCCGGCCGGCTCCAGGGTGACGAGGTCGCGCACCAGGCGCTGCGTCCCCTCGCCGAGCAGCACGTCGCCGTCGCGAGCCTCCTGCTGGAGGCGCGCGGCGACGTTGGTGGGATCGCCCATCACCCGGTTCTCGTCGTCGCCCACCACGATCTCGCCGGTGTTGACGGCGACGCGCAGTCCCACGCCGCCGAGGGCCGCGTGCTCCCCCATGTGCGTGCGGAAGGCCCGCTGCATGCCGACGGCGGCGCGCACCGCGCGGAGGGCGTCGTCCTCGGCGACGCGCGGCACGCCGAAGCCCGCCAGCACGCCGTCGCCCAGGAGCTGCACCACGCGTCCGCCCTCGGCCTCGACCGCGTCCTTCATGGCGCGGTGGTAGCGGTCCATGAAGCGGCGGGCCGACTCGGCGTCGAGGCGCTCGTGCAGCGACACCGAGCCGATGAGGTCGGCGAAGACGACGGTGACGACCTTGCGTGCGACCGTGGGCTCGGGGGCGGCTGACACGGGGGCGCCGCGCGCCGGCGGGAGCGCCGTCCCGCAGCGTACGCAGAAGCGCGCGTCGGCGGGCGCGTCCGCCCCGCACGCGCCGCAGCGCGGCGAGAGCGCGGCGCCGCAGCCGCCGCAGAAGCGGGCGTCCGCGGGGTTCGTGCGTCCGCAGCCAACACAGGCCATCGCGGCGGCTCCGTGGGGAGACGCCCGATTCTACCCCGGGCGGCCGGGGCGATGGCCCCCCGCGTGGGCGGGGTCGACTCAGTCCAGCCGCGGCCGGATCCGCAGGCGGATCAGCAGCAGCAGGCCCGCGAAGATGGCGGTGAGCGCGAGCATCGGCCCCAGCACGTCCTCGATCCCGCCGCCGCGCAGGATCACGCGGCGCAGGCCGATCTGGTACCAGCGCAGCGGCAGCAGGCCGCCGGCGTAGCGCACGGCGAGGGGCATGAGCTGGTAGGGGAGCATGACGCCCGAGAGCACCATCGAGGGCAGGATGAAGAAGACGGTGAGGAAGACGGCCTGCGCGCTCGTGCGCGCGACGGTGGAGACGAAGACGCCGATCGAGAGCGAGGCCAGGACGAACGGCAGCGTCACGGCCGCGAGCGCGAAGAGGCTGCCGGTGGGCCAGACGCCGAAGAGGAGGCCGGCGCCGATCGTGGCGATGCAGAGGACGACGTAGCTCACCACCGCGTAGGGGACGAGCTTCCCGAGCACCAGCTCGAGGGGCGAGGTGGGCTGGGCCAGCATCTGCTCGTAGGTGCCGCCCTCGCGCTCGCCCACGAGGCCGAGGCTCGTCACCGACAGACACAGGTTGGTGAGCAGCATCCCCGCGAGCGCTGCGAGGTAGAAGCGGTGGTCGTCGAGCGTGGGGTTGAAGCGGAACTCCTGGCGCACCTCGAGGGGGCCGTCGGCGCCGCGCGCCGCCCGCGCCACGGGCGCGGTCTCGAACTGCCGGGCCACCTGGGAGACGTAGCCGGTGACGCGCGCCGCCGTCAGCGGGTCGGTGCCGTCGGTGAGCACCTGCACCGCCGGACGGCCGCGCAGGGCGTCGCGCCGGAAGTCTTCGGGGATCACGAGCAGGGCCACCGCCTTGCCGCGCGCGAGGCGCGCGCGCCCCTCCTCGTAGCTGTCCACGCGCTGCCAGGGCGCGAAGTAGCCGGTGGACTGCACCTCTTCCACGAAGCGGCGCGAGAGCGCGCTCTGATCGCGGTCGTACACCACCCACGGCACGTCCTTCGGCACCATGGTCACGGCGGCGCCGAACAGGAACAGCATCATGACGGGCTGCGCCACCACCATGCCCATGAACGCCTTGTCGTGGCGCATGATCGCCGCCTCCTTCCAGGCGACGGCGAGGATGGTGGCGATGCTGCGGCGGAGCGCGCTCATGCCCGCTGGTCCATCACGCGCAGGGCGATCCCGATCAGCACCGCCGCGAAGACGAAGAGCGCGCCCAGCTCGGGCAGCAGCGTCAGCGGCCCCTCCGCGCGCAGGTAGATGGCGCGGCTGATCCGGATGTAGTGGGTGGCCGGGAAGATCTCCGCCAGCCACATCACGGCGGCGGGCATGTTGCGCGTCGGGAACGCGAAGCCCGAGAGCTGCACGAGCGGGATGCTGAAGAGCACGGTCTTCTGCACGGCCTCGGCGGCGGTCTCGCTGGTGGCCGAGAAGATGAGGCCGAGGGAGAGCGAGGTCAGCACGTAGAAGGAGGACACGGCCAGGAAGAAGAGGGCGCTCCCGGCCGGCCACACGCCCATCACGAGCCACGCCACGACCATCATCAGGAACACGTCCGCCGCGAAGACGGCGCCGAGGGGCAGGATCTTGCCGAGGAAGATCTCGAGCGACGTGGCGGGCGTGACCTGGAGCTGCTCGAAGGTGCCCTGGAGGCGCTCGTTGACGATCGAGACGGCGGTGATGAGCGTGGTGAGGAAGGAGAGCACGAAGCCGAAGGTGCCCGCCACCATGAAGCGGGTGCCGTCGAGGGTGGGGTTGAAGAGGGCCCGGGTCACCACCTCGACGCCGCGCGGCGAGCCGCCCGCGGGCGCCGCGCCGAGCTCCGGCGCCGGTGCGTCGCGGGCGACGATGCGCGCCACCGAGGAGGCGACGAGCCCGCGCAGGAACGCCTCGGCGTTGCCCGCGAGGACGGCTTCGCCCGCGTCGTAGAGCACCCGGATCTCCGCCGCCGCCTCGCCGGGGCCCGCGCCCTGGAGCCGACGGTCGAAGTCGGGCGGGATCACGATGCCCGCCGAGATGCCGCCCGACACCAGCGCACGATCGAGGGCCTCGCGCGTCGCGAAGGGCTCCGGGCGGAAGGTGTCCTGGGCGGCGAGCTCGGCGACGAGGCGCCGGCTCGCGGCGCTGCCGTTGGCGTCGTGCACGCCGAGGCGCAGGCCGTGCACCTCGATGGAGAGGATGAAGCCGAAGACGAGGAGCGCGCCCACGGGCACCGCCACGAGGATCGTCATCGTGAAGGGGTCCCGGTACGTGGCCCGGGCCTCGCGCTGGAGCAGGGTGCGCAGGCGCCGCCAGCTCACGCGGCCTCCCGCGCCTTCGCGGCCTCGTTCGCGCGGATCACGGCGCGGAACACGTCGGTCATGGCGGGCTGCGACACCTCGATGCGCGCTTCGGCGCCGCCCAGCGCCCCCGCAATCGCGGCGCGCACGTCGTCGATCCCGCCCGGAACGTGCAGCTCCAGCGCCGCGCCGTCCGACGCCGGCTCGGGCGCGAGGCCCGCGGCCCGCATCCGCTCGGCGAGCGCCCCGGCCTCCCCGGGCGCCGCGGGCGTGATCCGCACGCGGCCGCCGCCGCCGAAGCGCCGTCGCAGGTCCTCGGGCGCGGCGTCGGCGATGAGGCGGCCCTGGTCGATGAACGACACCCAGTCGCAGTGGTCCACCTCCTCGAGGAAGTGGGTGGTGACGAAGACCGTGGTGCCGGCGTCGGCCTCGTCGCGGATGATGTCCCAGAAGAGGCTGCGGCTCTCCACGTCGACGCCCGCCGTGGGCTCGTCGAGGAACACGAC
>Ga0073934_10009057_pt1 | contig 12940 bp, 9 predicted proteins | sample LarsenN4metaG_FD_76834 | JGI IMG/M metagenome (GOLD analysis project Ga0073934, IMG submission 76834) | Hot spring sediment bacterial and archeal communities from British Columbia, Canada, to study Microbial Dark Matter (Phase II) - Larsen... ...
ATTCAGCATTCTTCGTTCCTCTCTCTATGACGTCGATCTCGGCTGACGCACCTCGGTGGACACGGTTGGTCCTTTGGGCCGCAGCAGCTTTCCATTGGGGCTGGTCAATTCTTTTCATCGGCTGGCCGGCGTTGCCGTTCCGCTTGGCCGGCTTGCCGCCGAGCAACTATCCCGAGCTGGTTCAGGGGCTTGGCTTGCTGATAGGGGTGTTCGGGTTGGGCTTTTTCGTTGCCGGATTCAATGCTTTTCACCACTGGCTTGTGGTCGCATTAGGGTTCGCCGCGAAAGCTGCGGGCGGCACTGCGATGCTCTGGGCTGTGTGGCAGGGGCGCCTGCCGGTGTATGCCAGTTGGCTGGCGCTTGCGAGCGATCTGCTCTGGTGTGTTCCCTTCGGAATTATCCTCTCCGAAACCTGGAATCGCGAACTGCTCTACCGGCGCATGGCTTCTCCCGATGTGCTGCGCTTCGCGTTACGCGCTCGCAGCAACGCCGGTGTGACCCTGGAAGAATTGTCAGCGCTCTCCCCCACCATGGTGGTGTTTCTTCGTCACACCGGTTGCATGTTCTGCCGCGAGGCGCTCTCTGATCTGGCACGGCAACGAAAGGCCATCGAGGAAACCGGAACGCGGCTTGTTTTGGTCCACATGGCGACGGACGGACAGGCCGGCGACTTTTTCGCCCGCTTCGGACTTGACGATTTGCCCAGAATTAGCGACCCCAAACGCAACCTGTACAGAGCGTTTGGGTTACGCCGTGGCAGTCTGGCCGAAATCATCGGCCCGCACATCTGGCTGCGCGGGTTTCAGGCCGCAGTTCTAGAGCGAAATTGGTTCGGGCGGTTCGTGGGAGATACCTTCCAGATGCCTGGGGTCTTTCTCCTCTACCAGGGTGAAGTTGTGCGCAGCTTCCGCCACCAGACCATTGGAGACCGGCCTAACTATCTCTATTTGGCTACCGGCCGCAGCGTCATGATAGCGTAGCGGTTAATTGCTACAGCATCCACTCGAAACGAGCGCATTTGGCGAGGTAGGCCGCCCCTGGGCAAAATACTGAACGCCGGACAAGTTGCGATAAACGGCGCCGGCAATGCCCGCGGCAGTGGGTCCGTTGACGGGCCTACCGCCCGTCAAAAGAACCACCACGGTCAACTTGTTGCGGCCGACTTCGTTAAACGACCCGAACCAGCCAAGGTGCGTACGGCTATCGGTGCAGGTGCCGGTCTTGCCCATGATGGGCTCGTTAGGATCATAGGAAGCGCGCCGCGCCGTGCCATAGTCAACTGCTCCCATCAGGCCGGGCTTCAACTCTGGTATCCACTGCTGGATATCAAGATAACGCTTTACCCGAGGTACGAAATTGAGGATCTCTTCCTGATTGCGCGGGTATTGCAGATAGTGCAGCGTACCGCCATTGGCAAGGGTCGACATTACGGCAGCCAGTTGCAGCGGCGTTAAGCCGATACCTTCTCCATAGCTGGTCATCATTCCGACTGGAATCCCCTTGATCGGCGACGAGGGAAAGGCCCCTTCGCTCTCGCCTTCGATGTTCAACCCTGCGCGTTCGCCCAGTCCGAACAGTCGCGCGTAGTAGTTAACCTTCTCAAATCCAAGCTGTTCCCCAAGTTTGTAGAAATACGGGTTGTTGGACTTGGCAAGAGCCATGGTCAGATCCATATAGGTCCGGCGCCCAAGTTTGAGCTGAGTTTCTCGCTGGATCAGTCCTTCGCTTAATGCGGCGACGCCAGCCACCAGTTTGATGGTCGAACAGGGCTGAAAACTGCCTGTTAACGCTAGTTTCTGGTTCACCATCGTAAGGACCCGGCCGGTGTTCGGATCGACCACAACGACGCTGCCGTTATAGGGACCAAGCGCCTCTACCGCTGCCTTCCGAACTACCAAGTCTTCCCCGTCGATGGAATCCCCAAGGGTCGAATCGGCGTAGGTTGGGGTATCCCACGGGTTATAGACGCGGCGAGTTCGCCTGCTCTTCGAGGTGGTAGTAGGGCGTTTCGTTAAAGAGGATGAAGTTCGAAGGGCGGTTTGTGGCTTGATCGCCGGGCGGGTAGTGGAACGAGCCGTTACTTGGCGGGGTTTGGCAGCCTTTGATTTCGGCTTGGCCTGAGCCGTTTTAGGGGTGGACTTCTTGGCCGCACGAGCTGGAGCAGCCACGACAAATCCGGCAGAAAGAACCATAACTGCCGTTAATGCAATGGTTTGAAGGGTTCTGGATCTTTGCATCGTACCTCTACACGTCTTTCCTCCGACAGGATTCAGCCGTCAATTTCCAATTTCCATATTCTGTTGTATCGGCAGTGCTTTCGTCAAGCTGCAGTCCATCCACCATCGATCGTTAACACTGAACCCGTCACAAATTCCGCCGCACGTGACGCGAGGTACAGGGCCATGGCCGCAATCTCATCCGGCCGCCCCAGCCGTCCCACTGGCTGCCGCGCATTGAGTTGCTTGCGCATCTCGTCGTACTCGTGGTTGTGATACTTGCGCAGGTAAGCTTCGACGAAAGGAGTGTCGACAGTGCCGGGTGCGATACAGTTCACGCGAACTTGCCCCGCGTAGTCGACCGCCATTTGCCGTGTCATCGCCACGACCGCCCCCTTAGTGCCGCAATAGGCGAATCGTTTGCGAACGCCGATGAGTCCGGCCACCGAACCAATATTCACGATGTTGCCACCACTCTTGAGCAGCAATGGGATCGCAGCTCGGCTTACCAGAAACACTCCCTGGACGTTAACGGCGAAGAGACGCTGAAAATCTTCCAGCCCGGTTTCCTCCACACCCCCTACCAGCCCGATCCCTGCGTTATTGACTAAAACATCCAGATGGCGCAACGTTCGAAACACAGAGTCGACCGATTGTTCGGAAGTTACATCCAGATGCACCGCCTGTGCGCCTGGAAGCGACTCCGCAACCTGCGCAGCCCGCGCCGGATCGACGTCGGCGATCAAGACCTCGCAGCCAACCGAGGAAAACAGCCGCGAGATAGCCTCGCCAATCCCGCTGGCGCCGCCGGTGACAAGCGCCCGCTTGCCGTCCAGGCGAAACAAATTCTCCATGAAATGATTGTAAGGGCAATCCCGTCAATTGTGGCGGGCAAGTTTCCCGTCCGGGCATGCAGTCACTCTTGCGGGATAATACGGAACGGGCGCAATACATGAAGATTTCGATGGGGAGTTGGGCCTTCTCGTTTGGCCCCTACGCGGACTTGCCGATCCCACTTTCCCAGGTCGCTACACGGCTCGCTGCTGCAGGCTATGACGGGATCGAACTCGGCGGATTTTTCCCACACCTGACTCTCGACCGTTACCCCGATTCTGCCAGCCGCGCGGAGTTACGCCGCTTCCTTTCTGACCTCGGGTTGGGTGTGTCCGGATACACGGCCGACTTCACAGAAGTGAACCCGACCGCCGCCGGAAAGAAAGAGCGCTACATCGACCTGTTCCGCAGGCAATTAGAGGTAGCCCGCGATGTCGGCTCGCCGACATTGCGTGTGGATAGCGGCGCCGCGCCCGGGTCGCTGAGCGAACGGGATTATCAGGACGCCTTTAGCCGTCTGGCGGAGACCTGGAACGCCTGCGCTCAATATGCGCAGGCAGACGGCATCAAGATGGTCTGGGAATTCGAGCCGGCATTCATTTTCAACAAGCCATCGGAGATACTGGCGCTGCACCAGCGCGTGAACCATCCTGCCTTCAAGATTCTTTTCGATACAGCTCATGCTTACATGGCGTCCGTCGCCGGCGCGCGGCAGCAGGGCCAAAAAGAGACCCTGCCGGGCGGTATCAGCGAACTTCTGAAGATGCTGGATGGCCGCATCGGCGGAATTCACCTGGTGGATTCGGACGGCACGCTCTATGGCGACGAAACCAGTACTCATCTGCCCTTGGGCGAAGGAGTAGTGCCGTTCCGCTCCTTAATCCCGCAGTTGCTCGAATTGCCCGAAGTTGACTGGTGGTGCACCGACCTGAGCTTTTGGCCTTCGGCATGGGATATGGTTGAATCCAGCCTGGCGTCGGTCCGCGACATGATTCGCGCGGCAGGTTCGAAGCGCGTGCGATGACCGCTTCAACCGGCTCAAGATTCCCAGACTACGGCGGCCGCCGCCACGTCCTCAATACCGATTCCGAGTGATTTGAAAATACGCAATCCTCCGGGGCTCGCCGGCGGCGTCTTCAGCAATTCCCGTAATTCGATCAGGGGCAGTTCTACCCAGCGCTCATGTGGTTTTGCCAGCAGGAGGTCGCCTGCTTCGATCTTCGCCTGCTCCATGGAGTCCACCGCGATCAACTCCGCCCGCAGAATCGTGTCGGATGGCAATTCGCGGCGATTGGCCTGGTTGGAGCCCATGGCGGCGACAAACGCGCCCGGTTTGAGCCATTGGTCTTCGATGACCGGGTCTTTCGCGTTGGTCGCTGTAACCACCAAATCCGCGCCCCGCACAGCCCGTTCTGCTGATGATGCCGCTTCAACGTTAAGGCCAAACGCGTCTCTGGCACGGGCAGCGAAGTCTCTGCGGCGCTGCTCGTCGCGGCCATAGACTCGAACTTCGGTGAGCTTTCGAACCACATGAACGGCTTCCAGTTGCGTCCAAGCCTGGAAACCGCTTCCGATGATTGCGCAACTAGTCGCTTCGACAGGCCCAAGCAGTTCGACGGCAACTCCAGTGGCAGCGCCGGTGCGAATCTGTCCGAGCGCGTTAGCGTCCATAAGGCACAGTGGGCGCCCGGTTGCGGCTTCGTAGAGCAGGAAATGGAAATGCGCGCCGTATTTGGCATTGGTTGAGTAAATCTTCGTACCGAGATACGGTCCGACGGCGCCGGCCATGCTGTGCAGTACGGTTCCACCAGGCAGGATCAGGCGGCGCCGGGGCTGGTTCCGTGATTCGTCGGAAAGGAATGCCTGACGCAACGCCGCGATTGCCTTAGCCATCGGCAGACGGCGGCGCACTTCATCTTCACTTAGGAATCTCATGGCAGAACGAAGGCTATAGGGCAGCGAATACCGCCCAAGGCCCGCTTAGCAAACCTTCAACTAGCTTCGGGCAGGATCCTTCTTGTCGGGATCAATGCCGAATTCGTGATAGGCTTGCGCGACTCGATGCGGATCGAATTGATTCCAGCGCGCCAATTGGGTGAGCGCAGCACATACGATCGACTCGGCGTCGATCTCGAAGAAACGCCGCAAATAGTTGCGGGAGTCGCTCCGGCCGAAGCCGTCTGCCCCCAGAGCCAAAAGGCGGCCCGCGCACCAGGGCGCAAGCTGGTCGGCCAGCACCTTCATGTAGTCGGAAGCGGCGATAATCGGTCCCTGAGTGTGCTCCATCTGCTGCTGCAGGAACGGCTTGCGAGGAGCTTCCGTGGGATGCAGGCGGTTCCAGCGCTCGCAGGCCAGCGCGTCGCGGCGAAGTTCGTTATAACTGGTGACGCTCCACACATCCGATGGGATCTGGAACTTGTCCCACAAGATTGTCTGAGCTCGCAGCGTTTCGTTCAGAATAGACGCGCTGCCCCACAGTTGGATTCTTGCCGGTCCCTGGCTGGAAGCGGAGATGCGATACAGCCCCTTCAAGATCCCTTCGCGAACGTCATCGCCTTGCGGCATGGGAGGCTGGGCGTAGTTCTCGTTCTGGATGGTCAGGTAGTAGAAGATGTCTTCATTGTTCTGGTACATCCGGCGCATGCCGTCCTGGATGATGACGGCGATCTCATAGGCGTAGGCCGGATCGTAGCTCAGGCAGTTCGGCACTGTCGAGGCCAGCACATGGCTGTGACCATCTTCGTGTTGCAGTCCTTTGCCATTCAGAGTCGTTCGACCCGCGGTTGCGCCCATCAGGAAGCCGCGTCCGCGCGCGTCGGCGAACGCCCAGATCATGTCGCCGATACGCTGGAAGCCGAACATGGAATAAAAAATGTAAAAGGGGATGGTGGGCACGCCGTAATTGGCGTAAGCGGTTCCCGCCGCAGTGAAACTGCCCATGGAACCGGCTTCCGTAATCCCCTCTTCCAGGATCTGGCCGTCGCGCGATTCCTTGTAATAAAGGAACTGTTCGCTATCCACCGGCTTATAGAGCTGGCCTTGCGAGGCGTAGATCGCAATCTGGCGGAACAATGACTCCATGCCGAAGGTACGGCCTTCGTCCGGGATAATGGGGACGATTAGCTTGCCGAGTTCTTTGTCCTTGAGCAGGTTCTTGAGGATGGCGACGAACGCCATCGTTGTCGAAACGGGCCGTCCCTGCGAGCCAGCCAACGATTCGGAAAACTCTTCCAGCGCGGGAATATTCAGCGATACCGGCTGCACGCGCCGGGCGGGAAGGGGTCCACCGAGTTCCTTGCGGCGTTGTTTGGCATATTGCACTTCCGGAGAATCTTCCGGAGGACGATAGAACGAGACCGTTGTGACCGCTTCCTCAGGAATCGGAATTTCGAAGCGCTGCCGGAGTTTCATCAACTCCTGCTCGTTCATTTTCTTTTGCTGGTGCGTGGTATTGCGGCCCTCACCAGCTTCGCCCATGCCATAGCCTTTCACGGTCTTGGCCAGGATCACAGTCGGTTGACCGGTGTGTTCCACCGCGCGCTTGTAGGCGTTGTAGACCTTTACGGGATCATGCCCGCCGCGCTTCAAACGGGCGAGTTCGTCATCCGTCATGTCCTCCACCAGCTTGAGCAGTTCGGGATACTTTCCGAAGAACTCCTTGCGCACATAAGCCCCGCCGCGAGCCTTGAAATTCTGGAACTCGCCGTCGACACATTCGTGCATGCGGCGAATCAACAGTCCGCTCTTGTCCTTCGCTAAGAGCCGGTCCCAATCGCTACCCCAGATCAACTTGATCACGTTCCAGCCCGCGCCCCGATACAGGGATTCCAGTTCCTGGATGATGTTGCCGTTGCCACGAACCGGTCCGTCGAGTCGCTGCAGGTTGCAGTTAATAACAAAGATCAGATTGTCGAGATGCTCGCGCGCCGCAATACTGAGCGAGCCGGTGGATTCCGGTTCATCCATTTCGCCGTCGCCGCAGAACGCCCACACCTTGCGCGGGGTTTTCGGTAGGATGTTGCGATTTTCCAGGTACCGCATAAAACGCGCCTGGTAAATAGCATTGATAGGACCGATGCCCATCGAGACCGTGGGGAACTGCCAGAAATCCGGCATCAACCACGGGTGAGGATACGACGACAATCCCGGCTTATCCCTCAACTCCTGGCGGAAATTCTTGAGGTGATCTTCCGAGAGGCGGTATTCCAGGAACGCACGCGCGTACATGCCCGGGGAGGCATGGCCCTGAAAATACACCAGATCGCCGGGTTGGTCTCCATACGACCCGCGGAAGAAGTGGTTCATGCCGACCTCAACCAAAGTTGCCGAGGAGGCGAAGGTCGAAATGTGGCCGCCGATGCCGTCGTTGTATTTGTTGGCCCGGACCACCATTGCGACTGCATTCCAGCGCACCAGGCTTTTCAGCCGGCGCTCGATTTCGCGGTCACCGGGGAACGGGACCTCGTCTTCCACCGGGATCGTGTTCAGATAGGCGCTGTTGGTTTGCAACGCGGTCGGCACGCCAAAGGAGGCGGCGCGGTAGACCAACCGTTCCAGCAGGTATCGGGCGCGGTCCGGTCCGCCCTCGTCGATCACATGATCGAGGGCCTCCAGCCATTCTTGTGTTTCCACCGGATTCAGGTCTTCCGGTTTCTCAACTCTGTTGCGCAGCATGTTTCCCCAGGTTCAGGTTAATGTCGGCGGCCGAATTCGAGACGGGTGCCTGTTACCGACTTCCCGGCGGCGGGGCCGGGCAGGCATGGCGGTAGCCTCGTTTTCAAGATGAACTTCTTTTATTCTAACGCACGCCGCCGCTGAGACCGGAGATCTAAGCCTTCGAAAAGGGCCGCAGCGCACCTGCCAAGGCCAACCCTCCAGCAACAAACAGCCACGTCGACGGTTCGGGCACGAAGACGTCAATCACTCCGATGCGGACTTCGACTTCAAACGACCCGAGGTTGTTGTTCCACTCGTAACCATCGATGGTTCCGAAGAACAGCCGGGTGGCGCCTGAAGGCGCCCAAAACACCTGGGGCACGGCGGCAGCGGTCATTCCGTCGCCAATGAAGAATACCTGTTTCAAGAGGGGATAGAAGTCAATGAAGTCGAGCGCGCCGGGTCCGAAGAAGTCCAGCCCGCCCGGTGGGGGCGTTAGTGACGGGTCGCTGTCGTCGAGAAAGACGCCAACCAACGCGTTGACCGGCGCGTTGATACTGCTGATGCCATTCTCCGGCGCGAAGGCGGGCACTGTAAAGGATGCGTCCCCGTCTGGACCGACTAGCGGACAGCAGCCTCCATTGCTGACCGCCCCGGTGGCGTAGAACTCGAACCAGAATGGGAAACCTGCTACAGCCCCGGGATATTGGACCGGAGAGTGATCCGGTGCCTTATCAGCGCCTCCGGCTACCGTTCCCGGAGGCATTCCGGCCAGCCAGATGTTCGATGTTCCTGGAATCGTGATCGCGCCGACAGTAATCGGGACGAAGAGCAAAACAGGAAACATGGATGCCATTCTCAGCACGAGCACACACCTCCCTTCGCGAAAGTATAGGACCGGAAATGCAGCTGGTCGAAAATTAATTCTTTGCTAGAACTCTCAGTACCCCCAGCCGTCCAACGGCGCAAGGTTCAGAAAATCCGGCTGTCGTTGTTGACAATCGGATTACGGTCGCAAAAAATATACAACTACCTCAACTGCTACCTTTGCCATGAACTCGAAATCGAGAAGTCTCATTGCCGTTGCGTTGGTCGCCGCAACTGGCTGTGCCGCGCTGTTGTATTTCCAGCAGCGAACCCTGGCCCAATCCACCGGCTACGGAGGTCGCGCTGCCGGCGCAATCGCAGCTCAACTCGCGGGGCGTGCTCTGGTCTCACACGATCAGTCCGTTCAGATGGTTGGGTATTTCACCACGGTTCCAGGACTCCCCGAATTGTTCCACAGCGGAGGACCGGGAGAAGGCAATGCCTGCCTGACGTTCCGGTCGTCGCGTTTCCGTGTGGACCCGGTGGGCAATGGGAACCTGGTGCATTTGTTCTCCTCCCCGGTGGAGGGCAACTCGGTTCTGCTCGACGTCTATTACGATCCCTCGCCCGACCAGGATTTCGCGCGTCCCGAAACATTTTCCGATGGGACAAAGGTAGCGGTGTTCCGGGTGCATTCGGGCATGACCACTGCAATCCCGCCCGCCTACGGGGTTTGCTACACCAGCCTGGAACTGGTTTCCGCGGTGGATTTCGAAGCCGGTAACGTTCGGGTCAACATTGGAGGGCTTGGGCGGGGAGGCACTCTCAACTTCCTGTCGTCCCCACCTGAATTGTCCGGCAACGCGGTTCAGTTCCCGTTTGCGATTCCGTTTGGCGGCTCAGTCAGCTCGGTTCAGTAGCTTCTCAACTTTGGATTGGAGATTTGCGATGCGCTTACGGTCTTGGATTCTTGCAGTTTCGGCAGGTTTGGTACTGACCGCCGCGTTGATTTGGGCCCAGGCTGCGTTCCTGCGCGTGGGCAACGGCGGCGTTGTGGCACAGTCGATTGGCCGGCTTCTCATCCATGCCGACGGAACGTCTGAAATCATAGGGCACTTTCATGTGCTCGCGGGATTGCCGCAGACGCTTTTGTTTGCACGCGACCCAGGCGAGGCCAGTGCGTACTTCACGGCGCGGAGCACTCTGTTTACAATCGAGCCTTTCCAGAATGGCGGCCTGACGCATTTCCGGGTCCGGCCCGTGGAGGGCGATTTTGTTCGCGTGCGTTTTTACTACGATTCCACCCCTGATCAGGACTTGAGCCGCCCGGACACCTATTCCGATGGGGAGTTGACGAGTTCCTGGCGCTGGCATTCCGGACACGGCACGATCACCAATGGAGTATCCACGTTCACGGGTGGTCTGGACCTCGAATCCGGTGGCGCCATCACGCACCAGGGAAATCTGCTCGAGGTTGCGGGCATTGCGAATGCGGTCACCATCGTGCTGACTGGTCCTGCACTACAGATTCGTCCTGGCGAGGAGATGTCGGTAGCGTGGGGCGGGACTGCAATCTCGAGCCAGACACGCTAAGCGGCCAATGAAAAGGGCCTCGGTTGGAAACCGAGGCCCGGGAATGAGACAAACCGCCGTTAGTTGTTGCGGATATCTTCGTCCAGCAGGAAGCTGGTCCATTCTTCGGTCCAATCGAAATCGCCGAAGGCGCCAATGTAATTCGCCCACTGATCGAAAAAGCCATCGTCGGGCGGAGCGATCCACATTGCGCCGCGGACCAGAGAAGCCGCTAGCGCCCGGAAATCCGGATCACTGAAGTCGAACGGCCGGCGCAGCATCGGGTCGCTGTAGGCCACTCGCTTGGATGCGTTTGTATTGGTCAGAAGCGGGCGCATGCGATCGAGGACCTGCCCTTCCAGGTCGTTGGAGCGTCCGTTGCCGTTTTCCCACATGAGCAGGCCGTCCACGGACAGATTCCCCGAAGCGATACGCGGTTCAAGAGTGGCAAAGCCTTGGGCGGCATTACTTGAAGTGCTGAGGGCAGCCTGGCGCCAGTTGTAGATGAGCGTATTCCGGTAGTGCCCACCCGTGCCGCGGCGGATATAGATTCCGGCCACGTCGGTCTCGTTCTGGTTGCTGGCGGAACTGTCGTTCCCGACCATCGTGACGTTGTACCAGCGCGGTTCGGTGTAGGGCTGATTGTTGGGCTGATTGCCGTTGCCGTCGATCTCGGCGCCGTTGTTGGTACCGGTGGTAGCCGGACCGGCGAGCACTACGGCATGTTGAATGCGGCCGTTGTAGCCGAAGTCCAGGTCGATACCGTCGTCAATCATGTAGGAGGCCACGATGTACTTTGCGTCGTGCGTTCCCCCGAAGAACTCAAACGCATCGTCGAGCCCGAGGTGCACCTGCACGTGATCGATTACGGTGCGGGTTCCACAACCACCCGTGGTCAAGCCATTCACTTCGTTGTTCGCGCCGAGGATGGATCCGGCATACTCAATGCGCACATAGCGCATGATGCCGCAGTCGTGATTGGCGCGGGTTCCGCCGAAAATCGTTTCCGGCGATGGAGTCAGCCCTTCGATCTGGCTGGTGCCGCCCTGCACATTGATGGGAGCCAGGCCGAGCATGATGATGCCGCCCCAATCCTGCGGACGCCGCTGGCCGAACGGTTGCGCTGACGTGAAGATAATCGGGCGGGAACGGGTTCCGTCAGCCACGATACGGCCATCCGTCGAGACGACCAGGACAGACGGAGGCTGGGATCCTGGTTCGCCGGTAATGATTGTGCCGGGCTCGATTGTCAGCGTGGCTCCATCGCGAACCAGAATCGTGCCGCTGATGTGATAGTGCCGGTCGCGCGTCCAGGTTGTATCGCGGGTGATATTGGAATCCACCACGATGCGCTCGCCACGAACTACAGAGAACTTGAAATAGGCGCTTTTAACCACCCTGTTGCCGGAAGGATCGCGGAACTGAAAAACCAGAGTGTGCATTCCGTACTGTTCCGGAATCGTTACCGCACCTCCCAACAAGCCGCCTTCGCCAAGCAGCACTTGGCGCGTGGCTTCCGTGTCGACAGCGGATTGCACGCGAAAACTTCCAGGGGCGTTGCCGAAGATGTCAGTCACTTCTTCGGTACCCGCCGGCAGGTAGAATCGCTGGCCGGTTTGATTGTTCTGACGATACGCCACCAGCGAATACTGATTGCTATCTCCGTTCGCTTTCACGCTCCAGCGCAGCGAAAGAGAATCGCCGGGACGGTAGTGGTATTTGTCTGCCCAAATGTAGACAGATGCACTTGACTGTGTCAGCGGCTCCTGCGCGTGTAACCAAGTTGCGATACACGCCAGCAGAATGGTCGCAAGGGTACCTTTCCTAGTCATGATGCTGGTAAGTCCTTTCGAAATTGCAGATTCTAATTGCTGTTAGAAAATTGAGAAACTCGTGCCCACACTAAACGTACGACCGATTTGGAACCGGCGGAATGTCTCCGGACCTTGAGTCCACTGGTACAAGTTGTTGGAAATATTCTCCGCCGTGAAACGCAAACTCCAGCGGCCGTTTTCGAGAATGTCGTACTGATACACGAAGTCCAGAAACGAGTTACGTTCCTGGTAAATGTCGGGTAAGCCGTAAGTGCCGACGTCGGTAATCCGGCGTGCCACCGAATTCACGAAGAAGCGCGCATTTGACCGAAGTTTCGGATTCACCCAATCCAGGATCACGTTAAAGATGAAACGCGACTGGCCGACTAGAGGGCGCTTCTTCGAGGTGAGGATGTCGCTGAGAAACGTACCGCTGGGAATCGTGACGTTCGAATCGACAAAGGTGAAGTTGGCCTGCAACGAGAACGGCGCCAGTTGGGGAGCCCAGCGCTTGAACATATTGCCCATGTTGCGGCGGAACTCGAGTTCGAAACCCTGGTTGGTGGCATTCTCGGCATTGAGGAAGCTCTGACGGAATCCGCTGCCGGCGGAAGTGAAGGAAACTTCAATCGGTTTATCGAAACGCTTGTAGAAATAGCTTGCCGCGATCACCTGGTCGCCGCCCGGGAACCACTCCCAACGCGCATCGAAGTTGTCAATCGAGGCCCGCACCAGGTTCGGGTTGCCTGCGGTGGTGAAACCGCCCACTACGTTCGTGAACTCAAATGGCGAAAGCTCGCGGAAATCCGGCCGGTTTACCGTACGGCCGTAACCGAACCGCAGATTCTGCCTTGCGTTCAAGGCATAGATCAGATTCACACCCGGCAAAGCGTCTCGATTCTGCAACACGGCGCTGACCGGACGCGCTCCAGGCACCAGCGGGTCGAGCGTCAGGACGTTGATTTCGGCGTCTTCAATGCGGACGCCGCCGATCAGCCGTAGACGGGAAGTCAATGCGAGATCGACCATTCCAAAGCCCGC
>Ga0073934_10009058_pt1 | contig 12939 bp, 9 predicted proteins | sample LarsenN4metaG_FD_76834 | JGI IMG/M metagenome (GOLD analysis project Ga0073934, IMG submission 76834) | Hot spring sediment bacterial and archeal communities from British Columbia, Canada, to study Microbial Dark Matter (Phase II) - Larsen... ...
CAAGAACGCTACCGAAGTCGACCGCCTGGGCAATCGACGTGTGACTTGCTTGGCGACTCGGAATGCCAGCGAAGGCGAGTCCGTGAGTTGGGCCGCTTCAAGTTCCTCGGCCAGTTCCGCAGCCGAATGGTACCGGCGCTGGGGGCGGTACTCCATCGCCTTCAGGATCGTGGCTTCGAGCCGACGTGGGATGTCGGGAGCGAGGAGCCGCAGCGGCAAGCAGTGCCCGGCGCGAACCTGGGCCAGGACCGCGTCGCAGTTCTCGCGGCTGGCCGTGAACGGACCGACCCCTTGCGTGGCCAGTTCGTAGAGAGTAACGCCCAGCGAGTAAATGTCCGACCGCTCGTCGATTTCCTCGCCGCGTGCCTGCTCGGGACTCATGTACCATGGCGTGCCGCGAACAGGACCAGGCTGACTCGCTAGCGCGCTCGAACCCAAACCGCGCGTCAACCCGAAATCCACGACGTACAGCTGCCGATGGTGATCAATCATGAGGTTCGACGGCTTGATATCGCGGTGCAAGACGCCTTGCGCATGAGCATAAGCCAGTGCTCGAGCGGCGGTAGCGCCATAGTGGGCCACGAATTGGTAGCGGTGCCGGAGATACTCTTGCAGCACGTGCCTGGGCCATTCGCCCGACGGCGGCGGCAAAGGCGTGCCAATGAGAGCTCCTGTCGGGGTTTCAGCCGCGGGGACGTTCGCAAGCTGGGTGGCGGCTGCCACGGTATTGGGCTGCGATGAATCCCTGGCCAGCCGGATCAGTTCCGCGAGGGAAGTACCCCGCACCAGCTGCATTGTAAAGAACGCGGTCCCGTCATCTGACCGGCCCATCGAGATAATGCGAACGATGTTCGGATGGTCGAGCCGGGCGGGCACCTCGGCCTCTCGCCAGAAGCGCCGGACTGCATCTTCGTCTTCTATGAGCTTGGATGAGAGTACCTTGAGGGCTACGGACCGAGAAGGGCTAGACTGTTTGGCCTCATACACCTCGCCCATGCCCCCCTTGCCGAGGAGCCGGACGATTTCAAATTCTCCAAGTTTCTGTCCGACCTGGAGCACGGCGACTACTCCGCGGATAGCATGCGCTTCAACAGACTGATTATATCGCACTGGACCAGTAGTTGAAACAGTATTCCTCCACCATGAACTCCAGTGCTGGAACCGGACCGGTCCACAGTGCACCTGGGGCGTTGACTACTCGGCCTATTCCATGCCGCGGTCGAAGTTGGCCCAGTGGCCACCGGGCACGGCTCGGCCAGCCCGCACCAGACGCCAGCGCTCGCGCACCTCAGTAGGTTCATACTGGCGATACACGAAGTCTGCCCGCAAGAGGCGGGCGCCCGCTTTCCGCAAGTCCTTGAGACGAGTCGACAGGCAGTACGGACCCTGGTTCAAGACGATGGTTCGGCAATGGTAGTCCAGTGCCGTCACTCGTTCGCCGTGGGTAGAGACCATTTCCATACTTTCGAACTTGCAGTTGGCCTTGCCCGGGCAGCCGCCAATCAGGTTCGCGTAGGCGCACGACTCCGCAAGAAAAAGCGGCGTGTCCTGGTAGACGATCACCACGGCTTGTGCGGCGAACTCTCCCAGCAGCGAGCGGATGTTGGTCAGCCCGTCCTCAGGCGATAGAGCGAAGCGTGACACCCCCATGTCCAGCAGTTGCTGGGCGGCCAGGCGGTTGAGGACATAGATCGACCAGTCCGTCGCCAGGTCGAGTTCGCCATTGGGCCGCAGTGGGTCGGCATGGAGAAAGCTCCATCCGGACAGATTGCTGACTTCCCAGGCTCGCCAGCCGTCTGCTCGTAGCGAGGCAATCTTCCTGGTCAGGGGTTTCTCCTCCCAGCCGCGGGTGACGGCGGGCAAGGACAGGCGAATGCGTCCGCGCCCCACCCGGTCACTCCACCTGGCCAGGCCCTCTTGCAGTGCGGGCAAGGAATCGCGAGCAATGTCGATGACCAGCTCGTCCAGATCGGCCCAGTCGGACGGTTCGAGGTCGTCCAGGAACTTCAACCGATCCACCTTGAGCGACCAGCGGAATCTCTCGGCCGGCGCGGCAGAAGAGGCAGGCGGCTCGATGGCTGATGCCACTGCTTCGAGTCGGCCTCGGCGATCGGCTTCCAGTCGGCGAGTTAACTCCGCGATTAGATCTCGGCGGATCTGGTTCAGACGTGAGACAGGCACAAAGAAGTTGCTGGGATTGTCGAAGCGAAGGCTGCCCAGCTCAAAGGCGGTATCGCCCAGCTTGCTGAATGCCGAGCGTGCCGCGCCTTCCATCGCCGCGGCTTCCCGAGCGCTCTCAAAAGGCCCAGGCAGATGAACCCTCGCTTCCACCTGCGGATGATCCAGCAAGCGACCGTGAACGATCAGGACATCTGGGGTGAGTTCAAGGTGCACCTCGAGCCGACTCCGATGCATGTACAGGCTCTGCTTGGGCCGCTCGTGGCGATAGCGGCGTTTCACCGCCTGCGACGACGAACAGTAGACAGGAGCGCCTGTGGGAATCTGAGGGTGTTCCGCAGGGAGTTTTACTTCGACGAGACTCCCAGCCGGGGACTCGAAGACTTCCCTGACCTTGTGCTGCTTCTCGATTACGAACAGGTGGTCGATGGGGAACCCGAACGGCTTGCCCAGCGTGGGGAGATCAATCTGCAAGCCGTCGTGGCGTTCGAGTGCTCGGCCCGCCCGAAAGCGCAACCGGCCGTCGCGTACCTTCTCGACATGTCCGATCAAGGCGCCGCGGTGGCCGACAGTATCGCGGTCTGCCACTTCCTTGTCGCGGTAAGACTGCACGAACAACCGCGTCCAGGGTCGGCTGAAGACCGTTTGCATGTCCGCCTCGTGGGAGGGGCGAGCTTCCGGCTTGAGAGTCCCATCGAGCAGGCCGCGGTAATAGTCAGTCGTGGTGGCGACGTAAAGCGGGCTCTTCTTCCGCCCCTCAATCTTGAAGCACGACACGCCGGCGCTGCGCAGTGCGGGCAGGTGGTCAGGCAGGGCCAGGTCCTTCATCGAAAAGGGGAAACCTTCAGAGGGGTCGCGCTTTGTGGGGCGACCGTCGCGCAGCGTCGCGGGAGCGCCTTCGACTGAAAAAGCATCGCGGCAGGAGTAGGCGCACTTGCCGCGGTTGCCGCTGCGCCCAAGCGTCTGCGACGAGAACAGGCACAACCCGCTGTAGGAGTAGCACAGCGCCCCGTGAATGAAGACCTCGGTCTCGATTCCAGCAGTCTGGGTGATGTCACGCACTTCCTCGAAGGTCAGCTCGCGGGCCAGGACGACGCGGTGGAAGCCGAGTTGTCGAAGTGCCTCGGCCCCGGCTCGATTGTGTACTGCCAGTTGCGTGCTGGCGTGCAGCTCAAGCTTCGGGAAGTGCTCGCGAAGGAGTCGGTACACGCCGAGGTCCTGCAAGATCACGGCGTCGACGCCGATCTCCGCCAGTCCAAGGACGTCCGCTGCCAGCTCGGCGAGTTCGTCTTGCCGCACCACGGTGTTGATGGTCACGAAGACGCGCCGCCTGGGCTCGAGGCTGTGAGCGTAGGCGGTGACTTCCGCCAGTTCCTCCAGGGTGAAGTTCTCAGCCTCGGCCCGTGCGGAGAACTTCTTGAGCCCGAGGTAGATTGCATCGGCCCCATATTGCAAGGCCGCGAAAGCTGCTTCGGGGCCGCCCGCCGGAGCCAGAAGCTCCACGGGCCGATCCGGTGCGACCGTAGGATTGAGAATCAACTCCGGCTCGACGCCGTTCTCCGGTGCGTACTCTCCCTGCGGCTCGAGAGGAATGGCGCTGGCCAGCTCCGGATCGGGCAGCGCAATCGGCACTAGCCCCTGCCACTCGGCAGCGGGTTTCTCTGGCTCAGCCAGTGGCAAACTCAAGACCTGGCGCGGTGTGGACATGAGGCCATTCTATGCTCCATTTCAGGGAAACGAGCAGGGGATCACAAATCAACGTCCCCGCCGGAGATGAGCCGCTAGCAGACGATGGAAGTGATAGACCCCGCTCTCGCGGCGGACGCTGTACCGGCCCGTTCGGAAGAAACGGGAGTGAAGCCCGCGCTGGACGTCCTCGCAGATGTCCACGTCTTCGAGCTGAATCTGATGGCCGACGGCCATGCTCTTGCGATTGAACTCCGCCGCAGCATCTGCAGTCTCTGCAAAGTAGAAATCGAAGACGACGCGACAGCGCTCGGGGCCGAGCGGCAGTACAAGATTGGTATCCATCACTCCGGAGTAGAGGTTGATCATCAAGTTGGGAAATACCCACCAGTAATAGGCATTGTCCCCCTGGCGGACGTCGGCCGCGGAAGCATCCTCGTGCTGAGCCTCCGGCTTCCGAAGCGGACTGATTTGCACGCTGGTACTGCCTTCATTGACAGTGTGGTACCCTGCATAGTCCAGCACGCCGGCCAGGCTCGGATGGATCGTGTGGACGTGATAACCGCCGTCCAGGTAGTTGTCGACAAAGACCTTCCAGTTGCAGGCGAGATCGTACACGCGTCGATCGACAAAACGCAGCGTTTCGATGCCCAGGCCTGCTGATCGTGCTGGCAGCGGTTGAAGGAACTCCATGAGGTCTGGCGGATGTTTGCCAAGGAAGACGAAAACCAGCGGCCCCCACTCCGCCGCCGCTAGTTCGGGCAGGCCGTTGGCTTCCCGAGGAAAGTCGGCCACGCCCTCAAACTCCGGCAGTCCTCGCAGACGCCCCTGGAGATCGTAGGTCCAGCCGTGGTAGCGGCAGCGGAATCGCGTGGCACAGCCTTCCGCTTCACTCGCCACCCGTGCGGCCCGATGTCGGCAAACGTTCGAGAAGGCCCGCAGCTTGCCGTCGTCGCCGCGCACCACAAGGATCGGCTCGCCAGCCACGTCGGCTGTGAAGTACTGGCCCGATTCGCGAACCTGGTCGGTCCGCCCGACCGCCTGCCAGGTAGAACCAAACACAGCCGATCGCTCCAGCTCCGCCAGCGCGGGGTGCGTGTACCACTCGGATGGAATGGTGCAGGCGCGAGGCAAGTCGAGCGAGTCATCGAATGCAGCCAGCAAGGTTGCAAGTTCATTCGTCACTGGAGAACACCACCCGTCCGCCGACCATCGTCAAGAGCACCTTTGTCTCCGCAATGTGGTCCTGTTCGGCAGGATCAAGAATGTCGCGGGAAAGCATGACCAGGTCGGCAAGCTTGCCGACTTCCAACGATCCCCGCTCAGCTTCCTGATGCGCCGCGTAAGCTGAGCCGAGCGTGTACGCCTTGATCGCCTCTGCCACGCTGATCTTCTGCTCGGGGAACCAGCCGTTAGGATTCTTCCCGTCGAGGGTTCGGCGATGGACCGCGGCGTCAATGCCGAGCAGCGGACTGAGCGGAGCAACCGACCAGTCCGAGCCGAACGCCAGGTGGACGCCAGCGTCCAGGAAGCTGCGGTTGGCATAGGAGGTGGCGCACCGCCTGGTTCCGATGCGGCCTTCGGCCCAGCGGCCGTCATCGATGATGTGGTACGGCTGCACGGAGGCGATGACGCCCAGCTCGGCGCATCGTTTGAAGTCCTGGGGCCGGAAGTGCTGCGCGTGCTCGATCCGGAATCGCCGGTCGCGCGGGCCGTTCTCCCTGGCGACGTCGGCGTAGATGTCGAGCAGTTCGGAGTTGGCCCGATCACCGATGGCATGCACGCACACCGACAGTCCGGCGCGGTCCGCTTGTCGAATCCACTCGCGCAACTGGGCTGGTTGAGTGACGAAGACCCCCGTCGAGTCCGGCTCATTGACGAACGGCTCGAACATCTTCGCCGTGCTGCTCCCCAGCGAGCCATCGATGAACCCCTTCAGCCCACCGATGCGAACCCAGTCGTTGCCGAAACCCTCCTGCACGCCGAGGTCCGCCAGCTCCTTCCAGGCGGCGAGCGGCCAGCGCAGGTCGATGCGCAGCGTGAGCTGGCCGTTGCGGTGCATTTGCTGATAGAGGCGAAAGAGCCGGCGGCGCGTCGCGGAATCGCTGCCATCCATGTCTTGCACGCTCGTGACGCCCAGCTCGCGAGCTTCCTTGAGAGCGGCCCGCACCGACTCGGCCAGTTCCTCGTCGGAGATAGGCGGGATCAGCCCCTTGCCGGTGACCAGGTCCATGGCATTGTCCCGCAGCACGCCGCTCGGCTCGCCGTTGGGCAGGCGATAAATGACTCCGCCAGGTGGGTCGGGCGTCTTGGCCGTGATGCCGGCCATTCGCAGCACGCGGGAGTTCACCACCGCCATGTGGCCGTCGTAACGGCGCAGAAACACCGGCCGGTCGGGAACGTACTTGTCAATCAGGGCCGCGGTCGGCAGCGTGCCGCCGAATGTTCTGTCGTGGTCCCACTCGCCGCCGAGCAGCCAGCGATCCCTGGGCAGCTTGCGATCGAACACTTGCAAGCGGTGGGCGAAGACCGCCTCGTCGGCCGCATCCTTGAGTTGGACCTGCGACAGCCTCTGGCCAGAGCCCAGCAGGTGGATGTGGCTGTCATGGAAGCCAGGCAGAACGCGCCGCCCCTGGAGGTTGATGACCGCCGTGGCAGGGCCGGTAAGCTTGCGAATCTCGGCGTCGCTGCCGACGGCCAGAACGCGCCCGCGCCACACGGCCAGGGCGGAGGCCTCCGGCTGCCGCGGGTTGCCCGTCCAGATCCGGCCGTTGATCAGGACCGTCTCGGCCTCCAGTGCCAGGGCGGGAAGCGGAGCCGCGGCCAGTAGTGCAACAACGAGCCAGTGTGCACGGTGCTTCATGTTGGTTCCCGTTAAAGGACAATTGGCCGGTTCAACCAGTCACGCCAGCCCTTTGCGCCATTCCTGGAACTCCCGCACGATCTCGGAGCGACTCAAGCGTTCGCAATAGACGGCTCGTGCACGGAAGCCGAACTCCTTCAGGACGTAATCCTCATTGGGGTTCTCCGGATTGCCGATCGGGATGATGTACTGAAAGTCCCAGGCGGGGTTCGATGTTTGCTTCTCAGGGTTGCCGCCGCCGCCGCTGGGCGAGTGGGTGAAGCGAATGCCATCCGTCCGGTCGAACATCACCAGGAAGGTCATCTTGCCGAAGAGTCCGTAGAAGAAGGGGTCCTCGAACTTCAGCGGCGAGAGGTTCTTGAACAGGGCGTCGCCGAGGCCGGGAGTGAAGATCAGGTCGACCTTGTTGTTCCAGTGCGTGACCGTGCTGCCGAGGTTGTGGACCGGCGTGCAAAGTTGTTGCCAGGCGCCCTGGCCGCGGAAGTACATGCTCTTGTCTTCCGGCGCGTTGATGTAGCTGGCCCAGAACAGGCCGATGAAGTTGTGCCGGAAAACGTGCTGTGTCGGCCGGCACTTGAAGGTGAAGTCGATGTAGTGCGGCGGGACCAGCTTGAAGCGCGTCCAGCTTTCGAGGTGAAACGTCGGCGTCGGCGGCTGATACAGCTCGGCCTCGGTTTCCGACAGCCGCTTGAACTCCATCGGGCTATTCCGCGGCTCGAAGAAGACGCGGCGTCCCGCCTCGACGTCGCGCAGCTCCTGGTCGCCGTCCATGATGTGTTCCAGGTTCAGCCCAGCGACGCTCGGCACGAAGAGGGTCGTTGGCTCGCTTTTGTGAACGAGCCGATGCACGCCGTTGTACCCAGCCCGATGCGAGCCGTAGGCCTCGTTGTCGCCGATGACGGCCGTCAGATCGCCGACTGCAAACGTGTCGTGGGACATGAAGCATCTCCAGGTAGGATATTATCGGATGGCATCCTGCGCGGTGGGCAGGCTGGAACCGACAGAGTGACGAGCTCGCTCTGAACTGCAACCTGGAACCCAGGTAGAACGACTCCGCTTGTCTGTTGCCCTGGAAGAAACACGCCAGGCTCGCGGAAGGTTCGACCTTCCAGGGCCGGGACAGCGATTCGCTGGTTGCGTGGATCGATCAGCCAGTACTCGGGCATTCCGCTCCTGGCGTACGCGGTCCGCCTGGTGGCGTAGTCCCGCCGGCCTGCGTCCGGTTCCAGGAGCTGGTAGGCGCCCCCGCGAGGTCGCTCGGGTGCGAAGTCACCATCTTCGATCCACTGCCGTTGAGGGGAAAAGGCGTGGGCAACGCTCCAGGCCGGCTGCCCGCCGTTCTTGAAGGGGACGCGCCGCTTCTTCCCTGGCGTCTCCGTTGCAACTGGCGCGTGCCTTCTCACTGCCCCCACCTCCTCTTGACGCCCCCAGGCCTCACTCTAAGATGATGGTTTACCGAAGATTGTACCCTGTGCTCGGTGAGAAGCGAAGATGTCCACGTTCCTGGCCAAGCCTGGCGATGTCGTCCGCAAGTGGCACCTGATCGATGCCTCCGGCATGGTGGTCGGCCGGCTCGCGGTTGAGATTGCCCGCATCCTGGTGGGCAAGCATCGGCCTGAATACACGCCGCACATCGACACCGGCGACTTTGTCGTCGTGGTCAACGCCGAGAAGGTCGTCTTCACCGGCAACAAGATGAACGCCAAGGTTTACCAGTGGTACACGCGTTACCCAGGCGGCCGCAAGCTCCGCGGCGTCAAGGAAATGCTCGCCAAGCGGCCTGATCGCGTGCTCCACGAAGCCGTTCGCCGCATGATGCCCAAGAACAAGCTGGCCCGCCATCAGTTGACCAAGCTCAAGATCTACGCCGGACCCGAGCACCCGCACCAGGCCCAGCAGGTCGAGCCGCTCAAGCTCGACAATCTCTCCAAGGTCAAAAAGGCCACTACCAGCTGACCCCTGATCCCTGATTCCTGACTCCTGTCCTCCGACTGAGGTATATCCGTGGCAACGCAGACCGCCAAGAAGTTCTACCTGGGCACCGGCCGACGCAAGACCGCCGTGGCCCGCGTTCGCATTTGCGATGGCAACGGCCAGATCAAGATCAATGGCCGCGAACTGGAGAACTACTTCACCGAAACCAAGGACCGCAATGCCGTCCTCGCCCCGCTGCAGGTCACGGAAATGCAGGGCAAGCTCGATGTGTTCGTGAACGTTCACGGCGGCGGTTTCAGCGGCCAGGCCGGCGCAATCTGTCAGGGATTAGCCCGTGCTCTCAAGGAAATGTACACGCCTGCCGATCAGCCCGCTCCCACGGCCGACGGGGAACCGCCGGCTGTTCCCCCCATGGTCAAGAAGATCCGCGACTCCGGTCTGTTGACCCGCGACGCCCGCATGAAGGAACGCAAGAAGTACGGTCTGCACGGCGCACGCCGCGGCGTCCAGTTCTCGAAGCGTTAAGCTGGCACTGCGTGAGCAACTGCGTTGCACGATGACCAAGTGCGGCGAACCGAGAAGTCGCCAGCGTCCATCGGCTTGCGCGCTTTGCCTCTCATCTCCGGGTTCGTTTCCACGTGGACCCCTCACTGCGGTCTTCCCCGCGTCGGGGAGGGACTGGGGCAGGGGTTGAGAGCGGCGCACCGGAAAGTCGTCGGTGAGGAAAAATAGTGGACAAAAGTACCTGTTCTGTGGTATGCTGCAAGTTGGCGAACTGGGTACGCTCTTGCCAGCCTGCGCGGGCAATCCGCTGCGACACTGGAGGACCGCCCAGAGAAAGCGACGACGCTTCGTAAGTCCCAGGCGGAAACGGAAGGGGAAGGGCATGAGCCGATCTGTCGATCCAGCTCAGTTCGGGCGGCCTTGCAGTGTCCTGCGCAACGAAGCAGGCGGCTTCCTACCTCATCGGCAGGGCCGCTCACTTCGTTGGCGATCTCGTCATGGGCTGCAAGCAGCAGGGGGGCAGGCGTCCTGTTCAGGGCACTCAATCCTGGAGGCTGAGGGCGTTGAGGATGTCCACGTCGCCATTGGAGTTGTCCGTGAGCAGGAGCTGCACAATATCGCCGTTGGCGCCGCCGCGAACGATAGCATCCAGGGACCCGTCGCTGAAGTTGTCGAGAGTGATCATGGCCTGGGCCGAATCCCGACCGGCTCCGCCATCCATGCGCAGAAACAGCGTGCCGTCCAGTTCTCCATCGTAGCGGAAGGTCAGCATGTCATTTCGGGCCATGCCGTTCATGAGCACGTTCAGGTTCGATCCAGCATCCAGGTCGACGTCCGCATCGGCCAGCACGGTCATGGAATCGTTGCCGCCCTTGAACTTGAAGCCCTGGAACGCAAGGTCATTCGCTTCCTGCAGATCAAAAGTGACGTCGCTGTCCTCCAGGTCCCCCATGATGTTGGCGGTGACCGTGTCGTCGCCGTGGCGGAGTTGAGTGGTCAGCCGGACATTGGCGTCTTCCACCATGTTGAACGTGGCTTGAACACTGTCGGCTCCGGAGCTGCCAAGGACGCTGATGTTCAGGTTGGCTCGGACATCGGCCAGTCCGCCCGCGCCATCGTTGGCCAGGTCAAAGGTTGCTTGATTCTTGCCCGGCATGAACACCACGGCTGGGCCCAGAACGACGTTGATGTTCTTGGCGTCGGTGAAGTCGGAGCCGCCGCCCAGGCGATAGCTGAAGGAGTTGTTGCCCTTGCCCAGATTCGCGTTGATGTTCAGAATGCCCGCGCTGCTGAAGTTCTGCACCTGGCCGTTCTGGATCACCTGGATCTGGTTGGCCTGATGATCTTCGATCACCAGGACCTGGTCAGCCCCATTCCCGCCCTCGATGACCAGCGCGTTGCCGCTGATGAATGCCGGAACCATTCGAGTCTCAAGCGATTCAAACCCAGGTCGAAAGCTCTTGCCGGTACGCATTGGATAGTCTCCTTGCTGCTCTTGCAGCGTGTGAAGTTGGAACCGAAATCCCCTGAGCCGCTTGTTCTGACTTGCAGCTCCTCTGCTGGGCTAAGCGTGGGATTCGTCGCCTTGTTACAGAAAAACCGGAACAGCGACGGAAGTGCATTTCGGATTGGAAGTTGCGACTTGTTGCGCGTGCGTTTGCCCGAATCAGCCCGGTTCTGCAGAGGGGGCTGCATTCCAGTCTTCCAGGATCCAGTCCAGGATCGCTTCACCAGGCCCTCTCGCCAATTCGACCTCATGGGGTCAGGGAGGATGCGCCCCAGAAGCCTCCCTGGGCGTGGCCAGAGAAATGTTGCGCGGCCGGCTGCCTGTCCAAGCATGATCGTGCCACAAGTCCTTATGCGGCATAGCTCTACGGTATTGCCGCAGCCCATGGAAGGGTTTTCGTTTCTTGCGCGTCGGCTTCGAATGGCTTCGCAAGGGAGCGTCGCCGCGGGTCGGGCTGCCGCCGGCAGGGATTGACAGAGGCGGGGGATCGACTACCCTACGACGATTGCCAGCACCGGTTGCAAGGAGCAGCGAATCATGGACTTGAGCGGACGCAAGGTCCTGGTCACCGGCGCCAGCGGCTTCATCGGCTCGCACCTGGTCGAGGCCCTGGTACGCCGCGGCTGTCGGGTGCGGGCGATGCTGCACTACGACTCCCGCGCCCAGCGCAACAACCTGGAACTCGTTTCGCCGGAAGTGCTTAGGTCGATCGAAGTGATGGCGGGAGACGTCGTCGATCCGCACTTCATGCTGCGGGCCGTCGAGGGCTGCGACGCTGTCTTTCACCTGGCAGCCCTGATCTCCATCCCTTACTCGTATGTTGCGCCGTCGGCCTATGTGCAGACCAACGTCGTCGGCACGCTCAACGTGCTGGAGGCTTGCCGCTTCCACGGCACGCCTCGCCTGGTCCATACCTCGACCAGCGAATGCTACGGCACCGCCCAGTACACGCCGATCGACGAGGACCACCCGTTGCAAGGCCAGTCACCTTACAGTGCCAGCAAGATCGGCGCGGACAAGCTGGTCGAGAGTTACTTCCTGAGCTTCAACCTTCCGGTGGCGACGCTTAGGCCGTTCAACACCTTTGGTCCGCGGCAATCGGCCCGGGCGGTGATCCCGAGCATCCTCGCTCAGTTGCTGGCGGGGGCAAGGGAGCTGCGCCTCGGCGACGTCAGTCCGGTGCGCGACATGAACTTCGTCGGCAACACGGTAGACGGCTACGTGCGGCTGGCGGAGTGCGACGCGGCGCTGGGCAAGGTCGTCAACGTCGGCACAGGCCGCGGCGTGTCTATTGGCGAGATTGCCGAGCTGGCGATGCAGGTCGTCGGACGGCGGACGCCGATCGTGACCGACAGCCAGCGGATTCGGCCGGCGGGAAGCGAGGTCCGCTTGCTGCTGTGCAACTACTCCCGCGCTCAGGAGTTGCTGGGCTGGCAGCCGGGCGTCGGATTGGAGGCTGGTCTGGAGCAGACTGCCCGCTTCATCAAGGACCACATGGAACTGTACCGCCCCGAAGAGTACGCGGTCTGAAACGCGAAAGGACGCACGGATGAATGCCAAGGTGATCATCCAGGCCGGCGGCAAGGGTTCGCGGCTCTATCCGTACACCCAGGTGTTGCCCAAGCCGCTGATGCCGGTCGGCGGGATGCCGATCCTCGAGATCGTCATCCGCCAGCTGGCGGCGTGCGGCTTCCGCGAGCTGATCATCACCATCGGCCACCTCGGCGACATGATCCGCTGGTGCTGCGGCGACGGCTCGCGCTGGGGCGTCCGCATTCGCTACTATCCTGAGGAAAAGCCGCTCGGCACCATGGGGCCGCTCAAGCAGATCGACGGCCTCGATCGCCCCTTCCTGGTGATGAACGGCGACCTGCTGACCGACCTCGATTATGCCGCGTTGTACCGCTGGCACCTGGCAGGCTCGGCCCAGCTCTCGATAGCCACTTACATGAAGCCGGTGAACATTTCCCTGGGCGTGCTGGAAACCGATGCCCAGGACCGCGTCGTCGGGTTCCAGGAGAAGCCGACACTGCATTTCCCCTGCAGCATGGGCGTCTACGGCATGAACCCCGAGTTGTTGCAGCTGATTCCTGAGGGCCGGGCGTTCGGCTTCGACGACCTCATGCACGAGATGCTCGGCCGAGGCATGCCGGCGCGAGCGTATGTCTTCCGCGGGACCTGGATGGACATCGGCAGACCGGAGGATTTCCATCAAGCATGCGAGGTCTTCGAGAAGCAGCCGGAGCTGTTCCTCCCCGCCGTCTCG
>Ga0073934_10009059_pt1 | contig 12938 bp, 7 predicted proteins | sample LarsenN4metaG_FD_76834 | JGI IMG/M metagenome (GOLD analysis project Ga0073934, IMG submission 76834) | Hot spring sediment bacterial and archeal communities from British Columbia, Canada, to study Microbial Dark Matter (Phase II) - Larsen... ...
ATTGGTAAGAAAAGTAGCCACGATGGGTTTAACTCGGAGTGGGTAGTGGCTGTTTTGGCTCAGCCTTTAAGAATGAAAATCTCTTAAGAATCCCCATCTTCTTTAAGATGGGGAGTGTCAACAACCAACCTTGATTCTGGCGGTTTGTGCCCTGATTTTTTTGCTAGTGGTGCAGTGGTGGTTTCCTCGTGTGCCGGGGCCTCTTTTGGCCGTTTTGTTAGCAACGGCGGCAGTTTACCTTTTCGACTTGGAAAAACAAGGTATCGCGGTGGTTGGTTCTATTCCTGCCAGTCTGCCTCAGTTTCAGTTGCCAAGCGGGTTCTCACTTCAGCAAATGACCTATTTACTTTCGACGGCAGTTGGCGTTGCAGTGGTGGGGTACTCTGACAACGTATTGACTGCCCGATCATTTGCCGATCGCAATCGTTACCAGATTGATGCGAATCAGGAGTTGTTAGCCCTTGGAGCAGTCAACATTGGCGCTGGCTTAATGCAGGGTTTTCCGGTCAGCAGTAGTGGCAGCCGCACAGCCCTGGGCGACTCTCTGGGCAGCAAGTCGCAGGTGTTTTCGTTAATGGCATTTGTTGTTGTCGTTCTCGTTTTACTGTTTCTGTATCCACTGCTGGCCCAATTTCCTAAAGCAGCACTGGGGGCGATCGTCATTTATGCGGCGCTGCGTTTGATTGAAATCGCAGAATTTAAACGCTTGCTTCGCTTCAAGCCCAGTGAACTACGACTGGCTGTTTTTACCATGATTGGGGTGTTAGCAACCGATATTCTAGTTGGGGTGGGGCTAGCCGTAGGACTGTCAGTGATTGATCTGTTTGCCCGTCTCGTCCATCCGCATGATGCCGTGATGGGCGAAGTGCCAGATTTAGCAGGGTTGCATGACATTGAAGACTGGGAAAGGGCAACCACGATTCCTGGTTTGGTGCTTTATCGTTACGATGCACCGCTTTGCTTCGCCAATGCTGAAAATTTTCGTCGTCGAGCAATGGCGGCGATCAAAGCAGAAACAACCCCTGTTGAATGGTTTGTCCTCAATACAGAAGCAATCGTTGAAATTGATATTACAGCGGCTGATATGTTGAGGACATTACACCGAGATCTCGCGGCCCAGCAAATTACTTTTGCTATGGCGCGAGTGAAGCAAGATTTGTATATGCAATTGCGAAAAGCAGGTCTGATCGAGTTAATTGGACAAGAACGACTGTATCCAACCTTGCACACCGCGATCGCTGATTTCTACAACCGTGAAAAACGCGCTCTACCCTAACCCTGATTCAATCGTGGCTTCTGCTTGCAAGGCCAGTTCACGCAAATGATCGAGGGTTTTGGCATCCGCCGATCGCCAGAGGCCACGCTGGTGGGCTTCGAGTAAGCGTTCTGCCATATCACGTAACGCCCAGGGATTTTTTTGAGCAACAAACTGTTGCACTTCTGAGTCAAATAAGTAGGCTGCTGCGACACCTTCATACATATAGTCTGGGACACAGTGGGTGGTTGCATCGTAGGCAAACAGATAATCGATGGTCGCGGCCATTTCAAATGCGCCTTTGTAGCCATGCCGCATCACGCCCGCTAGCCACTTTGGATTGATTACCCGCGATCGGTAAACACGGGCAATCTCTTCTTGTAAGCGACGAATGCGGGGATGCTCAGGTTGAGAATGGTCGCCAAAGTATGTCACCGGATCGGTGCCTCGCCGCGATCGCACCGCTGCCACTAACCCGCCCTGAAACTGGTAGTAGTCATCTGAGTCAAGCAAATCATGCTCGCGGTTATCCTGGTTGTGTAGGACAATTTGCATCTGTTGCAAGCGTTGCTCAAACGCTTCGGGAGCCGAGGAACCATGCCCCTGTGCGGTGTAGGCGTAACTGCTCCAGTTAATATAAGCCTGGGCGAGATCCGCATCGGTTTCCCAGTTTTGCGCTTCAATCAAGCCTTGCAGGCCAGCACCGTAGGCACCCGGCTTAGACCCAAAAATCCGAAAGCGCGATCGCCGCTCGGCCTGTGTCTGGGTCAACCCCTGCTGCTGCCACTCCTGGGTTTCTTGCTGAACGGTCGCCGCCAGGGGATTTTGATCAGCCGCTTCTTCCAGGTTTGCAACCGCCATCACCGCCTGGTCAAACAGGCTAATCAAGTTAGGGAACGCATCACGAAAGAAGCCTGAAATCCTTAGAGTGACATCGACGCGAGGCCGACCCAAAATTGAGAGGGGCAAAATTTCAAAGTCAACCACCCGTCCGGCCTGCCAAACAGGTTGCACACCCAAAAGCGCCAATGCTTCGGCAATGTCGTCGCCTCCGGTTCGCATGGTTGCCGTGCCCCACATCGACAGTCCCAACGTTTTAGGATACTCGCCATGTTCCTGGGTGTAGCGTTCGACCAGGGCGTCTGCCGCTTTACGTCCTACATCCCAGGCGGTTTCAGTTGGGATAGCGCGAATATCAACCGAGTAAAAGTTGCGTCCGGTGGGCAGCACATCAGCACGTCCCCGGGTTGGCGCACCCGAAGCCCCCGCTGGAACAAACTCACCGTTGAAGCCCCGCAACAAATGAGTGATTTCGGCTTCAGTTTGTCGCAGGTCGGGCAAAAGCTGCTGTTGAATCCAGCTCAGTTCTTGCGCTAGCGGAGTTCCAGAGTCAACGGAGCAAGGTTTTTCGTCCAGCAGGGTTTGCACCAGCTCAGCCGCATAGGTTTCGAGCTGGGCGATCGCATCTCCCACTGTCCGCATCCTGGAGCGATCGCCCGTCTGCAAGCGTTGCTGTTGCTGAACTGTGAGGGGTAAGGTAGGGTCAGCCGTTAAGGGATCAAAGTCTAACTCCCAGGTCTGCGCGATCGCGCGGGTCAAGCCAACCTGATTTGCCCCACTGGGACGACGGGCGATCGCCACAGTCAAGTCGCGCAATTGCCTGCCTGTGGGACACTGCCCAAAGATGTGTAAGCCATCGCGAATCTGCGCCTCTTTCAACTCGCACAGGTAGCCATCCAACCGCGTTAAAACGGACGCATCGAACCGACTCTCAACTACTTTTCCCACTTGTTTGAGACTGAGCAACGCTGAGGGAATGCCCAAATCTTGATCCAGATTTTCTTGCACTATGAGAGCAATAATCTTTTCGCGAATCCGATCCAGGCGAGTCGGGTCTAAGCTTTGAGCTTCGTAATACTCATCGACCAGGGTTTCTAACTGTTGCAGAGGACCGTACAACTCGGCACGGGTCAGGGGTGGGGTGAGGTGATCGACAATCACAGCCTGCGATCGCCGCTTTGCCTGGGTGCCCTCGCCTGGATCGTTGACGATAAACGGGTATAGGTGAGGAATCGCGCCAAATGCAACTTCGGGGTAGCACTCAGCCGACAGCGCAATACCTTTGCCGGGAAGCCATTCGAGGTTGCCATGCTTGCCGACATGGGCGATCGCCTGCATACCAAACTCCTGCCGCAACCATGCGTAAAACGCCAGATAGTCGTGAGTTGGCACCAAGTCAGGCGCGTGATAGTTCAAAGCGGGATCCTGGTCATAGCCTCGCGCGGGTTGCACCCCCACAAACACGTTGCCCAACTGAAGCCCTGAAATTGGCAGAGCTTCGGTTGAAGCATCGCCCCACTGCGCGGCGATCGCCTGCTGCACCGATTCTGGCAACTTTGCAAAATAGGATTGGTAGGCCGCCGCTGATAAAGACTGGTAAACTGCTCGCAGTTCCCGCCCCTCAGCATCATTGGTGACACCAGCGGTCAACTGTTGAATCAGCTCATCACTGGTCTGCGGCACGTTTTCCAGGTGGTAGCCTGCCTGCTGCAACGCCTGGAGAATGGCTACACAACTGACAGGCGTATCTAAGCCAACCCCATTCGCCAGTCGTCCATTTTTGGTGGGATAGTTCGCCAAGATCAGGGCAAGCTTGCGTTCTGCAATGGGAGTGCGGCGTAGCTTGACCCAGTTCGCTGCTAGCTCTGCGACAAAGTGAATCCGATCGCCCAACGGTTCATAGGTTACAACGTCCGTTTCTAAAGCTGGATTGTAGACCTGCACGGATTTGAAGGAAACCGCCCGACTCAAAATGCGGCCATCAACCTCTGGCAGAGCCACGTTCATGGCAATATCGCGGGGTGATAAGCCCTGCCAGTTCATCTGCCACTGCTCAACCGTGCCCCCACTCAGAACCACTTGCAGGACAGGCACATTCAACGTTTCCCAGAGTGAGGCAGCCTGTTCTGGTTGAGTCGGAGCCGTTGCAGCACCCAACTGGGCGATCGCAAAACTGGTTGTATTCAAAATCAGGTCAACCGCCTGCCCTGCTTTCGGCTGCAAGTAACTCTGCACCTCAGCCTGCACATCGCGATCGCGCAGCGAAGAGACAAAGAGCGGCACGGGCGTGAGCTGGCGATCGTGCAATGCCTGACAAAGGGCATCAATGGGAGCCGTGTTACCTGCCAGGTAATGTGCCCGGTAAAATAGAATCCCGACGGTTGGCGTTGAGCTTTCGGAAACGGTAGAGGTTTTCTCAGACATCGCTGGCCATTGGTAAAGACCCACCGGGGGCACAGGTTGCGGTGCTGGTGGTTGATAGCCACTGCCTAAACAGGCATCGCTGAGAAACTGCAAGGCATGGGTGACATTCTCGATACCCGCTTCGACGAGATATCGCCAAACCTGATTGGCCACGCTTAACGGCACAGTAGAATGACTGATTAAATCCGGATCGGGACGATCGTCTCCCGGTAGCACGAGTAAACTCGCCTGGGTGCGATCGCACACCTCTTTCACCACTTCCAGACCATAGTTCCAATACGAACGACCACCCAACAACCGTAAGACAATGATCTGAGCATGTTCTAAAACGTCTTCGGCATAGGTGTCGATCGTCAATTGCTGTTGCAGATTCAGCAAGCTTGCCACCCGAATCGCCGGAAAACCTTCTGGCAAATGCTCAACCGCACGCGCCAGAGTTTGAATCTCTGTATCCGCTGCTGTGAGGAGGGCGATCTGTGCGGGAGTTTGCTCGATAAAAACAACCCCCTCCGCTTCTGGATTCCACCCGCCTGGAGTTGTAGCAATCCGATGCATAGCCAGTTGTCGAAAGAAAAACTAGGGCTTTGTCATCTTAGTGGAATTCTGGAAATTCTGGCTGAAGTTAAACTGCTCGATTTTATTGCCGAAAGTAGAAAATTAGTGATTGAGCACGTTTTCTCAGAGAAATACTGTTTTTCCATTAAAAAACAGTTCGTTGGAGACATCTCAACCTTAGAGTGAGTAGGAGTCTCACGCGTGATTTGGCCTTCGCTTAAAGTCTGACAAATCAGCTCAAAACTCGGCTCAATGCCCCTAATTGTGTGGAGGAAAAAGCCTTGCTACGTCGTATATCCCTTGCGCTGGCAACATCTGCCCTGTTTTTGCCCACGCCTGCTACAGCCCAAACACCTGCCCAAACTTTACCTGCTGACAGTAGTGTGAGTCGCATCTTACCGGGAAATACGGCAGCGGTTGTGATGCTCAACCTTAAACCTGAGCTGTGGCAAGACTTAAATCGGTTTAATCCCTACCAGGCACAGCTTCAAATCATTCCGTTCAACTCGTTTCCGCTCACCTGGTTGTCGCCCCAAATGACACTGAGTGATGTGCAAGGCTGGCTCGGTGAAGAAGTCGCGATCGCCCTGTTACCGCCCTCTCAACCGTTAGAAACAATCGGTCGCAGCACGCTATTCCTGTCACCCATTAAGGATCAGGCTGCACTAGATGCCTTTTTAACAAAACTGAAGACCTCGCGTGAAGCGCCCACGGTTGACACGACTTACAAAGGTATACCGATCGTCGTTTGGGAAGGTCAAGCAACGCCTGCGAATCCGGCGACTCCGATTGAGCCAACCCCCATCCCTGAAGAAACACCCAGCCCGGATGAGACATCTGAGCCACCTTCTCAGGTACAGCAGCCGACCTCTCCAACCGCTCAATGGTTGCCAACTCGCGTGCAAGTCGCGCAGCAACACCTGGTCGCAGTCAAAGATTCTGCCCCCTCAGCGAACCCCTTACCGCCGACTTTGCCACCGGGTCAGCCCTTACCAGGTGAGCTGTTAACAGCTCAACGTGGATTGGCGATCGCGCGTTTACCGGGACATGTAGTGATTGCTGGCGAACAAGCAGCCCTAGAGCGGTTTATCGATTCGATTGAAAGCGACAGCCCCCGACTAGCCAGCACGACCGACTTTCAGCGCACGGTCAATCATCCCCAGTACACCAAATCGCTGGTGACAGCCTATGGCAGTACAGCGGAGTTGTTGCAACTGGTGAACCGCATTGACCCCGCAACAGTTCCCCCCACGGCAGGCTTTAAACCGCCCCTCTTCACCGAGAAGCAAATTGCGGCTGTGACGAAAGACTATCGCTCGTTCAACAGCTTTACCTGGGTTGAGCCAAATGGGCTACGCAGTCAAAGCAACACCTTTTACACCGCACCCAAACCGGAATGGGTTTCCAAGGCCGGACCCGATGCGAACCAAATCCTCAATCGGCTGCCGGCGGCGACGTTTCTCTCAGCTAACAGCCGCAACTTTAACGAGCAATGGCAGAGTTTTCTCGATAGCACCAAAGAGGATGAAGAATTTCAGGCTGATTTAGCCAAGTTTCGCTCCGGCTTTCAATCCACATTGGGAATCGACTTTGAAAAGGAACTCGTGTCCTGGCTCGATGGCGAATACGTTTTCTTCTTCTTTCCGGCTAAGAATGGCTTATTCAGCTCCTTTTATCCGGGGTTAGACCTGGGTATGGGGTTAATGGTGCAAACGAGCGATCGCGCTGCTGCCGAGGCAAGTCTCGCCAAGTTAGACGCTTATATTCGCAAGCAACCAGGTGGCCCTAACCGAATTGTGCAGCGCCAGGTTCAGGGCAGCAGCTTTACCAGTTGGGAAGATCGGCTTGATGGTAAGGTTGTCAGCGGTCTTGCCTATGGCTGGGTGGATGAAAAAACGCTGTTGATCACATCTGGCACAGGCGTCTTACCGCAACTCGTGCCACAACCTTACATTTTTCTGCCACCGACCTACACCTTTCAAACCGCGATTAAAGGGCTACCTACCCCAAATGAGGGCTACCTGTTTGTGAATATGGGGGCTTCGCTCTCGTTCCTGTATGGATTGGTGTTACCCAGTGTTCCTTCGCAAGATGACTTTATTGTGCGGGAAGTTCAGCGGATCTTAGGGACTCTGCGCAGTGTCAGCACAACGAACTCAGCAACGCTAGAAGCCCAAAGTTTTGATGTGTTTTGGGTGTTAAGTGAGCAGCCTTCCTCAGCAGGCAGCGACCTGCCAGGGATGATGCCGTAGGGGGGGATGGGGTAGTGGAGTGATGGGGAAAGTTTTACCCTGGTTGGGACAAGCTTAATCTGCTTTGGCCTTGATACTATCGGCCATTCGGAACGTATAGCCATAGTCATCTCAATTAGGACAGGGTGCAGAAGCTTCGTCTGAGCTACACTCCCACACTCCCACACTCCCACACTCCCACACCCCCACACTCCCACACTCCCACACTCCCACACTCCCACACTCCCACACCCATCCGGGTGACAGCAACGGGTATCTGCCACTTGAGCAGCTTGACGCAGAAATTTAGCGAGTCCCGTACAAGCCAGACAGGGTACGGTAGAACGGCGACATCACACCGGATGCTGGCTCTTCGGTTGTGGTGCAGTGGGGGGCTGGAATAAAGCCGGCCAGAATGCCTACCAGAGCAAACAAGAGGAAGGCTCGGATATACATACCACTACAGGGCAATGGTGGTCTCATGGCTGCAAAAAACTCTACACGACAAAAAATTTACACTTCATCCGAACTCTACAAGAATTAACACCTTAAAACTAGAGTTCCTCAAGTAAATTTAATATTGAAAACGATAGAGTTCAAGGATAAGAAGTAACTAAGAGAACTATATCAAAATGATATAGTCAGATCCTTAAAGCCTTCTAGAGGAAGGTTCCAGGAGTTTTCTTATAACAGCTATTCATAAAAAGATTGTTTTTAGAACTGTTGTCATCCTCGATCCTAATAATCGTCTCTTTAGATAGATGAACTATTTTTTAGAAGTTGAATGTTTATTACATTACATATTTTTCTATGAATGAGGTTATTCAGGCGATCGCGGAGATTGCTCTCTCTGGTTGCCAGTTTCCAGAGGCTTTTGAGATTACACGGCTTCCCATGTCACTGCCGCAAAAAAAAGGAGACAGCCCTGCCATCTCCTTTGAGTCGTAATATTTCAACCAATTTCTTAGATCGGGGCCTGGAATGCCAGACCCGTCCAGAGCAGGATCACACTTAAGCCGCGATCGCTTCTTTCACATCGGCACAGTAGGCATCATAAACGCCATCTAAAAACTGCCACAGAGCCGTTGCCGCTTGCTCAGCCACTTCTAACACGGCGGCTTCTTTTTCAGGCGTGTCGGCATACTGCTCAATCAGTTTTGCTTCGGTTTCAGTGTGGTAAACGTCTGCTTTTTGGTGGACGGTGAAGAACTTATAGTCATCGGCGTTGGTCATGCCGTAAAACTCACGCAACCCATCAATTTTGACCCCGGCAATCTCAGGAATTTGAGACTCGTAGGTGTAGAGCGCCGCTAAACCTGCGTAGAAAGGCGACTTGAGACACAGTTCGCGAAATGTGTTGACCAGATTTTGCGTTGTAGGCAGGGCTGGAGTTTGCTCTAACTCTTCAGAGGTTGCCCCTAAAGCAGTGGCAAACCGCTCCCATAGAGCTGGGTGGTTGTTGTCTCCCCGTTCCTCTTCAATCAGGTTTTCTAAAATTTCTTGGCGCACTGCCACGGCTCCTTCAACCTCTACCGTGTTGAAATGCACCGCACTCAGGTAGGTCGGAAAAGCCTTCACGTTTTGGAAGTATTGCACGGCATAGTGCTTCAGATGCTCACGGGTGAGCTTGCCTTCTGTCCACGCTACATAAAACGGATGCTTGAGCAAGTGCTTTTCGTTTACGGTCGCTGCTAGTTTTTCGCGTAAGGTCATACTCTCACCTTCATGTCAGATTACACGGTTGCTGAGACGCTTCCCAGCCGATTATAGGGAAACAGTTTACCCTGTTTATTACCTTTCGAGCGAGTGTAGCAGGGGCGATCGCGGCAAATTACTGAGAAACGCTGAACCCTACCCAGTTCTTTCAGTGAACGACTTAGAACCCTACCAGCAGGGGGGGATTTCCGCATTCAAGCGATCGCAACGAACTCTTTACAATATTTGTAAGTAGCCGCAAGAAACGTTGCGTAGCAGCACCTACCCAATCTGTTGGCAAGTTTGCTAGCTCTCAGTGTCAATTGACGAGAGTTTGAGTTAGTGGTCTCCGCTATCCTCAAAAACAGGTGAGCGATCTGTGTCTAGCTACTTAGGATCGCGGATTAAATAAGATCGAATATTTAGTCTTCTGGAGGGGCGAACGGCCGTTCGCCCGTACAAGCAAATATCGAAGTTATTTAATTCTTGTTCCTTAGCAACTCATCAAGCGACAGCAGTCGGCGTTAGCTTCTACATTGAGAGCGAGCTAGCAGCTAGCAGCGAAAGCAAACGGCGAAAGCGACGTATAGGAGCGATCTGTCATGCCTGTTGATACCGGGAATAAATCCCCTTTAAAGTCCCCCAGACGACGCCAGCTCGGTGGTAGTCTCTTAATTCTACTGACCTTGCTGCTGGTCTTAAACTTTGTGATTCCCAGCTTTGGTTCACGTCCGCCTCAAGTTGCCTACAGCGACTTTATTAATCAGGTGAAAGCTGGAAAGGTCGATCGCGCGTTAGTTGGTTCTGAGCGCATCGAGTTTACCTTGAAACCAACTGAAGACACACCAACGACTGAAGAAGCGGCCCGTCCACGGGTTTACTCCACAACCCCTGTGCAGATCGACCTCGACTTGCCCAAGATTTTGCGAGACAACAGCGTTGAGTTTGGCGCGCCTCAGCCTAACCAGAATGGCTGGATCTCAACCCTCCTCAGTTGGGTGATTCCACCCCTGATTTTCTTTGGTATTTGGGGCTTTTTACTCAACCGTCAGGGTGGTGGTCCGGCAGCCTTAACGGTTGGTAAGAGCAAAGCCCGGATCTACTCGGAAGGCAGCACGGGTGTGAAGTTTCCCGATGTGGCTGGCGTGGATGAAGCCAAAGCTGAGCTGCAAGAGATTGTCGATTTCTTGAAGAACGCAGGCAAATATACGCGCCTGGGTGCCAAGATTCCCAAGGGGGTGCTGCTGGTTGGCCCTCCGGGAACGGGTAAAACTCTGCTGGCGAAGGCGATCGCGGGTGAAGCGGGGGTTCCGTTCTTCAGCATTTCGGGTTCTGAGTTTATTGAGCTGTTTGTCGGTGTCGGTGCCTCTCGTGTACGCGACCTGTTTGAGCAGGCGAAGCAGCAAGCTCCTTGTATTGTCTTTATTGATGAACTGGATGCCCTGGGTAAATCACGCGCGGGTTCGGGTGGTTTCTATGGTGGCAACGACGAACGCGAACAAACCCTCAACCAGTTGTTGACTGAGATGGATGGGTTTGAAGCCAATACGGGCGTGATCTTGCTGGCAGCCACTAACCGTCCTGAAGTGCTTGACCCGGCATTACGTCGTCCCGGTCGATTTGATCGTCAGGTTGTGGTTGATCGCCCCGATAAGATTGGTCGGGCAGCGATTCTCAAGGTGCATGCTCAGAATGTGAAGCTGGCCGATGATGTAGATCTGGACAAAATTGCAGTTCGCACGCCGGGGTTTGTTGGGGCTGACCTGGCTAACCTGGTGAATGAAGCGGCACTGATGGCGGCGCGGAATAACCGAGAAGCGGTGGTGATGGCTGACTTTGGCGAAGCGATCGAGCGAGTGATCGCAGGTCTAGAGAAGAAGTCGCGCGTCTTAAATGAGGCTGAAAAGAAGCGGGTGGCCTATCACGAGGTCGGCCATGCGATCGTTGGGGCGATGATGCCCGGTGCGGGTAAGGTTGAGAAAATCTCGATTGTGCCGCGTGGGGTGGGTGCCCTCGGCTATACGTTGCAACTGCCTGAAGAAGACCGCTTCTTAATGGCAGAAGATGAAATTCGGGGACGAATTGCGACTCTCTTAGGGGGGCGATCGGCTGAAGAACTCATTTTCAACAATATTGTCTCGACGGGAGCCAGCGATGACATTCAAAAGGCGACTGACCTGGCTGAACGAGCGATTACCCTCTATGGGATGAGCGATTATCTGGGGCCAGTTGCGTTTGAGAAGCAGCAAATGCAATTTCTGGATGGTTATCAGTCACCCCGGCGAGCGATTAGCCCGAAGGTGATGGAAGAGATCGACCAGGAAGTGAAAGAGACGCTGGATAACGCGCATCACATTGCGCTAGCAATCTTGCAGCAAAATCGAGACTTGCTGGAGGAGACGGCTCAAGAGTTGCTCAATAAGGAAGTGTTAGAAGGCGAAGCCCTACGCGAAAGACTCAATCGGGCAGCAGGCCCCGCAGAGATGGATCAGTGGCTCATCTCAGGTAAGCTGCCGGAAGGGTTAACCCTGATGCAAGCGACCCTGGCCTAAAGGGTTTGATTAAATGAGCATCCCCAGATTCGCTAAGGATCGCGGATTAAATAAGATCGAATATTTAGTCTTCTGGAGGGGCGAACGGCCGTTCGCCCGTACAAGCAAATATCGAAGTTATTTAATTCTTGTTCCTAAGAGTCTGGGGATTTTTTGTGAGACAGCAGATCTTTTGTGTAGATACTAATATCAATTTCAATTGAGAAAGCGACAAATCTTGCGCCGAATCAATCCCCCATAATCCCCTTTTGTAAGGCTACCGTGTACACACAAGTCGAGCGATCCTCCCCAACCCTCCTTAAAAAGGAGGGAGCTAAATCAAATTCCGTCAAAGTCCCCCTTTTTAAGGGGGATGTAGGGGGATCCCACCAGTGTTTAGCGTGTTGATGAGAGATCTGTGTACACCGTAGTTTTGTAAGGGGGATGCCGGAGGCAGGGGGATCTCTATCATCGCCGAAGTACCTGAGTTGCCTGGTTGTGTGGCAGATAGGGAAACTTACCAGAAAGCTGTACAGAATGTTGAAGTAGTCATTCAAGAATGGATTGAAACGGCACGAGAATTGGGACGACCGATCCCAGAACCGAGAGGTCGATTACTGTTTGCCTAAACCGTAAGCTAAGAAAAGTTGAGAGGGGTCGAGTCGAATATGATGTAACAACTCCTTCCCTTCAATTCCACGCCATTTGGGTTTGCAAAACCTTTGAAATGAGTTGGGATTGCGTAAAATGCTTTAGTGCAAAGCGACACATTCTCTGAGAGGACTGATGAGTTACGGCTGTTGCTTAAATCATTCTACGAAATGCGGTTTGAATTCACTCGTATTCTTTGGTGAACGAACAGTCTGATCCCTATGATTCCCCTTTGGTGGCAGAAATGCGAAGAGGAGGGATTTTTTTTGTAATTGGACTGAGGGTTTCTAGATCGTGCTGGTGAAATCAGGATTCACGATCGCCCGATCAGGTTTTTGGGTTCAGCGATCTGTGTTTGGTGGTGGCGGATTAATGTTTTTTCAGTACAGTCAGCCATTTTGTTGAAGCAAATCACGATTTGGGTTTACACAATCGTTGATATCGGTTTGCGTTTCAGTATTTCGCGTAGTGATTTTGTGATTTTGAGTCGTCAAAATCCTAAATTTTTCTTTAAATTCCGTATGTTTGCACCTGTCAGAAATTGATCTGGTTGTTTAAGTTGGAACCGTATTTTTATAAACTCCTCAGGGAGGCATCAACCATGAGCAGACAAAAACGGATTTCGCGGATTTTAGATAACTGAGATCTTGCACCAGTTTCAACAAGGGGTTGCCAAAGAAGGAAAAATCTGAAAGAAAGGGCGTAATCAAAATTTAACTGAACGGTTATGGAAACCATTGTTCAACACGCCCAAGG
>Ga0073934_10009060_pt1 | contig 12937 bp, 12 predicted proteins | sample LarsenN4metaG_FD_76834 | JGI IMG/M metagenome (GOLD analysis project Ga0073934, IMG submission 76834) | Hot spring sediment bacterial and archeal communities from British Columbia, Canada, to study Microbial Dark Matter (Phase II) - Larsen... ...
TATCCCTGGGGGCGCGGACCGATCAATTTTGAGGCGCACGAAGAATCATTAGCCATGGAAGTGTACGCCACCTGGGCGCGCATGTTCGAGCTGCAAAAATATTATTCATGGATCGTCGACCGCTTCCACATTTCGACGCAGGCGTATCAGAAACAAACCTGTGGAAAAGACTATGACTTCCACTGGCTGGAAGAACGATTGCTGCCTTTGAATTTCAGGATTGTCTTTTGCACGCGTTCTCCGGAAAGTTTTGCAGCCGCACGCGAGGAAAGATTGAAAGTATCGGGTAACCCATCGCAATACAACGACCTGACTCCATTCATCCGCGAGCAGGAGCTGATGCGTGAGCTGGTCGCGAAATCTATGCTGCCGAGTCTGACGCTGGATATTTCTGACAACAACATTCCCGCCGCTGTAGAGCAGGTGGCAGATTGGCTGGCAGCCTCCGGCGGACTCTACATGCCGGATTAAAAGCATTATAATGAAGGCGCGAAAGTGAGGTATGAATGGAAGAACATACAACCCGTCGCCGACCTTTTGAAGATGAGATTCCCGAGGAAGTTCGTCAGCACGTGCGCGCCGCGCGTGCCGAGATGCGTGAAAGCATGAAGGCCTTTCTCCCACCTAAATTCTGGGAGCACAGCAGGAAGGCACGCAAGGAAATGTTATTAGCCTGGCGCAGCATAATCGATACTGCACTGGAGCGAATGGAAGAAAAAGAGGAGAAGATCTAGCCGCATACTGCCCTGCAGCACGCAGGGCAGTATGTTTTATTATCGTTATTGCTTCGCCGCTAAGCGGCTCGCAATGACGGAACGTCTATCGCCAGGGGGAATGACCTCGCGAGAAAAAAATCATCCACAACAATGTCAAACCGGAAAGTGACCAGAAGAAATAGGCAAGCAATAACGCTCCAGTCTGGTAGAGCAGGACACCGCCGAAAAAGAACGCCGCGAACAGAATACTGCCGGTCAGGCGGTTGACCGCGCCCTCCAGGTGATAGATCTGACGGTTCACCTGCGGCACGTTGACGTTCAACTCGCCGCGCTCGAGCCGCGTCAGAACCCGACCGGTTTGTGACGGCAGCGAGATCAATTGCTTGACTAATTCTCCAATCTCATCCACCCAGACTTCCCAGTTCGATACGCCTGCTTCCTTCACTAGTTTTTGCGCGTAGGGCGCGAGTTGAGTCCACACGTTGAAGTTCGGGTCGAGTCCCGTGCACATGCCGGAAAGGATGGCAACCGTCCGCCCTAACAATAGAAGATTATGCGGCAGTTGGAATGGCATCTCATACATCAGCTCGCGGAACTGTATCGCAAACTGACCCATCTCACGATGATCGATGTTGCGCAGCTCACTCATGGACATCCCCCAGAAACGGTCGAAGATCTGCGTCTCGGCTTGCTCGAGCAATTTTAAGTCCGCGCTGGGGAGGAGAACGCCAAGGGTTTGATAGGACTGAACCACTCTGGCGGGGTTGCGCGTGCCTACGCCAATCAGCATCTCGCGCAAACCATCACTTAAATGTTCAGGGACATAGCCGACCATTCCAAAATCGACAAATGTCAACTGCCAGCCGGCTTCGCTTTCTTCCGTCGCGGGGCGTGGTGTGACGAACAAATTGCCGGGGTGCGGGTCAGCATGAAAAAAGCCATCTTCGAAGATTTGTTTCAGGTAAGTTTTGAATAGAACCTTTGCAACTTCGCCGCGATCGATACCTGCCGCGGCGATCGCATCATAATCGGTGATCTTGATGGCGTAGACGTTTTCCAGCGTGAGTACGCGTTTTGTCGTTCGGCTCCAGACCACCCGCGGCACATGGATTCTTTTGCGGCCAGCAAAGTTGTTGCTGAATGTTTCTGCATTCTTGCCCTCTGCCAGATAATCGATCTCGCGATAAACAGTGGCCTCCAGTTCCGATATCAAGGCGCGCACATCCACCCGCTTGCGGATGGGTCCATAGCGCATCAACCAGCCCGCCACGCGGTGGAGCGCAGAGAAATCCACAGCGATCAACTGATCGATGAACGGCCGCTGGATCTTGACCACCACATCCTGGAAACCTTCCGAGGCTTCCGGTCGCAGACGGGCACGGTGAACCTGTCCCAACGAGGCTGCCGCCAAAGGTTCCGGTTCGAACCGTTCAAATTGTTCTTCGAGCGGTGCACCCAATTCCGCTTCTGCCAGCTGACGGATGGCTTCGAAATCCTCCGCAGGCACTTCATCCTGCAACCCCGAAAGTTCCTCGGTGATCTCCGGCGGCAGGACATCTGCGCGGGCGGAGAGGAATTGTCCCACCTTGATCATTACACCGCCCATGCGGATCGCCATCGCCCGGAACTGGGCCGCGATATGCTGATAACGCTGCGAACGTGTCCTGCGCGTGATGCCGCGCAGACCAATGCGCGGCAGAACGATTTCCCAGAATATGAAGCTTGCAGTTGCACGGGTAAAGAATCCCATAATGTGACGGTAGCGAGCGCGTAAGCGTGCTGAATGCATATGAATGTGCCTCCTGCAAATGGATTGTATCACCAGCGAAAGGAAGAACTCCCATGTATGATTCGAAGAAGAAAAGCCGTCAATTTGTAATATGAACGAGCATGCCAGACGAATCCAGAAGCCGCGCTGTTTTCTCCTGTACGCCCTGGCGCCAGGCGACTTGCCAGCTGCAGAAGCCAATCGGATTCTCAATGCCTTTATCGGCGATCCTTCTCTTCCGCTGGCGGTTTTTCATGACCACTTCATTGGACAGCCAGGTGGAATCGTTATCTTTTATGTCGAGACGGCAGAAGAGCGAGATTCATTGCTTGCACAGAAATATCTGGAGGGCTGGCGGGTGGAGATCCAGCCGTTGATTTTCTCCCACAGCCCATCTGCGCTGGATGCACAGATCGCATTTACGTTGAGAGCTTATCGCGGTGTGGACTGGGAGTCCTGGCAGAGGGATAAGCGCCCCACCTATGGAAACCCCAGCCGGGAGGCAGAAACGGCAGAGGAAGAAGCATAATGTTCGATAGGATCGTGGAAGCCATCATCAAAGACGCAATGGAACGCGGCGAGTTCGATAACTTGCCAGGCAAGGGCAAGCCCATCAACCTGACCGAATATTTCGAGACGCCGGAAGAGGTCCGTTTGGCGCATTCAATTTTGAAGAACGCCGGAATGACCTCCCGTGAAGTGGAGCTGCTGAAGGAAATCGCGGAGTTGAAGCAAGTCCATGCAGCGCTGCTCGATGAAAAAAAGAAACAGGATATCGAGAAGCAAATTCAGCAGAAACAGATGGAGTTCAATCTCATGCTGGAACGGCAAAAGAGGGAGAGAAGTAGGAAGTAGAAAGTAACAAGTGAAAAGTAGGGAGCAATAGTGCAGAGAGGATTGGCGTTAAGGTCCACAGATGTTAACAAAACGTTTGCTTTACAAATCATCCTCTCCCTGCTATACTTTCAGGCGTTGAAGTTGACTTTTTCGGCGCTAATGCGCCGTTTGCTTGAGAAAAATCGTACGTTCCCGTCTGATCCCTCGCGAGCAAGTCAGCGAGGGTCTTTTAATATGACCTTAACCGCCATTGGCGGATAAATAATTTTTTGAATTAAGTGAGGATTAACAAACTTGTATGAGTAAGCACGGAAAATTGAAGATCATTCCCCTGGGTGGGCTCGGGGAAGTGGGCAAGAACATGACTGCCTATGAGTTCAATAACCAGATTCTGGTTGTGGATGTAGGTATCATGTTTCCCAAAAATGATATGCTCGGGATTGATTACATCATTCCCGATTATGAGTATTTGCGGCAGAAAGCTGATAAGGTCGTGGGGATCGTGATCACTCATGGTCATGAAGACCACATTGGGGCCATTCACCATATCCTGAACGATATCAATGTCCCGGTGTATGCCACGCGTCTCACACGCGGCCTGATCGAAGTCAAGCTGGCGCGCAACAATGGCACGGGCAGTAAAGCCATGCTGAATACAGTGGAGGCGGGCGACACGGTGGAGATCGGTCCATTTAAGGTGGAGTTCTTCCACATCTGCCATTCCATTCCCGACGCGGTCGGTCTGGGTATTACAACGTCTGCCGGATTGGTAGTCCACATGAGCGACTTCAAGTTCGATCATACGCCTGTGGATGGCTGGCCGACAGACTATGCCAAGCTGGCCGAGTTCTCGAAGCGCGGCGTGGATCTCCTGCTCTCGGATTCCACGAACGCTGAACGCCCCGGCTGGACTCCGTCTGAGATGGTGATTGGGCCCGCGTTCGACAAGGTCTTTACCGAGGCACCGGGTCGCGTCATCATTGCAACCTTCGCCTCGCTGATCTCACGCATCCAGCAGGTGGCCGATGCGGCCGCGAAACATGGACGCAAGATGACCCTGGCTGGCACGAGCATGGTCGACAATGTCAAGATCGCGCGCAAGCTGGGCTATCTCGATATTCCTGACGAAGTGATGGTGCCTCTCGACCAGGCGCTGCAAATGCAACCTCACAAGGTCGTGATCATGTGCACAGGCTCACAGGGCGAACCGTCCTCCATTGTAGGCCGCTTGTCGGCTGGAACGAATCGTCAGTTCGATCTAAAGCCAAACGATACGGTCGTCTTGTCATCTCATCCTATTCCGGGCAATGAAGAGACGATCAGCAAAACGATCAACCGTCTGCTGCGCCGCGGCGCTAACGTGATCTATGATGCGCTGGCTCCCGTTCATGTATCGGGTCACGCCAGCCAGGAAGAGCAGAAGCTGCTGCTCAACATGGTCAAGCCGAAGCACTTCCTGCCGATCCATGGTGAGCTGCGTCAGTTGAAGCGACATGCCGCGCTGGCAGTTCAGGTTGGGCTTCCAGAAGAGAATGTGATCGTCGTCGAGAATGGACAGGTCGTTGAACTTTCCGGCGGAAAGATCAAGCTTGGCGACCGCATCCCCGGCGGCTATGTTTTCGTCGATGGGCAATCGATTGGCGACGTCGATTATGACATTATGCGCGAGCGCGGGAAATTGGCCCGCAACGGCATCTTCCTGATCGATATCAGCGTCGATAAGCTGGATGGACGTCTATTGCATGACCCTGAAATTATCACGCGCGGCTTTGTCTCGCCGGAAGACGCCGAAGAGATGATCCCCGAGGTCCGCAAGCGGATCATGGAAGTGGTCAACGGCGGCGGTTGGGACAATGAGAAAGACATCGTCAACGCGGTCAAATCATACCTTTATGAAGAGACCAAGCGCCGACCGATGGTACTCGTGACGCTGAGTAAAGGCTAAAAGCGCGTAGAGCGGGATGGAATCCCGCTCCACTTAAATAACAAAACAGCCCGACCTTTTTGGTCGGGCTTTCCTTTAATTTGTAGGGCGGGTTTCAACCTGCCGAAACCAGTTACTACTGCCCTTGAACAACCAGATTCAGAAATTCCGCGTCGAGGCGATTGTTGCCAGAAGCAACCTGATAACCCACAAACAACCACAGCTGAGTCGAGCTTAATGGCACTGCGGTGAATTCGGTATCCTGTAATCGTTGGACGTTGACTTGGCCATTCACAATCTCAAAGACAATTGTATAACGCGGCGGATCCTGCGTGGGATCGTCCGAAAAAGTTTCCAAACGGTGAAGCTCCGTCTGTTCGGGCATTTTCCTTTGAATCAATTGTCGATTTTTCACATTATCTCCAGACGGGAGGACAGCCACCAACCCCTGAGAGGTAATATTTGGTTCTGCAAACACACCGATCCAGATCTCCCCTCCCTGCTGCCTACTGAGGAGTGTGTCGATACGGACCGTTCCGTTTGACGGTATCGGAGCGAACAGGCCATAAACCTGCGGAGTCTCGAAAGAACGGTTCACTGAAAATTTAAGACTGCCATTTTCGGTAAAAAATAGATTTACCGGCTCAGAGAGATTCATTGGTTGGGAGTAACAACCACTACTGGTGGTTGTTTGGGGAGTCTCTGGATAGGTCCTCCAAAGAACACTGATACAGTTATTGGCCCAATCCGAACCAATGGCTGGAGGCGCAGGCGTCAATGTCGCTTCAGGTGTTGGAGTCGCTGGTGCAGGCGTAGAAGTAGGATTGCCGGCCGGGACCGTATCGGTTGGAATCGGCGTGTAGGTCATTGTAACAGTTGGAGACGCTGTCCATGTTGGCTCCAGAAGAGTTGGCTGGGGTGAGGGTGAAATCCCTGGAAGGAGCCTGTTTGCATAAAGCGTAATCAACGTCACGCAGAGCGTTCCCATCACACCAATAACTGCTGCAATAATTGCTGGATCAATACCTCGTCTATTTGTTGTCATAACATTCCCAATCGGTAAATTTTTGTAATTCTACCCGTTTTATTTCGCGATCATTCTAGCAATCTGGCGGTCGATCTTCCCCATGGGATAATCTTGCAGTTTGTTTAACGAAACCCACTTGAGATTTGTTTCCTTCGACGTTGAGATCAGCTCACACTGAAACACATGGACCGTCACGCTGAAATGGCTGTATCCATGCTGGACCGTGCCAAGCTCCCCGGGTTTATCCGCGCTTCGACTGTGGGACAAACGATCACTGCCCCTCCGCTCTGTGCGAGGGCTGCGAATCACTCTAACCCTGAGCTTGTATCCATTTTTCAATGCATTGGGCAACTCCCTGGCGGGATCGCCATTCACGCGTCCATTCGGGAACTCCCACATTCCTCCGAGCAATCCTGTCGATGGGCGTTGTGCCAACAAAACCCGGCCTCGCTCGATGATTACTGCTGCCGCGTGGACATAATGCGGCACAACTTTTTTAGGGCTCAGCACTGGCCGTTCATTTTGCGTCCCATTCTGCCGCGCTTTGCACAGTTTCATCACGGGGCATATCAAACAGCGTGGATTCTTCGGCACGCAAATCGTCGCGCCTAAATCCATCAGCGCCTGGTTGTAGTCACCGGCTTGTCCCTTTGGCAGATTTTCATCGGCAATCTTCCAGAGGCGTTTTTCACCTGCCGGCGAATCGACAGGTTCCATTACGTCAAAGATGCGCGCATATACCCGTTTGATATTCCCATCGAGTGCAGAGACATCCATGCCGAACGCCATCGAAGCGATCGCTCCGAGGGTATAACGACCGATCCCCGGCAGCTTGCGCAGTTCGGCCAAATTGCGCGGGAGCTCTCCATTGTATTGCTCAGCGACGATCCTGGCAGCTTTATGCAGGTTACGAGCGCGGCTGTAGTAGCCAAGTCCCTCCCAGGCGTTGAGCACATCCTGTTCAGAAGCACTGGCCAGCGATTGGATATCCGGGAATAAGCGCATCCATTTTTCGAAATAAGGAATAACTGTTTCTACGCGCGTCTGCTGCAGCATGATCTCAGAAGCCCACACGGCGTAGGGATCCGGGTGGTCTCGCCAGGGAGGTGTCCGTTTGTTGATCTGATACCAGGCCAGGAGTTTGGAAGCAAGACGATTCATTTTTTACCACTAAGGCTTGCATTGAGTCTGCCGAAATGACACAAAGAATTCATCGAAGGAGGAAGTAGAAGTTTTGTAAGTCCGTTCAGGGCGAGCAAGTTTCTGTAAAGGGCTCACCACGCGATAGAAATCAAAGTTATGAAGCCAACGAGAGCCAGTCGGGCCGGCGAGAGACTTCCTCCTTCAGAGGGGATCGAGAGCAGCGCGGCAGTCGCAACCGCGCCCTCGATAGCGCACAGGTAGAAAAACCAGGAATGGGGTTTTTGCATCTTTGAGAAAGGAGTCAACGACTCCTGTCGTTGACTTTTCAAAGTCTGGCCCACAGGGTGCTTCGCACACCTGTCCTGGCCCCAATGGGGCGGTGCCAGGGAAGACTTTGAGTCTGTTTCTGTAAATAAAAACACGGAGTGTTCGCTCCGTGCCTTTTCTAGAATTGAAATCCGCCTCGTGCGGGAACGACTTTATAAGAGAAGTTCTTCACGTAATCGAACAGCTTGTCTTGCAGGACCGTCCAATCACTAGAATCCAGGACTTTGCGAGCCTGGGCGAGGTCATTGGCGATCAACCCCACCTGGATCTGCGGGTAGGAGCCATAGATCGTGGCCCAGGCTTCCGCGGGTTGCAAGCCCAGTCGCTGTACGCCGGGGATGAATTCGCCAATGATGAACTCGAAATATTCCTGATCGCGTTCACCGGCGATGTCCCATGTCATTAGAACTTTTACAGCCATAAAATTAACTCATCTTTGCCACAGAGACACAGAGTTACGGAGCTTTTTCTTTTCTCCGCGCCTCCGCAGCAAATGAATGGTGATTAGCTCCTTTGATACTCCAGCACTACCACGTGGGTTTCGTTGGGCAGGCCGCTGCGTGTCACTTTCAGTGACGACTGGGTCTCAGCCTTCGAGAGTCCCATCTCTTTGATGAATTTGTTCAATGCGTCGAGTGAGACCTTGGCGGCAGGTGTGGAATAATGCATAGGAATGACAAGATTCGGCTCGATCAGGCTGATCACTTCCGCAGCTTTGGCGGCATTCAACGCGCCCCCACCGCCGACCGGGACCAGCGCGACGTTGATCGTCCCCAACGATTCGATCTCCGATTGGGTGGGAATTTCCCGCAGGTCGCCCAGGTGAGCAACCGTGATCCCATCATAATCGAACACGTAAATCGTGTTGCGCGCAGAGGCTGTGCCATTCTCCTTTGCCTTTGCTTTCTTCTTACCGGACCCGCTGCCGTCCGTTTGCACACCGGTGACGAACACACCGCCGATCTCGAATTCACCGGGACCGTCGATGACATGCGAGGTGCCCTTGACCGCATCGGTGTTGTTATGACCGGGTGCATCGTGACTGACCGTCACGATATCTGATCTAAGTTTAAGCGAGTCATACCCAATTGATTTACTATCAAATGGATCCGTCACCACCGTCGCATAATTACGCTCGGTGAGACGAAAACAGGAATGTCCATACCAGGTAATTTCCATGAAAAGTTAACCTCCAAGAGTAATTATACTCGGTGTTTTGCTGAGGCTCTCATCGGATAACAAGCCTGTCATTCACCAGATCATCCACGAACCGCCAGCGCCTCGTCTTGGTGTAGTCCCCGTCGTCCGGGTAAAAGCGTTTAGCGTAGTCCATCCAGTTATCGACGATGTTGAACGGATCTTTGTCGCCATTTTTCAACTGGTAACGAACGATTCGATTGCGAGCATGTTGAGAGAGCTCATTGTCCCGTTCCCAGCCCATGTACATGGCGACCGATTCGGCAAAGTCTTCCAGGCGGTTGAAGCTCCAGTTCGAGCCGCTGGGTTTATCGCCGTAGAAATATCCGGCCCGATTGCAGCCGGGCCATCTGCCATAACGGCCGGGTCTTTGTTCGGGGCGGAGCAGGCCGGAATCGGCTAAGCGAAAGAACCGTCTGGCATAGGCCAGGGGTTGGCTTGTGAATCCGCCCGTATATCTTTCAAGCAGGCGCGAGAGCCGCCAACCATAGTTTGCATCCCAGGCATGTGCGAATTCGTGGATGACCGTCCAGGCAGAAAAAGAGCCTTTTAATGAAAAAGTGACGCGGTGGGCCAGCGCTTCTCCTCCATGAGAGCCGATATCTGCTTTTCTCACCGTTACACCGCCCAGGTGACGAACGAACTTTTCACTTCCACCTATGATGCCTGCCATGAGGGCAATTTGCTTGTGCAGCCGATCCAGTTCTTCTTTCGTCCAGCTTCCAGTTCGCCACTCGCTTTCGCCATCTCCCCAGTCCGCAAGGATATCCACGTCATAGTCTGCCTTCAGTTGCGCGAGCTTCGCCTGGGCATACTGAGAATCCGCTTGTTCCATGGTTGCTCTCCTCTTTGGTTACCAATAATGCTCTCTACGAGTTTACAACAAACAAGGTCAGCTATCAATCCCGTTGTCTGATTATTCAGACCGTACCTAAATCCTGTAGTAGGTGACTTTGCAACCGCTTGAAAAATAAAACGATCATCTCATGAACATCAGCCAATTTGAACGCCTGCTTTCGCTAAGACATTTCGCCTCCACGTTCGCTCTATCTTTTGCTCGCATGATAGAATTCCACGAATAATCCCAATCTCGATACTCATTTGCTCTGCCAGAAACCTCCACCAATAGAACATGAAAGTAAAGGCTATTCTCAAGGCCCTCTTTGCAGTGACGGTATGGGGCGCATCCTTCGTTGCTACAAAAGTTTCCTTACAGTACGTCTCTCCCAGCACGGTTGTATGGCTGCGGTTTGCCATGGGCGTGATCATCCTGGGCGCAGCCGTTCTGCTGAGCAGGCAATTCGCATTACCGCAGGGTCGAGACTGGCGTTATTTTGCCGTTCTGGGCTTTCTGGGAATCGCGTTCCATCAGTGGCTGCAATCGACGGGTTTACTGACAGCGCAGGCGACCACTACAGGCTGGATTATTGCCACCACTCCCATTTTCATGGCGCTCCTGGGCCTGGTCATTTTGCGAGAACATCTCATCTGGTATCAGATGGCAGGCATACTCCTGGCCGCATTTGGCGTGCTGCTGGTCGTTACAAAAGGGGATTTATCATCTCTTGTCAGCGGAAAATTTGGTACGCGCGGTGACTTTCTGATCTTGATCAGTACACTCAACTGGGCCATCTTTTCCGCGCTTTCTCGATCAGGACTCAAAAGACATCCATCCACTCTCATGATGTTTTACGTGATGAGTTTTGGCTGGTTATTTACCTCCATTCTGTTTTTTGCCGGTTCAGGCATCGCAGAGGTCAGTTCGATTCCCTGGGATGGCTGGGTCGCGATCACGTTCCTCGGAATCTTCTGTTCAGGGATTGCCTATATCTTCTGGTACGATGCACTCAAAGTACTGCCTGTGGCGCAGACGGGAGCGTTTCTGTATCTGGAACCGATCATCACAGTGATCGTAGCTGCATTCGTCCTGCGGGAAGCGATCTTACTTGCAACCCTCATCGGGGGAATCACAATCCTGACTGGTGTCTGGCTGGTCAACCGTCCCAGCCAAGCAGTGCAGGTTGTGGAAGAAGCCGCCTAGTCAAAGGAGAGATGTTCATCCCATAAAAACTATGTCACTTTACATTTTGCTAACAGAAAAGTGGGAGTATAATGGAATCACTATATTCCCACGAAACGGAGGAAAGTACCATGGCAAGAGTAGCTTTTGAAAATGTCGTCAAAAAATATGGCGACGTGACCGCTGTCAACAACCTGAACATCGACGTTGCTGACAAAGAGTTCCTCGTTCTTGTCGGTCCTTCCGGCTGCGGCAAGACCACCGCTCTGCGCTGCCTGGCCGGGTTGGAAGAGATCACAGACGGGAACATTAAGATTGGCGATAGGATCGTGAACGACGTCGCCCCGAAAGACCGTGACATTGCCATGGTCTTTCAGTCTTACGCCCTTTACCCGCACCTCTCGGTCTATGACAATATGGCATTCGGCTTGAAGCTGCGCAAGGTACCAAAGGATGAGATCAAGCGCCGCGTAAAGGAAGCCGCCGATATCCTCGGCATTCAGGAACTGCTTGACCGCAAGCCGCGCCAGCTCTCCGGCGGTCAACGTCAGCGTGTGGCGGTGGGACGCGCGATCGTGCGCGAGCCGAAGGTCTTCCTGTTCGATGAGCCGCTTTCCAACCTGGATGCAAAACTGCGTGTCGCAATGCGCGCCGAGATCAGCAAGTTACATCAGCGCCTGGCGACCACCTTCATCTACGTGACTCACGATCAGATGGAAGCCATGACCATGGCCACCCGCATTGCGGTGATCAATAAAGGCATTCTGCAACAGTTGGATACCCCGCAAATGCTGTACGACCACCCGACCAATCTTTTCGTAGCTGGATTCATTGGCACGCCCGCCATGAACTTTTTCCCTGGCAAGCTGCGCAAGGATAATGGCAAACTCCTGGTGGATACCGGCGATTTTGTCGTGCCGATCCCGGCCAAGAAAGCCAAGCCTTTTGAAGCTCATGCGGGTAAAGACATTATCTTTGGCCTTCGCCCCGAGAATATTCATGATGTGGACTTCGTCCCCACAAATATTGATTCGGAGAAAGTCGCGGTGAGAGTGGATCTGACCGAGTTGATGGGTAACGAAATCTTCCTGTACATGGTCAGTGGCAAGAATACATTTGTGGCGCGCGTCGACCCACGCTCACAGCTGCGTGTTGGTCAACAGGCTCAGGTGGCCTTTGATATGGATAACTTCCACATCTTCGACGCCGCGACCGAAGAAGCGATCAAGTAAAAATAAGATAGTCTAGCCGAATACAGGCATGGCGAAATCGTCATGCCTGTATTTTTTAATCGAAAAGACTTTGCGGAATTACTTTGTTAAAACTCTTGATAATATTTCACTTTATTGCTATCATAAGCAAGCCAGTTCAGATCAGACCAACTCCAAAGGTGCAGTTTGTCCGCCTTCTATTGGCTTCCCGAAAATCACAATGTTAGAAATTTTAACAAACACGCCGCAGTGGACCTGATCCGCTTCACGGAACGCGGCATTTCACGCGCGGATCTGGCCGACAAGATGGGGCTTACACGAGCGGCTGTTACGATCATTATCAATGATCTGATTTCCAATGGCATTATTCTGAATACAGAAAGTCGTTCCACGGCCAGCGGCCGCCCGCCGCTTGTGCTGGAGATCAATCCCGATCAGGGATTGGTCGCGGCGGTAGACATAGGAGCGATGCATTTAAGTGTTGCCCTGGCGGATTTTTCTGCACGGATTTTGGAGGAAACCGAAGTCCCCTTTCGAGTGGACAAAGGTCCAAAAGAATGTCTCCAGGAAGCAGATAACATTCTCAAGCGGCTGTTGCAAAAACGCGGCCTCCTGGCAAGCAACCTGGCAAGTGTAGGCGTTGGGGTACCCGGTCCCGTCATTGCCGAAAAAGGGATCGTGATGGCGCCGCCGATTATGCCGGGCTGGGATCGCTTCCCGATCCGCGATACGCTCGAAGGCCAGTGGAGTACGTCGGTCACGTTGAA
>Ga0073934_10009061_pt1 | contig 12934 bp, 9 predicted proteins | sample LarsenN4metaG_FD_76834 | JGI IMG/M metagenome (GOLD analysis project Ga0073934, IMG submission 76834) | Hot spring sediment bacterial and archeal communities from British Columbia, Canada, to study Microbial Dark Matter (Phase II) - Larsen... ...
CGGCCACGCCGGCCTCGGCCAGCGGGTGCAGCGCCTCGACGAGGGCGCTCATGCGTTGCCGCGCTTCGCCGACCATGCCGGCGGCCAGCCAGGTGCGGCCGCAGCAGTGGTGGCCTTCTTCCTTGCGCGCCACGTGCAGCGTGTAGCCGGCGGCGCGCAGTACGCGCACCGCGGCGACGGCGTTCTCGGTCTCGAAGAAGCCGTTGAAGGTGTCGACGAAGAGCACGGCCGCGCGGCCGTGTGCCCGGGCTGCCGCGAGCGTGGCTTCGACGGTGGCGAAGTCGGCACTGGCGAGGCCTCCGCTTCCTGAGCGGGCGTGGCCCGAACCCGTGGTGCCTGCACCGGCATGGCCCGAACCGGCTTGGCTCGAGCCGGCGTGGCTCGAAGAGCCGCTCTCCAGCACGCGCCAGAACGTGTCGCGGCGCCAGCGCGGCAGCTTGCGGCCGGCCGCCAGGCCCAGCCAGCGTTCACTCAGCGCGGCCGCGCCCGGCAGCGCCTCGCGCAGGTTGGCCAGCGCCGGCCAGCGGCTGGCGCGGTGGCCCCAATCGGGCAGTGACGCGATCAGCCGGTCGAGCAGCGGCGTGCCGTGCCGCGCGCGCCGCTGCGCGGCCACCTCGATCTTCATGCGCGCCATGTCCACGCCGGTGGGGCAGTCGCGCTTGCAGCCCTTGCAGCCGACGCACAGCTCTAGCGCCTCGGCCACCGCCTCGCTCGCCAGACCCTCGGGGCCGAGTTGGCCGGAGACCGCCAAGCGCAGCGTGTTCGCGCGCCCACGCGTCAGGTGCTGTTCGTCGCGCGTCACGCGGTAGCTCGGGCACATGGTGCCGGCGTCGAACTTGCGGCAGTGGCCGTTGTTGTTGCACATCTCGACGGCCATCGCGAAGCCGCCGGTGACGTCGCCGCCGGTGCCCGGCGCGCTGAGCGCCTCGGTGACGGGGTCGTTCTGCACGTTCCACGCCGACCAGTCGAGCGCGGGCTTGAGCTCGATGCGGCGATAGGGCTTCGGCGCCGAGGCCGGCGGGAAGCGGAAGAGCGACCCGTCGTCCATCTTCGGCGGGTCGATGATCTTGCCGGGGTTCAGCAGGTTGCCCGGGTCGAGCTCGCGCTTGATGGCGCGGAAGGCGTCGTTGAGCCTCGGCCCGAACTGCCACTCGATCCACTCGCCCCGGCACAGGCCGTCACCATGCTCGCCGCTGTAGGCGCCCTTGAACTGGCGCACGAGCGCACTCGCCTCCTCGGCGATGGCGCGCATGCGCGCCGCGCCTCCTTCGGCACCGTCGCGCCGCATGTCGAGGATCGGCCGCACGTGCAGCGTGCCCACCGACGCGTGCGCGTACCAGGTGCCGTGCGTGCCGTGGCGCGCGAAGACTTCGGTGAGCGCGTCGGTGTAGTCGGCCAGGTGCGGCAGCGGCACGGCGCAGTCCTCGATGAAGCTCACCGGCTTGCCGTCGCCCTTCAGGCTCATCATGATGTTGAGGCCGGCCTTGCGCACTTCCCACAGCGCCTTCTGCGCGGCCTCGTTTTCCATGCGCACGACACCGCCCCTGGCCGGGTCGGTGAGGCCGAGGCGGTCGCCGGCCATCTGCACGAGGCGGTCGAGCTGCGCGACGAGCGCGCCCTTGTCGGCCCCCGAGAACTCGACGAGCAGGATGGCCGCGGGCCGGCCGATGAGCGCCGTCTCCATCACCGGCTTGAACGCCGGGTTCGCGAGCGCCAGCTCGACCATGATGCGGTCGACCAGCTCCACCGCCGTGGGGCCGAGCGTCACGAGGTGCTGCGCCGCCTCCATCGCGCCGCGGAAGGTGGGGAAGTTGACGATGCCCAGCACCTTGTGCCGCGGCAGCTCCGAGAGCTGCAGCGTCAGGCTCTTCGTCACCGCCAGCGTGCCTTCGCTGCCCACGAGCAGGTGCGCGAGGTTGACGTGGCCGTCGGCGGTGTAGGGGCGCTCGCTCTTCGGCCGGAAGATGTCGAGGTTGTAGCCGCCCACGCGGCGCAGCACGGTGGGCCAGTGCGCGTCGATCTCGCCGGCGTGCTGCTCGGCGAGGCCGCGCACGAAGGCCGCGATCCCGGCCGCGCGGCCGCTCAGTTGCGCCACGGGGCCGAAGTCGGCCAGCGTGCCGTCGGCGAGCCAGGCGCTCGCGCCCAGCACGTTGTGCACCATGTTGCCGTAGGCGATGGAGCGGCTGCCGCAGCTGTTGTTGCCGGCCATGCCGCCGAGCGTGGCCTGGGCGCTGGTGGAGACATCCACCGGGTACCACAGGCCGTGCGGCTTCAGCGCTGCGTTGAGGTGGTCGAGCACGAGGCCGGGCTGCACGATCGCGCGGCCGTTTGCCGCGTCCACGTCCAGCACCTGCCGGCAATGCTTGCTGAAGTCGACGACGAGCGCCGCGCCGACGGTCTGCCCGCACTGGCTGGTGCCGGCGCCGCGCGGCAGCACGGGCACCTTCAGCTCGCGCGCGATCTGCAGCGCGGTGGCGACGTCGTCGTCGCCGCCCGGCACGAACACGCCCGCCGGCAGCACCTGGTAGATCGACGCGTCGGTGGCATAGCGGCCGCGCGAGGCGGCGTCGAACAGCACCTCGCCGCGCGTGTGCTGGCGCAGTTCGCGGGCGAGGCGCTCGCACACCTCGTTGGGCGGCGGCACGGTGCCGGGGGCGGGTGCGGCGGCCGCGCGCGCGGACAGCCCGGCGCCCGCGGCGGTGGGCTCGGCCGCCGGGGCGGGCAGGGTGGCGGAGGCGGTTGGGGGCATGCGGTGCGATTCCGGTGGCGCGGGGAGAGCGCGTGACGATCGGGCGTGGCGGTGTGGGGGGCGCGTCGGCGTCGCTCGTCGTGCGCGAGGTCGCGGCTCAGCGCGCGCTGCCGCGGTCGGGGTAGACCTCGCCGGCGCGCATCAGCTCGAGCACGGTGTCGCGCTTGTGCTGCAGGTGCTGGCGCAGCACCTGCGCCAGCGCGTCGCCGTCGCGCGCGTCGAGCGCGGCCACGATCTGCTCGTGCTCCTTCACCGCGCGCTTCCACTTCGTCTCGTTCTGGTTGGTGCGGAAGCGCATCGACTGCACGCGCGCGTTGATGCGCGCATAGGTGCCGGCCAGCACCGGGTTCGCGGCGGCGGCGTTGAGGGCGGCGTGGATGCCGGCGTTGAGCCGGTAGTAGGCCGAGAGGTCGCGGCGCTCGAAGGCGGCCAGCATCTCGAAGTGGCGTGCGCGGATCTCGGTGCGCTCGGCGTCGGTGGCGCGCTCGGCGGCCAGCCGGCCCGAGAGCGACTCCAGCTCTGCCAGCACCTCGAAGCTGTGCATCACGTCGGCCTCGGAGAGCTTCACGGCCACCGCGCCGCGGTTCGGCAGCAGGTCGACGAGCCCCTCCACCGCCAGCAGCTTGATCGCCTCGCGCAGCGGCGTGCGCGAGACGTGCAGGTGCTCGCACAGCACGCGCTCGTTGAGCTTCGCGCCGGGGGCGATGCGGCCCTCGACGAGCATCGTGCGCAGGCGCGCGGCCACCTGGTCGTGCAGCGCGAGGGGGGCGATCGGGATCACTTCGGCCATCTCGTTTCGGCCTCTCACTTGGCGTTCGGGCGCCGCAGTCTCTTGGCTGGATTTTGCATGCAAAATGGCCCGGCGCACCGGTCCGCCCAAAGGGAAAGCCCTGAAGGCCTGCTCCGGAATGCATGCAAAACTGACACCGAAAGGACGGCGCGATGCTGACCCTCGACTTCCACCCCACCGGCCGCCACTTCCTGCAGATCCCCGGGCCGAGCCCGGTGCCCGACCGCATCCTGCGGGCGATGAGCCTGCCCACCATCGACCACCGCGGGCCGGAGTTCGGCGCGCTCGGGCGCAAGGTGCTGGCCGGCCTGCGCGAGGTGTTCCGCACGCAGCACCCGGTGATCGTCTACCCGTCGTCGGGCACCGGCGCGTGGGAGGCGGCGCTCGTCAACACGATGTCGCCGGGCGATCACGTGCTGATGTTCGAGACGGGCCACTTCGCGTCGCTGTGGGCCAGGCTCGCGCAGCGCCTGGGCCTGAAGACCGAGGTCGTGGCCTGGCAGGGCACCGACGATCACCTGCCGGCCGCGCCCGGCTGGCGGCGCGGCGTCGACGCGGCGCTGATCGAGAAGCGCCTGCGCGAAGACACCGCGCGCAGCATCAAGGCCGTGTGCGTGGTGCACAACGAGACCTCCACCGGGGTCACGAGCGACATCGCCGCCGTGCGCCGCGCCATCGACGCGGCCGGGCACCCGGCGCTCCTGATGGTGGACACGATCTCGGGCCTGGCCAGCGCCGACTACCGCCACGACGAGTGGGGCGTGGACGTCACCGTCAGCGGCTCGCAGAAGGGGCTGATGCTGCCGCCGGGCATCTCGTTCAACGCGATCTCGCCGAAGGCGCTGGAGGCGGCGAAAAAGGCGACGCTGCCGCGCTCTTACTTCGCGTGGGACGAGATCGTCGCGATGAACAAGGACGGCTACTGGCCCTACACGCCGAACACGAACCTGCTCTACGGCCTCTCGGAGGCGCTCGACATGCTCGAGGCCGAAGGGCTGCCGCAGGTCTTCGCGCGGCACCAGCGCTGGGCCGCCGGCGTGCGCGCCGCGGTCAGGGCCTGGGGCCTGCCGATCCAGTGCGCCGACCCGGCCGTCTACTCGCCGGTGCTCACGGGCGTCATCACGCCGCCGGGCGTGGATGCCGACGCGCTGCGGCGGCTGATCCACGAGCGCTTCGACCTCTCGCTCGGCACCGGCCTCGGCAAGGTGAAGGGGCGCATGTTCCGCATCGGCCACCTCGGCGACAGCAACGACCTCACGCTCGTGGCCACGCTCGCCGGCTGCGAGATGGGCATGAAGCTCTTCGGCATCGCGCTGGCCGGCAGCGGCGTGGCCGCGGCGATGGAGCACTTCGCCGCGCACGCGGCGCCTCGGCCCATGCAGCAGGCCGCCTGAGGCGCGGCGTCGCATCCCTCGGCCACCGCGTCCCCTCCACCTGCCTTCCCTGACGCCTGTCCTTTCCTTCACCGACCCGAACCCGGAGACTCCGCATGCAACGTCGCACCCTTCTCCAGGCCGCCGCCGGCGCCGCGGCCACGCTCGGCGCGCCGCGCCTGATGGCTCAGGAATGGCCCAACGGCCCCGTGCGCATCATCGTCGGCTTCCCGCCGGGCGGCGGCACCGACGCGCTGGCACGCGTCGTGGGCGCCAAGCTCACCGAGATGTGGAAGCAGCAGGTCATCGTCGAGAACAAGGCTGGCGCGGCCGGCATCCTCGCCGCCGAGTACACCGCGCTGCAGCCAGGCGACGGCAGCACGCTGCTGATGGCGCACATCAACAGCCACGCGCTGGGACCGGTGCTGCAACCCAAGCTGCGCTACAACGCCGAGCGCGACTTCGTGCCCATCGTGATGGTGGGCGTGACGCCCAACCTCTTCATCGGCCACCCGGGCCAGAAGGCGCTCACGGTGCCGGAAGTGGTTGCCGCGTGCAAGGCCGCGCCGGGCAAGGTGAGCTTCGGCTCGGCCGGGGCCGGCTCGGCACAGCACCTGGCGCTCGAGATGTTCAAGCTCGCCGCGAAGGTGGACGTGATCCACGTGCCCTACAAAGGCAGCGGCCCGCTGCTGACCGACCTCATCGGCGGCCAGATCCAGTACAGCTTCGACACGATGACCGCCGCTACGCCGCACGTGAAGAGCGGCAAGGTCACCGCCATCGCGCAGACGCGCGCCAAGCGCGCCAAGGGCCACCCGAACGTGCCGACGATGCAGGAACTCGGCTACCCGGGCTTCGAGGCGACCACGTGGTACGGCCTCGTCGGCCCGGGCAAGCTGCCCGCGGCCATCGCCGCGAAGATCAACCGCGACGTCAACACCGTGCTCGCGATGCCCGACGTGCAGGAGCGCATGGACACCTACGGCGCCGAGGACGGCGGCGGCTCGCAGGAGAAGTTCGCCGCCTTCATCCGGGAAGAGATCGCCAAGTGGGGCAAGGTGGTCAAGGAAGGCAACGTCAAGGTCGACAGCTGACCGCCTGGCGGCGCGCCCGGCCTCAACGGGTGGGCGCGGCGGGCGCAGCCGCGTCCGGGCCGGCCGGCGCCTCGGCCAGCCCCGGCCAGGGCCGCGCCGCAGCGCGCCAGAGCCCGGCGGCACCGGCCAGCGCGATCACGGCCACGACCCAGCGGCCGACCTCCTGCGCAGGGGCGGGCACCAGCGGCAACCAGCGCCGCGCGTAGAGCAGCAGCAGCGCGATGGCCAGCGCGCGCGCCAGCCGCGCCGCGTTCGCGCTGTCGTCCTGCAGCATCGTGCCGGCGTAGAGGTACAGCGCCGAGGCGACGAACGCGAGCGTGAACACCGTGCCGGCGATGCCGGCGGCCGGCCCCTTCGGGTCGTGCAGCCACCACCAGGCGACGAAGGCCAGGCAGGTGGCGGCCAGGGTGCGGCCCATCCGGCGGGCCCGCCGCACGGCGCCGGCGTCGTGCACGGCGCCCGAGGCCGGCCGCGCCAGCCACGGCAGCAGCGCGATGCCCACGAGCCCGAACGCCGCGTCCATCAGCAGCGTCACCGGGTAGCCGAGCTTCTCGGCCGCCACGCCCTGCCAGGTGGCGGCGAAGGCGATGGCCAGGTTCATCATCGCCATGTAGGCGGTGAACTGCGTGCCGGCGACGGCCGGGTTGGTGACGTCCATGAAGACGGCGGTGCGCGTGCCGTACATCAGGCCCATCGCGACGTTGAAGGCGATCGTCGACACCCACAGGGCCTGGATGAGATCCGGCAGCGGCGTGCCCCCCGGGGCGCGCGGCATCACGTAGCCGGCGGACTGCAGCACCCACGCCAGCCACAGCACCGGCAGGCTCATCAGCGCCACGTAGATGCCCAGGGTGCGCCGGCGGCCGAACTGGTCGGCCAGCCAGCCGCCGAGCACCATGCAGCCGCCGCTGACCACGGTGCTCACGAGTGCCAGCAGCGCCACCGCGTCATCGGCCATGCCGAGCTCGACGGCGAGGTTGGTCTGCAGCGCCAGGCTCAGCGACATCGCGCCGGCCGGCAGCAGCGCGTACCACACGCCGACGAACGCGCCGCGCGTGCCGAGGAAGGAGCGGAACGCCTCCTGCGCGAAGGCGCGCATCTGCGCCAGCGCGGCAGGCAGGCGGCGGCCTTCGGGGGCCGCCGGGCCGCGGTTCGCGCCGTCGTCCGGGCCGCTGCTCGGCCCGGTGTTCGGACCGGCTGGCGGACCGGCCTGCGGACCGACGCCCGCGAAGGCCTCCTTCATCGGCAGCACGACGAAGACCGTCACGGCCAGGATCGCGGCGGCGACCGCGACCGTGCCGCCCGCGATGCCCGACCACTCCATCAGCGCCAGCAGCCCGGCACCGCCGAGCGCCTGCCCGGCCGAGGCGCCGGCGAACATCAGGCCGTTGGCGAGGCCGCGCTCCGATTCGGCGAGCGTGTTCACCGCCAGCGCGTCGATGGCCACGTCCTGCATCGCGGCGATCGTGTTGTGCACGAGAAGGATGGTCGTGTAGACGGCCAGCCCCTGCGGCAGCGGCACGCCGATCAGCGCCAGCAGCGTGACCGCCATGCCGAGCTGCGTGCCGATGATCCAGGCGCGCCGGTGGCCGAAGCGCCGCGAGCGCACCACGTCCACCAGCGGCCCGAAGGCCCACTTGAAGGCCCAGGGCAGGTAGAACGCGGCGACGAACGCGCCGATCTCGGCCGGCCCCACGCCCATGCGGCGCAGCTGCGTGGTCACCGCCGTCGCCGCGAAGCCGAGCGGCACGCCCTCGGTCGTGTAGAGCAGGAAGAAGGCGACGAGGCGGCCACGCGGGGTGGCCAGCAGGTCGGGCAGGCGCAATCGCAATCGCATGAGGCGCGAGGCTACGCGCCCCGGCGTCCCGGCGGCCCTGGGGCTTGCGCGCAGCGCCGGATATCGGCCTCTCAGGCCACGGCGCCGCGCGTGTTCACGTGCAGCGCATAGAGCGAGTGGCTCGCGGCCATGAAGAGCCGGTTGCGCTTGGGCCCGCCGAAGCACACGTTGGCGCAGCGCTCGGGCAGGTGGATCTGCGCCAGCGCCCGGCCCTGCGGGTCGAAGACACGCACGCCGTCGATCTCCTCGGGCTTCGCCGCGAGCGAGCCGTCGCTGCCGAAGCCGCACCAGACGTTGCCGAGCGTGTCCACCGCGATGCCGTCGAAGGCGCCGGGGCCCTCGGCGCTGACGAAGAGGCGCTTGTTGACGAGCTTGTCGCCGGCGACGTCGTAGGCCCAGATCAGGCGGTGCGGCTTGGCGCGGCTCTCGACGACGTACATCACCGTCTCGTCGGGGTTGAAGGCGAGGCCGTTGGAGCCCTGCAGGTCGTCGAGCGCGCAGGTGAGCTCGCCGTTGACGGGGTCGATGCGGTAGACGCCGTGCGGCAGCTCGGGTGTGGCGGGCTCGCCTTCCCACCAGCCGAGGATGCCGAAGGGCGGGTCGGTGAACCACACCGCGCCTGCGCTCTGGCCTCGCTGCTGGCAGACGATGTCGTTGGGCGAGTTCAGGCGCTTGCCCTGGTAGCGATCGGCCAGCACGGTGATGCGGCCGTCGTACTCGGTGCGCGTGACGCGCCGCGTGCCGTGCTCGCAGGCGAGCAGCCGGCCGGCGGTGTCGCGCGCCAGGCCGTTGGCGTGGTTGCTGGGGTTGCGGAACTCGGTCAGGCGCCCGGTGCCGGGCGCGGCGCCATCGGCGTTCGGGCCGTCGTCCCAGCGCAGGATGCGGTTGTTGGGGATGTCGCTGAAGAGCAGGTAGCGCCCGTCGCCGAACCACACCGGCCCCTCGGCCCAGTAGAAGCCGGTGGCGAGCCGCTCGACCGTGCCCGAGAGCAGGCGCAGCGCGAGGAAGCGCTCGTCGAGCACCTCGATGCAGGGGTCGGGCAGGCGGGCGTTGGGGGCGAAGGCAGCGTTCATGGGGCGGTGGCTCGCGGAGGGAGGTTGGGGCCGAAGCCGTACAGCCGTGCCGGGTTGTCGACGAGGATGCGGCGGCGGGCCGCCTCATCGTCGGCCCAGGCCCCGAGCAGGTCAAGCAGCGCGGCGTCGTCGGGCGGAGGCTCGCGCATCGGGTGCGGCCAGTTGCTCGCCCACACGCAGCGCTCGGGCTGCGAGGCGACGAGCGCCCGGGCGAGCGGCAGCAGGTCGGCGTAGTCGGGCGCGTTGCCGCGCGACGACTCGTAGGGCGCCGAGAGCTTCACCCAGGCGCGGCCGCCGTCGAGCAGGCGCAGCAGCGCGCGGAAGGCCGGCGCGTCCGCCGAGGGCGGGCCGGCGCCGAGGAACTTGCCGAGGTGGTCGACGACGCAGTCCACCGGCAAGGCGAGCAGCGCCTCGAGGTGATCGGGCAGCGTGTGGCCGTCGAACTGCACCTGCACGTGCCAGCCGAAGGCGCGCACGCGCGCGGCGACCTCGGCCAGCTCCGGCCACTGCAAGGCGCCGCCGGGCAGCATGTGCAGCCGCACGCCGCGCACGCCGGCCTGCGTGAGGCGCTGCAGTTCCGCCTCGGGCGTGTCGGGCCGGATGACGACGACGCCGCGCGCGGCATCGCCGAGCGCCGCCAGCGCGGCGAGTACGTGGCCGTTGTCGAAGCGGTAGCCGTTGGCCTGCACGACCACCACGCGGTGCAGGCCGAGCGCCGCCTGCATCTCACGGTAGCGCGCCAGCGGCGCATGCGGTGCCGGGAAGCTCGAGGTCGTGTCGGCGGGGAACGGCCCGTCGAAGACGTGCATGTGGCAGTCGCAGGCACCCGGCGGCGCGGCGATGCGGGGGCGCGTGGCGGTCGGTGTCATCGTTTCGCTCGACAACGGTTGATCGGGGCTCGCCACCCGCCCGACGGCCGCGGGTCTCAGCAGCCGCGCAGCGCCGCCAGGCGCGTGGCGTGCTCCGCGTTCACCGCGCCCACCGGCATGCCGCCGCGCAGCAGTTCGGCCAGCTGGCCCACCGTCTCGAGCGCCTGGTGCTCCACCGCCTGCGGCGTGAGCCCGCCGATGTGCGGCGTGGCGATGACGCGCGGGTGGCGCGCCAGCGCCGGGGAAGGCATCTGGTCCGGCGCGCGGCCGACGTCCATCGCGCAGCCGGCGAGGTGGCCTGCATCGAGCGCGGCGAGCAGCGCGCCTTCGTCGACGAGGTTGCCGCGCGAGGGGTTGACGAACACGGCGCCGCGCTTCATTTGCGCGAAACGGCGCGCGTCCATCAGGTTCTCGGTCTCGGGCAGGGCCGGCGCGAGGCACACGACGTGGTCGCTGGCGGCCAGCAACTCGTCCAGCGAGATCTGCGTGACGGGCGCCACCGACGCCCTGGCCGGTGGCCCGGCCGGCGTTGCGCTCGACGATCCAGTTGGCGTTCGAGCTGCCGGGGCTCCACCCGGGGCTGCGTCGGGCGTCGCCTCCGTCGCGATGACCACGTGCGGGTCGTGCACCAGCACCCTCATGCCCAGTGCGAGGCCGAGTTCGCCGACGCGCCGGCCGATGTGGCCGTAGCCGATGACGCCGAGCGTCGAGCCGCGCAGTTCGCGGCCCATCGTGACAGGCGGCGTGATCCCGGTCCGATAGGCATGTACGCTCGCGCTCAGCCCGCGTGCCAGGTCGACGAGCGCGCCGAGCACCCACTCGGCCACCGCGTTGCCGAAGCCGGCGCTGGCGCGCGTGACCAGCACGCCGTGCGCGCTGGCGGCGGCGACGTCGATGTTGCGGATGTCGACGGCGCAGCGCAGGAAGACCGCGAGTTCGGGGCTGGCCGCGAAGAAGGCGGCATCGGCGGGCGTGCGCCGGTCGCTCACGACGACCTGGCAGCCGCGCGCCGCCTCGGCGAGCGCGGTGCCCTCCAGGGCCTCGTCGCCCTCGTGCAGCCGCACTTCGCCCAGCGCGCGCAGGCCGGCCACGGCCCGCTCGCCGTAGTAGTTGGCCCGTGGCGCGGGCGAGAAGCTCAGCAAGATGGCCGGTGCCATCGGCACTTCCTCGCGGAGCGCCGCCGCTAGCGCATCAGGCCGGGCAGCCACAGCGACAGCGCCGGCACGTAGGTCACGAGCGCCAGCGCGAGGCACATGGCACCGTAGAACGGCCACAGCTCCCTGGAGACCTGCTCGATCGTGACCTTGCCGATCGCACACCCGACGAACAGCGTCGGCCCCACCGGCGGCGTGATGAGCCCGATGCCGAGGTTCAGGATCATGATCATCCCGAAGTGCACCGGGTCGATGCCGAGCGTCTTGATCACCGGCAGGAAGATCGGCGTGCAGATCAGCAGCATCGGCGCCACGTCCATGAACGTGCCGAGCAGCAGCAGGAGGATGTTGACCAGCAGCAGGAAGACGTACTTGTCGGTGGAGATCGAGAGGAAGAACTGCGTGATCTTCGCCGGCACCTGCATCAGCGCCATCATGTAGCCGAAGGCCACCGAGAAGCCGATGAGCATCATCACCATCGCCACCGTCTTGACGACGCGGTGGACGAGGTGCGGCAGGTCGCGCCAGCGGTAGTCGCGGTAGATGAACAGAGTCACCGCGAAGGCGTAGACGCAGGCCACCGCGGCCGACTCCGTGGGCGTGAAGACGCCGCTCAGGATGCCGCCCATGATGATGACCACGGTGACCAGGCCCCAGAGCGCCTCGCGCACGATGCGGGGCACCTCGGCGAGCGGAATGGGGTCGCCGCGGGGCAGGTCGCGCTTGTGCGCCGTCCACGCGACGAGGCCGAGCAGGCAGAGCGCGAACAGCAGGCCCGGCAGGATGCCCGCCAGGAACAGGTGCGCCACCGAGATGGTGCCGCCGGCGGCGAGCGAGTAGATGACCGCGTTGTGCGAGGGCGGGATCAGCAGCGCCTGCACCGAGCCGCAGATGGTGACGTTGGTGGCATAGACGCGCGGATAGCCGGCCTTGGCCATCTGCGGGATCATCACCGAGCCGATCGAGGCCGTGTCGGCCACCGACGAGCCCGAGATGCAGCCGAACAGGCTGCTGGCGAGGATGTTGACGTAGGCGAGCCCGCCGCGGAGGGCGCCGACGAAGATGCGCGCCAGGTTGATCAGCCGCGCCGCCATGCCGCCCTCGGCCATGATGGCGCCGGCGAGCACGAAGAACGGGATGGCCAGCAGCGCGAAGTCGTCGGTGCCGTCGGAGACCTTGAGGATCACCGCCTCGAGCGGGATGTCGACCGAGAAGGCGGCGATCAGCGCCGCGAGACCGAGCGCGTAGGCCACCGGCACGCCCAGCGCGCAGAGCAGGGCGAACGAACCGAGCAGGATGAGGGCGTCCATGGCTACTCCAGCTCGGTGGCCTGGTCGCTGTACATGATCGACGTCGGCGGCGGCGGGCCGGCCCAGAGGCGCTCGAACAGGAACAGCAGCGTCAGGCCTCCGGCGATGGGGATCGGCAGGTAGACGATGCCCTGCTTCAGGCCCGGGAACTCGGCCATCGTCTGGAACCAGGTCACCTTGCACAGCTGCACGCCGTAGCCGAGCATGAACGCGGCCGTCAGCGCGACGCAGGCATCGGCGCCCCAGCGCATGAGACGCCGCACCGGCGACCGCACGGCATTGACCAGCGCCTCGACGGCGATGTGCACGTTGGCCCGGTAGACCGCGGCGCCGCCGAGGAAGGAGAACATCACCATCATCACCACCGCGGCCGGCTCCGGCCACGACATCGGCTGGTTCATCGCGTAGCGCATGAACACGCCGAACGGGATGATCAGCGTGATCGCCACCAGCGCGGTGCCGGAGAGCACGATGCAGGCGATGTAGGTCCACTCCATCGCCTGCGCGTAGCGTTGTCTTGCGCTCATTTGCGGGTCCCACCCGGCGACCGACCTGGAGGACGGCCCCGCGCGGGCGGGGCCGTGGGGTTGCACCGGCGCGCGCCGTTCCGCGGCACGGGCGGCACGGGCGGCGCTCGGGCCGGCGACGCGGGCTACTTGGTGTCGGCGATGCGCTTGAGCAGCGC
>Ga0073934_10009062_pt1 | contig 12933 bp, 6 predicted proteins | sample LarsenN4metaG_FD_76834 | JGI IMG/M metagenome (GOLD analysis project Ga0073934, IMG submission 76834) | Hot spring sediment bacterial and archeal communities from British Columbia, Canada, to study Microbial Dark Matter (Phase II) - Larsen... ...
ACCGACGTGCTCAAGGTCACCGTCGCCGCGCTGAACGGCGTGATGCCGCCGCGCGTGGACATGTTGACGGTCGTGCCGCCGACCACCGTGGTCGAGTTGTCGATCAGGCGGGCGCTCAGGCTGGTCGGCGTGCCGTTGTAGTCGGCCGCCGGCAGGAAGCGGATGCGGTCGTTGACGCCGAGCGCGAGCGCATTGGCGTCGGACACCGCGCCGAAGTTGCTCCAGGTGCTGCCGCCGTCGGTCGAGTACTGCCAGCGGCCCTGCGCGGCGTTGATCGTCTGCCCGCGGATGCCCACGCCCGCCAGCTGGTTCTGCGTCGGGTTCAGCGCGTCGGCGGTGTTGCTGAAGTTCCCGGCGAACAGCGAGCCGACCGTGGCACCGGCCGGGCTGAGCGTGTCTTCGGGCACCGCGGCGAGCGTGGCCGAGCCGCTGGCCACCGGCGCATCGTTGACCGGGTTGACGGTCACGTTGACCGTGGCGGTGCTGGTGCCGCCGTTGCCGTCGCTGACCGTGTAGGTGAACGACGCCGGGCCGTTGTAGTTGGCGGTCGGCGTGAAGCGCACGTTGCCGCCGACGATCGCCACCGTGCCGTTGGTCGCGCCGCCCACGGCCGTGATCGTGAGCGGATGGCCGTCGACGTCGCTGTCGTTGCCGAGCAGGGTGGCCGGCGCGAGGGTGAGGGCCGTGTCCTCGTTGGTCGTGACCGCGTCGGCCGCGGCCACGGGCGCGTCGTTGACCGGGCTGACCGTGACGTTGACCGTGGCCGTGCTCGTGCCGCCGTTGCCGTCGCCGATGGTGTAGGTGAACGACGCCGGGCCGTTGTAGTTCGGGTTCGGCGTGAACACCACGTTGCCGCCGACCAGCGCCACGGTGCCGTTCACGGCGCCTTGCACCGACGTGACGGTGAGCGGGTTGCCGTCGAGGTCGGTGTCGTTCGCCAGCAGCGACGCGGGCGCGATCGTGAGGGCCGTGTCCTCGTTGGTCGCGAGCGCATCGGCCACCGCCACCGGCGGGTCGTTGACCGGGTTGACGGTGACATTGACGGTGGCGGTGGAGGTGCCGCCGTTGCCGTCGCTGACGGTGTAGGTGAAGCTCGCCGGGCCGTTGTAGTTGGCGTTCGGCGTGAACACGACGTTGCCGCCGACGAGCGCCACCGTGCCGTTGACCGCAGCCTGCACGCTGGTGATGCTCAGCGGGTGACCGTCGGGGTCGGTGTCGTTGGCCAGCAGCGAGGCCGGCGCGAGGGTCAGCGGCGTGTCCTCGGCGGTGCTGGCCGCATCGGGCGCGGCCAGCGGCGCATCGTTGACCGGCGTGACGTCGACGTTGACCACCGTGGTGGACGTGCCGCCGTTGCCGTCGCTGACCGTGTACGTGAAGCTGGCCGGACCGTTGTAGTTGGCCGCCGGCGTGAACACCACGTTGCCGCCGACCAGCGCGACCGTGCCGTTGACCGCGCCTTGCACGCTGGTGATGGTGAGTGCGTCGCCGTCGAGGTCGGAGTCGTTGCCGAGCAGCGCGGCCGGCGTGAGGGTCAGCGGCGTGTCCTCGGCGGTGCTGGCCGTATCCGCCACCGCCACCGGCGGGTCGTTGGCCGGCGTGACGGTCAGCGAGACGTTGGCGTTCGTGCTGGCGAGCCCGTCCGAGACGGTGTAGCTGAACACCACCGGCCCGTTGAAGTTGGTGTTCGGCACGAAGCTCAAGGTGCCGCCGGCGTTGAGCGTGACCGTGCCCTCGGGCACGACGACGCTGCCGCCGGCCACGATGGGCACGCCGCCCACGGCGGTGATCGTGAGCGTGGTCGAGTCGATGTCGCTGTCGTTGGCCAGCGGCACGATGGTGATGGAGCTGTCTTCGGCCAGGGTGCCGCTGTCGCCCACGGCGATCGGCGCGTCGTTGGTGCCGTTGACCGAGATCACGACGGTGCGCGTGGTGCCGTCGGCCGTGGTGACGACGAAGCTGTCGGTCACCACCTCGCCGGCCGACAGCGCCTGCACGTCGGACGCCGCGTTGTCGAGCGTGTAGCTCCAGTTGCCGGCGGCGTCGATCGTGAAGGTGCCGTACACGCCCACGCTGCCGGCCTGCGGCAGCCACGACGACTGCCCGGCGTCGGGGTCGGCGACGCTCAGGGTGCCCGTGCTGACGAGCGTGACGTCCTCGGTCACCGTGCCGGTCAGCGGGCCGGCGATGACCGGCGCGTCGCCCACGCCGTTGATCGTGATCACGAGCGTGGCGAACGACGTGCCGCCGTTGCCGTCGCTGATCGCGTAGGTGAAGGTGTCGGTGACGACCGCGCCGGCCGGCAAGGCTTGCGCCGCCGCGCCGGGGGTGTAGGTGTACGCGCCGCTGGCAGCCACGACCAGGCTGCCATAGCCGCCCGGCACGCCCACGCCGACATTGCCCGAAGGGGCCGAGCCGGTGGCGCCGGCGGCGACCCCGGTGACGGTGAGCGCGTCGCCTTCCACGTCGGTGTCGGCCACGTCGCCGCCGGCGGCGCCGGCCACGACGTTGCCGCCGGCGGCCGTGTCTTCGTCGGTGCTGCGTGCGTCGGCGTTGGCCAGCGGCGCGTCGTTGACCGCCGTCACGCCGATCGACACCGTCGCGGTGCTGCTCGCGCCGTTGCCGTCGGTGACGGTGTAGGTGAAGCTGGTCGGGCCGTTGAAGTTGGCCGCCGGCGTGAAGGTGAACGTGTTGTCGCCGTTGAGCGTGACCGTGCCGCCGGCCGGCTGCGTGAACCCGGTGACGACGAGCGCGTCGCCGTCGGCATCGGTGTCGTTGGCCAGCACGCCGAAGGTGACCGGCGTGTCCTCGGCCGTGGTCACGCTGTCGGGGTTCGCGACGGGCGGGTCGTTGAGCGGGCCCACCAGCACGTCGACGGTGGCGGTCGAGGTGCCGCCGTTGCCGTCGCTGACGGTGTAGGTGAACGAGGCCGGACCGGTGTAGTCGAGCGCGGGCGTGAACACCACGTTGCCGCCGACCAGCGCGACCGTGCCGTTGACGGCGCCTTGCACGCTGGTGATGGTGAGCGTGTCGCCGTCGAGGTCGCTGTCGTTGGCCAGCAGCACGGCGGGCGGCAGGGTGAGCGGCGTGTCCTCGGCCGTCGAGGCGTTGTTGCCCAGCGCCACCGGCGCGTCGTTGACCGGCGTGACCGTGAGGCTGACGGTGGCCGTGCTGGTGCCGCCATTGCCGTCGCTGACGGTGTACGTGAAGCTGGCCGGACCGTTGTAGTTGGCGGCCGGCGTGAAGACGACGTTGCCGCCGACCAGCGCGACCGTGCCGTTGACGGCGCCTTGCACCGAGGTGATCGTCAGCGTGTCGCCGTCGAGGTCGGAATCGTTGCCGAGCAGCGCGGCCGGCGTGAGGGTGAGCGGCGTGTCCTCGGCGGTGCTGGCCGCATCGGGCGCGGCCACCGGCGGGTCGTTGGTCGGCGTGACGCTGACGTTCACCGTCGCGGTGCTGGTGCCGCCGTTGCCGTCGCTGACCGTGTAGGTGAACGACGCGGGGCCGTTGTAGTTGGCCGCCGGCGTGAAGACGACGTTGCCACCGACCAGCGCCACGGTGCCGTTGACCGCGCCTTGCACCGAGGTGATCGAGAGCGTGTCGCCGTCGAGGTCACTGTCGTTGGCCAGCAGGGCCGACGGGGCCAGGGTCAGCACAGCGTCCTCGGCCACCGTCTGCACGTCGCCGGCCGCGACCGGAGGATCGTTGGCCGGCGCTATCGTCAGCGCGACCGTGGCGGTGCTGGTGCCGCCGTTGCCGTCGGCGATGGTGTAGGTGAACGACGCCGGGCCGTTGTAGTTCGGGCTCGGCGTGAAGACGACGTTGCCGCCGACCAGCGCCACCGTGCCGTTGGCCGCGTCCTGCACGCTCAGGATCGTGAGCGTGTCGCCGTCGAGGTCGCTGTCGTTGCCGAGCAAGGCGGCGGGCGCGATGGTGAGCGGCGTGTCCTCGGTGCCGGCCAGGTTGTCGGTGGCCGCCACCGGCGGGTCGTTGACCGGGTTGACGGTGACGTTCACGGTCGCCGTGCTCGTGCCGCCGTTGCCGTCGCTGACGGTGTAGGTGAAGCTCGCCGGGCCGTTGTAGTTCGGGTTCGGCGTGAACACGACGTTGCCGCCGACGAGCGCCACCGTGCCGTTGACCGCAGCCTGCACGCTGGTGAGGGTCAGCGGGTGGCCGTCGGGGTCGGTGTCGTTGGCCAGCAGCGATGCGGGCGAGATCGTGAGTGCGGTGTCCTCGTTGGTCGCGACGGCATCGGGCGCAGCCGCGGGCGCATCGTTGACCGGCGTGACGTCGACGTTGACCACCGTGGTGGACGTGCCGCCGTTGCCGTCGCTGACGGTGTAGCTGAAGGAGGCCGGGCCGTTGTAGTTGGCCGCCGGCGTGAAGACGACGTTGCCGCCGACCAGCGCGACCGTGCCGTTGACGGCACCTTGCACGCTGGTGATGGTGAGCACGTCGCCGTCGAGATCGGAGTCGTTGCCGAGCAGCGCGGCCGGCGTGAGGGTCAGCGGCGTGTCCTCGGCGGTGCTGGCCGCATCGGCCACCGCCACCGGCGCATCGTTGGCCGGCGTGACGCTGAGGTTCACCGTCGCGGTGGACGTGCCGCCGTTGCCGTCGCTGACCGTGTAGGTGAACGACGCCGGGCCGTTGTAGTTGGCGGCCGGCGTGAAGACGACGTTGCCGCCGACCAGCGCCACCGTGCCGTTGACCGCGCCTTGCACCGAGGTGATCGAGAGCGTGTCGCCGTCGGGGTCGCTGTCGTTGCCGAGCAGCGCGGCCGGCGACAAGGTGAGCGGCGTGTCTTCGGTGACCGCGGCTGCGTCGGCCGTGGCCAGCGGCGCGTCGTTGGCGGGCGTGACGGTGATCGCAACCGTGGCGGTCGACGTGCCGCCGTTGCCGTCGCTGACGGTGTAGGTGAAGCTCGCCGGGCCGCTGTAGTCGGCGGCCGGCGTGAACACCACGTTGCCGCCGACCAGCGCCACGGTGCCGTTGACCGCGCCCTGCACCGAGGTGATGGTCAGCGCCTGGCCCTCGGCGTCGCTGTCGTTGCCGAGCAAGGCGGCGGGCGACAAGACGAGCGGCGTGTCTTCGGCCGTGCTGCCCGCGTCGGGCAGCGCGACCGGCGCGTCGTTCACCGCGAGCACCGAGATGCGGAAGGTCGCGGGCGACGAGACGCCGCCCTCGTTGTCGGTGACCGTGAACGTGACGTCGAGGTCGCCGCTCGCGTCGGCCGGCGGGCGGAACTGCAGGCTCGCCGCCTGCGCCGGCGTGAGCACGGTGCCGGCCGTGACCGGGGTCGTGCCGTCGGCGAGGAACAGCGCCGCGCCGGCCGGGATGGACGTGACCGTCACCGAGGCGATCGTGCCGTCGCTGTCGGTGCCGCCGAGGGCGATGGCCAGCGCCACGTCCTCGGGCGTGCCGTCGGCCCCCGGCGTGGCCACCGGCAGGTCGTTCACCGCGGTGAGGCCGATGTCGACGCGGCCGGTCACCGTGCTCGTGCCGTTGCTGACGGTGTAGACGAAGTCGCCCGCGTCGGTGCCCGCGACCACGTCGGCCGGCGGCACGTACACGAGGCCGGGCAGGTCGGCCGCCGAGATCACCGAGCCCACGCTCAGCACCACGCCCGAGGCCGTGACGATCTGGCCGACCGACGGCACCTGCGAGATCGTGACCGTGAACGGACCGCTGCCGCCGGGCAGGCCCAGGCCGAGGTTGACCGCGCTGCCGCCTTCGATCGCGCTGATCGAGCCGGAGCCCGCGCTCAGGCCCGGCCGCTGCAGCTCGGGGCTGGTCTGCGCGCTGCCGATGGGCGTGAACGCCGGACCGTCGGCGGGCGACGTCGACGCCAAGGACAGCGGACTCACGCCCTCGGCGATGCGATCGACCCGCAGGCCCGGTTGCAGGTCGCCGCCGTCGCCGCCGGCCAGACCCGCCGCGGGCGCGGCCTCGCGGTCGCCGCGCTCGAGTTCCTCGATCACGCGGCCGGTCGGGTCGGTCGGGCGCGCGCTCGCGACCCGCGTCGTGCCTTCGGGGTCGGTCAGCTGGACGATGCCGTTCTGCGTGGTGAGGATCACGTCGCCTTCGCGCACCACGTCGCCCAGCTTCAGCACGCGCATCTTGCCGTCGGCGCCACGGATCAGGGCCTGGCCCCACAGTCCGGTGACGGTGCCGATCGGGGTCTTGACGATGGTGGGCATGGCGGTCCTTTGCGCGCGAACGGACACACCGGCGATGTCACCGGCGGTTACAGCGAGGATAACGGTGGGGTCGTGCGCTTAACCGACCGGTCACCGCGTCTTTGCGTGAACGTCGTCACCGAAAGTACGGCTTCCGCGGCCGATAAGCGCAGCCCTCCGGCGGCAGGGACTTCACCGCCGATCGGTCTATCGGCCGGCGGCCGACGTGCTTGAGGCCTGGGTGTGCGTCACGGCCGTGCGGCCGTGACGGATTGAACGCTGCCGGCCGGTCCGGCCTCAGCGTTCGGACAGCGCGTAGGCCTGCGTCTTCAGCACCGGCTTGAGCAGGTACGACAGCACGCTCTTGCGGCCGGTGAGGATGTCGACCTCGGCGGTCATGCCCGGGATGATCGGCTGCTGCTCGCTGAAGTTGGGCTTCACGGTGCGCACCCGCACGACGTAGAAGGCATTGCCGCGCTCGTCGATCACGGTGTCGGGGCTGATGTTCTCGACCTTGGCCTCGAGGCCGCCGTAGATCGAGAAGTCGTAGGCCGTCAGCTTGACCACCGCGTTCTGGCCGGGGTGGATGAAGGCGATGTCGCGCGGCAGCACGCGTGCTTCGAGCACCAGCGCGTCGTCCAGCGGCACGATCTCGACGATGTCCTTGCCCGGCTGCACCACGCCGCCCACGGTGTTGGCCAGCAGGCGCTGCACGCGGCCGCGCACCGGGCTCTTCACCTGCGTCTTGTCGACCTTGTCGGCCAGCGCGACGGCGCCCTCGTTCAGCGCGTTGAGCTTGCCCAGCACCTCGGCCAGCTCGCGGCGCGCCTCGTTGCGGAAGGTCAGCTCGGTCTCCTGCGTCTTGCGCTGCACCTCGCCGATGGCGGCCTGCACGCGGGCGATCTGCGCGGTGGTCTGCTCGTTCTCGCCGCGCGCGCGCGACACCTCGCGCTCGAGTCGCAGCACCTCGACTTCCGACACCGCGCCGCTGGCCAGCAGCGGCCGGGTCTTGGTCAGTTCCTGCGTGCTCAACTCGAGCGTGCGCTCGGCCGAAGCCTTGCGCGCGCGCATCTCGGTGAGTTCCTGCTGGCGCTGCGCGAGCTGCTGGGCGTTGATCGACAGCAGGGTCGACAGCTCGGACAGCTTGGCCGCGTACAGGCGCCGCTCCTCGTCGACGATGCGCGCCTCCTCGGGGTCGCGCGCGGGCGGCGGCACGAAGGTCGAGCCCTCGGCCAGCGCGCGCAGCCGCGCCTGCTTGGCGCGCAGCGCGAAGCCCTGCGCCGCGCTCTCGCGCACGCCCGAGGTGGCGCGCGTCTCGTCGATGCGCAGCAGCAGCTGCCCGGCCTCGACCACCTGGCCTTCCTGCACCAGGATCTCCTGCACCACGCCGCCGTCGAGCGACTGCACCACCTGCAGCTGGCGCGACGGGATCACGCGGCCCTCGCCGCGCGTCACCTCGTCGACCTCGGCGAGCGCGGCCCACGCGAGCAGCAGCACCACCGAGGCGAGCGCCGCGCGCACGATCGTCTGCGCGCGGCGCGTGCGCTCGCGCGACATCAGCTCGTCGGCCTCGAGCTCGAAGCCGCGCAGCCCGGCCCGCGTGGCGTCGGCGTCGCTGGCGACCGGGCCGAGCAGCCGCGTGGTCAGCGGTTCGAGCAGGCGCCGCACGCGCTCGAGCGTCGCGAGCAGCGCGTGGCCGGCGCAGGCGAGGACCTTCATCGCGCGCTCCTCACGCGGCGCGGGCGATGCGCCCGCTCTGCAAGGCCTCGAGGATGCGGTCGCGCGGACCGTCGGCGACGACCTTGCCGTGGTCGACCACGATGACCCGCTGCACCATCGACAGCAGCGAGGTGCGATGCGTTACCAGCACCACCGTCTTGCCCTGCGCGAAGGCCGACAGGCGCTGCGTGATCTGCGCCTCGGTGGAGAAGTCCATCGCGCTGGTCGGCTCGTCGAGCAGCAGGATGGGCGCGTTGTGCAGCACGGCGCGCGCGATGCCCACGCTCTGGCGCTGCCCGCCCGACAGCGACTCGCCGCGCTCGCCGACCGGCATGTCAAGCCCGCGCGGATGCCGGTTCACGAACTCCGCGAACCCGGCGGTCTCGATGGCGGCCAGCACCGCGGAGTCGTCGGCGTGCGGCAGCCCGAAGGTGATGTTCTCGCGCAAGGTGCCCCACATCAGGGTCACGTCCTGCGACACCACCGCCACGTTGCGGCGCAGGTCGGCCGGGTCGAGCTGGCGGGCGTCGATGCCGTCGAGCAGCACGGCGCCGTCGGCCGGCTGGTACAGCCCGAGGATGAGCTTCTGGATGGTGCTCTTGCCCGAGCCCACGCGGCCGATCAGCGCGACGTGCTCGCCCGGCGCGATGCGGAAGCTCACCCCGTCGAGCGCGACGTCGTCGCGGCCGGGGTAGGCGAAGCGCACGCCGCGGAACTCGATCTCGCCGCCGAGCACCGGCCGCTGGATGAAGCGGCTCTCGGGCGGGCGCTCGACGGGCTTTTCCATCACGCGCTCGAGCGACTCGAGCGCCGTGCGTGCGCCCTGGTACTGCATCAGCAGCCCGACGATCTGCCCGGCCGGCGCCAGCGCGCGCGAACCCAGCATCGTGCAGGCGATCAGCCCGCCCATCGTCAGCATGCGTTCGCCGATCAGGTACACGCCGATCACCACGGTGGCCACGGTGGTGAGCTGCGTCAGGAAGCCGGTGGCGGTGAGCGCGCCGGAGGACAGCGCGCGCATGCGCACGGTGGTCGTGGCGAGGAAGGCATTGACGCGCTCCCAGCGCGACTGGATCACGCCCTCGGCGCCTTGCGACTTGATGGTCTCGATGGCGCCCAGGCTCTCCACCAGCGTGGCGTTGCGCTGCGCGCCGGCCTTCCACGTGGTCTCGGCCAGCGCGTGCAGGCGGTGCTGCAGCACGTAGCCGAGCACCAGCACGACGGCGAAGGTCAGCGCCACGGGCAGGGCGAGCCACGGCGAGATCCAGGCGATGACCAGCAGGAACAGCAGCGCGAACGGCAGGTCGATGAGCGCCATCACCGTGCTGGCGGCGATGAAGTCGCGCACCTGCTCGAAGCCGCGCAGGTTGGCGGCGAACGAGCCCACCGACTCGGGCCGGTGCTCCAGCCGCATGCCCAGCACGCGCTCCATCAGGCTGGCCGAGATCTGCACGTCGATGCGCGCGCTGGCCTCGTCGATGAAGCGGCTGCGCAGGCTGCGCAGGAAGACGTCGGCGCCCAGCACCAGCGCCACGCCGATGGCCAGCGCCCACAGGGTCTCGAACGCCTGGTTCGGCACCACGCGGTCGTACACGTTCATCGAGAACAGCGGCAGCGCGAGCGCGAACACGTTGACCAGCAGCGCGGCCCACAGCACGTCGCGGTAGACGAAGCGCTGCGCCAGCACCGCGCCCCAGAACCAGTGGCCCTCGCGGTGCGGGCGCACGTCGGGCGTGCGCGCGTCGAAGCGGAAGCGCGGCCGCACGGCCAGCAGCACGCCGGCGTAGCGCGCGGCCAGCTCGTCGCGCGGCAGCGCCACCTCGCCCTGGCCCGACTCGGGCAGCAGCACGCGCGCGTGGCCGCCATCGTCGCTCCAGCCGAGCAGCACGCACGCGCCGTTGCCGCGCAGGATCAGGATGGCCGGCAGCAGCGCGGCGTCGATGGCCTCGGGCCGCACGCGCTGCAGCTTGGTGGCCATGTCGAAGCGCGCCGCGGCGCGCTCGGCGAGCTCGAGCGTCAGCCGCCCCTCGACCAGCGGCAGCCCCGCCGCCAGCGACGCGCGCGACGCGTTCTGGCCGTGCAGCCGGCACACCTCGACCAGGCTGTCCAGCAGCGGGTCGGGGTGCATCAGGTCCTCGCGCAGGCGTGGCACCGGCGGCACCGGTGCGGCGGACGGCGCTGCGCTGGCGGGCAGGGCGGGCGAGCTCATCGTGTCAGCCGATATCGGCACAGTGCACGCCGAATTGACCGCGCTCGCGGTCCTCGAGCCAGCGCAGCAGGGTTTCGCGCACGGTGCGGAAGGCCAGCAGCTCCCACGGCAGCTCGTGGGCCGCGAACAGCCGCGCCTCGATCGTCTCGGGGCCGGGCGCGAAGTCCGTGTCGAGCAGGCGCGCGCGGTAGTACAGATGCAGCTGGGCGACCTTCACCACGTTGAGCACGGTGAACAGGCCCTGCAGCTCGACGCGGGCGCCGGCCTCCTCGTCGGTCTCGCGCAGCGCGCCGGCCTCGGTGGTCTCGCCGATCTCGAGAAAGCCGGCCGGCAGCGTCCACAGCCCGAAGCGCGGCTCGATGTTGCGGCGGCACAGCAGCACGCGGTCTTGCCACACCGGCACGGTGCCGACCACGTTGATCGGGTTCTCGTAGTGGATGAGTCCGCAGCGCGTGCACACCGCGCGCTCGCGGTTGTCGTCGGCCGGCACGGTGTAGCGCGTCTCGCTCCCGCACGCCTTGCAGAAGCGGATGCTGCGTGGCTGGAACATGCCGGGCAGTGTAGCGGCGTGGCATCATCGTCCGCCCCCTGCGGGCTCCCCCGTCGTACCCCTGGAGACATCGTTCATGAATCACGTCGTCGCGGCGCCGCCCGTGCCCGTCGTCCCCGTCGCCGGCGGGGGCGGGTTTCCGGTGCGCCGCCTCTACTGCGTCGGCCGCAACTACGTCGAGCACGCCCAGGAGATGGGCTTCACCGGCCGCGAGCCGCCGTTCTTCTTCCTGAAGCCGGCCGACGCCGTGGTGACCAGCGGCACGATGCGCTATCCGTCGCTCACGAAGAACCTGCATCACGAGGTCGAACTGGTCGTCGCGATCGGCCGCGGCGGCCGCGACATCCCGGTCGAGCGCGCGCTGGAGCACGTGTGGGGCTACGCCGTCGGGCTCGACATGACGCGCCGCGACCTGCAGGCCGAGATGAAGAAGCAGGGTCGGCCGTGGTGCATCGGCAAGGGCTTCGACGAGTCGGCGCCGCTCGGCGCGCTCGTGCCGGCGGCGCAGGCCGGCGACGTGCACCACGCGGCCATCGAGCTCAGGGTCGGCGGGCAGGTGCGCCAGGCCAGCCGCATCGACAAGATGATCTGGAACGTGGCCGAGATCGTGTCGCACGCGTCGGCGGCGTGGACGCTGGCGCCGGGCGACCTGATCTTCACCGGCACGCCCGAGGGCGTGGCCGCGGTCGTGCCGGGCGACCGGCTCGAGGCGCGCATCGCCGGCCTGCCGCCGCTGGACGTGCGCATCGTCGACTGAACGCAGCCGCGGAGGACCGCGCGATGGAACTCTTCAACTACTTCCGCTCGTCCGCGTCGTACCGGGTGCGCATCGCGCTCGCGCTCAAGGGGCTGCCCTACACCTACCGCGCCGTGGCGCTGACGAAGAACGAGCAGTTCAACGAGTCGTACGCCGCCGTGTCCGCGTCGCGGCTGGTGCCGCTGCTGAAGGACGGCGACAAGGTGCTCACGCAGTCGCTGGCCATCGTGGAGTACCTCGACGAGACGCACCCGCAGCCGCCGCTGCTGCCGGCCGAGCCGCTGCAGCGCGCTCGCGTGCGCGCCATCGCCTACGACATCGCCTGCGAGATCCACCCGCTCAACAACCTGCGCGTGCTGCGCTACCTGGTGCGCGACATGAAGGTCGGCGAGGACGACAAGAACCGCTGGTACCGGCACTGGGTCGAGACGGGGCTCGAGGTGGTCGAGCGCCAGCTCGCCGGCCACCCGGCCACGGGCCGCTTCTGCCACGGCGACGCGCCGAGCCTGGCCGACATCTGCCTCGTGCCGCAGATCCACAACGCGCAGCGCTTCGAGTGCCGGCTCGACCACGTGCCGACCGTCATGCGCATCTTCGAGACCTGCATGGCGCACGAGGCGTTCGCGAGCACGCAGCCGTCGCGCTGTCCCGATGCCTTCTGACGTGGCCGCGGCCTGCGGCGCGGCGGACTGGATCGTGCCCGACGGACTGCCGCCCGAAGCCGGCGCGCTGATGACCACGCGCGCCGGCGGCGTGAGCGCGCCGCCGTTCGATTCGCTGAACCTCGGCGAGCGGGTGGGCGACGACCCGGCAGCCGTCGCCGCCAATCGCGCGCGCTTCGCCGCCGCGATCGGCGGGCTGCCGGTCTGGCTGCACCAGGTGCACGGCACGCGGGTCGTCGCGGTCAGCGCGGCGGACGCGCGCGCCGGCACGCCGATCGAGGCCGACGCGAGCGTCACCGCCGAGCGCGGCGTGGCCTGCGTCGTGCAGGTGGCCGACTGCCTGCCCGTGCTGCTGGCCGCTCCCGGCGGGCGCGCCGTGGCGGCGGCGCACGCCGGCTGGCGCGGGCTGGCCGGCGGGGTGCTCGAGGCGGCCCTGGCGGCGCTGTGCGAGCGCGGCGGCTGCGCGCCCGGCGAGGTGTCGGTCTGGCTGGGGCCGTGCATCGGGCCGCGGCGCTTCGAGGTCGGTGCCGACGTGGTCGAGGCCTTCGGCCCGGGCGCGGCGGCGCGCTTCGCAGCGTCGGCGGAAGGGGCGGACGGGCGGCCGCGCTGGCTGGCCGACCTGCCGGGTCTCGCGCGCGACCGGCTGACCGCGGCCGGCGTCCGGCGCGTCTCGGGCGGTGCCTGGTGCACCGTCGAGGACTCAGCGCGCTTCTTCTCGTTCCGGCGCGACCGCAGCACCGGCCGCCTCGCCGCGGCCATCTGGCGCCGCTGACGCGGGCGGCGCCAGCGGTGCGACCACCGGCACCGCCTGCGGCACGACCGCTGGCACCGCCTGCGGCACGACCGCTGGCACCGCCTGCGGC
>Ga0073934_10009063_pt1 | contig 12932 bp, 6 predicted proteins | sample LarsenN4metaG_FD_76834 | JGI IMG/M metagenome (GOLD analysis project Ga0073934, IMG submission 76834) | Hot spring sediment bacterial and archeal communities from British Columbia, Canada, to study Microbial Dark Matter (Phase II) - Larsen... ...
GGATGGGGTAGTAGGGTTGAGGGTGAGTGAGGAGGAAGAGGAGATGGGTTTAGATTTAAGCCAGCATAATGAGAATGCCTATGCCTTTGGATTGGCCGGCTATGGAGAATCCCTGGCCGCCGGCATGGGATCCGCTTTCGCGGCTAAACCCTTAGAAGCCGTCAAGCCAAAACTTGGAACGACCGCGGAGTGATGAAAGAAAAAGGGTCTTTTTTTGGACCCGGCCCCTCCAACTTCCCCCAGGCGCCGGGATAAGGCCCCCACCCTGACTTTCCCCCGTTTCCCAGAGGAGGGTCAGGATGGGGGCGCTTCCGACAAGGGCTTCCATCTTAACTTAAGGCCATGGAGGGTTAGGGTGGGGGCCGTTGTCCCTGGCCCGACGCCAGGGAGGGTTGGGGGATCCTAGGTAAGTAAAAAAAATACCCCATCGCCTTTGGGCGCTTGCAGGCTTTGGGCGCCTGAAGCGCCCGCAAACTTTTAAAATCTACCGCCGTCTGCGCCCTTTATAAATTGCTGGAGTTTTTATTCTCTATTTTTTCCCCTTCGCCCTGGCCGCTAAAGATTGATAACTGACACCTTCCCCGTTATCCGTGTCGATAGGGAGGCCCAATTGAGCCCACCCGGGCTGAAGGATCCGCCCGAATGAATCCCGTGCCCCTCCAAATCCCCCCTGCATATTTACCACCTGGGTGTACCCGGCCTGTCGTAAAATTTCGGCAGCCCTGGCCGACCGCATCCCCGATTGGCAGCCTACGATCAGCCTGGCGTCCTTCGGAAAGTTGGCTTCGACCACGGCCAGAAAATCCGGATTGGGGACCCTTTGTTGGGTGACCGGGTCGATATCTAACAGTGGAATATTCATAGCCCCTTGGGGATGACCCGCGATGAATTCAGGAACCGAACGAACGTCCAGGTATTTGTATCCCTCTCCAGAGCCCAGGAGCTCCTTGGCCTCTGTCGGAGAAATGTTTTGAATAGACATCTTTATCTTTCCTTTCACTTGACATCGTCTTAGAAATCATGATAACAAGACAAAAGAGACTACATTTAGTATAGTTTCTTTATAAAGTTCTTCAAGGTATTTTAATTGCAGCAGGTTTAGCGGGGCGAGACCGCTGAGCCTGGTGTGAATTATCCGTTCATAACCCATGAGATTAGAAAATAAAGTTGCAGTGGTCACAGGGGGAGGTCTTGGTATCGGGAGGGGGATCGTGCTGTGTTTAGCCCGGGAGGGGGCTGACGTCGTCGTGCCGGATATTAATCTGGAGGGGGCGAATAAGGTGGCCGGAGAAGTTCAGGGCCTCGGGCGGAAATCTTTAGCCGTGAAGACAGATGTCACCAAGCGGCAGGAAGTGGAAGATATGGTCAAAAAAACGCTGGATACCTTGGGCCGTATCGATATTCTGGTCAACAATGCCGGGTTGATGGTGAATCGCCTGGGTATGCCCTTTCTGAATAACGAAGAGGAGGACTGGGATATTACTTTTGCTGTGAACGTTAAGTCCGTATTTCTAGTCTGTAAGGCCGTAGTCCCTCATATGATAGAGCGTCGGTACGGGAAAATTATCAACCTCTCCTCGGTTGCAGGCCGGTTTGCTAGCCAGACCAGCCCACCTTACAGCGTAGCTAAAGCTGGCGTGATCACTTTTACTCAAATCCTAGCCAAGGACCTGGCTAAGTATAACATTAACGTGAACGCGATCTGTCCCGGATTCCTCTGGACTTCCTTCTGGGAAAGACTTTCCCCCATCATCGCTAAACAGAATCCGGCCTACGCGGGGATGAGCCCGCGGCAGGTTTTTGAGGATCGGGTTAAGACCCTGGTTCCTCTCCAACGAGAGCAGACCCCGGAGGATATTGGAAATGCGGTCAGTTTTCTGGTCTCTGAAGAAGCCAGAAACATAACCGGGCAAGCCCTCCATGTAGACGGGGGCACCGTGATGATCTAGGTCATCGTATCGCTGTAAATAGGCTAAGCCTTTCCCTGGTATCTAAAATATCGAACGATTCCAATAGCTTCCTGATCGATGTAACCAAGTTGGTCCTCCCAGATCTGAAGTAGATGAGCAGTTCCAGGCAGGTATAGGGGATCCCACCTGCCTGTTATTTATGAATTCTTAAAACCCAGCAAATACACGGGACCGAACTGACAGGCGCTGTGGGTAGGTGCTGTTTTATTCCCTGGCGTGAGGGTCCAGTTAGGAAGTCTGAGGGACCTGGTAGAATTTGTAAAAAAAGAACTTGACAAACATGTGAACAAGTTTTAAGTAAAGTTAACTTTGAAGTCAAAGAGGCAGAATTTTATTCTGAAAGGCATTTATTGAGTAGTTAAAAGAGAATTTTGTAGTTCCTCGTCCTACTCTAAATTGGTTTCCCCTGTTAAATACTTCAAGTAGTTTCTTATGCTAAGTGTTTTACGTGGTTTCCTAAGATGAGTCTCTCTTTTTTATTCCAACTCTTTTAGAGAATTTCCCGAACCAAAATAGGTCGCTCCCCGGCTCAGAGATGTTGCCGGGGACGATAGAGCTTATAAAGAAAGGATTTCCTCATGCCTGATAAGTCGAGGATTACTATTCTGAACGTAGATGACAACGACGATGGCCGTTACCTTATCAGTGAGATCCTTCGCAGGGCGGGGTTTGAGGTTAAGGAGGCTGCTACCGGAAGAAAAGCCCTACAGCTGGCATTGGAAAATCCCGATCTGATCCTCCTTGATGTGAAACTTCCGGATATGAGCGGGTTTGAAGTTTGCCGGAAGATCAAGGAGAACCCTGCTACGGCTTCAATACCCATACTACATCTATCGGCAGTTTATACCAAGAGTGAAGATAAGATCTATGGGTTGGAAAGTGGAGCGGATGGGTATCTAAAGCAGCCGGTAGAACCGGCTGAGCTCATCGCCACCGTAAAGGCGCTACTCCGGATGCGACGTGCCGAAGAGGCGGAAAAAAAGTTACGGGTGGTCAGCCAGCAATGGCGGATCACGTTCGACGCGATTCGGGATGGTGTTTGTCTGTTGGACATAGAAGGACGGGTCTTACGATGTAACAAGGTCATGGCGGAATTTCTGGGACGACCGCTCAGCGAGATCATCGACCGGAATATCTATGAACTGATCGAGGTGGCCCCTGGTGTCCTCCAAGAAAGCCCCTTTGAGCGCATGTGGAGGAGCTGCTGTCGCGAAGCGATGGATTTGCCGCTAGGGGATCGCTGGTTTCACATCACCGTAGATCCGCTTCTGGACGAGGATGGGACCTTGATGGGAGCCGTTCACATTATGGCCGACGTCACCGAGCGCAAGCGCGCAGAGGAGGCGCTGAGGGAGCACGAGGAGCGTCTGGCGCGCATTGTGGAGACCATAGCCGATGGCATTCTCATCTTAAATCAAGAGGGTCGTTATACCTTCGCCAATGCGGCTGCGGAGAGAATTCTCGGCTTGCCCCGGAGTGCCATCGTCCAACGGACCTACAACGATCCGGCATGGAAGGTCACCCGAATGGATGGAAAACCCTGTACCGAGGAAGACCTCATCTTCATTCAAGTCATGCAAACCGGCAATTCGGTCTATGGCCTGGAGCAAATCTTCGAACGTCCCGACGGGACTCAAATCGTTTTATCCCGTAATGGTGCTCCCCTTCATGACGCATCCGGCGCTATTGTAGGTGTGGTCATATCGATAACCGACGTTACCGAACGCAAACGGGCGGAGGAGAGGATGCGTCAGCAAAACCAATACTTGACCGCCTTGCACGAAACCACCCTGGGACTGATGAATCGGCTGGAATTAGATGATTTGCTCAAAGCCATGGTGACGCGTGCTGGGGCGCTGATGGGCACCCCCCATGGATTTATCTATCTCAGGGAGGCGGAAGAGGTGGAGATGACGATCAAAGTGGGCGTAGGGATTTATAGCCAACATGTAGGTTATCAACTGAAACCTGGCGAGGGGGTCTCCGGGAAAGTCTGGGAGACGGGTCAACCCCTGGCGGTGGAGAATTATAGTGTCTGGTCCGGGCGTATGCCGAATCCCGACTTCGATATTTTCCATGCGGTGGTTGGCGCCCCGCTTAAATCTGGTACAGAAGTCGTAGGGGTGATTGGTCTAGCTTCCCTGGAAGAGGGTCGAGTCTTCGGAGAGGACGAAATCGTATTGCTAGGTCGGTTCGCCGAATTGGCCTCCGTGGCCCTGGATAACGCCCGGTTATACACTTCGGCTCAGAACCAGTTGGAGGAGCGTAAACGCGTAGAGGGAGAAATAGTAAAACTGAATAAAGAACTCAAGCGCCGTGTGACCGAATTTCAAACGCTGTTAGATGTCCTCCCCATTGGTATTGCAATTGCCGAGGATCCTAAGTGCAAAAGGATTAAGGCAAACCCCGCTTTTGCAAAACTGCTAAATGTACCGCCCGATGTAAATATCTCCAAGAGTGCGCCCCCTGAAGAGAAGGTGACCTCCTTTAAGGTGTATCGCGAGGGTAGGGAGCTCTCCACGGATGAGCTTGTTATGCAGTATGCAGCGACTCATGGCGTCAGCCTCAGGGGGGTAGAGGTGGATATCGTGCGGGAGGACGGCGAAACCCTCAAGCTTCTTGAATATGCCTCCCCGCTCTTCGATGACCAGGGCAAAGTCCGAGGATGTGTCGGCGCATTTGTAGATATTACGGAACGTAAGCGGCTGGAAGGGGAACTCCGGCAACGTGCCGAGGCGTTGACCAGGGCGAATCAGCGTAAGAACGAATTCCTGGCCATACTCGGCCACGAACTGCGTAATCCCCTCAGCGCCCTCAGCAACGCTTTGCAGGTGGTACGCTTACGCTACGCCGAGGATCCAACCCTAAGTCGAGAGATGGACGTGATAGGACAGGAGATCCAGCACATGACCAGGCTTGTCGACGATCTGCTGGATATCTCCCGGATTACCCGTGGCAAGATCCAATTACAGAAGGAATTACTAGACCTGACCGTCGTCGTGGCCAGGGCGGTTGAGACCAGTCGCCCGCTCATTGAGGCCCGCAGGCATCGGTTATCCGTCTCCCTCCCTCAGGAGCCTGCGCAACTGGAAGCGGACCCGGTTCGGCTGGAGCAAATCCTCGTCAATTTATTGGACAACGCTGCCAAATATACCGAGCCAGGGGGACATATTTGGCTGACGGGCGCTCGAGAGGGGGAGGAGGTGGTAATTCGGGTGCGGGACACGGGCATAGGCATTCCGCCTGACATGCTCACCCAGATCTTCAACTTATTTACCCAGGTAGATCGCGCTCTGGATCGTTCACAGGGGGGTCTTGGGATCGGATTGACGCTGGTGCGAAGCCTGGTCGAGCTGCATAGGGGAAACGTCTCCGCGCACAGTAAAGGCCTGGGCCAGGGAAGTGAGTTCGTCGTTCGCCTCCCCTTGTGGCGGGTTCGACCGGGGAGCGGCGGGGAGATACGGCAGGAAACCCCCTTACGCCCGGGCTTCGTTACAACCCCCCATATTCCCGCTTCCCGGCGGAGGGTTCTGGTGGTGGACGATCATGTGGGTACGGCGATAACTCTCGGGGAGATGTTAAAACTATGGGGGCATGAGGTGCACGTCGTCCATGATGGCCCGACCGCCATAGAAGTGGCACAGACCCATCCGCCGGAGGTGGTATTGCTGGATATTGGGCTGCCCGGGATGAGCGGCTACGAAGTGGCTCGGGCCCTGCGACAACAGGTCGGTCTGTCCAGAACCCTGATGATAGCCTTAACGGGATACGGCCAGGAAGAAGACTCCCCCCAATCCCAAGAGGCCGGGTTCGATCATCACTTCACCAAGCCGATCGCCCCCGCTGTCCTCCAAGAACTGCTCGCCCGGGCATAAGTAAGCAGCAGACAGCAAGCCGTCGGCTTATAATCCAAGGCTGGCTGTCTGCTGCTGTCTGTTTTTATTCCTTCCTGGAGGGAGACGTGTTAGGGACAGGGTTTACAGGGGTGGTCGTGATTTTAAGGGCCTCTCGGTCGGACATCGTAGGGAAGTAAAACTTTTTGGGTTGGCTTTTGCCTTTAACCAACCGTTCATAAATTTCTTCATACCCGCTTACCATCCGGGAGATGGAAAAATTCTCCTCCACGTGACGGCGGCAGGCCCGCCTATCGATATATTTGATGTCCTGGACGGCGTCGGCCATTTCCTCCCAGGTTTCGCAAATAAAACCCGTTTTCCCATGGATCATGATCTCGGGCATGGAGCCACGGTTTCTGGTAATGACGGGAGTTCCGCAGGCCAGAGACTCGATAACGGCCAGACCGAAAGGCTCCGGCCAGTCCAGGGGGAAGATGAACGCTTTGGCCTTTTTTACGATCTCGTTACGTTCTTCCTCGCCCTTTTCCCCAACATACTCGATGAAGGGAGGCGCGATGAGGGGTTTGACCACCTCTTCATAATAGGCGCGCTCAAAGGGATCGATTTTAGCGACAATGATCAGCTTCATCTGGACCTTTTGGGCAATTTGGATGGCTTCAGCAGGACCTTTTTCCGGGGAGAACCTTCCGACAAAAACCAGGTAGTCTTCGGGCTCGGCGTTAAAGGGAAATTTCTCGACGGGGTAGCCATGATAAACCGTCCCCATCCAGTTTAAATTGGGGAGAAACTTCCTCTGGGCATTGCTGATGGACACAAAATTACAATCCCGGTGGTGGTTGTAAATTTTCCAGATGTCCGGAATATCAAGCCGCCCGTGAAGGGTATGGACCGTAGGTGTAGAAACCAACCGGGTGAAGGGAAAGGTGATAAAGTCCAGATGGGCATGGATCAGGTCGAAGTCTCCGGCCCGATCGTAGACCATGCCCAATTCTAGCATGTGGTAAGGGAGATAATCCTTAACGCTCGGGTCCAATCGTAAAGCTCTCTCATGAACGGGAACCAGTTTAGCGGAGGTGAGGGAATCTCCGCTGGCAAACAGGGTGACCTCATGGCCTCTCGTCACTAACTCCTCAGTAAGGTGAAAAACAACCCTTTCCGTCCCCCCATACATCTCCGGTGGAACACTCTCAACTAAAGGAGCAACCTGGGCAATTCGCATACGACAACCTCCTTCCGAATTACCCTGAAGCTCAGTGAATATTTCAGCCTAGCTGCACTATCCCTCAGATTTTACCCGGACTTTTTACCGAGGAGTAAAAACCCTTCCGGGGTTCTTTCAAGTCAAATAAGGGTAAAAAACCACCTCCCTCATCGGGCGATTTAGGATGGAGCCCGTAGAAATCAACTCCTCGAGAGTTAATCTCTTAGCAGACTTCGGGATAAGCCCGCAGGCTATGGAGATCAGCCCCTGTAGAAATTATCAAGGTAGGATCCAGGGTGCTCATACTGCGCTTCAAGTTTTATAAGTTATCTCTGATGATAAGGTCTTTATTCTTCAGCAAATTCAGTAAAGAGCAAAGATCATGCCACCACTTGCCTCACCTTTTGATCACTACCTCCAGATTGCTGCTCTTGTTCAGTATCTCTACGGAGGTCGTATATGGACCGCGGACCACATGGAAATCAAGACGTTTACCGCTGACTTCCAGGTTGGTGATTTCAATCCAATCTAACCACTCCGGCAATTGAGGCTGAACGAAATAGACCCGGTTGTTCAGGGCATCCCCTTCGAGGCCGATCAAAGTCCTTACCGCTTCAAAGACGACCCCGGAGGACCAGGCCTGGGGAGAACAGGAGGTGGGATAGAGGGTGGGTCCGTGATGGTAGGTCCGCCTAAAGCCGCAGAAAAGTTCAGGAAGCCGATGCTCCGGGAAGAACACCGACGTATCCGCCAGAGCCGTCGCAAGCCTATCTACATATTCGCTCAGCCCATAGCGCTTTAACCCCGAGAGGATGAGGGCATTATCATGGGGCCAGACAGAGCCGTTATGGTAACTCATGGGGTTAAATCGAATTTCCTGCTCGCTGACCGTCCGAATTCCCCAACCGCTAAACATATCCTCACAAAAAAGACGTTCTGCAACGGCTCCTGCCTTCTTATCCTCGACAAGGCCGCTCCAGAGGCAATGACCGGGATTCGAGGTGATAATCCGGCAGAGCTCCTTCTTTTTATCCAGGGCAATCCCAAAAAAGTTCTCCTCTTCCATCCAGAAATCCCTATGGAACTTCTCTTTCAGGCGTTCGGCCTCTTCACGAAGTCTGCGGGCCAGGTTAAATTCTGAGAAAAGCTCCGCCAGACGAGCCATCCCCATTTTGGCCGCATAGGTATACCCCTGGACTTCTACTAACGCTGTGGGCGCTTCGGCCAACCTCCCGTCTCTGTGAAAGACAGAATCCCAGGAATCTTTCCACCCCTGGTTCACCAAACCTTTAGGAGACTCTTTGTAATACTCCAGGTATCCATCTCCGTCCAGATCGCCATATTGGTCTATCCAGGCGAGGGTTTTCAAAGCTTTTGGCCACCACTTCCTGGCTTTAGAGAGGTTCCCGGTCCAGAAGGTATACTGACAGAGCAGGATCAGGAACAGGGGGGAAGCATCGATGGAACCGTAGTATGGAATAAAGGGAATCTCCCTTAAATTGGCCATTTCTCCTTTCCTGAGCTCGTGGAGGATTTTTCCGGGCTGCTCTTCTTTGAACGCATCAAAAGTTTTCCCTTGATAATGGGCCAGAAAGTTTAGAGTCCCCTCTGCCAGTTTGGGCCTAAAGGGGAGGAGCTCCAAAGCCGTAATGCAACTGTCCCTGCCGAAAGGACATACATACCACGGGATGCCTGCATAGGGGATTAACCCAAAGGGGGTATGGGTGCTGAGTAAGTAGATATCCCGTAAGGAGCGGTTAATCCATTTATTGAACAGCTCGTTGCTGGAGAAGATGGAGCACCCGGACCGCACCCACTGGTTGAAATCCCTCTGAGATTTCTTTCTTAGAGAAAGAATGGAGAGCCCAGAGGGCTTCTTGACCCCTTCCACTTCCGCCTTTACCGTCAATAAAATTTTCTTCTCTTCCCGGGGCTTCAGCTCAATCCAGTACCTGACCTCGGTTCCCTTGATCTGATCCGGTCTCGGATCGAAAAAGATAGAAGTCGTCCGCTTGATGTTATCTAATCCCCGGTAGCTCAAGAGGAGCTCCTGATCGTGCCACTCGGGGGAGAAGAGCTGGCCTCTGGCCGGACGTTTCATCCCACGAACTTCAAAAATGTCCGCAAAATCGGCTCCCAGGGACATCTCCAGGGAAACGCGAATCGGATCGATATGAAAATTTTTTAAGGTAAACTCTGCCAAAAGAAGGCCATTCCATACGGAAACCCTTCGGTTCAACGTAATAGAATCTCGGGGAATCACCAACATCCCATCCTGGAAGATATCTCCGTTCGTGAGGTCTGCCATAATATCAAAGTCGTCGTCGCTGGTAAAAGATTCTAGCAAAATAGGGTATTCTCCCGAGATCCGAACGTCCAGCTCATTTAAAAAACGGGTCCCTTCAAAATAAAAACCCATCTCTCCAGAGATGCGCCCGGGGAGATCCGTTCTCTGGTCACAGATCAGGAAGGATTCTTCCTTTTTTAAAACCAGCTTTTTCAGATTGGCTGCGATGGCAGAAGCTTGAATATAATACTCGTCGCCAACTTGGATCCTTTCTGCGGTTTTGACAAGTCTTTCTTTCGCATTCTGTGCCTTGGCGTGATCCAGGGCGGGTTGATTAGAATATACTTCGTTGATCATGCGTCTCATCGGATCTATGTAGCAACAACTTTAGGCATTTTCCGAGAGCCTATAAAGTCAGCAACCGAAGTCGTTACTACAAAATGTAGCGATGAAATCCTACTTCTACTAATATTGAAATACAACCTCTGTTCCAAAAAGACAAAGCTATTTCAGCTAACTTCCATTTACTTCAAGTTCTATGCCGGGCATTAAAAGCCATCCGGTTTAGTCGGGCAGGAAGGTCCTGGCGGGCGAGGGAGTGCGGGAAGCCATCGGTAAGGGAGACGGCCTCGTCAGGCCCAGGATAAACTTTGTGACGAAGCCATTTTTTTAGGACTCCAAATTCGAGGCTAAACCTGACCTTTGGGTCCGTAGCTCCATTTTCTCGTTCAAAGCTCCGGCAGGAGCGACCGGTTTGTAGCCAAGGTTAACCTAAACAAGCCCCCAAGCTCCGGCAGGAGCTTTGTAAAGTTAATCTTGATGACTCCTTCAAAGCTCCGATAGGAGCGACCGGTTTGTAGCCAAGGTTAACCTAAACAAGCCCCCAAGCTCCGATAGGAGCGACCGGTTTCCTCGTCTACAAACAGGTCGCTCCTACCGGGGCTTTTAAGAGAGGATCCCTGTTTGGCTATCCACAGATCCCCCCTCCTGGGGTTTTTAAGGGGGATGAAAACGAACTTTACAAAGGAGTAGTACATGGTTTACTTAATTTTGAACTCATAGTTCTCCCCTCACCCCCGGCCCCTCTCCCACGCTGTGGGAGAGGGGAGCGAAGCTAAAACCCTATATCATGGCGACCAAAAATGTGGCGGCCCCTCTCCCACGCGGTGGGAGAGGGGAGCAAGGGGATCTCTCGGCCATTTTCCGGGGCACCCCCTCTCCCACTAGGGGGGAGGGGGGAGGGGTCATTTAAATTTAACTTTACAGAGGACTAGTTAAACGCCGGAATGCCGGTGATCTTCTGGCCTAGAATCAGTTTATGGATGCTCTCGGTCCCTTCGTAGGTTTTGACGCTCTCCAGGTTATTCATGTGGCGAATGGGGCTATATTCCAGGCTGATTCCATTAGCGCCCAGGATATCGCGGGCTTCTCGGGCAATTTCCAGAGCCATATGGACATTATTCATCTTCGCCATCGAGACCTGGGCATAATCCATCTCCCCTTTGTCTTTGAGGCGTCCCAATTGGAGACACAGCAATTGGGCCTTGGTGATTTCTGTAAGCATGAAAACCAGCTTTTCTTGAACGAGCTGAAAAGAAGCGATGGGTTTATCGAATTGAATCCGGGTTTTTGCATAGTTAAGGGCCTCTTCATAACAGGCCGTGGCCGCTCCTACGGCCCCCCAGGCGATCCCATAACGGGCCTGGGTGAGACAGGAAAGGGCGGATTTAAGCCCATCCGTCCCGGGAAGGAGATTTTCCTCCGGGATGCGGCAATCTTCCAGGATGAGCTCCGAGGTGATCGAAGCGCGTAGGGACAGCTTCTTTTTCATCTCCAGGACCGTAAGCCCCGGGGTTCCCTTCTCCACCAGAAAGCCTCGGATTTTCCCATCCCACTTAGCCCACACCACGGCCACATCTGCGATACTTCCGTTTGTGATCCATCGCTTGGTTCCGTTTAAGAGGTAGAACTTTCCATCTTTTACGGCCCGGCTCTGCATGCCGGACGGATTAGATCCATAATCCGGCTCCGTCAGCCCAAAACATCCCAACTTCTCACCCCGGGCCATAGATGGGAGCCACTTTTCCTTTTGCTCTTCAGAGCCAAAGGCGTAAATGGCATACATACTGAGCGCGCTCTGTACGGAGACGAAGCTGCGTAACCCGCTATCGCCCCGCTCGAGTTCCTGCATGATCAGTCCATAAGCGATATTATTAAGCCCTGCACACTCGTAACCCTGGAGGTTAGCACCAAAGACCCCTAGTCTGGCGAGCTCCGGGATCAGGTGCGTCGGAAAGGTTCCATTCTCAAAGTGATCTCCGATGATGGGGATAACCTGCTCGTCTACAAATTTCCGGAGGGTATCCCGGATAAGGATTTCCTCCTCGGAGAGGAGAGACTCTACGTTCAAAAAGTCTACTTTCATCTTTCGAGGGAAGACAAGAAGCAGAAAAAGGCAGAAGGCAGAGAGATCCAACGGGGTGAATAGCAGATGGAGGAGGCCGGATCGGTCTCCAGTCTTCAAGCTCTTGCCTGCTGCCTGCCGCTTACTGCTGCCTGCCTTCCGGCTTTAGGGTCCTTCATCCCTTACCTCTTTAATACCGCGTTTCATAACCATCTTATTGACGGCGTTCAAATAGGCTTTCGCGCTGGCTTCGATGATATCCGTGCTGGAACCTTTGCCGCTGATAAGCTGGCCATCGAAATCCACGACGACGAGGGCTTCTCCGATGGCATCTTTGCCCTTTGTGACGGCCCGGATAGAATATTCCTTTAACCGGCCCGGTATCCCGGTAATCGCATCGATGGCCCGATAAGCGGCCTCCACCGGTCCATCCCCGCACCCAGAGTGCTGGACGACCTGTTCCCCTCTTCGAATCTTAACGGTCGCTGTGGGAATGATCCCGGTTCCGCCAACGGTTCCCAGATATTCCAACGAATAAGCCTCCGGCACGGTCAGGGAAAGCTCGCCGGCGATAACCTGAAGGTCCTCCTCATAAATTTCTTTCTTTTTGTCGGCCAGGTCTTTGAATCGTTTGAAAGCCTCGTTCAATTGCTCCTCTGAGAGCTGATACCCCAGCTCCTCCAGTCTCTTTCGAAAAGCATGCCGGCCCGAGTGTTTGCCGAGCACGAGTTCGCTTCTCGGCACTCCTACTGACTCGGGCGTCATGATTTCGTAGCAGAGCGGATTACTAATTACGCCATGTTGATGTATCCCAGCTTCGTGGGCAAAAGCATTCCGTCCAACGATGGCTTTATTAGGCTGGACGCCAAAGCCAATGATCACGGCGAGGAGTTGGCTGGTTGAATAAAGCTCACAGGTATCAATCCCGTTTCGGTACGGCAGACGATCCGCGCGCACGTACATGGCCATCACCAGTTCTTCCAATGAGGCGTTGCCGGCACGCTCGCCAATCCCATTAACCGTGCATTCGACCTGACGCGCGCCGGCCTCGATAGCGGCGAGACTGTTGGCGACTGCCAGACCAAGGTCGTTGTGACAGTGAACGCTGATAGTAATATCGTCCCGATTGCCGGCCACTCGTTCCCGCACACTGCGCACAAGTTGCGAGAATTCCGAAGGTAGTGTGTAGCCGACGGTGTCTGGCACATTCAGA
>Ga0073934_10009065_pt1 | contig 12929 bp, 13 predicted proteins | sample LarsenN4metaG_FD_76834 | JGI IMG/M metagenome (GOLD analysis project Ga0073934, IMG submission 76834) | Hot spring sediment bacterial and archeal communities from British Columbia, Canada, to study Microbial Dark Matter (Phase II) - Larsen... ...
CGGCAGGCCAGATCTACATCGCCGAAATTGGTCGTCTGCGGCGCGTGAACACCAGTGGCTTGATTGAAACGGTGGCCGCGAGTTCCTCAGTCGATCCGGCGGGATCGAACCTGATGGTCAGCCCCTGGCAAATCACGTTGGAGCCCAATGGTTCCGTGCTGATCGTGGAGCAGGGTACGCATTCCATCCTGCGCTGGACACCTCCGGGAGTGAGTGCTTCCTGTGTCTACAATTACAGTCCGAACCCCGTCGAAGCGCCTCAGAGCGGCGGCGCTCAGACTCTCTCCGTGCTCGCGCCACTCGGCTGCTCCTGGAACGTGGGAGCGGTCAGCCCGTGGATCACCATGACCGGCACAACCTCGGGTACAGGCGCGGGCAGCGTGAGCTTCAACCTGCAACCGAACCCGGCTATGGGGTTCCGGCGTGGCGCACTGAGCATCTCCGGCCCGCGCAGTGAATGGCCGGTCTATCAGGAAGGAACAGCGGTAACTCCGGGTTGTGCAGCGGTCGTCGGGTCCTTCCCGGCAAGCGTGGCATCCACGGGAACTGAGTTTACCGTACCGATGACGATTGGGCCTGCCTGCGATTGGGCTGCCTGGTCCTTCCGCGAGTGGGCGCAGATTTTCCCGCTGAGCGGACGGGGCTCGACAACCCTGCGCATCACCATCTTCCCCAACTACACGACGCAAGATCGTACGGTGACCATGAAGGTGGGAGGTACGCCGATCACCATCACTCAGGCGAAGAGTACGGCGAACGCCAACCGGCGCTTTGTCGGGCAGATGTATTTCAACTTCTTCGGGCGCATCCCGAGCACCGCCGAAGTGGACTTCAATGAGTCCGCGCTGTTGGGCGGGTTGCCGCGCGCCGACTTCGTCAATAACTTCTTCAATAGCGACGAGTTCAACATCAACGGCCGCTTTATCGCCGGGCTTTACGTTGGGATTCTCAACCGTGACGCGGAATACGGCGGGTGGCTGTTCATCCGCACTGCGTTGTACGCCGGAAACGTTGCATACACGCAACTGGTGGAGAACTTCCTGAACTCGGACGAGTACAAGCTGAATTTCCCGGGCTTGACCAACCGCCAGTTCGCCGCGCAAATGTACTCACAGGTACTACGGAGAACTCCAACAACCGCGGAATTGGATTTCGTCGAAGGGGCGCTCAACAGCGGCACGCCGCGAGCGCAGATCGCGACGAACTTCCTCAATAGTGACGAATTTCGCATCAACGCTGGACCGCGCACGAGTGCGTTCCTGCTTTTCTCGACGATGTTCCTGCGGGATGGCTCGCCTGCCGAGTTTTCCAGCGCCGTGACTCGTCTCGGCGCCGGGACCACGCCAAGGACGTTAGCTGAGGAGATGCTGAACACGCCGGAGTTCCAGGCGCTGCTTCAGTAAGCAAAGGTGGGAGCCGGGCGAGTAGCCCGGCTTCATTCTTGTGTCCAAAAACGATGAGGCCCCACGCGGGGAGCGTGGGGCCTCCGTCAGAGGGGCTTGCGGCGAGCTGGGCCTCGCCGCGGGGATGCAATTAAGTCGATGACGACTTATTAGTTGCCTATATAGACTGCATCCGGCGTGCCAAACTCGGTAGCCTGAATCACCTGCCTAAAATCAATCGGTTGCAGGATTCCAGACCTCAATACCTGATTACGACTATGGGTGAACTTCCGCAACTGCGTGAACTTACGCATACTGCTCCCCCCCTATCCGAGATATTTCTTCAGATCCGGATTCAGCAGCTTCTGTACCTCAGGCAGGTCTAGATCCGCCTTCCGCAACAGTCTCGCCGGCAGGTGCTGCACTTTCTGTACCGGTCTTCCTTCAATTGCGGCCAAAGCAGACTTGACGCTTTCGTAACCAATACGGAAGGGGTCTTGGGCCACAAGGGAATCGACCAAGCCGCTGCGCAGTTCTTCAATCAGGTTCGGACTCCAGTCAAAGCCCACCAGTTTCGTCTTCGACGCGCGCGACTTCAGCGCCTGCATAGCCCCCACGGTACTGGACTCGTTGGAGGCGAACAGCGCATCTAGGTCCGGGTGTGCTGTCAGAATGTTCTCGGTTACGGCCAGAGACTTGGCAAAATCGGCCATTCCAAAGCGCTGGTCGACGATCTGAATTCCAGGCGCTTCTTTCTTGATGCGGTCTTCAAATCCCGCTTCACGCGCCACGGAAGACGCCACACCAGGGCGTACCGCGACGATCGCGATGCGTCCTTTGCCGTTCAGCAGCTCGATAACACGGCCCGCGGCCATCGCGCCCGCGCCGTAGTTGTCCGTCGCGACCCAGGCTGTGTAATTCTCACCCTCGATGCCGGAGTCGAAGATGATCACCGGGATCTTCTGCGACATGGCGCGATCGACGGCGCTCAGCAGAATCTTGCGGTCCACCGGCGCCAGCACAATGGCGTCGACACGGCGGTTGATCATCGCGTCGACGATCTGCAACTGCCCGTTGTAATCGGTCTCCGTGGCCGCGCCGCTCCACTGCACCGCGGCCCCTGATTCCTGGGCTGCGGCAACGGCTCCGGCGTGAATTGTCTGCCAGAAGAGATGGGTCAAGCCTTGCGGAACCACCCCGATGACGCGCTGACGCTTGCCTCCACAACGGCCGGTCAGCAGTCCAAGGCCGCCGAGGGCAAGGCAGCGCAGCACGGCTCTTCGAGCCGGAGCAGGCATCCGGTGGTCAGGTTCTTGTAGAATCAATGCGGCGTCTCCTTCGCGAAAGTTCTACGCTATCACTCGGCGGGGCGCGCTGGAATCATCAACGTATGCATTCGAAAGACACAATCTCGATCTGGTTCTTTATCGGAACTCTGCTTCTGATCTACGGCATTCTGATTCTCGGCAGCGAGATTCTCGGCATTAAGGGAAGCAGTCCGGTGGTGCTCGCCGAGTTGCGGCCCGGCCTGTGGATGGGCCTGCTCCTGCTTGCTCTGGGTGGCCTCTACACGTACAAGTTCCGGCCGGGCAAAGGCTGAAAGCCGGCGCATGTTCGCAAGCCGCCTGCGCTCCGTGGCGCTGATGGCAGTCACGTGTTGTCTTGGCGCGGCCGGCAACGAGTGTACGCCCAGCTCAGCGGAGCCCACGGAGGAAGGCTGGACGCTCCTTTCCGGTCCAGATGCGGCTAAGTATTGGGGCGCAGGTTATGGCAAGCCCTTCCCGCGCGCGGGCTGGAAGATCGATGGCGTATGCCTGATCCTGGATAACCCGGTTCTGGCTCCGTCACTTTTCTCAAAGGAATTGCTGCGCGATTTCGAACTCGCGTTCGAGTGGAAGATCGAGCCAGGTGTGAACAGCGGGGTCAAGTACGGCTGCGTTCCCGGAGTCCGGCATCCGCAGGCACAGTATGTGGTGGGGATTCGGGCCGGCATAGCCGGTGTATTCCTCCTGCTCACAGCCGCAGTGGCGCTGTGGGTGCGCTCCCGGCGTTGGGTGTTTCAGAAGCAGGCTCCATTTTGGGCGGGCGCTGTTGTCTCGTGTCTGCTTGCTTCGATGACGATTGGTGCGGCTATCGGCGCGCTGAGCATCTATCTGGAAGCGGCGAATTTCCCCGCCGGCCTGGAATACCAGATCATCGACCGCAGTCATCCGGACGCAACTTCCAACCCTACCCACCGGACAGCCGCGCTTTACGATCTGCTGCCCGCTCCGGCTGCCCAGCCGAAGCCCGCCGGACAGTTCAATCAGGCCCGAATACGGGTGTCCGGCGATCAAGTGGAGCACTGGCTGAATGGTTTGAAAGTTTTGGAGTACCGCCTTGGTTCAAGCGAACTCCGGGCCGCGATTTCCGCGAGTAAATTCCACGCAGTCAGTAGCTTAGCTGAAAAAACAGAAGGCTTACTTGAGCTACAAAACCATGGTGGCCGGGTTTATTTCCGAAATCTGCGCGCCAAGCGCCTTCCACAGTAGCTGTTATTGGTGTAGTATTCAAGGCTGATTGTCGGTCCATCCCCTTGGAGGTAAAACATGGAACTGCTGTGGAGCCTGATTATCGGTTTGCTTGCCGGAGCCGTGGCCAAGTTGATCATGCCAGGTAAGCAGGGTGGGGGAATACTAATGACGATGCTGCTTGGCGTGGCGGGCGCGGTGCTCGCGACTTTTCTGGGCCGTGCATTGGGCTGGTACGGACCGGGCGAGGGTGCGCGCTTCATCGGCGCCATCGTTGGCTCCCTCATCTTGCTGTTCTTGTGGGGATTGTTCACACGATCCAGGACCAAGGCTGTTTGACCACCCTCTGGGAGGGATTCAGGAACCCTCACCTCGCGGCTTGCGTAGTTCTCCAGTGATGGGCAACGAAACGGTCTCCTGGGTAGCTACGCTTGCCAGCGTGTTGGGGCTTTCTGTTGTTTCGGGAGTGAATCTCTACGCCGCTGTGCTGACGGTAGGCGTCGGCCAGCGCATGGGCTGGATTACCGGCCTGCCACCGGAGATGCACGTTCTGGCGAATCCGCTGGTGCTGGTTGTGGCGGGGGTGTTTTACCTGCTCGAGTTTGTGGCGGACAAGATTCCGTTCGTCACGCCCCTGTGGGACGCCATTCACACGTTCATAAGGCCGCTGGGGGCTGCACTACTGGCTTTTGGCGCGGCCGGGAACCTCGATCCTTCCGTTCAGGCCATTGCCGCTATCATGGGTGGATCCATCGCCTTCGGAACACATTCCACGAAAGCAGGTCTTCGAATCGCCGCTCACACCGTTCCAGAGCCCACCACGCACTCGCTGATCAGCCTCGCAGAGGACTTCGGTGTGGTTGGGCTGCTGGTTCTGGCGTATCAGTATCCGTGGGTCGCTCTCGTTGTCATAGCGTTGATTCTGGTCACCGCAGTCCTCCTTATCGCTTTCGTCATCCGGGCGATCCGGGCGTTCCTGCGCAACCTCGGCAACCGCTTCCGAAGCTCCGACGCACCGGCTTGACATTAGGCGAATACAAGGCGAAACTAATGGCGTGCTTACTGGCATCGCCAAAATGGCACGCGACGGGGCAGTCCTGGACCAGAAGACTCTGGTCGAGTACATAGAACTGCCCACGCGAAGCTACATCTCGCGCTGCCGCAATCCCGCGATGCCGTTTGAGTGGATGATCAACCCTTACCGCGGCTGTGAATTCGGGTGTAAGTATTGCTATGCGCGCTACACCCACGAGTTCATGGAGTTCCATGACAGTGCCGCTTTCGAGCGGAAGATTTTCGCCAAGCTCTGGGACGAGGCCGCATTCCGGAGGGAAATTGACAGGTTTCCGTATGGGACAACTCTGGCAATCGGAACCGCGACGGATCCTTATCAGCCTGCTGAGCGACGATATCGCGTCACCCGGCGCATGTTGGAGGTATTCGCAAGCCGGAAGGGCTGGAACCTGAGCATCACCACGAAGTCGAACCTCGTCGAGCGCGACCTGGAGGTCTACCGGCGTCTGATGGAGCACAACCGGCTGACGGTGAACATGACGGTAACCACTACCGATGCCAAACTTGCCCGCCTGCTGGAACCGATGGCGCCAAGGCCGGACTTAAGGCTCCAGGCGGTTCAGAGACTGACCCTGGCGGGCGTTCCGTGTGGCGTGTTCGCCATTCCGATTGTTCCGGGAATTACCGACAGCGCGGCCAGCATCGAGGCGGTGATCCAAGCAGCGGCAGAGTCCGGCGCCCAGTATTTTGGAGCGAATCTGCTGTTCTTGCAGCCTTGTGCTCTGCGTGTCTTCATTCCATTTTTGGAGAAGGAGTTTCCCGCCCTAGCCGACGCCTACCTGCGCCGCTTCAGCCGCTACGCATACTTGCGAGGGGCTTACGCCGAACGGATCCACGAGCGTGTGGTAACCATCCGCGAAAGGTACGGGCTAAAGAGCCGCCCGGTTGAAAAGCAGCTTGTGCCGGGCCAGTTAAGTCTCGACTTCCGAGGCTGATCCATTAAGGACTTTTCAGATAGACATGTCCGCTCCTTAAGTTTTGATCTATCCGTATTGCTTTCATTAGTTTCCATAACGCATACTAAGCATGTAGGAACGTTAATAAACGCCCGGGGGACTTCCGTCGGTAACGAAGCGGAGGCGGGCGATGAGGGGGCTGTGAATGGCTGGCTCTGGAACGCAAGGCCGCGTGTCAACGGTCCCGCCTGGCGGGTTCAAGTTCGACCGTGACACGCTGCTTCATGATTTTCTAGCATCGGTTGTTGTCTTCCTGGTTGCCCTGCCGCTCTGTATGGGCATCGCGATCGCTTGCGGAGTGTCTCCGGCGCTTGGCCTGATTACAGGTATTATCGGCGGCCTGGTCGTGGCTGCAATCTCCGGTTCACAACTTCAGGTGAGCGGGCCCGCGGCGGGCTTGGTGGTGCTCGTCTGGGAACTGATTCATGATTTCGGGCTGGACATGCTTGGCCCGATTATCCTGCTCGCCGGCGTGATGCAGATGGCCGGGGGGCTGCTAGGCATAGGCCGGTGGTTCCAGGCGATCTCACCGGCGGTCGTGAACGGAATGCTGGCGGGCATTGGCATCCTGATCTTCGCTTCGCAGTTCCATGTGATGGTGGACGACAAGCCGCGCGCGAGTGGTCTCGAAAATCTGATTTCAATTCCCGTCGCCATCTACAAAGGCATCCTGCCCGCCGAACATACCAGTCATCACATCGCTGCGGTTATCGGCCTGATTACGATCGGCTCGTTGATTCTTTGGACCAAGTTCCGTCCGGCATCGCTGAAGCTGATCCCGGGACCATTGGTGGGAGTTGCACTAGCGACCGTGCTCGCCACGGTTATGAACCTGCCGATCAAAGAAGTCGAGCTTCCGGATGGGCTGTTTGCTTCACTCAACACGGTAGGGTTTGGCGACTTGAGCCGTTTAGGCAACCAGAAGGTCATTTTCGCGGCGTTCGCACTGGCGTTCGTTGCCAGCGCGGAAAGCCTGCTGTCAGCGGTTGCGGTTGACCGGATGCACAGCGGACCGCGCACGAATTTCAACCGTGAACTGATTGCACAGGGCGTCGGCAATACTCTGTGCGGCTTCCTCGGCGCGTTGCCCATGACCGGAGTAATCGTGCGCAGTTCGGCCAACGTCCTCGCCGGCGCCCGGACGCGCCTCTCCGGAATGATGCATGGAGCGTGGCTTCTGATCATGGTAGTAGCCGCGCCCACGGTGCTGGAGCTGGTTCCGACGGCTGCGCTGGCAGCGGTGCTGGTGCACACCGGGTGGAAGCTGGTGAACCTGGATAACGCGAAGGTGATCTGGGGCTATGGCCGCATCCCGTTTGCCATTTACTGCGCTACGATCATCGGAATCGTCGCCGTGGACCTGCTGACCGGCGTTCTGATTGGCATCGGTCTTTCCATCGTTAAGCTACTGTACAAAGTGACACGGTTGTGGATTCGCGTCGAGCCAAGGCCGGAACTCGGACGCGTGGATATGTTCATGGAGGGGACTGCCACCTTCCTGAAACTGCCCAAGCTCGCCGCCGCCTTGGAGCGCGTTCCGAAAGGCAGCGAAGTGCATATGCACATTCAGCGCCTGCTTTATATCGATCATTCGTGCGTCGATCTGCTGCGTTCCTGGGAGAAGCAGGAAGCGGAGTTCGGTACACGTCTGGTGGTGGAATGGAGCGAGATCGAGCAGCGCTATCACTCGCCGATGAATGTGCCAATGCCAATGTCACAGTTCCCCGCGCAAGAGAGCGCCGCAACGGGCGAACTGAACAGCCCGGCGCCGAAGCCCACAGAGAGGCTTGCCGCCGGGGTATAGCGTCGAGTAGCGATGCGGGGCCGGACTTTGCCGCGTGCTTACGGCACAAGCAGCAACTTGCCCGTTGTCTTGCGGCCGGCCAGATCTTCCTGCGCCTGCCCGGCTTCTGCCAGCGAATACGTCTTGTGAATCTGCGGCGTGAACTGGCCGCTGAGAATCATGTTGAAGATGTCGCTGGCGCGCCAGCTCAGTTCCTCATGCGTCGCGACGTGATGCGCCAGCGTGGGACGCGTCAGGAATAACGAGCCCTTCTGGTTTAGCACCAGCGGTGCGACGGGAGGCACGGGACCGCTGGCATTGCCATAGCTGACCATCATGCCGCGCGGGCGTAGAGAGTCGATGCTCTTGTCCCAGGTGGACGCCCCTACCGAATCGTAAACGACATCGACGCCACGGCCGCCGGTCAGGCGGCGCACTTCCTTATCGAACTCCTGCTCGGTATAGAGAATGACTTCATCGCAACCTGCCTCGCGGGCGATCTGCGCCTTTTCGGCTGTCGATGTGGTGCCGATAACGCGCGCGCCCCGCTTCTTGGCGCAGGCAACTACCCACTGCCCCGCCCCGCCGGCGGCGGCGTGAACGAGCGCTGTGTCGCGCTCGGTCAGCGGGTAGGTCGAATACGTGAGATAGTGCGCGGTCATGCCTTGAAGCAGGCTTGCCGCCGCGGTCCGTGCATCGATCCTGGCGGGAAGCTTGACCAGTTGCCAGTCGGCAATGACGGCGTATTCGGCGTAGGCGCCGCGCTGCAGTGCATAACCGACGCGATCGCCGGGAGCCACCCGGGTGACACCTTCGCCCACAGCATCGACTACGCCCGCGGCTTCCATGCCGAGTACGATGGGCGGGTCGGCCTTGTACAGTCCGGTACGAAAGTAAATGTCGATGAAATTCACGCCGATGGCTTCGATTTTGACGCGCGCCTGACCAGCCTTCGGCTCGGGTGTGGGAATCTCTTCGTAGCGCAGCTTATCCACGCCACCGGGTTCAGTGACAAACACAGCCTTCATAGGGATCTGACCTTTCTCCGCAAATGGACCGCCGCGGCGTACGCGAGCAGGTATGTGAACGTGAACGGGAATAAGAGAATGCGCGCGATGGTCGGCACGGCGTCAGCCCCGGCCAAACCGGCGCGGTAGAGGGCGAAGTGCTTGATGGTTCCGGCGTTGGAGTAATCCAACCAGAAGTAATCGCCGTTCTCATTGAGCACGAAGAACTTGCAGGGAACGCGGGCAGCGATCACCCATTTCCACTTGGTCATGATCGCCTCGCCGGAGCAAATGATGCCCGCGGCGCTGTAGCCGTTGGCGCGCAACTCGGCGAAAAGCCGTTTGCGGCCGGCGCGCCCCGCGTAGTCGGTGACGCGATAGACCTTGCCGCGCGAGGCATCATAGCCTTTCGGCACGCCAGGGAAGCAGGTAACCAGATCGATGCGCTCGATTTCGGGATGCACCGGATAGAGCCCAGGCAGCAGTTCCTCAAACAGCGCGCGGGACCCGCTCTCGACAAGCAGGACGCGCTCGAAATTTGGGATCAGTCGCCGGAAGAAGAGCCGCAACTCTTCAGTTTAGCGGCTGGACGACGCTGGATCATCCCTCTGGGTGGGGGGCTCCTGTGCCCTTGGCACTTTCCTGCAGCGAGCCACATTGAGGAGGGCTATCGTACGAACTGACTGCCGCACCAAGTCAGAAACAACACGGCGGCCTGACAATGCATGTTACCCAAGGGACTCCTGGGCGCGTATCGACAGGAAGCGAATACAAATTCCGTTTCCGGCCCGACATACCGGATGTTCAACGCTTGCGCACAGCGGCCATGTTCTCGACCGAAGAGAACGGCGTGCGAATCGGCGCGCTCGGGGACGGCCACCAAGCGGACGTAGTTCGTCATTACACAATAAACGAGCACTCGGACGCCTGTTTCGTCGAGACTCTGGCGAAGCAGTCGAAGGTACAAGCGCCGATCTGCGGCGCAAGAGAAGACTTTCTGGTGATCGGTCCCGCCTGGGTGACGTAGTATGGCAATCCAGGGACGACACAGCGAGCATTGCGTGGCATCGCGGCAATAGTGCGCGAAAATCGTGATTTCTCTCAATCGGGCGTTCGCGGGTGTCCCATCGAGCGAGTCACCTCAGGCTTCCATGAGCGGGCAGCCCGCTCATCGAGGCCTGAGGTAATACGGGCGGTAAACCACATTGGGACACTGGACCACCCGATCTTATGCTTTTCCGCGATTTCGGCGACTGAATCTGCATCGCCCTCGCCGCTCGGCTTTGCGAACACTCAGCCGTTTTACCAATGGTCAAGCGCGTCGGCCTGTCTGCAAGGCCGGCCGCTCGAGTTTGGACATCTATCAGGTTGCAGATCAAAGTTGAAGAGGCCGATTACCAATCGGCCGCGGGTTAACAACCCGCCCCACATAAGTGCTAGCCATGAGGTGAGTCCTGCCGGACGTTTGCCAGAAGCCAAGCTCGACACGATTGTCGAGGCGGGTCAGTCCGAGCGTGGATTCGCAACCAAGCGATTCTCAGCGGAACAGCAGTAGCGTGGAAAGCGCGGTCAGGACGAGCACCAACCCTTCGAATACGGGACCTGGAATGTGATCTACCAGACGCCTTCCGGCTAGCGCGCCGATGAACACTGCGGGCGCGACCAGGACGTTGAACGTCAGCGAGGCTGTGGTGAACAAGCCGTGATAAACGTAGATCGGCACTTTGCTCAAGTTCACGAGGAAGAAGAACCAGGCTCCGGTGGCGATAAATTCTTCCTTGGGGAGGCGTTTACTCAGCAGGTACAGGTTCATCACCGGACCGGCTGCGTTGGCTACTGTGGTGGCGAATCCCGCGGCGATGCCGTACGGAGCTGAATGCGCGGGCGCCTGCTTGATGCCGGGCCGCCAGCGCCGCCACAGGAACAGAATCAGCATGACCAGGATGATCGAACCGACCAACGGGCGCAGGACCCGTTCACTCCAGGTAAGCGCGATCGCGCCTCCTGCGATGCCCACCAAGACCCAGGGGGCGAGAGAAAACAACTGGCCTGCCGCGGCGTGCCTGCGCCAGTAGAACACGGCGAACACATCCGCCGTGCACAGGACCGGCAACAGCCAACCTGCCGATTGGCGTACGTCGCCTACCGCAAGCACCATCATGGGGACCACCAGGACGCCGAGTCCGGGAACTCCGGTCTTTGCGATTCCTACGGAGAATGCCGTGGTGATGCCCAGCAGCCACTGCCACCAGGCGAGGTCGGGTATGGTCACCCTGCGCGTGTCCCGTTGGGTACCGGTTTTTCGGGAACCGCGAGCACCGGAACGACACCGTCCGCGTAGCCGATGTCGAAGAGCATGGCTTCGGAAACGATGCCGCGCATCTTGCGGGGTTCGAGATTGACGACGAACAATGCCTGGCGGCCGGTGAGTTCGCCGGCTGGGTCATGGCGTTCTTGCTTCAGGCCGGAGACTACTGTGCGCGTGTGGTCTCCGAAATCGACGCGCATTTGGACGAGTTTGTCGGCGCCGGGGACATCCAGAACTTCGAGGATGGTGCCGGTGCGGATGTCGATTTTCTCCAGGTCCGCTGGGGTGATGGTGGGTTTAACTGGGGCTGGAGTCATCGGGTTCGTCAAGGGCGGCTGGAAAGCCGCCCGCAGCCAGGATTGGCTGCCCCACGGTTGTTCTTGCCTGGAATCATACGCCCCAGCAGTAGTCTTCGATCGCCTTCTCTAGCGTTTCGTCCTTGTCGGCGAGACGCATCAGTTCCAAGCGGATGGCATCGAGCAGTGCGTTCCAGCTTGCTTCGATTACGTTCTCGGAGACTCCAACCGTGGCCCAACTGCGACGGTGGTCGGTCCATTCGACAAGGACGCGTACTTTCGCGGCGGTGCCTTTCTTCGAGTCGAGCACGCGGACTTTGTAGTCGGTCAGGCGCACATTGGTGATGGCCGGGTAGAACGTGGCCAGGCACTGGCGCAGGCAGACATCGAGAGCGTTCATCGGACCGTGGCCTGTGGCGGTGGCGGAATGGATGCCGTCGTCCACCTTCAGGATCACGGTTGCAGTCGTGGTCGACTCACGGTTGCCGATCATGCGCGTGCCGACTTCGAAACTGACCACTTCGAAGAAGTTCATGCCCGGCTGGAGCGCTTCGCGGACCAGAAGCTCGAAGGTGCCTTCAGCGGCCTCGAGTTCATAGCCCATGTACTCCATCTGCTTGATGCGGTCGAGCAGTTCGCGGCGGGCGGACTCGTCCAGGCGCTCGGCCAGGCCGTGCTGCTGCAGCTTGTACAGAATGTTGCCCCGTCCGGAGAGATCGCTCAACAGAACTCGCTGGCGGTTGCCCACTGTGCGCGGCGGGATGTGTTCGTAGGTGACCGGATCCTTCAGCACGGCATTCACGTGCATGCCGCCCTTGTGCGCAAAAGCGCCACGCCCGACAAACGGCTGATTGGCCGGCAGCGGCAGGTTGGCCAGTTCCGATATGTAGTGAGCCACCGAAGTCAGGCTCATCAGCTTTTCGGGACCAATGGTTGTATGGCCGAGCTTCGCTTCGAGGACCGCCAGGATGGAACACAGGTTCGCGTTGCCGCAGCGCTCGCCATAGCCGTTCATGCAGCCCTGAACGTGAGTGGCTCCCTGCTCCACGGCGGCGATGGTATTGGCGACGGCGAGGTCGCAATCGTTGTGAACATGGATGCCGATGATGCCGTCGAAGCGGCGGCGCACATCGGCGACAATTTCGGTGAGCCGTTGCGTGACGGTGCCGCCGTTGGTGTCGCAGAGACAGAGTACGTCCGCGCCCGCGCTCTTGGCCGCTTCCAGTGTCTTGAGTGCGTACTCGGGATTCGCCTGATAGCCGTCGAAGAAGTGCTCGGCATCATAGATGACTTCGCGCCCATGTTCTTTGAGGAAGCGCACGGTATCGGCGATCAGCGTCAGGTTTTCGTCGAGTGTGACACCGAGGACGCGCGTGGCGTGGAGGTCCCAACTCTTCCCGAAGATCGCCACGGCGGGCGCTCCGGTTTCGAGTAGGGCGAGGACGTTGGCGTCCCGTTCCACCGGGTTCTTGGCAAAGCGCGTCGCGCCGAAAGCGGTCAGCTTGGAATGCTTCAGCTTGAGTTCGCGGGCCTTGGCGAAGAACTCCCGGTCCTTGGGATTGGACATCGGCCAGCCGCCCTCAATGTAGTCGATGCCCAGCTCATCGAGTTTC
>Ga0073934_10009066_pt1 | contig 12929 bp, 12 predicted proteins | sample LarsenN4metaG_FD_76834 | JGI IMG/M metagenome (GOLD analysis project Ga0073934, IMG submission 76834) | Hot spring sediment bacterial and archeal communities from British Columbia, Canada, to study Microbial Dark Matter (Phase II) - Larsen... ...
ACCTGGCCAACTCGCAGGCCAACGTGAAGAGCATCGAGGCGCAGATCGAAACGCAGCGCGCCGACGTGCAGGCGGCCAGGGCCGGCGTGGACCGCGCCAAGGCACAGTTGACCGAAGCCGAACTGAACATGAAGCGGAACAAAGAACTCTTCGAGCAGGGCATTGTTTCCGCTGCCGTGCGCGACACGGCGCAGGCCAACTACGAGAGCGCGGTCGCCGGCGTGAAAGTGGCCGAAGCGCAGCACGTGCAGGCCCAGGCGCGCCTGCGCAGCATGCAGGCCAACCTGGAGCAGGGCAAAGCGCAGGTGCAACAGCGTAGAGCCGCGGCGGAGATGGCCAAGGTGGATCTGGGGCACACGACGATCTACGCGCCGATTGACGGCACGGTGGTCGCGCGCAACGTGGATGTGGGACAGACCGTGGCGGCCAGCTTCCAGGCGCCGACATTGTTTGTCATCGCACAGGACCTGACCAAGATGCTGGTCTATGCCAAAACGGACGAAGCCGACGTGGGCAAGATCAAGGTGGGAGCGACGGCGAACTTCCGCGTGGACTCCTTCCCGCGGGATACCTTCAGCGGCAAAGTGATCCAAGTGCGCATGAACGCGACCATGGTGCAGAACGTGGTCACCTACGACACCATCATCGAGTTCGACAACCCCGAGCAGAAACTCTTCCCGGGCATGACTGCTTACGTGACCATTCCCATCGCTGAAGCCAAGAATGTGGTGAAGATTCCGAACGGGGCGCTGCGCTTCAAGCCGGACCTCAGCGAAGACAAGCTCACGGAGATGGCCAAGAAGTACAACGTGCCTGCCGAGGTGTTGGGGGTGCGCAGCTTGGCGGCCGCGGGCGGCGGAAGGGCGATGGGTGCCCAAGCCCAAGGCGGGGATCCGGGAGCAGGCGGCGAGCAGCGGCGCAACTCCGGCGGGACGGCCATGAGGCGCTTTGGCCCGCAGGTGGTCTGGAAGCAGACGCCGAACAAGGAGCTTGTGCCCGTGCTGGTTCGCCTGGGCGTGACAGACTATACGTTCACGGAATTGCGGCAGGGCGACTTGAAGCCTGGCGACGAGTTGATTATCGGCCAATCCTTGACGGGCGGCCAATCATCAATGGGTGGGGGCAGCCGTTCGCCAGGGATGCCGGGCGCCGGCGGACCGATGGGCGGGGTGCCGGGCGGCATGCGACGGTGACGCAGGGTAGGGGCATGGCAGAACAGGTTCTGGCAAGCATGGAATGCACCGTGGCGCAAGTTAACGGCGAAGCTGTCATCCGGCTGGAAGGCGTCCACAAATACTATCAGCTCGGCGAGATGCAGGTGCATGCGCTGCGCGGCATCACATTGGAAGTGCGTACCGGCGAATTCGTGGCGGTGATGGGGGCGTCAGGGTCGGGCAAGTCCACGCTGATGAATATCGTGGGCTGCCTAGACAAGCCGACGCGGGGCGCTTACTACCTGGACGGGACGGACGTCGCGCAGCTCAGCAAGAACGAGCTGGCGCGATTGCGCAATCGCAAGCTGGGGTTTGTGTTCCAGCAGTTCAACTTACTGTCACGCACCTCAGCGCTGGAAAACGTGGAGCTGCCCACCATCTACGCCGGGATCACGCCGCAGGAGCGCGAGCAACGGGCGCAGGAAGCGCTGGAACGCGTGGGACTAACGGACCGTGCGCACCACTACCCGAGCCAGCTCTCCGGCGGGCAGCAGCAGCGCGTGGCCATCGCCCGCGCCTTGGTGAACCGGCCTGCCATCCTGCTGGCAGACGAGCCGACGGGCAACCTGGACAGCCGTACGAGCGTGGAGATTATGGGCATCTTCCAGGAACTGAACGAGGCCGAAGGGCTCACGGTGGTGATCGTGACGCATGAGCACGACATCGCCCAGTACGCCAAGCGGGTACTGGAGTTCAAGGACGGCAAGGTGCGGCGGGATTACGCGGTGACGGGCCGATTCTCAGCGAAAGAGGTTCTGCCCACGCTGCCGACGCTGGAAGACGAAGACGCGGAAGAAGAAGCCCGCACGAGCTAAGTGGAGGCGAGGAGAACCATGGACTTCTGGAACACGCTGCGGCTGGCGCTGCGCGCGCTGGCGCGCAACAAGATGCGCTCGTCGCTGACCATGCTGGGGATCATCATCGGCGTGGGCGCGGTGATCGCCGTGGTGAGCATCGGCCAGGGAGCCGACGCGATGATCCAACAGGGCATCCAGAACATGGGCACGAACGTGGTGTACATCTCTGCGGGCAGCGGGCGACCGGGCGGGATGCGCATGGGGTATGGCGCGGTGAAGACGCTCACCATGGACGACCTGATAGCAATCACCCGCGAGATCCCGCTGATTAAAGAAGCGGCCCCCGGGGTGATGAGCCGCGCGCAAGTGGTTTTTGGGAACCAGAACTGGAACACCTCGGTCATGGGCACGACGTCCAACTATTTTCCGATCCGCAAATGGGGGGTGACGGCGGGGACGGTGTTCAGTGACGACGAGGTGGAAGCAGCGGCCAACGTGTGCGTGATCGGAACGACGGTAGCGCGGTACCTCTTCGGCGACGGCGACCCCATCGGCCAGCAAATCCGCATCCGCAACTTGCCCTTCCGCGTGGTGGGGCTGCTGGAATCGAAGGGCCAATCGGTGATGGGCTCGGACCAAGACGACCAAATTTTTGCGCCCTACACGACCGTGCAACGCAAGCTGGCGGGAATCACCTGGTTGCAGATGATGTTTGCATCGGCAGTTTCGCCGGAAGCGTCGGTGGGGGCGGTGCAGCCCATTACGCTGCTGCTGCGTGAGCGGCACCGCATCCGGCCGGGCGACGAGGACGACTTCTTCGTGCGCACACAGTCGGAAGTTGCGGACATGGCGGCGCAGACGCAACTGGTGATGACGCTGCTGCTGGGCTCAGTGGCCTCGGTGTCGCTGTTGGTGGGCGGGATCGGCATCATGAACATCATGCTGGTCAGCGTGACGGAGCGCACGAGGGAAATCGGCGTGCGCATGGCCGTGGGCGCGACGGAGAGCGACGTGCAGCGGCAGTTCCTGGTGGAGGCGGTGACGCTGAGCATGATCGGCGGGCTGGTGGGCATCGTGGCCGGGGTGGCCGGATCGGCAGTCATCACCAACCTGCTGGCATGGCCCACTTCGATTTCGACGCAGGCCATCCTGATGGCCGTGGTGTTTTCTGTCGGGGTGGGAGTATTCTTCGGATTCTATCCGGCGCGGAAGGCCGCGCAGCTCGATCCCATCGAGGCGCTCCGGTACGAGTAGTCTGCTCCCGTGGGCGCTTCTTGGCGGCTTCCTTTCCGCTCACAATGATTCAATGATTGAGAACACGCTCACATTTCGCCGTGCCGACCGTGAAATGTACCGGGCGGGCAAACTGCTTCCGAGGCGAAAGCGAAAGTGCCGGCACACGATGCCCTTCAGGGCAATTAATCCGGATTCGCGACTGGTGCCGCCCTGTGCTTTCGCTGAACTTTCGGTGGGCACGCACTACCTCGGCCTGGGTTTGGAAGTGTTTTGGACTGATGATGGAACTAAGCCGGAATGGTGCCCCAAACCTGATCCTGGCTACGTCAAAACCCTGGCCGTTTTAGGAGAGCGTGCAACCAAGTACCTTTGCCGGAGCCATCCGCAGCCGCCCGAGATGAAACTTTGCTCATTATCGGAGGCTAGACGACCAGCTTGCGTATTTGGCTTCCTTGCTTGGAGATGAGATCGTCTTCCGCTGGTTCGAGGTACAGCGCGATGGCTTCCCGAATGTTTGCCATAGCCTCGTCAATTGTCTCCCCTTCGCCAATGCCACCGGGAAGCGACGGGACGTAAACCGTGAAGCCGCCTTCGTCACTTGGGTCCTCTCAATTGAGATGCAGGCAGCGCCGCTAGAAGGGGATGTCCTCGTCGCTGACTTCGGCGGGAGGGCCTGCGGCGAAGTCGTCAGCGGCGGGGGCGTGGGCTTCGGGCTCCTCTGCCGCGGCCGGCGCCACACCGGCTTCGGCGCGGGAGCCGAGCATGCGCATCTCGTTGGCGACAATTTCAAATGCGGTGCGCTTCTGCCCCTGCTGGTCTTCCCACTGACGGGACTGGATGCGCCCCTCCACAAAAATTTGTGAGCCTTTCTTCAGGTACTTCTGGCAGATTTCCGCCAGCTTTCCCCAGACGACAATCTTGTGCCATTCGGTCTGCTTCTGCGTCTGCCCGTTGCGGTCGCGGTAGGAGCGGTCAGTGGCCAGGCTGAAGTTGCACACGGGCTGGCCGCTGGCAGTGAAGCGGGATTCGGGGTCGCGGCCGAGGCGGCCGACGAGGATCACTTTATTCACGGACATGCGTCTTCCTCACAGTGCAGGGATGAGCCCACGAAACGGGAAAGTATATACCAACAGGACAGAAGTCAAACGTCCAACGGGGCCACGGCTCAGGGCCGCGGCGTTGCCGGTGCAGCCACACCCAACTCGCGCAGCTTGGCGCGGGCGCGGCGCTCTTCTTCCGTGGCCGGGTGGCGGCGGATCACTTCGCGCAGCTCGCGCAGTGCGCTGGCGCGCTGGCCCAGCTCCAGCAGGGCCATGCCTTTCTTCAGGCGCGCGGCGGCCAGCTTGAAGCTCTTGGGGTAATTGTCCAGGACCTTGTCGTACTCCGGGATAGCCTCCTGAAATTGTTTCTGCGCAAAGAAAATCTCGCCGAGATAAAACTGCGCGTTGGAGGCCAAATCGTGCTCCGGGAAAAACTTCAAGTAGTCGAGGAATTGCTGCCGGGCCAGGTCGTACTTCCCGCCTGCAAAATCGCGGAGCGCGTTGGAGTAGAGGGCGTCGGCAGAGGGCGGCGGCGTGGGCGGAGCCGTGGCGCCGGGAGCCGGAGCGCCGCCGGCGATCTTCGCGTCCAAACTCTGCAGGATGCTCTGGGTCTCGGCGACCTGCTGGTTGAGTTTGCCCAAACGGGACTTGACCTCGTCGAGGATATCGGCCAGGGCCTGGACCTGCGTGGTCAGGGAGTCAATGCGCGTGCCGGAGTTGGCCTGGACGTCCTGGATGCTCTTCTGAAGGACGCCGAGGGTGGTGTTGAGCTTGTTGATGGCGTCCAGGGACTGCTCGACCAGCGTTTTCAGCACCGCGTTTCGTTCGTCCACGGTGCGCTGCAGCTCGCGCTGCGACTGCATCAGCCGCTCCATATCGGCCTGGAGCTGGATGATCTCTTTCTTCTGGGCCAAGGCCGGGTCCGGCGCGAGGAGCGCCAGCGCCACGCCCAAAGCCAGAACGGCGGGCATAAACAACCGGATACGCAACGGAATTCCTCCTCACTCCTTCGATGCCACCCGCAGGCGCGGGGCGGCCTGAGCAGCAGCTAGCGGGCCATCACGAAGTGGCCGCGACGGTTCTGCTGCCAGCAGGTCTCGTTGCTTTCGGTACAGAACGGGCGCTCCTTGCCCAGGCTGACCGTGTCCATGCGGTCGGCGGAGACGCCCAGGGAAATCAGGAACTGCCGGACAGCTTGGGCCCGGCGCTCGCCGAGGCCGAGATTGTATTCGGTGGAGCCGCGCTCGTCGCAGTGACCCTCGACGATGACGCGGATCTGCGCGTGCGTGCGCAGGAATTCAGCGGTCCGCGAGAGGGCCTCGCGGGCGTCGGGGCGTATGTCGGATTTGTCGTAGTCGAAGTAAGCGTCCAGGACGTTGGCGCGGAAGAGTTCCTCGATGGTGGCCCTCGGCGGAGCCGGAGGCGGAGGCGGAGGTGGAACAGCTACGGTGACGCGCGCGCTGTGGTCGGCGGTGCCGCCGGGTCCCATGGCCGTGATGGTATAGGTGGTGGACTCAGTGGGCGACACCCTGGTGGAGCCTTCCGGAGCGACGCGGCCGAGGCCGGGCGAGAGAGTCAACTCTGTGGCGTTGGTGGACGACCAGTTCAGCGTAACGCCTTCCCCGCGCTGGATGAATGTGGGCGAAGCCTGCAGCGTGACGGTGGGTCGCGCCGGTGCCGGCGGCGGAGGGGGCGGAGCAGCGGGCGGCGGAGCGATGACTTCTTTGCGGCACGCTCCGGCGACGAGCATCAGAGCCAACAAGCCCAGCAACAGCGCGAACTTTGACCGACGGTGCATTCCAATCCTCCGTGCGAATGAGATGCGGTCATGCATAGCGCAAGAATGAGCGGGCACAAGCAAGCAGTAATCCTACCACCATGAAACCCACCGCGAAACACAATCCACAGCTTTCTGCTATCCAGCTCAGACCACGCGTTGCGGCCCTCGTGATTACTTCGGCGACCAGTTGGGCGACTCGTTGTTGCCTTCGAAGGTCAACTGGCGCGGTTGAGTGCCGTCGGCGAGCATGGTCCAGATCTGGCGCCTGCCGGTGCGCGTGGACTCGAAGACGATGTGGCGGCCGTCGGGAGCCCAGCAAGGGCGCTCGTTGCGGCCGGCATCGCGAGTGAGCTCGACAATCTGCCGTGTGGCGACATCCATGATATAGATGTCGTAATTGCCGTTCGGGCGGCGCCAGCTAAAGGCCAGGAGCTGGCCGTTGGGCGCCCAGGCAGGATCCACCACGTAGCCCATGTCGGGCAGCTCCAGCTTTTCGACGTTGGAGCCGTCGGCGTTCATTAGATAAAGCTGTGGCAGGGCCCCGCGGTCGCTGACGAAGGCGATCTGATTACCGGTTTTGGGGTTCCATGCCGGGGAGGTGTCCACACCGGCGGAGTAGGTGATGCGACGCAGGTTGCCGCCGGTGGCGTCAATCATGAAGAGTTCCGGGTCGCCGTGCATGCTGGACATGAAGATAAGCTTGGAGCCGTCAGGCGACCAGGCGGGTGAACTGTTCGTGCCGCGGTAGCGCATGAAGGTCATGGGCTTACCCGTCTCCAGCGAGTAGAGGCAGATCTGCATGCTGGAGACGCCGCCGGCCGGACCGTAGCAGGTGAAGGCGATGCGGGAGGCGTCAGGAGACCAGCGCGGAGTCAGAGAAATAGTGCGGAGGCCGGTGAGCGGGCGCTGGTTGGAGCCGTCATAGTCCATGGCCCACACTTCTTTGTTGCCGGTGCGCGTGCTGACGAAGGCGATCTGCGTGGAGGCCACGCCGGGCAGGCCGCCGGAAAGACGCGAGACGATTTCGTCGGCGAACTGGTGGGCGAAGTGTCGAATCTGCGCGTCGGTGACCTCGCCGCGGTAGCGTTTGCCGAGAATGGCCGGGGCTTGGTCGTTGCGCACGTCGTGGAGCCAGGCTTCCACGATCAAGTCGTTTCCGCTGGCGCTGAGATTGCCGAAGGCCAGCAGGTGCGCCAGGGCGGGTGGGGCGTTCCATTCGGCTTGCTTCAATTCAGCCGGGATGGACGGTGACTGCAACGGATTCATGCTCCTGCTGACCACGTCCAGGATGCCGGCGTACTCGAGGTCGGCGCGGAGGACGTCGGTGAACTTTTGCGCGAGGGGCTCGGAAGAAGGCGAACGCGGCGCGAAGTCGGCCACGGCCAGGCGGGGCTTTCCCACGCCCAGACCGGTGCCGGTGCGGAACCAGTCCTGCGCTTGAAGTGACGGCGCCAGGAAGAGAAGAATGAAACAACCGATGAACGCTGATAGACGCAGGCGTAAGGACACAGGTGGAGAAGTCATCCGCTCGAATATCCCCCAGTCAGCATGGCAGTCACCGCGTTGGCTCAGCGGCGGAACTCGAACCAGAACTCGACCAGCACGTACGAACCGGCATACTCCGACGGCAGGCGCTCGAGCGGGCTGGAGTCGCGGATGGCGCGGATGGCGGAGCGGTCCACGGAGTCATTGCCGCTCGGTTTGAGGAGCTGGATGTTCACCACCGTGCCGTCGCGGAGAATCTGAAAATTGACCACCAGGCGCGGCGCCCAGCGCACCAGGGGATCAATCGAGGACTGAATCCAGTTGCTGCTGATGCGTCGCTGCACGGCCTGCACGTACCACGGGAAGCGTCCGGCGAATTCTCCGCCGGGCCCGCCGAAACTGGTGCCTCCGGGTGAGCCGCCCACGGTGAACTGTGTATAGGGCATGGCGGGCGTGCCACCCTGGCCATAGGGGATGGCGCCTTGCGGGGGCGGCGTGTCGTCTTCCAGCACGCGCGAAGGACGCGTGATGTAGCGCTGCCGCTTGTTCTTTTCGAATTCCGGAAGTTTTTGCGCAGTGTCTTCAATGCGCTTGGCGGGCGGCTCGGATTTGTACAGCCCGCGGGTCTCGTCCACCACGCGGCTGGGTGTCATGGCTTCGGGGCGGGGAAGCGGCACGCCCGCGAGGTTGCTGACGAGACCGACGGAAACTGCTCCGCCGCCGGTGCCGCCCCAGAATTCGCCGCGGTGGGAGACCAGGTTGGAAACCGCGAGAGAGCCCAGCAAGAGCACGTGCATGACCACGGACCAGACCAGGGAGGTCTTCAGTGTTGGGGCGTCGCTGGCGGCGTAACTCATGCTACTGGGTGCGTGGCCGGCTCGAGATAGGCTCGGTGACCACGCTCACGTTTTGGATGCCGTTCTGGTGCAATTCGTCTATCACCGCAGCGAAGCTGGCGAAAGGGACGGAAGCGTCGCAGCGGACGAAGACCGCGTCGCGGGCGGGGTGCTTCGCGCGGGCCAGGACCATCGCCCCAAGCTGGTGGATGTTGACCGGGTCGTTGCCCAGATAGACGCGCTGGGCGCGGTCAATGGTGATGACCAGGCGCTCCTCAGTGACTTCGCGGACGGTTTTCGTCTTCGGCAGTTCGACGTCAATCCCCGACTGCAGGATCGGCGCGGTAATCATGAAGATGATCAGCAGGACGAGCACGACGTCCACGAAGGGCACGATGTTGATGTCGGAAAGGGAAGTTTCCGTGTGGCGGGAGAGTTGCGGCATGCTCCAGACCCCTATCCGAACTGCTTTTCAATCTGCGAGGCGAACTCGAGGACGAAGTTGTCCATGCGCGTGGCGAGTTCCTTGATGTGGGAAAGGTAATGGTTGTAGGCGATGACGGCGGGTATAGCGGTGAAAAGGCCCGCGGCCGTGGTGACGAGCGATTCGGCGATGCCCGGGGCCACGGCGCGGAGGCTGGCGGCGCCGGCCGTGCCCAGACCCATGAAGGCGTCCATCACGCCCCACACGGTGCCGAACAGGCCGATGAAGGGCGTCACCGAGCCGGTAGTGGCCAGCCAGGACATCCAGCGTTCCAGCTTGTGCACCTCGTCGGCGGCGGCGAGCTGCATTTGCACGGTGACAGCATTCAGGCTTTTCGGCTTGCCGCCATGGGGGTTTGCGCCCGCGAGCTGCGAGGACAGCTCACGGTATCCGGCCGCATAGAGCGCGACAAGCGGCGAGCCTGGTGCGGCCGAAGCGACGGACGATGGGTCGGCGAGCGCCTTGCCGGCGCGGAAGCTCTTCAGGAACCTGTGGTTGTCCGCGTCAATCTGCGCGAAGTGGCGATATTTCTGGTAAATAATCGCCCAGGAAAAAAGAGAAAAGGCGAGCAGGACCAACAACACGATGCGAGCGACCCAACCCGTCTGCTGCAGCAGGCTTCCCAGTTGGCCCGCAAGGATCACAAACGCAAAAAGCCGAATTGTTGACCTCCGCCAGAAAAATCGAAACAACTCTGCAAAAACTAACCGTAGCATAGCGACCGGGGAGGGTCAAACGAAAGAAGACTGCCGTGTGCTAAAATAAGCGCACGCGAAAATGACGCCGCCAATTGATGTTCGGTTGGAAACGCTGACCGGGCAGCGCGCTGTCGCCGGCCATCTCCCGGTGAACGGGCGGTCCTTCTTCATCGAGACGTTCGGCTGCCAGATGAATGTGCACGACTCGGAGAAAGTGGCCGGTGTGCTGCTGGCGCGGGGCTACCAGCAGGCGCAGACCCCGGAACACGCGGACGTGATCCTCTACAACACGTGCAGCATCCGCGAGAAGGCCGCGCAGAAAGTCTTTGCACGGCTGGGGCAATTCAAGGCCACGCAAGGCGGAGGCAAGGTGGTTGGCGTGCTCGGCTGCGTGGCGCAGCAGGAAGGCGAGGAGATTTTCGAGCGGGCCCCGTGGGTGGGCCTGGTGTGCGGCTCGGCCAGCTACCGGAAACTGCCGCAACTGCTGGCGGAGATCGAAGCAGGGCAGCGGCGTGTAACCGGGCTGGAGCTGGAGACGGAGGGGACCTTCGAGACGGAACTGACGCGGCGCGACAACCCCTTCCGCGCGTACTTGACTATCATCGAAGGCTGCGACAAGGCGTGCACTTACTGCGTGGTGCCGCACACGCGCGGGCCGGAGCGCAGCCGGGCCAGCAGCACTATTCTCGAGGAAGTGCGACAGCTCGTGGATTTCGGCTACACGGAAGTGCAGCTACTGGGGCAGACCGTGAACAGCTACCGCGACCCTTCGCCGCGGAAGCTGAGCTTTGCGGAGTTGTTGATCGCGGTGGGACAGGTGGCGGGGCTGCGTCGCGTGCGGTTCACCACATCGCACCCGCGCGACTTCGGTGCGGACATCGTGCGGGCCATCGAAGCTTGCCCGCAGCTCTGCGACCACATACACCTGCCGGTGCAGTCAGGTTCGACGCGCGTGCTCCAGGCCATGCAGCGTACGTACACGCGTGAGGAGTACCTGGAGAAGATCGCGCTGATCCGCAGCGCGCGGCGGCCGATCAGCATCACGACGGACATCATCGTCGGCTTCCCAGGGGAGTCGGAGGCGGACTTTGACGATACGCTCAGCCTGCTGGACGCCACGCAGTATGACGGCGCATTTTCGTTCAAGTTCTCGCCGCGACCCAATACGGCGGCGTTGCTCATGAGCGACGTCATACCCGAGGAAGAGAAGGGAAGGCGGCTGGCCATGGTGCAGGAGAAGCAGCGAGCCATTCAGCTCGCGCGGCACGAAGCGCTGGTGGGGAAGACGTTTGAGGTGCTGGTGGACGGGCGCGGCGGGCGCGACGCGCAGTGGGCGGGTCGCACGACAAGCAACCACATCATAAATTTCACTTCTGCGAGCAGGAATCTTCTGGGACAATACGTGCAGGTAAAGGTGACGCGTGCCGGTCCGAACAGCTTGGCAGGAGAGCAAACCGTCTAGCTGGTCCAGGAGGCCACGATGGAAGTGGAGATGAAAATCGGCAAGCTGATGATGGACCCGGTCACCAATATGCCCATCGTGGTCCTCCGCGATACCAGCGGCAGCGCCATCCTGCCCATCTGGGTGGGTATCTACGAAGCCAACGCCATTGCGCTGGAAATCGAAAAAGTGCAGACGCCGCGGCCCATGACGCACGACCTGCTGCGGAACGTCCTGCTGGGCTTGGATTGCCGGGTGCAGCGCGTGGTGGTGAACGAGCTGAAGGACGACACGTTCTACGCGCTGATCTGGATCGAGCGCAACGGGCAGATGATGTCCATTGACTCGCGACCCAGCGACGCGCTGGCGCTGGCGCTGCGCGTGGATTGCCCCATCTACGTGGATGAGGAAGTGCTGAAGAGCTCGAAAGTCTCCAGCGCCATCTCCGAAAAGAGCACCAACGAAGAACTGCGCAAGTGGCTCGAGGGACTGAACGACGAGGACCTAGGCCGCTACAAGATGTGAGGGCGGCAGAGCCGAGCCGCCTGATCCCCCCAGCCCCGCCGGGACCTGCCGGCCCCGGCGTTAATTCTTTTGCGGTGAACATTTTTTGCTTGCAGTGGGCCCTTTTGTGCCTGTAGATTTACCCTACCTGTGGTAGGGGGGCTGGGGACTGGCCTATATGTAGCGCGGAGATTGCCGGCCCAGGGCCGGCAAGGAAAAAGGGGGAAGAGGACAGGTTAAAGCCTGTCCCGCCGGGCGCTTGACCTTCATCATCGCCATTGCCAACCAGAAGGGCGGGGTCGGTAAAACGACTACGGCCATCAATCTCTCCGCCGCTCTGGCCCAGCGCAAGAAGAAGACTCTCCTGATTGACCTCGACCCGCAGTCCAACTCCACGATCGCCTTTTTCGAGCCGGACGATGCGGCGCCGACGATGTTCGAGGTGCTGGCCGACGGGCGCACACCGCTCTCTGCGGTGCTGAAGCCGACCAAGGACCCGCACCTGTGGGTGGCACCGGGGAAGCTGTCGCTGGCGCGGCTGGAAGTGCACCTGGCGGGGCAGTTCGACGCGCCGTTCAAGCTGAAGGACGCCATCGCGCCGGTGCAGAAGAACTTCGAGTTCATCGTGATTGATACGCCGCCGGCACTGGGCATCCTGACCGTAAACGCGCTGGTGGCGGCGACGCACCTGCTGGTGCCCATTCAGGCGGCCTACTTCGCCATCGAAGGAACGGACGACCTGCTGGAGACTTACGAGCGGGTGAGGTCGCGACCCAACCCGGACTTGAAAGTGCTCGGTGTGCTCATCACGCTGTTCGACAAGCGCACCAACATCTCCCGCGACGTCCACGAGCAGATCAAGTCCGTGTTCGGTACGGTGCTGTTCAAGACGCGCATTTCGAAAAACGTGCGGCTGGAAGAGTGTCCCGCGTACAAGGAAACAATCTTTAGCTTTGCTCCCAAATCGCCGGGCGCGCAGGAATATCGCAAGCTCGCGCAGGAGGTCGTGCAACGTGTCGAAAAGGATGGGATTGCCCGTCACGCTGAAGATGCGGCATGACGCGCACTACGTCGAGTCGCTGACTTCTTACAGCGGCGCGGCGATTGGGCGCATGATTCCGGTGGAGAAGGTGCGGCCGAACCCGGACCAGCCGCGCAAGGCGCTGGGCGACCTGCGCGACCTGACCGATTCCGTGCGCGAGAAAGGCGTGCTGGAGCCGCTGCTGGTGCGCTACGTGCCGCGGGAGGATTGCTACTACATCATCTCCGGCGAGCGCCGCTACCACGCGGCGCGCGGCGCCGGCCTGCACGAAGTGCCGTGCATCGAGAAGCGCGCCGACGACGCGGAGATGCTGGAACTGGCCCTGATCGAGAACCTGCAGCGCAAGGACCTGACGCCGTTCGAAGAGGCCGA
>Ga0073934_10009067_pt1 | contig 12925 bp, 9 predicted proteins | sample LarsenN4metaG_FD_76834 | JGI IMG/M metagenome (GOLD analysis project Ga0073934, IMG submission 76834) | Hot spring sediment bacterial and archeal communities from British Columbia, Canada, to study Microbial Dark Matter (Phase II) - Larsen... ...
AAACAGTACGAAAGGGCGATAAGGATGCGACCGTTTGGCTTATCACAAACAGCTCACCACCGCCTCCCCCCCCTCCGCCTGCATCAGACTGCGGGCTTACCCTTGCCCCTACATCGCAGACGTTTACAGCGCAGGGAGGGATGGGCGCTGTATTCGTCGCAGCACAATGCACGTATAGCGTCACACCCTCAAACCCTTGGGTCAGAATACGCTCCGTTTGCGGAGGCACTATCATCTACGATCTCGACCCGAATACAACGGGACAGGCGCGCTCGGCGACTTTAACGGTAGTAAGCGCAGGCTCTACAGCAGGAATCAATACGCAAACAACGCAAGTATTCACAGTCACGCAGAATTAAGGTCGATCGGACTATGGCTATCACCGGATTAGGCGTCGGGTCAGGGGGGGGAGCGGTCGAGGAGTCGAACGATAATGCTCTAGTCATACCCTTCTCCGTCCAACTCGACGCCGATACTATAGGCATATTCGGACTCGTTACTGACAATATTACAAACAATACTGGCAATAATAACGAGCACGTCTCAGCCGTCGATAGCCAGGGACAGGATTGGGAGAAAATCCACGAGCACACAGCGGCAGGTGGCGGCGTTGGTGGCGGTGTCACGGTCTCGATGTGGAAACGCAAAACGGCCGTTAACCTCACTCTGAGCGACACTATCACCGTCACTCTATCAGCAAATGCAGTGGCGAAGGCCGCTCGTGTTTATCGATTCGGAGTCGGTGCCGGCAATGACCTGGAACTTGAGGACGTAGCAGAGAGCGCGACAGCGGGCAATGGCTGGGGGGCACTTTCAATATCCGGTCTGCCTAATCAGGAGCACCTGTTCATTCGGTTTATGGGTAAAGAGTCGGCCACGAATACCGACCTTACACCCACAGCAAACTGGACGACAACAGGTGGAAATAGATCAAGCTCAAATGGATCGACAGCGGTTATCGTGCGGGGTGAATTTCGTATTACTACGGGAACTAACGAAACGAGTAATCCCACGTTAACAATATCGTCGGACAATGTCTCAGTTATGGCCGCATTTAAAGAAGTAGCACCGGCAGCGGGCGGTCAATCTCCTAGAACGATGCACCAGCAGAGACTCAGGAGGGCAGCATAATGTGGCTCAGACAATCTACTGCTGTTGACGTACCAATCGGGCCGTTCCTTGACGAGACGGATGGAAAGACGGCGGAAACCGGACTCAATCTCACTCAGCCCGATATACGACTCAAAAAGAACGGCGGGGCCTGGGCGCAAAAGAATGCCGCTCAAACTCTCTCTCACGAAGAGAACGGCTATTATGAATGCTCTCTCGATGTTACGGACACAAACACGCTCGGCCTTCTCAAGCTCGCCGTACACGAAGCGGGGGCGCTTCCCGTATGGCACGACTTTATCGTCTTACCTCAAAACGTCTATGATGCCCTGGTTCAAGGTAACGACTTACTTCAAGTAGACATAGCTCAGTGGCTTGGTGCGGTTCCTTCTGCTCTAATTGCCGGTCGCGTCGATTCTAATACTCAGGTTATAGGAAACGATGTTATTACCGGCGCGTCGGTCGCGTCGTCTGCCGTAACCGAAATTCAATCAGGACTTTCTACCCTGGATGCAGCAGGGGTACGAGGCGCAGTCGGTCTAGCCTCGGCGAATCTCGATGCTCAGCTAGTAGCGATAGCCGGATTTATAGACACTGAAATCGCCTCTATCGCTGCCGATATAGCAACTCTTCTCGCTCGCTTATCCGCTATCCGTGCGGGCTATCTAGATAACCTTTCCGCTGGAGCTGTCGCTCTACAAGCCTCTGTGGACAATCTTGAGGGGCGTCTTACTCTCGCTCGAGCGAATCTCTTAGATAATCTCACAAATCTGGATACCGCTGTTTCATCCAGGCCGACCGCGGCGGCTATACGAGCCGAGATCGATGCAAACTCCGTCGACCTTGATACTATCATCGGTCATGTGGATTCGGTTGAAGCAAACCAGACGACGATCCTCAACCGGATCGGGGCCTTCACGGGGGCCGGCGTCAATACGATCCTCGGCTTCCTCAAAGCGATGATGCGGAAAGACCTTGCAGCGCCCGGCGACCTAGGCGGGGCATACGACCCGGCGACGGATTCGCTTGAGGCGATAAGAGACCAGGGAGACGCGGCCTGGGGCGGTGGAGGAGGAGGCGGGGTAGCGGACTGGACGGCAGCCGAGCGCGAGCAGATACGTGATGCGCTCGGCATAAACGGCGTGAAGACAACGGCGGTAGGCGGGCAACTGCAAGGGCTGATGGGTGGGTTAGGTGAGTTCACAGTAACGATCACTGTTCGGGAGGCAATTATATTAGACCCGATACCTGGCGTGGTCGTGACGATCCGGAACCAGGCCCAGACCTCAAAGCCATTCTGGGGGATGACGGACGTAAACGGCGTCGTCGTATTCAACCTCGATGCGGCCACGTATGCGGTCATAATCAAATCCTCTTTCAACTTCGAGACCTTGCCGCCTCAAGTTCTGGTAGTCGACGGCCCCGAAACGCCCATCTATGACCTTACGCGGCAGGCCGTGGACCCGCCCGCAGACCCGAATAAGTGCCGGGTGCTTGCAAGCGTGATAAACACGCGGGGAAACCCGGCTGCGGGCGTGCAGTTCATCTTCACACTACAGACCACGGGCACGGCAGAGGTCGAGGATACTACGTTCCTGAAGATCGACCAGATAACCGAGCCGACGAACGCACAAGGACAACTCGACGTGGAGATAGTCAGGTCGGACGTCGTACAGCCTGTACTCCCCGCCCAAAGCGTGCAGTGGCGAATCCAATGCGGGGAGCTTTCGATTGACGAGACGGTGACTCTCGATATGGCGACCTTCGACTTGGGGGTTTACATTATCCCGTAATAATTACCTCAAGGTAATGAATGGCGAAATGTCAATTCACATACGGCAAGTATGTAAACCTCTTTAAGCCAGTCGCGCGCGCCCTGCCCGACGCCGTTGACGAGCTGCTCGGCGAAGTGATGGAGGAAGAGGTTAAGCCTGTGGCCGTGCAGCTATGTCCCAAGCGCACGAAGAGGCTGAGCAAGACCATAAGAGTAATTCACGTGCGGAAGCTCTTGTGGAAGATTGTCGCGGGGCAGATGACGGTCGGGGGCGTATTTGTTAATTACGAGAAGTGGGTACATAACGGCACTCATAATATGCCGGGCACTCCATTTCTTGCTGTGGCAATGCAGGCGGGGGTTAAGACCCTCGTTAAGAAGCTCAAACGGCTTGAGCTTTATATCCGCAGACACATGAGCGCATAAATCGGCGCTCAAATCGCGCACATTTCAGTTTTAACGGGCGCTTGCGCCCCGGTCGTCGTCTGTCAGGGGCAGCGCAGGGGAGAGCACGGGAGTGGATGAGGGGTTGCTCGATCTAGCCGCAGAATACGCGGTTGACCTTATGGTCACAGAGATTGTGAACGCGCCGGCAGAAGTACAAACGATGCTCGGCGGGATCACGCATCCGAGGATCTGGGAGGGAGGCCCGCCAGAGAAGAAACCGGAGGGTGCGCCCTGGGACCTGTTTTACACCTGCATCCTGGTCACTGTGATCACTCCTGTAACCGATATTTTCGCGCTCACAAATAACCATCCCGGCGACCACGTAATTGGAACGATCCGGGTAGAGATAAAGGTCGTGGGCGCAGGCACGGGCTTTAAGCGTCTGAAACCCGTCAAGCGGTGGATATACGCGACGTTTGAGGGGGCAGACGGGGCTGATGTCGAAGGCGGCAGCATCGGAAGCTGCACGCTCTTCAAAGAGTGGCCGCGAGAGAAAGAGCCTACCGATGGGGGTACGACTTACTACCATTCCGGTTACTGGTTCGACTTCATAGTTCAACGCGGCGAGTAGGAGGTTACAGCTTATGCAAATTCCAAGAGCTAGCACCGAACGCCCAGCGGCGCTAGAGGGGTTTCTGGTAGGGCTTGAGGCGCTTGCAACGCCGGGTCTTATCGTTACCGCCGATAAGCGATTGAGGTCGTTTCAGGCTCGCTTTAAGCAGGAGGGGAGCGTACAGGCATACGGCTCTCAAGGCTCGTGGCTCATGACCCGATACGTACAAGGTTCTGAATGGGCATCAGCGCCTTACACGGGATGGGGGAGCTTCACCGAAGACCACTTCATCTACATGTCGACATGGGGTGATCCGACTATTACAAATGTCGGCACGACTGGCAAAAAGCGCGTCTGGGCTCCCGATCCTTACGCCGTCCTCGATCCTCGCACCTTCTCGATGGCTCAAGGCCAGACGGTTAGAGGCGAGCTCTACCCTTGCGGCTTCTTCAACGGCTTCAAGATAACGCTCAACAAGGATGCGATCACAAAGGGCGGGACGATACTGTCGCAGGCGATAAACGACAACACTGCGATTGCAGCAAGCCCCTCCCTCATTGCGATGCAGCCAATGCTCCCGAAGCACACGTATGTCAAGTTCGCCACGACATTCGCGGGTCTTACGGGCGCAACCAAATACCGTCGAGCATTCGAAGTCTCCTTCGAGTTCTCGAATATGTGGGGGCTGCTGCACGCGCTCACGGATAACAACATCTCTTTCGACGGTCTCGTGCAGAAGGTCCCGACCGTGTCGTTTACCGTGCAGACCTCGAAGCTTGCGACCGCTATGGCGTGGCTTACCGATCTGAGAGCGAGCAATGTGATCTACTGGGAGATCGGCAATATCTCGACGACGGAATTCGAGCCGACATTCCCTTTTAGCTGGAAGCTCACACTCGCAACTCAGGTATCACAGTCGTTTGACGACGCGACAGTTCAGGACGTGGTTGGCGTTAACTGGACGTTCGGTGCTGTCCCGGCATCCGACGCGCCCGCGCCCATTCAATTGGAACTGGTAAATAACATCGCGTAGCGATGTATTTACCTCAAGGTAATAATCTTAAATAAAGGAGCAGAACCGTGGACGAAGAGAACGATAATGTAGCGAACATAGCCGCGAAGAAGGCGAGCAAGCGAGGGGCTGAAGTCGACTGGAACGATACGGCGGACGTGAGAGCTTTTGAGCGTGTGGGCACGATAGTAAAGTATCTGCCACCGGGATCGCCCAGGGGCTTTAAGCCGTACCTGATGGATACGGACCTATCGGCTGTAAGCTCGGAGGACATTGAGAACTGGGAGCGGGCGGGGAGTGATGCCCGGTTGCGCTCGAATCGCATCAATTTCCTCAAGAAGAAGCTTGCCGAAGTCGACGACATCGGAGACCTGGACGACCTCGATAATAATCCGGGCAGTCAGGAGGCGCAGGACATCCGCGATCAAATCGCCGAATGGGAAGCGAAGCCCGATGCGATGAGCATCAATATAAATTACATAGTTCTGCCGGCAGGGCTCCGGTGGAATCTGGGCGACGACCAGGGGCCGATCCCGATTGAGGACCCCGTAGCGATCCGCAAGCGCGCGCCACTCATGATAGTACAGGGCCTCGCTACTAACGTGGTGAAGGCTATAAATGGCGATACGTCGGTGATCGCGGGAAAGTCCGACCTAAAGGCGATGAGGAGGACGTAAGCCTTGTCGCTTGGCTAGCAGACGGTGACAAGACCTTAGACCGCCCGCCCGGTTACGAATGGTTCGATAATGTTCGTATTGCGGAGGAGACAAACTGGGAGATTTTGCCGTGGAACCCGGTCCCGCGCATACCACGATTGACATATCCGCTACTGGGCAAGTTCGGGCTGCTTTACGGGTTGATAGAGTGGGGGTTTCTGACGTTGATCCACATGTATGCCCGGCGCTCGGTCCCTTACATGCCCATAATCTGGCGGCGGCGAATGGTCGAGTTGATGAACGCCCGCGCGAAGGCTGATGATTACAAGCAGGAGCTGAAGCGCAGGGAAGAGGAAGCCGAGGCCCACCGAAAGGGCCTCATATACGGCAAATGAAAGTGAGGTTTTATGGCGAAACAAAAAGGCACAGGCCCGATGATCCACGGCGAGACCGCTAACGCCTGGGAGCGTCTCACGGAACGCGAGTTAAGGGAAAAGCCCCCGCTTGGAAAAGGGCTTACTCCTTCCCATATCGAAAGCGTAAAAGAGAAGCTCCACAATATCGGTCGCAAGCTCAGGGAGGAACCGCCCCCGCCCGCGCTCATTACCGACAAGTTCACAGTCATAGTAATCGATGACGACAAGCCTAAAGAGGCACAGGTTACGAGCCTCCCGCCTGCGAAGGTCGGGGGCCGCTACCTCGCAATGCTTCACTCTACTGGTGGCTATGCGCCCGTCGTCTTCAATGGCTTGACCCTCCCTCCAGGGATGACGATAGACAATCACGGAGTTATTGAATTCTATCCCGCGACTGAAGGACCCGTTAGCTTTGTGGTGGAGGTAAAGGACCGCTTCGAGCAGGCAGGTACGGGAAGCCTTACGCTTTCGGTCTTGCCCGCCGATCCAGTAGAAGAGACGCCACAGGATGAGAATGAAGACGAGGGAGAGGTAGTAACGACTCCCGCTCATTCGCTTCTTTCGCATGTTGGCGGAACAGCTGACGCAACCCAGATTGCCGTTATACCTGCACCGACCACGCAGGTCAATACGACAGAAGATACTGGCTCAAATACCGGATCTAAGGCAACGACAGTAAAGACAGACCAGCCAGCGGACCCCGCGAAGAGGAACACGGGAAAAAAGACCGACGACGATAAGACTGCTGAAGACCAGTAGCGCACCTTCCTAACGGACTTTCAGGGGCCGATGCTGTCGGCCCCTTTCTATCAACTCAATACGCCGGTCGCGTAACCAGCTTATTACCTCAAGGTAATAACCGGGTTTGAAATGGAAGTTCTCAATGTTCAAGGCTCGATGGGCCTTGACGTGGATGAGGCACAAGCTGAGTTAATCGCATTAGACAATCTGACGAAGGCAGTAACAAGCGGTTTCGACCGCATGGCCGATTCGATTACCGGCTCGCTCAACTCCGTTGAGAAGGCGATTGGCGACCTTCACTCCGACCTTCAAAAGACCCTCCAAAAGACCGTACAGCCTCCCAAGCCTGATCTGACGCCAATCGAGCAGGCGTACCGCACGCTCGGCGTCACGATGCAGAAGGAGTTCGACCGGCAGGCTCAGGAGGCGCGCGAGGCTTACGACCTCATCTTGAAATCGGGGACAGCCACGCCCCGCGAACTCCAACAGGCATGGAATCAGCGCAGGCCGCAATTGCCCGCGCCGCTCAGGAAGAGACCCAGAAGGTCCACCGCTACTGGCAAGACCTCGGAAACCGAATTGACAAGATTGGCCAGCGCACGACGGCAGTCGGACGTGACCTTTCTGTAGGGATAACTGCGCCTATACTTGGCGCGGGCGCGGCGGTCGTAAAGCTCGGTTCCGATTTCGAGTCGGCCTTTGCCGGGGTGAAAAAGACCGTCGACGGCGTCGTAGCCTCATCTGGTGAGCTTACGAAGGCGGGCCAGGAAATACGGGCCGGAATCCGGCAGATGGCCCAGGAAATCCCCGCAGCCGCCGACTCCATCGCAACTGTCGCGGCGGCTGCCGGTCAACTCGGCGTCAAGACCCCTGACATTCTCAAGTTCACCCGCGTCATTATGGACCTGGGTGTTGCCACGAACCTGACGGCAGAGCAGGGCGCGGCGGACCTCGCCAAGTTCGCAAACATCATTCAGATGCCCCTCAATCAGATAGACCGGCTCGGCTCGGCTATCGTTCATCTCGGAAATAATTTTGCCACGACCGAACGCGACATAGTTGAGATGGGGCTGAGGCTCGCCGGCGCGGGCCACACTATCAGGCTAACCGAGGCCCAGATCATGGGCTTTGCCGCCGCGCTATCGTCTGTCGGCATTGAGGCAGAGGCGGGCGGTACGGCGATGAGCCGGGTCTTTATCACGGTCGATCAGGCCGTGCGCAAGGGAGGGGCAAGCCTTGCCCAATTCGCCAAGCTCGCGGGTCAGAGCATTACTGATTTCAAGCGGTTGTTTGAGAAGGACGCGGCTGCCGCGATCCTTGAAGTAATAGAGGGTCTCGGCAAGATTCAGAAGGCGGGCGGCAACGTCTTCGACGTTCTCAAAAAGCTCGACCTCAACGACATTCGCGTGCGTGATGCGCTGCTAAGGGCTGCGGGCGCGAGCCACGTCTTTGAAGACGCGATCCGCAAATCGAGCGAGGCATGGGATCAAAATCTCGCCCTCACGAAAGAGGCCGCTGAAAGGTACAAGACCCTCGAAAGCCAGTGGACGCTATTTCTAAACAGGCTGAAAGAGGTCGCGCTAACGCTGTTTGATGCCGTGCGCCCCGCGCTCGGCGCAGCGCTCGAATCGCTTCAAGGTTTCGCCCTCAAGCTCCAGGAACTCGGCAAGTGGTTTGCCGCACTTTCCCCGGAAGCTCAAAAGACCATCATTGCGCTGCTCGGGATAGCCGCGTCCATCGGTCCCATCCTGGTCGTCGTCGGCTCGCTCGCCGGGGCTGTCGCAAACGTGATCGCGCTGTTCGGCGCGTTCGGTGGAGCTGCTGCCACTGCCGGGGCTGCCGCGACGGGTGCGGCTGCCGGGACAGGCGCTCTCGGCGGGTCTCTCGCGGCCCTGTCGGGTCCTATCGGTTGGGTCATCGCTGGGGTCGCAGCCCTCGCCGCCGCCTACGCTACGAACTTCGGCGGCGTGCGCGACATTGTTAACGGCGTCGTGAGGAAGGTAATCGAGCTACTTTCCGAGCTTGCCGCAGTCGTGACCGATTCGGGCAACATAATCGGATTCACGTTCAAGGCCATCGGGGTTGTTCTCGGCTTCATCCTTACAGCCATAGCCGAAGTGATGAAGCGGATGATCGATGTCATTCGCATCGCCCTCAAGCTCATTACGCTCGATTGGGAAGGGGCCTGGGCGATCATCACGGGCAAGACCAAGCAGGGCGCAAACGAGCAGGTCAAGATTATCCAGGATGCCAAAGGGCCGCTTGGGGATGCGGCGCGGGCTGCGGGCGAGGCCGTGTCCACGCAATTCGGGGTTGGGCTTGCCTCGGCTAATAAGCAGACCGGCGAGGCCGTTCAGAAGATGCTCGATGACGTGAAGGCCGGGGGCAAGGCCCTGCGCGCCGTCTTCGAGCAAGACATGCAGCGCGTGATCGCCGAAATAGACAACCTGAATGCTACCGTCAATAAATACAAGATAGGAGATGCGCTGAAGGCCCAGATGCGTGACTTCGTCCTGGGCTTAGCTCAACTCAAGCTAACGGGCGCGGGCGAGCAGGCAATAAAGAGCTTTATTGACGGGTTCGAGCCTGGAGTAGCAGGGGCGAAAGACAAGCTCGTCACTTTATCGAACGAGCTGGCTGAGGCGATAAAGAGCGGCGCTTTCAAGAATGCCGGTTCTGATGCGGCTAAAAGTATTGGCGAGGCGATAGGAAAGACCAGGCCCGGCCAGGTCCTCGCCGACGCAATAGAGGGCGATAAGCCGAAGGTCTTGCAGAAGGCCAAAGAAGTAGGGAAGGGAATCAGCGAGACGGTCCAATCTGAGGTTAGGCAAAGCCTCAAGATGGACTCCGAATTTTATAACTTCGGGTCTTCGTCGGGGTCACATTTCAAAGAGGGTTGGGACGCATCCACCAAGCAATCGCCTTTCTTCATCATTCACGATCTACAGGATTCGCTTGCATTCATGACGGTATTTGCTGGCGAGGCGGGCGCGCGAGCGAGCAAGGCCGGGTCATCTGTCAAGCAAGGTTTTCAGCAAGGGTTCAGCGGCGGCGGGATAGCCGAGACTCTGAATAAAGAACTACGCCGGGTCTCAGACATTGTAGACCGCGCGCTTGCTTCTGTACCCGAGAAGGGTAAGAAGGCCGGTAAGAAGCTCAAAGAGGATTTCGTGTTGAGCTTCGAAGGGTTCGATAAGCTGATAGGGGAAGTGGCGCGCCGCTACGTCGATTCGCCCGACTCCTTCGATAAGATCGTAGGCGAGTCATTCCGAAGGAGCAAAGCGGGGGTTAAGGAAGCCTTTGACGAGCTGATCGGTATAACAAATGATTACCTATCAGCGCAGGGCAAAAACAACCAGCTTACCGCCGACTCGTTCAAGCAGCTTGTAAAGTCGCACAAGGATGCTGCAAAAGACTTAATCGACTCGGCTCTCAAGTGGAAGGAAGAAAACGAGCGGATTCAGCAGGCGATACTGCTCAGGTATCAATCGAGCACGACCCAGATAAATGAATACCTGCGCTCGCTCGGCGTCGCTCACGAAGTAACCGCAAAGACCCTTGCTAACGCGCTCGATTCCACGGCCGTAACACTGGATCGAGCGGCGCAGGCTCACATAAAGCACCGCGAAGCGATGGAGCGGGCTGCTGCTGAAATGGGGCTCTGGGGCATCCGTGTGTCTGACGTTAACGAGATGCTCCGGGCTAACGGCATCGAGCTAACCGTTAGCGAAGAACTGTGGTCAAAGCTTTCGGACCAGCAGAAGAAAGAAATCCTCACGCTCAATCAGCTTGCGACAGAGCTGAAGAAGAATCGAGACCAGCTCGCGGCCTATAACATCGAGACCGCAAAGGGCAAGATCGCCCTAGAGCAACTAAAGGTCATAGCGCAGGGGCTGTTCGGGCCGCTAATCGCCCTGGGTAAAGCCGCCAAGGAATTCGGAGAAGGAGTCAAGGAGGTTTTTCACGGGACCACGGCGGCGCTTGAGGCCGCGCAAGCGGCTATGTCGCTCGGCTGGCAAGACTCGATCATCGCCACGACCAGGCTACAAGAGCACATCCAGCGCGTGCACGACGCGATCAAAGAAAACAACGTCCCCGGAATAGTAACGGCGCTCGAATCGCTTCACTCGGAGTTTCAGCGTCTGGGTGAGATTTCGGGGCTTTCGACCGAAGAGGTCAACGCGAAGTTTCACGAGCTCGCCGAAAAGCTCGCCTCAAGCGCCTCGCCCAAAATCGCGGAGGCGGTCCGCAAGATCGCGCTGGATATAACAGGCAACATGCGCGAGGCGATGCTCGAGCTTGAACGCATCGTCGGGCGCGGGTTTTCAGAGCTTCTTGTAACCGTGCTCAAATGGGCGGACAAGTTCGATTCCGAAACCCTGAAGCGAGTATCGAAGACGGCGGACGGGATATTACAGGTCCTCGATAATCTGCCGGGTGGCGTGGGCAGCCGTCTGCGCAAGGTCACTGATACGGTGCTCGATTGGGTCAACAAGATCGACTCGATACTGCGCGGGCTGCATAAGATTTGGGACAAGATACCCGATGGTCTGGGGAAGGCCCTCGAATCAATTCTTGGCAAGACCAAGAAGACGACCGAGCAGGTAGTAGGCTCTATCGGCTCGTGGCAGGAGGCATTCGACGCGGCTGAGACAGGGGCCGCTTCTTCGACCGGTGAAATCGTCAAGAGCACGGAGGGCATGTCTCAGGGAATGAGCAAGGCCCTGGGCACGGCTATGGCCGCGCTCGGCGCGTTCACTACCGGACTCGGGGTTGCGAGCGCGACAGGCTCAAAGGCCCTCGGATCGATCATGGGCGGGCTGCAAGGCGCGATGACCGGCTTTATGGCTGGCGGTCCTGTCGGGGCCGTTATCGGCGGCATCGGCGGCATCCTGGGCGGGTTATTCGGCGGGAAGTCTGCTCATCAGAAAAAAATGGAGCAAATGGCCGAAGAGAAGGCCAGGCTCGAAATCAAGGGGCTACAGGAGGGGTTAAAGAAAGCGTATCAGGAGACCGTCCAGGCGGCCCTGCAAACGATGCGCGAGGCCGCGACGACCCTCGAACAACTCGACGACTTTACGCCGGTTCAGAAGGCCCTGCTTCGCAAGTTCTTCAGAAATCTTGAGCAGCTTCTAAACGAGTTCTTAAAGCTCGCCGAGAAATTCAATGCCGAATCGGTAAACAAGATGAAGCTGCTGGCCGAGGCCCTCGCCCCTATCGCCGAGGCAGCGGGCGGGTCGTTGGAGGTCTTTGATCGGCTGCTCGTATTTATCGCGCCGGCAGAGTCGAAAGTACAGGCATGGGGCGTTGCGCTCAACCTGTTGATCGCGGTCTTTATCGCAATCACCGAGGAGATAGAAAAGAAGGCCCTCAAGAGAGCCAAAAAGCACGCCGAAAAAATGGTTGAAGTCGTGGGCGTGATGCGCGAGGCTGCCGAGGCGTTCGACGTAGTAGGGCAGGGAGGGGAAGTATCACGCGAGGCGCTTGAGCGGTTAAGCCGTAGCCTTCAGATCGCGCTCGATCTGATCTCGGAGATGACTGAGGAGCTTGACCGGGCGGGGCTGAAGCGAGCGGCCAGGATGAGCGAACGTGCGCTCGCGGTCGTCTCGCTCATCAAAGAAGCGGTCGATGCCTTCCTTGCCGTGCGGGCCTTCACCGAAGTTCCAAGGTTACAGCTTGCGATCCTCTCTCTAGCTATCCGGGTTGCCCTCGACGAGTTTGCGCGTGCGATGGACGGGATTGATGACGAAGCGCAGGCAATGAGCTCGCGCAGGGCGTCATCTGCAAACCCGATCATGCAGCTGTTCGCCTCCTCGGTCGATCCCTTTATCAAGGTCCGAGAATTGACCGACGTTCCGACCGAACAAATAGCCGTGCTGGTTGCAGCCATCCGCCTGGCTGTTCGCCTGTTCGATCAGGCGTTCGCAGACCTCGCGGTGGAAGTGCTTCAGAACTCGGCGAAGCGAGCGGAGGCCGCAAAGATTATTGCAGATGCTGTCGGAGGGGCAGGAGGGCTACTACAGGCTATTAGCCAGGTGCAGGGCGCGGATTACTTCAACCTGATCGAGGGCGTGATCGAGATCTACAAATTCGCGGTCAAGCGGTTCGTCGAGGAGACCGCCACTCTCGACGCGAGCGCCGTTGCGGGCGCAAGCAAGCTCGCCGAGTCCGTCCGCCCGATGTTAGACACGGCCCGCCAGCTCGCCGACGTGCTCA
>Ga0073934_10009069_pt1 | contig 12925 bp, 12 predicted proteins | sample LarsenN4metaG_FD_76834 | JGI IMG/M metagenome (GOLD analysis project Ga0073934, IMG submission 76834) | Hot spring sediment bacterial and archeal communities from British Columbia, Canada, to study Microbial Dark Matter (Phase II) - Larsen... ...
CTGCGCGGTCTATTGCCGCTTCTGCTTCCGCCGTGAAACGGTCGGGCCCGGCGGCCGCGCATTGACGCTCAAGGAGCTCGACGGCGCACTGCGCTACATCGCGGGACACGAAGGCATCTGGGAGGTGATTCTCAGCGGCGGCGATCCGCTGGTGCTGTCCCCTCGTCGCCTGCGCTCGGTCGTCGGCCGGCTTGCGGCGATTGCGCACGTGAAGGTCATCCGCGTGCACACCCGCGTACCGGTCGCCGATCCTGCCCGGATCACGCCGGACCTCGTGCGCGCGTTGCAGGCGCCGGGCAAGGCGACCTATGTCGTGCTGCACGCCAACCATGCGCGCGAATTGACCGACGCCGCCCGCACGGCCTGCGCGCGCCTGATCGACGCCGGCCTGCCGATGCTGAGCCAGTCGGTGCTGCTCAAGGGCGTCAACGACGAGCCGCAGGCGCTCGCCGATCTCATGCGTGCGCTGGTCGAGAACCGGATCAAGCCCTACTACCTCCACCACGGCGATCTCGCGCCCGGCACAGCGCACCTGCGCACGTCGATCGCGCACGGCCAGGAGCTGATGCGCGCGCTGCGCGGCCGCCTGTCCGGTCTGTGCCAGCCGACCTACGTGCTTGACATTCCGGGCGGTCACGGCAAATCGCCGGTGGGACCGAGCTATCTGGTGCCGGAAGGGGCCGACCGTTATCGCGTCGAGGACTATCGGGGAGGCCTGCATTGCTATCCGCCGTCGACGTAATCCGGCTGCTCGATCTTGGTCCGCATCCCGAGGGCGGTCACTTCCGCGAAACCTTTCGCGATCCCCGCACCATCGACGGGCGGCGCGCCGCCTCCACCGCGATTTACTTCCTTCTGGCGCGAGGCGAACGCGCGCACTGGCACCGGGTCGACGCCCACGAGTGCTGGCATTGGTACGCGGGCGCCCCGCTGGAGCTGCAGATCGGCGAAGGGGCAGCAATCCGTTCCGTTCGCCTCGGCGCGCAGCTTGCCCACGGCGAGCAGCCGCAGGCGGTGGTGCCGGCCTACGCCTGGCAGGCGGCGCAATCGCTCGGCGATTGGACCTTGTGCGGCTGCACGGTCGCACCGGGTTTCGAATTCTCAGGCTTTGAGCTCGCACCCAGGAACTGGTCGCCCGCGGACGGATAGCAGCGCTCAGGCGGCGCGGACCTGCTCCAGGAATCCATCCACCAGACTGCTGAACCGCTTGGCGGCGGCAGCCGATGCATCGGAGGCCACCTGCACCTCGGCCGCCGCCGCGGTGGTGCGCTCGACCGCCGCCGCCAGCCCCTCGAGCACGCCCGACAGGTCGGCAATCCAACCTGCGGCGTCGCGCATATGCTGCGAGATCGACGTGGTGGCGCTGTGCTGCTCGCTCACCGCGGCGGTGATGGTGGCCGCATGGGACGCCGCTTCGCTGCTGGTCTTGTCGATCGCGCGGATCGTTTCCACCACCTCCGAGGTCTGCCGCCGCACCTCCTCGATCCGGTTAGCAATGTCCTCCGTGGCCTGCGCGGTCTGGCCGGCGAGCGCCTTCACCTCCGTCGCCACCACCGCGAAACCGCGCCCGGCGGCGCCGGCGCGCGCAGCCTCGATCGTCGCGTTGAGGGCGAGGAGGTTGGTCTGCCGGGCGATGGTTTCGATGAAGGAGGCGACTTCGTTGATCGTCTGTGCCGTTTCCGACAACCCATCGATGGTGCGCGAGGCGGCGCGGGCGCGGTTTGCGGCCTGGTCGATCGCCGCCTCGGCCTGCTGCACCGCCCGCGTCACATGGCTGAGCGAGCCCGACAACTGTTGCGCCGAGTTGGCAACTCCCGCCACGTTGGCGGACACCTCGCGCGAGGCCGTGGTCGTGCGAACCGCACCGGCCTGGGCATCGGAGGCCGCCGCCGCCAGCTCCTGCGCGGCGCGGCGCAAGGCGTCCACCGTGGCGCCGCCCTCACCGAGCGCCTGGAAGACCGCGGACCGGAAGTCGGCAATGACGGCTTCGAGCCGCTGTCGCCGGGCGTCGCGTTCCGCGATCACGCGGGCCTGTTCGCCCTCCAGCCGGGCGCGTTCGCTGGCATTTTCGCGGAACACGGCGAGCGCCGAAAGCACAGCCCCGATCTCGTCGGCGCTCGTGGGCTTGGGGACGGGACTTGCAATGTCGCCGTTGGCGATGCGCGAGACCGCGGCGATTGCCGCATCGAGCGGCCGCTTGACGCCGAAATGCAGCACCGCCCAGCCGAGGCCGAGCAGGAGCGCGACACCCACAATCAGCGCGGCGATGATCGTGCGCCGAGCCTGGGCCGAGCGGACCTCGAACGTGTCCGCTGCGGCGCGCTCGCTGCGCTTGGCGGCATCGTCGGCCTTCAAGACCAGTTCGCGGATACGATCGGTGTGCTTGACGGCGGCGACGAGGTGAAACAGCATCTCGTCGCGCTGCCCCTGCTCGATCTCCTCCTTGATCTCCTGCCAGGCGCGCACCGCCTCGTCGATCGACCGGGCCAACGCGGCCTGGTCCTGCGGATCGAGAAAGTCCCTCAGGAACGGCTGCATCTGCGCGTGCAGCTCCTGGAACCGGCGCAGCATCGCTTCGCCATCGGCGAACGATTGGCGTTGCTCCTGCGGCGTCAGATCGAGGCCGAGCGAGGAAAAGATGGTGGCCGCGCGGAGGACGGCGACGGCGGTGGCGTGAATGGCTTCGCTGCGCTGCTCGGCGGCGCGCTCGCGCTCCTTGTGCGTCTGCAGCGTCGACAGTTCATGCAGGCTGAGCCCGACGATCGCCGCCGCCGCAACGGCTCCGCCGACAAGGATAGCCAGAATCCGTTGTCGCAAACCGATGCGACGCAGCATGGCGCGCTCGCGCTGGCGCCCGCCTGCGGGCGCAGGATCGACGAACCGATCAGCTCTTGTGCTCTTCCACGACGCTGCCGGTCACCGGATGGAAGTAGACTTCGATCCGCTTGCCGGACGCATCGTGGCCGTAGATTTCGTAGCAGTTGCCGGCCGTGACCTTGAAAACCTTGTACTTGTAGCCGAGCGTGGCGATCTTGGCCTTCATGTCGCTTTCGCTCATCCACTTGGCCTTGGGCTCGTTGGTGCAATTGGGACCGGCGATGGCGATGCCGGGCAAGAGCAACATGGCCATGGCGGCGATGGCACAATGCATGGTGGCAATCTCCTTGCGAGAGCGTGACGCAGCCTTAACCATGTCGGATGGCGCTTAGAGTCTCGTAAAAATTGTGCCCCGACCCGTCCGCAAGCCCCGCGACGAGCTCGGCCGCCGGTTAATCGCGCTTTACGATTGTGAGCGACGGGGCGCGGCGCGGCGTTGTCGGGCGCGCGAGGCGTTCCCGCCCGCCGTCCGCACCCTATTCCGCGGCAAGCGGCGGCGTGGATTCCTTGACATATCCGTCGCGCGTCTGCGGCAATTTCCAGCCGAGCAGCCGGGAAGCCACAAGCGTACGCAAGACCTGCGCGGTGCCGCCGCCGATCGTGAACATGCGCACATCGCGCGCCATCCGTTCGAGCGGCAGATCGCGCGAGTAGCCGCGGGCGCCGAACATCTGCAGCGCGTCGTTGACGACGCGGATCGCCGCTTCGGAGGCGAAAATCTTGGCCTGCGCCGCCAGCGCCGGATCGGGGAAGGCACCGCCTGCCCCGCGCGAGCGGGCCGCCGCGTGCAGCATCAGCCGCGCGGCGGTCACCTGCGTCTGCATGTCGGCGAGCATCCACTGCAGCCCCTGGAATTCACCGATCGGCCGGCCGAACTGCCTGCGCCGCTTGGCGAAATCGACCGCAAGATCGAGCGCGCCGGCGGCAATGCCCATGGCCACGGTGCCCGCGCCGACGCGCTGGCTGTTGTAGGCGTTCATGAGATCGGCAAAGCCGCGCTTGAAGCCAGACGGCGGCAGCACGGCCATGTGGGCCGGCACTTCGAGATCCTCGAAGGCGAGCTCGCCCTCGGGCATGCCGCGCAATCCCATGGTCCTCTCCCGCCGCAGCACGCGCAGCCCCTTGGCTTCGTCGCGCACGGCGAGAAAGCCGCCGATGCCGAGCTCCTCGCCGCGCTCGTCGAAGACGCGGGCGAAGATGAGATGCAACCGCGAGACGCCGCCGCCGGTGATCCAGTGCTTGCGGCCGTTGATGATGTAGCGGTCGCCGCGGCGATCGGCGCGCGTGGTCATGGCGGTGGTGTCGGAGCCCGCCTCCGGTTCGGTGATGCAGATCGCGGGCTTGTCGCCCGAAAGCACCAGCGAGGCGGCAAGTGCCTTCTGCTCCTCCGTGCCATAGGCCATCACCGTCGAGATCGCGCCCATGTTGGTTTCGACCACGATGCGCGCGGTCACGGTGCAGCAGCGCGCCATCTCCTCGATCACCAGCACCGTATCCAGGAAGGATCGCCCCTGGCCGCCGTAGGCGGGCGGAATGGTCATGCCGAGGAAGCCGGCACGCTTGAGCGCCTCGACGATGTCCCAGGGATACTGCTCCTGCGCGTCAATGTCGGCTGCGCGCGGGCGCACGACCGTCTGCGCAAGGTCGCGGGCACGATCGCGCAACGCAAGCTGGTCGGGGGAAAGGCCGAGGTCCATGGCTGCTCCCTGTGCAATGGCGCCCAACCGAGCCTTCATGCTCGGGACGCGGCACGAAACACGCAGAACGCGCCCGTGCGTTGGAAATCCGCCAACATCCCGCGCTTCGGCGGCCCCCGATCGGCCATTCGCCGCACCGCGCCCCGCGCTCGCTCGGTCCGGCGCTCGCAATGCGCGGCATCGGCGTTACACCAGATATTGCGCCCCGTTCGCGGACAGGGTCGAACCGGTGATGAAGCCGGCATCGTCGGCGGCAAGGAACAGGACGCAACGCGCGATCTCCTCGGGCTCGCCCAAACGGCCCACGGGAATCTGCGGCAGGATGTTCTTCTCCAGCACCTCCTTCGGCACCGCCTGCACCATCTCGGTGTTGATATAACCCGGGCAGATCGCGTTCACGGTGATGCCGGCGCGGGCGCATTCCTGTGCCAGCGCCTTGGTGAAGCCGAGTTCACCCGCCTTGGCGGCGGAGTAATTGACCTGGCCGATCTGGCCCTTCTGCCCGTTGATCGAGGAGATGTTGATGATGCGGCCGAACTTGCGCCCGCGCATGCCCTCGATCACCTGCCGCGTCATGTTGAACAGCGAGCCGAGGTTGGTGTCGATCACCGCCTTCCACTGCTCGGGTTGCATGCGGTGGAACATGGTGTCGCGGGTGATGCCGGCATTGTTGACCAGGATTTCGATCGGGCCGAGCTCGGCCTCCACCTGCTTGACGCCCGCAGCGCAGGCCTCGAATGAGGAGACGTCCCATTTGAAGGTGGGGATGCCGGTCTCGGCCTTGAATTTTGCGGCCGCCGCGTCGTTGCCGCCGTAGTTGGCGCCGACCTGGTAGCCGGCCGCCCTCAGCGCCTTGGAGATCGCCGCGCCGATCCCGCGGGTTCCACCAGTCACCAATGCAACGCGGGCCATCGGGATCCCCCGTTAATTCTACTGAAGTGCAGCTGCAAATGGCTCGGGTACGACTACCAGCATTGGGCCGCGTGGTATTCCGGCGTACTTTCGTAGCTTGCCCGTCGAAGGCAAGAGCAACGCCTTGAGCGGTATCTGTTGCTCTTTGCTTAAGGCCTTTAGCTGGGACACCTCCCAGAACATCGTCCACCGACCATCGGTACCGAGCGCATATTTCGGCCGAAGGGAGTCATCTGGATGTTTCCCCGCCTTTGCTGGCGTAATCCCTTGATACACCGCGATGGCCGTCACATGGCCAGGTCGGTGGAGAGGGTGAGGCGGCATCAAATCGGTGGAAGATCCATAGATGAGAACCTTCAGCGTCCCCTTGCCGTTTGCAAATTCATCCTTCGAGAAAAATTCGAAGGACCATCTTCCTCCGTCGTTACTTGATGGATCACCAGTACCGAAAGCGACAACGTCGCTCGAATTTCTTAGCTCCAAGGCATCGGCCAAAATGACTGCCGGCACCGGCGCAAGCATCGCGATCATTAACGATCCCCGAAAAAGAGAGTTTCTCTCTTACCGCTCCACGCACATGGCGATGCCCATGCCGCCGCCAATGCATAGCGTCGCAAGCCCCTTCTTGGCGTTGCGCCGCCGCATCTCGTACAGCAGCGTCACCAGGACGCGCGCGCCCGAGGCGCCGATCGGATGGCCGATGGCGATCGCCCCACCGTTGACGTTGACCTTGTCCGGATCCCAGCCGAGGTCCTTGTTGACGGCACAGGCCTGCGCGGCGAAGGCCTCGTTGGCTTCGATCAGGTCGAGGTCCTCGATCTTCCAACCGGCCTTCTTGAGCGCCGCGCGCGAAGCCGGGATCGGCCCCGTTCCCATGATCGCCGGGTCGACGCCGGCGTGGGCCCAGGAGACGATGCGCGCGAGCGGCGTCTTGCCGAGCTTGGCCGCCTCGCTCGCCTTCATCAGCACCACGGCGGCGGCGCCGTCGTTGATGCCCGAGGCGTTGCCCGCGGTGACCGTGCCTTCCTTGTCGAAGGCCGGCCGCAGCTTCGCAATCGCTTCCAGCGTGGTGCCGTGCTTGGGATATTCATCGGTGTCGACCACGATATCGCCCTTGCGCGACTTGACGGTGACCGGCGCGATCTCGTCCTTGAACCTGCCCGCCTTCTGCGCCGCCTCCGCCTTGTTTTGCGACCTGACTGCGAACTCGTCCTGCTGCTGGCGGGTGATCTGCCACTTCTTGGCCACGTTCTCGGCCGTGTTGCCCATGTGATAGCCGTTGAAGGCGTCCCACAGGCCGTCCTTGATCATGGTGTCGATCATTTCGAAATTGCCCATCTTCACGCCGCCGCGCAGATGGGCGCAATGCGGCGCCTGGCTCATCGATTCCTGGCCGCCAGCCACCACGATCTCGCTGTCGCCGTTGAGGATGGCCTGATAGCCGAGCGCGACCGCCCGCAGGCCGGATCCGCAGAGCTGGTTTACGCCCCATGCAGGGCTTTCCACCGGGATTCCGGCCGCGATCGAGGCCTGCCGGGCCGGGTTCTGGCCCTGACCGGCGGTCAGAATCTGGCCCATGATGACCTCGGACACCTGCGCGCCCTCGACTCCCGCCCGCTTGAGCGCTTCCCGGATGGCGACCTGGCCGAGTTCATGCGCCGGCAGGTTGGCAAAAGCCCCGTTGAACGCGCCAACCGGCGTCCGCGCCGCGCTGACGATGACGATATCGTCCCTCATTGCGAAGTCTCCTCAAGCTTTGCTGCAGACGCGAAGCGCCCGTCGGCCAGGGATAAGGCTTGGGTTCTTGATAGTACGGCGATGCCGGCCCGCCAAGGTGGCGCACCGCACAAAACGGTGGCCGCCTTGAAGGAAAAGCACTATTTTCAATGAACAGAGGGGCGCCGGGGTCCGGCGGCGGCGGGGGAAGCGACCAGCGCATGGCCAAATCCGAAGAGCCGATCATCATCAAGAAGTACGCCAACCGGCGGCTCTACAACACCGGCACAAGCACCTATGTGACGCTCGAGGACCTCGCGGCCATGGTCAAGAACGGCGAGGACTTCGTGGTCTATGACGCCAAGACCGGCGAAGACATCACGCGCTCGGTGCTGACCCAGATCATCTTCGAGCAGGAGAACAAGGAAGGACAGAATCTGCTGCCCATCAATTTCCTGCGTCAGCTCATCCGCTTCTACGGCGACAGCATGCAGCTTCTGGTACCGCGCTACCTTGAAGTATCGCTCGACACGCTCACGCGCGAGCAGGAGAAATTCCGCCAGCAGATTTCGCAGGCCTTCGGCATGGGTGGCTTCGGTGCCATTGAAGACCAGGTGCGGCGGAACATGGAGATGTTCGAGCGCACGTTTGCGATGTTCGCGCCCTTCGCGCGGCAGACCAGCCAGCCGAGCGAGCCGGACAAGGGCAAGGCGTCCGGCGACATCGACGAGCTCAAACGCCAGATGGAAGAGATGCAGAAGCGCCTCGACCAGCTGAGCGGGAAGGATAAGGAGCGCGGTGCGTAAGGCTCACGTCCGCGCCGCCTTGCGGCGATCGACCGGCACGACCGTGCCCCACGGCCGATCGATCGACGCAAGCCCGACCAATGCCCCCTGCAGGTGATCGCAGCCCCACGCTTCCAGCGTCTTTGCCGCCACTTCGTCCTGCACCCATTTGGCGACGGTCTGCAGCCCAAGCCGCCGTGCAAGATCGATGAGCGTGCGCACGATGGTGCAATCGTCCGCCGAGCGCGCCACGTTCTGCACGAGGGCGCCGTCGATCTTGAGGATATCGACGCCGAGCCTGCGCAGACTGCGGAACGAGGTGGGGCCGGCGCCGAAGTCGTCAATGGCGATACGACATCCGCGGTCCTTGACGCGGGCAATGAAGCCGCGGGTGTCGTCCAGATTGTGCATCGCTGCCGTTTCCTTGATTTCGACGATCAGTCGCTGTCCCACGGTCGGCTGCGCGCGCAGCAGCGCGTCAAGGCTCGCCCACCAGTCGGGATCGGCCGTCGAGGCGGGTGATACGTTGATGCTGGCGGTGAGCGCCGGCACCGCCGCCATCTCGCTCACCAGGAGTTCGAGCACGCGGTGGTCGAGCAAGCGCACGAGGCCCAAGCGTTCGGCGACCGGGATCACCTCGCGCGCGTCAACCAGTGAACCATCGGCGCGGCGGATGCGCATCAGGCACTCATAGGAGGCCTTCGTGCGCGAAGCGCAGGCAACGACCGGCTCGAACGCCAACAGGATTCGCCGCTCGTTGAGTGCGGCGACAATCTCGTCGGCGGCCCGCATGCTGGCCTTGCGGTTCGCCTCGCGCTCGACGTTCGGACGGTAGATTTGAAACGAGCCGCGCCGCTTGGCTTTGGCGCGGTCGAGCGTCTCCTGCGCCCGGTTGAGCAGTTCGTCCACGCTGTGCGCATGCCGCGGCGCCGTGACGCCGCCGATCGTGACCGTGACCGCAACCGGGCCTTCGGCCGTACGCACCACGTCGTCGCGCACGCCGGCGATTAGCCGCTCGGCGGCCTTCTCCATGTCCTCCGCCGTGCAGTGGTTCAGGATCAGTCCGAATTTGTTGCCGGAAAAGCGGCCAAGCTGGTCGCCGCCGCGCATCTTTGCGCGCAGCCTCCTGGCGACGGCGCAAATGACCTCGTCGGCCACATCGAAGCCATAGGCTTCGTTGAGCCGCGCCAGATTGTCGATCGCCACCAGTAGGAAGCCGCAGGAACCGCGCTGCCGGATCGCCTCGTCGAGGGTTGCCTGCAGCGCTTCCGTCAGGCGCCAGCGAGTCATCTCGCCGGTGAGGCTGTCGACGCTCAAAAGGAAGGACCGTTGCGCGTCATGCGCATGCCGCTCGTTGATCATCCGCAGCACGCCTTGCGCCCGCAGCGGGACGCCGCGCCCGTCCGCAAACCAGCGGCCCACATCTTCAACCCACCGCGGCATGGCATCGCTTGCAGGCCGCAAGGCGTACTGCAACCGATAGGGCACACCCCCGCCATCGTCGCGTTGCGTCGATTTCATAACCGCATCGAAACGCGTGATGGTCGTCGCCGGATCGACCAGCCTGGCGAACGCGCGGCCGCTCGACAGGGCGGCGGGATCCTTGATGCCGAGCGCATCCGCGGCGTTGCCGGCGTAGTCCAGCGCGTCGGTGGCGATGTCCCAGCGATAGGCAATTGCACCGACCGAGGTGAGGATGGCGGCAGGATCGAGCGCGCCGCTCGCCGCAGGCGCCGCAGGCTTGGGCATCGCAAACACGTTGGCCTGTGCAAGGAGGCTGTCCGATACCGCGACGACCGGCGGCGCGAGCTGCTCGGACGAGCATGCCAGCACGGGCGGCTCCGTGGCCGCCGGACGGACCAAAGGGACGCGCTCCTTGCGATCGCGGCTCACGGTTGAACCCTTTTGGGATTGCGGCGTTACAAGAGCGACACTGCCGCTGCTTCGAACTGGCGCGCAGGCTACGCGGAGACCCTTAAACAAACGGCAAATCACCGCCGTTCGGCGGTGCGGTCGGGCGGCATGCGGATTGCGACACGCTGTGGGCGGGGATTCGGTTGTCCCGCGCTGACACAGAGGTTCACGATGCCGGAACCAGGCGGTTTACCATCCACGAGCCGGGCGCTGGTGGCGCAGGCTGAGGCACGCAACGACGTGCCTCTGCATCGGCCCATCCGCGGCGCCGCGACGTTCGTGGCGCATTTGATCGCGACCGCGCGGCAGGTGCCGCAGGCGCGCGAGCGTCGGCGGGCGGCCCCCGAAGACGTGATCGCCGCCTATCGCGCCACCATTGCCCGCATCCGGGCGCTGAACAAGCATCAATAGCCGAGCGCGCAGCCGTCCTTGCGCGGTTCCGAGCCGCCGATCAGCACGCCGCGCCGCCAGTCGATGCGGATGGCCTGCGCGCCGCCCCAGGGCGTGGGCGCCGGCGCAACCTCGTGTCCGCGCGCCTTGAGACCGGCAATGGTCGCCGCCGGCATCCCGCGTTCGACCAGCGTAAGCTCGCCGTTGAAGAAGGCGCGCGGTGCGTCGATCGCGCTTTGCACGTCCATGCCGTAATCGTAGAGGTTGAGCACCATCTGCACATGGCCCATGGGCTGATAGTGTGCGCCCATGACGCCGAAGCTCGTGTCGCAACGGCCCTCGCGCATGGCGAGGGCCGGAATGATCGTGTGCATCGGCCGCTTGCCGGGACCGAGCGCGTTCGGATGCGCCGGATCGAGGACGAAGCCGGAGCCGCGGTTGTTGAACAGGATGCCGGTTCGCTCGGTGCAGATGCCGCTGCCGAAACTCGAAAACAGCGAGTTGATCAGCGACACCGCCATGCGGTTGCGGTCGACCACGGTCAGGTACACGGTGTCGCCGCCCGGCGCGGGCGCGGGCGGCAACGGCCTGCGCTTCGTTGGATCGATATGGGCGGCGAGGGTGCGGGCGAAGTCCTTGTTGTTGAGGGCGTCCACCGACACCCGCATGAACGACGGCTCGGCAATGTGGGCATCGCGAACGGCGAACGCGAGCCGTCCCGCTTCCAGCATCAGGTGGAAGCGCTCGGGGCCGAGCGGATCAAGCGGAGCGAGATCGAACTGCTCCAGCATGTTGAGCATCACCAGCGCCGTCAGCCCCTGCGTGTTGGGCGGAATTTCCATCACGTCGATGCCGCGGTAGCGGGTCGAGATCGGCGTCACCGCCTCGCCGCGGTGGCGCGCGAAGTCCTCCACGGTCAGCACCGAGCCGGCGGCGGCGAGAGTCGCGGCCATGTCCTCGGCGATGGGCCCTTCGTAGAACGCCCGCGGGCCCTGCGCGGCAATGGTCCGAAGGGTGGCGGCAAGCGCCGGGAACTTGATCACGTCACCCTCTGCCGGCGCGTCGCCGCCGAACAGATAGTGCCGACGCGCGCCGGGATGGCCGGAGAGCTTGGCGATCCAGTTCTTCCAGTCGGCGGCCACGCGCGGCGCGACCGGAAATCCGCGCTCGGCATAGCGGATCGCGGGGGCGAGCGCCTGCTGCAGCGAAATCGTGCCGCGCGCGCGCAGGATCGCGTCCCAGGCCTCGACCGCGCCCGGCACGTTGACCGAATGCGGCGAGGTGGGCTCGATCGTGCGCATGCCCTGCGCGATCAGGGCCTCGATCGAGGTGCGCGCACCCGCGCCGCCGCAGCCGTTGTAGCCCCACACCGGCTTGTCGGGTTCCGCAATCAGCACGAAGCAGTCGCCGCCGATCCCGGTCATGTGCGGCTCGATCACGCACAGCACCGCGACCGCGGTGACCGCCGCATCGGCGGCGTTGCCGCCGGCGCGCAGGACGTCGATTGCGGCGAGCGTCGCCAAGGGATGCGAGGTTGCCGCCATGCCCTCGCCGGCAATCACCGGCGAGCGGCCGGGAAGCTGAAAGTCGCGCGGCATGCGGAGTGACGATCGCTCGGGATTGCGGCTACGTTGTTTGCTCGACCCGCTCGATCGTCATGTCGCGCTGCGCCGTGCGCAGTGTGATGATGAAACCGCCGAGCACATCGACGACGCTGATCATCATCAGGATGAAGAAGGTGGATGTGCCCGCCTGCCTCACCAGGATGAATTCCACCAGCATGGCGATGAACAGCAGCATCGACAGGATATGGTCCACCACCGAGCGCACGCCGACCTTGGTGGCCTTGAAAATCTCCAGCGGCAACAGCAGCACGGCGAGCGCCAGCAGGATGTCCTCCGCCGTGACCGCCCAGTTCGCGCCGGAAATCAGCGCGAAGGTCCAGATCGGCTCGGTCCAGCCCACGCCCGGGGTGAGAAACGCGATCATGTTGTAGATCGCGAACGGGATGACCAGTAGCGGGAATCCGATCAGGTACATGGCCGAACCTCCCAGGCTTGCACCGCACGTCCGGCATCCCGGGCCGCGGGGTGCCCGGGCGTCGGAGGCCGGCCGTCAGATTTCCGTCTTCGGCTTGAGCACCGCGCGCCCCTTGTACATGCCGGTCTTCAGGTCGATGTGGTGCGGACGGCGCAGTTCGCCCGAGTCCTTGTCCTCGACATAGGTCGGCTGCTTGAGCGCATCGGCCGAACGGCGCATGCCCCGCTTGGACGGCGAGGTCTTTCGTTTCGGAACGGCCATGGCATCACCTCTTCATACCGGACGCTTTTGTGCGCCAGATTCTCGTCAACCGTGGGAAGCCGCGCTTATAGAGGAACCCCCGCCCCAAGGCTAGCCCATTTCCGGCCGTCCGGTCCTCGCCCCCTCACCGACCCCGCAGGCATGCATCGATCGCGGGCGCGCGCACGGTGCGCGCCTGCAGGATGCCCGCAATTCGCCGCACCCCCGGCCGCGGCTGCCGCGCGCTGCGGCGCTTGGGGTTCGGCAGGACCGCGGCGAGCAGAGCCGCCTCCCCCGCCGTCACCTCGCGCGCCGACTTGCCGAACGCCCGCCGGGCGCCCGCTTCGGCGCCGA
>Ga0073934_10009070_pt1 | contig 12923 bp, 7 predicted proteins | sample LarsenN4metaG_FD_76834 | JGI IMG/M metagenome (GOLD analysis project Ga0073934, IMG submission 76834) | Hot spring sediment bacterial and archeal communities from British Columbia, Canada, to study Microbial Dark Matter (Phase II) - Larsen... ...
CAACTGCCTGCTGAGAAAGCGACAGTTTCACCTCATGTAAACCTACGGCCTGGTACTCTACGATCACAGAAGCTAATTCTAAATCACTGCTAATCTCGATCACCAGCCGCTGAAATTCAGAGATAGAACAGCCTGTATCCGTCTGCCCCAGTTGTGACAGATTCATATAATGCAGAATATCTTCAATTTCCCCCTGAAGACGGCGCGCCCCTTTAAGGGCGATTTGAGCCAGTTGAATGATCTGGTCGCTTGATAAATCCGTCCCTTCGTCCACCAAGAACTCCACACTCGTCACCAGATGGGTGAGCGGTGTGCGCAATTTATGGGAGAGCGCGCTGTGAAAAGTATGCATGTCGCGCTGCAGGCTCATCTCCATGGTTACATCGCGTAAATGGATCAGGCGATGGCCATCTAAACCAGCCGGTTGATCAAGAGTCTTGACCTCCAACCAGAATGCTTGCGCTGTCGGCGACTCTGGAGATACGAGATAGCGCGATCTATTCACGGTTGATTGAGCCGGCCAATCAACCCAGGCATCGGCCGGCTCACACAGATACTGCTTTTGAGCCTGCGTTAGAAATTTTTGCGGAGCCGCCTCAGGCGTATCTCCGGTAAGGCCCAGATATAAGCGCGCTTTGGGATTGGCATAAAGAATCTCATCGGCTTCATTCAGCAATAGATAGCCATCCTGGGCATGCTCGACCACCCATTCAAGCCGGGCCCGCTCGGCCATCAAACGCCGGTAGCGATTGAGGCGAGTAATGGTCCGGATGCGCGCCCGAAGTTCGGCCCGATCAAAGGGCTTGGAGATAAAGTCATCAGCGCCTGCTTCAATACCCTGTAAACGTGAATCGCGATCCTCTAACGCTGTGAGCAAGATAATGGGCACTTCGGCCAGGTGTGGGTCGGACCGTAAGCGGCGGCAGACTTCAAAACCATCCATATCCGGCATCATGACATCGAGCAGAATCAAATCTGGCGTAAGTTCTGTGGCTTTCGCCAAAGCCTCGATACCATTACTGGCGAAGACCAGGTGATAGTCTTGCCCAGTTAGCAATGCTTCCAGAACCTCCCGAGCGCTTAATTGATCATCCACAATAAGAATTGTATTATCCGGCTTCATCTGCTTCATCCAATAATCTTTCTATAATTTCGGCCAGTCCTCTCAGGCTGAGAGGCTTACTTAAATATTCGTTCATGCCTGCTTCCAGGCAACGCTCCCGGTCGCCGGGCATCGCCAGGGCCGTCACTGCCACAATCGGAACCCGGGCCAATTCAGGGGTGGCGCGTATCCGGCGTGTTGCTTCCAGGCCATCCATTTCTGGCATTTGAACATCCATCAGAATAAGCGCGGGCTGCTCTTCCCTGGCCTGGCTGACAGCTTCTAAGCCGTTCCGGGCCAGGATAATCCGGTAGCCTTTATCGGCCAGGTAATCAACCAGAAACTTGATATTGGTTTCATTATCCTCAGCCAACAAAATAAGGGGCGCCTCAATATTGATCTCCGGTTCGGGTAAAACGACAAGCGCCGTACGGACCTCGACCCTTTGATGCGCGGCTCGATTTATGGCTTGATGAAGCTGCTGGCGTGAAATGGGTTTGACCAGGTATTCGGCTGCGCCCAAGGCTAAACCCCGTGCCGGTTCATCCACAACTGAGACCACAATAATAGGGATATCTTTGGTAAGTGGATTAGCCTTCAGTTGGGCCAGCACCTCCCAGCCCGACATACCGGGAAAAAGAATATCAAGCACAATAACGTCGGGGTGAGTCTCCAGCGCTTTGTCCAGTGCGCCTTCCCCGGTTGGGTGAGCTAAAACTTGAATATTTAATTCATATAAATAGCGGCCGATCTGTTCGGCAGCAATGGTGGAATCTTCGATGACGAGCGCCTGGCGGAAGAGGGAGACAGATGACGTTACTTTGGTCGCCTCTTCTTGCTGGGCAGCGGTAACATTATGCCAGGGCAGCGAAACGGTAAATCGACTTCCCCGGCCCACTTCACTGCTGACAGACAGACTGCCGCCATGCATCTCTGTTAGCCGGGATACGAGGGCTAAGCCCAAGCCGGTTCCTTCATGCTGTCGAGAAAGGCTGCTATCTAACTGGACAAAGGGTTGAAATAGCCGGGCCAGCTCCTCCACTGGAATGCCAATCCCGGTATCCCAAACGGTAAAATGAATGACTTCTTGTTCCGGTTCTGCGGTGACCTCCAAACCGACCTGGCCACCCTCCGGCGTAAACTTGACCGCATTGCTCAACAGGTTAACCAGAATCTGTTTCAGCCGGCGTGTGTCTGCCTGTAGTACGGCCTGCATATTGTTGGTGTTGAATGAGACGCTAATACTCTTTTTAACCGCCGCCTCTCGAATAAATTGGAGGCTGGCCTGGCAGATCGTCTCAACGGCAATAAGATCAAACTGTAAATCCAGTTTACCGGCCTCGATTTTGGAAAGATCCAGGATATCATTGATCAGCGAAAGTAAGTGATGGCCGCTCTCTTCGATCAAACGGAGCGACTTGAGTTGGTGTTCGTTGAGAGAGCCCCGAGTTTGTTCCTGTAATGCTTCGGCCAGGCCAAGAATGGCATTGAGCGGCGTGCGTAATTCATGGCTCATGCTGGCCAGGAATTCATCCTTGGCTCGAGCAACTTTTGCCAACTCGGCATTCGCCCGGCTCAAATCCGCGGTACGCTCCTCAACTCGCCGCTCCAGTTGGGCATTCAGTTGAAGGATCTTCTCCTCGGTACGTTTGCGCTCGATCGCGTAACGCATCGAACGAACCAGGAGAAAACTGGTGAGTTGGCCTTTGACTAAATAATCCTGGGCTCCGGCCTGCACCAACGTCACCCCTAGCCTTTCATCCTCCAGGCCGGTGAGTACAACCACCGGTACAGCCGGCGCTTGCACACGCAGCCGGGCAAGTGTATCGGCGCCCTGGCTGTCAGGCAGGTACAAATCCAACAAAACGACATCCACAGCCTCCTTAACCAAAAATTCCAACCCGGTCGAGAGCCGATCGACCTGGATCAACTTAAACTGAATATTACTCTCTTCACTTATTAGGATCTGCAGCAGCCGGGCGTCACCCGGATTATCTTCAATGAGTAGAATGCGAATAGTCTTCCCATTCATGACCTTACTCCTATTTCCTTCGCGGCGGCAGTTTCACGACGGTAAACCAGAAATTTTCGACAAGTTGTAAAACAGTGATGAACTGCTCCAGGTCAACCGGCTTGTTGATATAACAGTTGGCGTGGAGGTTGTAGCTCCGAACGATATCTTGTTCGGCTTGAGAGGTTGTCAAGATCACGACAGGAATAACCCGCAACCGGTCATCCGTCTTGATCTCGGCCAGCACTTCCCGGCCATCTTTCTTTGGCAAATTCAAATCGAGCAGGATCAGGTCTGGCCGGGGGGCATCGGCATATTTACCTTCCCGGCGCAGGAAGGCCAGGGCCTCAACCCCGTTATGAACCACACTCAACCGGTTAGGGACCTGACCCTCTTTAAGCGCCTCGACCATGAGGCGAATATCACCTGGGTTGTCTTCAACCAGGAGGATCTCAACCGGCCGCTCAGCAGAATGAGAAGCGTGATAAGTGCCAGATGATGAGTTGTCTGTCATATTTCTCTTCCTGTTGCCGGCAAGGTGAAGTAAAATGTTGCACCCTGGCCGGGCTGTGACTCCATCCAAATACGTCCACCGTGACGTTCCACAATTCGCTTGCAGACGGCCAGACCAATCCCGGTACCGGAATACTCAGCCTGGCTGTGCAGGCGTTGAAAGATAACAAAGATACGCTCGGCATACTGCGGTTCAATTCCAATACCGTTATCAGAAACCGAGAAAAGCCACCCCTGTTCCTTTTGCTGGGCAGATATATGAATCCGTGGGGGCAGGAGGCTACGAAACTTGATCGCATTACCAACGAGGTTCTGAAACAGTTGGACCAATTGCGTTTCATCAGCCCATACCGTTGGTAGAGGGTCATGGCTCACCACAGCCTCATTTTCGGCGATAGCTATCTGAAGATTAGCCAACGCCTGGGCCAAGGCCGATTCGCTGCTGGTCAATTCAAGAGATTTACCTCGGGTGCCAAGCCGAGAGTAAGCCAACAGATCATTAATGAGCCGCTGCATGCGGTTAGCGCCATCCACAGCATAGGCAATGAATTCGTCGGCATCCGAATCAAGTTTGCCCCGATAGCGCCGGGCCAGAAGTTGGGTATAGCTGGCGACCATGCGCAGCGGCTCTTGCAGATCGTGCGAGGCAACATAGGCAAACTGCTGCAGCTCGGTGTTAGAATAGGCCAATTCCTGGTTGGCGGCTTCCAGTTGAGCATAAAGGCGGGCGTTGGTAATGGCCTGCGCGGCCTGGTCGGCCAATCCTGTGAGCAAGCTCAATTCATCCTCCGTAAAATGGCGGGCCTGATCGAAAATAAAAAGATTTAAAGCGCCGACCAACTGCCCTTCCCGAAACATCAAGGCGGTTACGACCATACGAATGTTCAAACAAGCATAAAGTTTGGCATTGGGCACACCGGGAATATTTTGGACATCGTTAGCAATAATCAGCTTACCATATTGTTGAATGAGTTCCCGATAAAGAGAACCAGGCGAGGGTTGGGTGTACTCTTTATAATTTGAAGGTAAACCAAAAGCATTGGCATAATAAAGAACATCTTGCTTGGGGTCATATAGTCGAACCGCTGTTGCCGGAACCTTGAGGGCGTGCGCGGTTTCTTCACATATGGTCGTTAGAACCGTCTCAAGATTGAGTTGAGCATTTAGCCGGGCCGCGATATTCATCAGGGCCTTAGCCCGGGCCGTTTGGCGCTGGATTTGTTCTTCAGCCCGCTTGCGTTCGGTGATATCGCGCAGGATGACGGTATAAAGCCTTTGCCCGGCGGCTTCAACCTGCGAGATCGAAGCCTCGATCGGGAATTCCTGGCCATCGGCCCGCAATCCGGTAATAGCGCCCAGGGCGCCCATTGAACGGTTGCTCACCTTTGTCCGGGCAAAGAATTGAATGTGCTGCCGGTGTAGATCGCGAAACTGAGGCGGGATGAAACGGTCGAGAGGCTGCCCCACGACTTCTGACGCGGAACAACGAAACATCTGCTCGGCAGCAGCGTTAAAAAGCACAATCCGTTGCTCCGCATCAACGGTGATAATGGCATCCATGGTGGAGCCGATAATGCCGGCCAAACGGGCTTGACTGGCCTGTAGCGCCTCCTCTGCTCGCTTACGCTCGGTAATATCCAAGGCAACGACCAGGGCGGCTTTCCGCCCAACAAATTCCAGGAGATGCGAGGTGATTTCAACATCGATAATCCGACCATCTTTGAGACGATGCCGCCATCGGCCTGATTGTTGCAAGGCTGGGCGCTCCCCTTGCAAATGATCAAACAGTAAGGGAACATCTTCCGGGGGTCGAATATCGGTGATGAACATCTGGCAGAATTCGTCGCGCGAATAACCATAATGGTTAATTGCCGCCTCGTTTACTTCCAGGAATTGAAGGGTTTGCAAATCGTAGACCCACATCGGATGAGGGTGATTGGCAAACAATAAACGGAAGGTGGTTTCGCTTTCACGCAAAGCTACCGTCCGTTCTTCAACAATCTGGGCCAGCTTTTCAGTATAGCGGCGCAGTTGAGCTTCTTTCTCAGACAGGGCGGCGGCCATACTATTGAATTCACGAGCTAACCCGCCCAATTCATCGCCAGAGGTTTCGGGCAGACGCACATCCAGTTCACCCTGCCCAAAGCGCACTGCTCCGGCCTGCAAAGCCAGCACCGGCTGAGTGATGGTACGGGCCAACCCAATTGCCAAGAGCGAAGCAACCAGTAAGGTCAGACTACCGATGAGCAGAATAGTTCGACCGAAAGTATATGACGGCGCCAGAGCCTCAGCTTGGTCCAGCTTGACGATCAGACAGAGTTGCCGTTCTGATAGCCAGCGGTAAACAACAATTTCCGGCGTACCGTGCTGATTTTCGGTAGGAATGACGCCACTCTGGTGGGCCAGGCAGCGCCTGACGGCCTCAGTGTGAATACCGCGCCGGAGGATGGCCGGGTCGGAAATGGCTCGGGGTTGGGTAACAAACAGGTTCGACGTATTCACCAGAAAAGCATCGTCGGTTTGGTGTAAGCCGGTACGCCGGTTAATGATCTGATTCATTTCCATCAGGTTCAACCGTCCAGCCAAAACGCCCACCAAGCGCCCCTCAGCCGAATAGAGCGGAGCAGCAGCCGTCATGGCTGGCCCTTGCAACACCAATGAATAATATACATTCTGCACATACGGGCCATTCTTGCCGTGGATAAAATAGGGGCGGTTCTCTTTGAATTTACCCTCCTCGTCAGGATCGGTGGCGGCAATGACTCGGCCAGTTTCAGCATCAATAACCAGCAAAGCCAGGTACTGCTGCCTCGATCCGGTCCACGTTTGGAGGGTTCGCACCAAGCGATCGTGAGTAATTTGATCGGGCCTGGCCACAAAAGCAACCACATCTTCAAGTAAATCAGGTAAGTGAGTTAATCTGATGATATCCGATTGCCGGTTTTCAACCCAGACATTCAAAGCCGCCTCTTTTTCAATTGCTACCGAAAGCAAATCTGAAATCGTGGCTGCTTCCAGCGCGGCCCGGCCACTGTTATAAGCCAATGAACCTACTCCAACGAGTAGTAGGGCAGCGAACATCACAAAGACCAAGGTCAATTTGACCGTAATACTCAAGCGCAATCTCATTGCCCGTAGATTTCTTGCAGAAATTGCAGGGTGTAGATCTCGGTCACCTGCACCGGCTTGGTCAATACGTTCTGGGCGCGTAATGTCTGTTCCATGCCGGTCCATACTTCAGGCTTGATCCAGCCAAGGTGATCTTCACCAGTGTTGATAAGCGGCAGACTGAGGGCCATTACGTCGGTTTCGAGGGCAGCATCAGCCTTTGGGTTGTATTTGACCACCAGCGCCCCAATCCTATCCGGATTTTCGATCGCATAAGTCCAGCCTTTGAGTGTTGCACGTAGAAAGCGTGTCATAAGAGCAGGGTTAGTGGTGATAAAGTCATCGGTAGTAAAAATGTTGTCACTGACCATATGGACTCCATAATCATCTGGATAGATGATATTGAGGTTATAACCCGCTCGCTTAGCCTCAAGCACCTGTGTTGTCACAAACCCGGTCGCCACATCAACTTCACCGGAATACAAAGCTGTAAAATCAGCTCTGCTATTCACAGTATATTGATCTGGGGAGATACCAACATTGGCCATCATTGCCCCTAAGATAGGAAGAGCACGAGGCCGTACCAGAAGGGTTTTGCCAACAAAATCCTCAGGCCGAGTAATACCTGAGCCGGCTAACGTAAAAAAAGCAAAAGGATCGCGACGCAAGATGGTCGCAACGACCCGTACAGGTTTGCCATCGGCACGGGCTGTGATCAATTCAACCCCTCCACCCAGGCCGAAATGAGCAGTCCCATTGAGCACCGGCGTTTGCCGGTCGACATCAGGGCCTCCTTCAACAAAAGTAACGGCTAAGCCCTCGGCGGCGTAATCACCGTTTTGGTCAGCAGCGTAAAATCCGGCGAATTGCGCGCTGTGTGTCCATGACAGTTGTAGAGTAATAGGTGTAGATGGGGAGCTCGACCTGGTGGATACACACGTTGATAAGCCAATCGTCACGCTTAACACCAGCAGAAGCACGGTAAAATTATGAGCTTGGATCTTCATCTTCAGTCACCTTGTGATTTTCGCTCTTATGTAAGTAAGAAAAAGTGGTAAAACTATCCAAGCTAGCTACTTACAACCAGTTATGAAATTATAAGTCAGTTCCACTGTTTGGATTATCAACTGCCGGCACTTTGAACTTTTACGGACCTGACACTCTATCAGCTTACAGGAGCTTAACCAGGCGAGTCCATCCTTACATTACAGTATTTTTGAGTATTACAATTCAGTATTTAAATGCGTGTTCCTCTCGTTCCGAACCTGAGGTTCGGAACGAGAGGCGCCATAACAGAAATATAAACTAATCCTCTAGCGATAAAATCCCCCGCTGTAAGGCATAACGGATCAGTTCGGCCAGGCTGTGTAAGTTCAGTTTGCGCATCAAGTTGGTCCGATGGGTCATAGCTGTGAGTGGGCTAATGGATAAGCGAGCGGCAATTTCGGCATTGGTACAACCCTCTGCGGCCAACTGCAAAACCTCCCGCTCGCGACGGGTCAGGCTCTCATAAGGATCCGATACGGTTTCTTGAGCCTTTTGAATGTAAGCTTCAATCAGCCGCTCAGAAAGGGGAGGGCTAAGGTAGCGCCGGCCCGCTGTGACTTGATGCACCGCCTGTACTAACTCAGTAATGCTGGCCGATTTAAGCACATAACCGGCAGCCCCATTTTTTAACGCCTCTAAGACATAAGCCTCATTGGCCCGCATGGACAGGACGACAACGCGAGTCTGTGGTGTCCGCTGGCTGACCTGCCGGGTCACCTCCAGGCCATTCAGACCCGGCATCATCACATCGACGATTAAAACATCCGGCTGTAAACGTTCGATCAGTTTGAGTGTCTCTAATCCATCGCCTGTTTCGCCCACCACTTGAAAATTTGGGTCGGTTTCTAACAAATTTTTTAGCCCCTGCCGGACAATCTCATGGTCATCTGCCAGCACGATCGTTGTCATAGGGGTGATCCTTTCCGTTGTTTTGCAGGGGCAACTCAGCTACTAACCTGGCGCCGCTGCCTGGCGTTGATTCAATTGTTAAGTGGCCTTCTATTGAGGCTGCCCGCTCGTACATCCCGGCCAAGCCGCTCGATGTTCCGGCCTTCAAGACAGTTTCAAGATCAAAGCCGGCGCCTTGATCGATGATCTGCAAATTCAGAATCTCATGATCGGCTCGAAGTTGAACAAATACCCGGTCGACAGCGGCATAGCGGGCAACATTCGTCAGAGCCTCCTGTACAATCCGGTAGGCGGCCGTCTCTACCTCAGGCCAAAAGCGTCGTTCCAGGCCGGCGTGATCAAAAACCACTTGCACTTGAGTTAAAGTCGTATAACGCTCAAAATGCCACAATAAAGCAGGCAGCAGTCCTAAATCATCCAGCATGGCCGGCCGCAGATTCAGCGACAACTCTTCAACCCGCATCATCAGTTCATTGACCAAATCTTGCGCTTGATGAAGCTGATCTCTGGCTGCTTCAGGGGGTAAATAGATGCCCATTTCCAGGATAAGTTTAAGGCCGGTCAGGAGACCGCCAATTTCATCATGAAATTCACGGGCAATATGACGCCGTTCTGCCTCCTGAACCTCCACTAACCGGTGCGAGAGCGATTGCAGTTGCTTACGCCCGGCCCGCACCTGTTCAAATAACCGGACATTCTGGATGATCACCGCAGACTGGGCAGCCAGAGCCTCAGCCAGACCTACCTCGGTCTTGCTAAAGGAATTGGGCCGGTTTTTAAAAACCAGGTATAAGCCTATAGCTTTGCCCCCGGCGACCAGGGGTACAGCCAGACAGTTGTGCATATTTTCTCGACCAAGGGGCTCGTTCCAGCCCTGAGGGTTATGGATATCCGAAATCTGGGTCCTCTTCTGGCGCAAAAGAAGGCTTTCAAAATTTGGATAGGCCCGTACATCAAAGGCGCCCTGGCCAATCAACTCATCCTCTGCCTGGGGTTCATAACCACGAATAGCTCTGATCCTGATCTGGGTCTCCGTCTCCAAAAGCATCACGCAGGCGGCATCATAAGGCACGAGTTGAACCAGGTAATCCAGCAAAGTTTCCAGAATCGTATTTAGATCGAGACTTTGAGTGAGGGCCAGATTCGCAGCGCGTAAGGTCTCGGCGATCCGGCGAGCCTGCTGTTCGGCTTCGAATAGCCGAGCTTGCTGAATGGCTACGGCCAATATATCGGCCACTTCGCAGGCGATGTCAACATCTTCGGGCGCAACCGTAGCAGGATGATCCATTCCCAGATTGAGCGCACCGATCAGTTGGTCACGGACGATCAAGGGTATGCTCATAAAGGAGCGTATTCCTTCCGCTCGCAAAGCCTCAATGGGCGGTGATGGTTGGGACAAAGCCAAAAGATCCTTAACAATATAAACCTGGCCGGCATAGAGTTCTGCAATCCAAGCCTTGTCTGAGACCAATGAGAAACTTGTTCCTGCCCCCAGCGCAGTCTCACCCTTGTCCTCGATGACCAGCCTGACAGCCTCATTGCGCTCAAAGTCAAATATTAGGACACAGGCCCGCCGGCAGGAAATGAGGCGCCGGATATGGCTTACCACGGCCTGGACCGTTGCTTCGATCGATTGAGCCGTGAGGATAGCCCGATCTATCTCGTGCATTACTCTCAGGCGTTCGGCGTAGCGGCGGAAGGTTGCCTCTGCTTGGGTCCGCTCGGTCCTGTCGCCGACGCAGACAATCACTTTTTGATATGTTTGTTCATAACCGGGCGCCACAGACCAACTTAAATCGACATAAATTTTGCTTCCGGAAGTTAAATGATACGGAATAGCCTCTCTGGCAAACCAAAGCTGATCTTCGGCAATCGCAATCAGTTCTTCTGCAAACACGGCCAGATCGTCAGGCGTAAAGACGACCTGGCTCAAATTCCCCAAGAGTTGATCCTTGCTCTCAACCTGATGTAACCTTAGCGCTGCTCCATTAACATCCAGCACTTGAACCAAGTTAACACAATGGCGAATTTCCTCCGGATGCTGTTGAAAATAAGTTTCAAAATCATGAACTCCTGCCGCCCGCAGTTGCTCAATATAATCTTTAACCGCCGAGAAATCTTCCTCCCACAGGGAAATGGGGGTGTGCTCAAAGAGATTACGGTATCGCTTCTCGCTATTCAGCAAGGCTTGAAACAAGCCCGCATTTTCGATAGCAATGGCCGCGGTCGTGGCCATTAACTCCACCAGCTCAATATCGCTTACCCTAAAACAATCCACGACAGTATCGACCAGCTCTAAAACGCCAATGACTTCGACAACCTCCTGCTGGCTAAGGAGAGGGACACATAGGATCGAGCGTATCTCCAGACCCAACTGGTGATCGATCTCCTTAAAGTGACGAGGATCGGCCCGAGTATCAGGCACAATTACACTTCGGCTGTGCTGAACGACCCAACCCGCGATACCCTGTCCAGCCGCCAGCCGCCAGCCATGGATCTGCTTATGCTCTGGAATAGTCGCTTTCCAGCAAACCACCTCACCCGTCGCCGGGTCAACCAGCCAGGCCGAACCGCCGGCCACACCAAGAAGGTCGCGGACTTCTTCCAGGACCTTGGTCAGCACCTGGTCCAGGTCGAGGGTTGAGATAAAGGCCCGCGTCGCTTTATTCAGTAACGCCAGTTCACGGTTTTGCTGCTGTAAAGCCGCTTCGGTTTGCCTTATATGGGTGATATCACGGGTGATGGCTAACGCTGTTATAACCGTACCATCCGGCGCCGGTTCTGGAATGATACGGGATTCAAAGTAGTAGAGGACCTCTGGCGAAGGAAAGGCAAATTCAATGGTGGTGGCCTCACCGGTCTCAAAAACCCGGCTAATCGTGCTCTCCCAATATTCGACCAAATCCTGGGGCATTTCCAATTCACGATTCGTTTTCCCCAAGAAGGCTTCAGGTGGTTTGCCTGTAACGGCCTCAATTCGAGGGCTAATATACAGATGACGGAAATACCGGTCAAACCGAGCGACAATATCAGGTAGGTTTTCAATTAGAGAGCGAAATTTATCTTCCTGCCCTTTCATCTGGGAATTAAAAATGACCGGCCCGTCCGGCTTCTCTCTATGATTGAAGATCGACATTAGGTAAGATTCTGCGCCGGCCATCCTTATCTTTGGTTGGACTGGTTTAACCTAGCAAACATACCAACAATTTACAAAATAATCTACCTTCTGATGACGCGGTAGACCGCCAGGATAACAATTGCGCCAATAACCGCAATTATAAGGCTGGGTAAATTAAAACCAGAGACACTGCCGTCAAAGCCTAATAGCCTACCCAGAAAACCACCAACCAAAGCGCCGGCGATGCCCAGCAGAATCGTCACAATACACCCACCGGGGTCGCGGCCCGGCATAATAAACTTGGCCAGCGCGCCGGCAACAAGACCGAGAATGATCCAGGTTAAAATTTCCATGAGTTTTCCCTCCCCACCTTAAATTATAACGATAATCCATCATTTAGCCAATGTCGCCTGGCTGGGGTTCGGGATCAAGTCGAAGCGGCCTGGCCACCATTGCCGTTGCCAGCAGGTAAACCGGTAACAGCAGCCACAGGTTAGGGCTGTAAAAGAAGAGGGTTGAAATCAAGATCAAAATGAGGAGTTGTCCAAGAAACTGCTGCTGCCGGGCCGGCCACAGCTTTGGGAGTTTGTAACCCAGGATCAACTCCAATCCGGCCAAGAAACTACCCAGCACGACTCCCAAATAAAGATCATCTGTAATCGACCAGAATAGACCCCAGTAGAAGGCCCAATGAACCAGTTCATAAATTCTGCTCAAGGCCGGCCGGGGGAGAATGTGCAGATTGACCGCCTGGCGGGCCAGCGCCAGCCGGAGGCCGGTCAGGCCTAATAAAGCTATCAAGCTACTTACAAAAAGAAGACGGCTGTCGAGCAGCCAGTTAACCAGAAGCAGGATCAGCGCCCGCTGAAGCTGGGCCAGGGTTGAAGGGCTACCCCAATCAATAAAGGTAAAATATTCCAGCCCCTGTAATCCAAGAAATTTAGGGGCCAGGATACCCAGAACCAAGCTGAAATACGGCAAACCCACAAAATAAAGAAATCGAGCCACGACCTCAGACCATGACTTCACAACTGGCGGCTCCAACCCGGCCTCCATCCCTGTTATGGAACCTATTGTTGCATCAGGGGCGGATGGAGTCGAGCCTTTAGGCGGGG
>Ga0073934_10009071_pt1 | contig 12923 bp, 7 predicted proteins | sample LarsenN4metaG_FD_76834 | JGI IMG/M metagenome (GOLD analysis project Ga0073934, IMG submission 76834) | Hot spring sediment bacterial and archeal communities from British Columbia, Canada, to study Microbial Dark Matter (Phase II) - Larsen... ...
AGGACATCTCAAAGCGAGAAACAGTCGACTTCGGATTCGCGTTCGAGCCGGCCTACCGTGGCTGGATCACCAAAGACCGCACGGTGCCAGGGCACATCGGCTCGCCGCAGCACGCGAACGCGGAGAAGGGGGAACACCTCTTCGCGGCGTTCAGCGCCGGGGTCGTGCAGTTCCTGGAGCGCGTCCGCGCGTGGGATGGGAAGACGTGGGAGGAGTAGGCATAGGGTATCAGGTATCAGCACGCACGGAGCGGAAGTCGCAAGGAAGTGACCCCGCGGTTTCTCTTTACCCGACGCCCGACACCCGACACCCGACACCCGAAATCTGACTCCTCACTCTCCGAACATCGCGTGCTTGCGATCGCCGCGCGACAGCAGATACGCCAATAGATCGAGCACTTCCTCCTGCTCCAGCGTGTTGAGCAGCCCGGCCGGCATCATCGACGTCTTGGCAGGAAACATTTCCTCGATCTTGCGGCGGTCAATGGTCTCCTGCTGGTCGGGATCAAGCATGTTCGTACTGACTTTCATCGTGTCGCCGTTGAGGTTCACAATACGGCCAGTCACGGTCTTGCCATCCTCCGTCACGATGGTGACTGCGGCATATTGATCGCTGATGACCTTACTCGGCTCGACGATCGATTCCAGCAGGTCGCGCACGCTGAACCGGCCCGACGCCGCGGTGAGGTCCGGCCCCAGAGCGCCGCCTTGGTTGTCGTAGCGGTGACAGACAAAGCAGTTGGCAGCGGCGAACATCGCCCGTCCGCGATTGTAATTGCGCTGCTTCAACGACGACTGGGCCATCTCGACCAGTTCGTCGAGCTTCCACTCCTTCACGAACGGCCGCGGCGGGGCGACGGCGGGGCGAATCTCCATGGGCACAGGAGCGTTAATGATCGCATCCAGCGCGATCCGATCCGCTTCGGGTAAATTCGCCATCGCGTCCTTTTTGATGTTCTGCACAAACAGCCCGAAGCTGGCGCCGCCGCGATAACCGGCCGCCTTGTTGAACCACTCGAAATATCTCTTCCGCAGTTCCGGATCGGGCTTTCCTGGCTCCGGAGTCCAGCCGGCTCTCAACATTCGCAGGGAACGCGCGTATTCGATCTGCTCCTCTTGAGTTGGCGCTTGCTCCAACAGCGTGACGAGCTTCTGTGCGGCCGACGGCGCCTGCAGATACACCAGAAGTTGCCCCAGTTCGGCATTGAGCTCGGGTCGCGACGTTGGAAACCAGCGTTCAAAATGGGCAATCAGCTTCCGCTGCGTTTCGACGTCCGTCGGGCCCATGCGGTTGAGCAGGATGTGATGCAGCCGCACGTAGTCGAGCTGCCCGTCACCCATCTTTTCCAAGTCAAACCAGCCGATCCCGCCGAGCGAACGGAGGATCTGCTGGAACAGTTGCGGGTTCACCGGCGGATCGGATGGCTTGCGATGAAACGGATCGGGCGCGCTCACGTGGACCAGTGCCAGCAATGCGGCAATCGCGGTCGCCGGCTGACGCTCGTTGAGGGCCTTGCCCTGCCACGTTGCCACCGGCTGCGATTCGAGCGCCGTGATGGCGGCATTGCGGATGAACCGGTCTTCGGCAGCCAGAGAGGGCCAAAGGAAATTCACCGCGTTGGAATCGACTCGGCCATGAAATGCCTCGATCTGTTGACGTTGTTTCCGTTTGATCGCCGAGGCACGATCCACGGGCGGCGTGAACGGAGTGGTGGACTCGCTGCCGGCATACGTCACGCGATACAGCCCCGACGTCGTCTTGCGGCCGCCGATGGTGAAATACATCGCGCCATCGGTGGGATTGATGACCACGTCGGTCAGCGGCAGCGGTGTGCCGGTGACGAACTCCTCAAATGTCCCGGTGTAGCTCGAGTCCTTCGGCGTCAAATGGACCGCGTACAGTTTGCCATAGCTCCAGTCGCAGATGAACAACGCTTCCTGGTACCTGGCCGGAAACTTCGCGCGGTAGCCGAACGTGACGCCCGTCGGCGAACCTGGGCCGATATCAACCACAGGCGGAGTGCTGTCGATGTAATACGCCGGCCGCTTGCCCGCCCCGTTTCGCCAGCCGAATTCGGCGCCGCTCACGACGTGGCACACGCGCGTGGGTCGATACCACGGCGTGTTGAGATCCCATTCCATGTCGGCATCGTAGGTGAACAGCTCGCCGTCGCGGTTCACGGCGGCGTCGTACTCGTTGCGGAACCCGACGGCAAACAATTCCCACTGTCGTCCGTTCGGATCGATGCGATAGATCGCGCCGCCCGGACCCAGCACGTCTTTCATGAAGCCGCGGCCATCGGGCATCCGTGGCAGCAAATGATCTTCACCCCAATGCGGGGAGACGCGAGTGGAGCTGAACGGCACGAGTTTGGTCTGGTTGCCGACGACGACATACAGCCCTTGGCCATCGGGCGTGGGCAAAATGGCGTGCGGTCCGTGTTCGCCGGTTGCACCCTTGAACTGGTACAGCGTTTCGACGCTGTCCAGCACGTCGTCCCCGTTGGTGTCGCGGATGCGGTAGACGCCGTTGGTGTATGCACCGCTGCGGCCGGTGTTGACGACCGCATAGAGGCTGTCAAAGGCCCACACCAGCCCCTGTGCCTCGCCGATGGGGACGGGGATTTGCTCGACCTTCACATCACCGGACTGCCCAACCGGTGGGGGTGTGATGCGAAACAGTGGCCCGTATTGATCGGAGGCGATCAGCCGCCCCTTCGGATCGACGCACAGGTTGACCCACGAGCCTTGTGTGCTCTGAGGCACCGTGTACAGCAGCTCGACGCGAAAATCCTTGGCTGCTTTGATGTGTTCAGGAGGAGTGGCGGTCGGCTCCTTGGCGCTTACGGACATCGCAAACGTTATGGCCAGGGCCAAGCAAAACCAGCGGGTCATGCGGTCGATCCTGCTTCGATCGGTGCGTGGAAAGCTGAGCAAATGTTGTAGTCGAATCCCGGTGCGTAAAGAAAGCCACGATTAACCGCAGTCCGGCCTGGCGACTGATCTTTCGACGTTCGGGTCGGGCCGCTATAGTTCTCACCCAGGACGGCATGCTCACACCTGCCATGGAGGGCTGGCGATGCGCAGCATCGCGGTGATGAATCAAAAAGGGGGCGTCGGCAAAACGACGACCAGCGTCAACCTGGCTGCCGGTCTGGCGCGACAGGGGCGGACCGTTTGCCTGGTGGACCTCGATCCGCAGGGGCACGCATCCCTGCATCTCGGCGTGGAAGCGTTCGGCCAGACGCCCACCATTTACGATGTGTTTTCGGGCAAGAAGACGCTGGCCGGCGTCAGCCAGTTGGCCATCGAACGGCTGTGGGTGGCGCCGTCGGACCTGGACCTGGCGGCGACCGAGCTGGAACTCGTGGACGCACCGGACCGGGAAATTGTTCTGCGGCGAGCGCTCGCACAGTTCACGCAGGAGCGGCCATTCGACTACATCATCATGGACTGTCCGCCATCGCTCGGCGTGCTCACCGTCAATGCGCTGACCGCGGCGAAGGAAGTACTGATCCCGTTGCAGCCGCACTTCTTCGCCCTGCAGGGGCTGTCGAAACTCTTCGAGACCACGGCCCTCGTGAAGCGCCGGCTGAACCGCGAGCTGCGCGTGGCGGGGATTGTGCTGTGCCTGTACGAAACCGGCACGCGGCTGGCTCAGGACATCACCGACGACCTGGCGCGGTTCCTCGAACAGAGCGACCCGTTGGCGCCGTGGAAGCACGCGAAGATCTGCAATGCCCGCATCCGTCGCAACATCAAGCTGGCTGAGGCGCCGAGCTTCGGGCAATCGATCTTCGACTACGCACCGAAGAGCACGGGAGCAGCCGATTACGCCGAGCTGGTCGCGGAGATCCTGGTGGCCGAGTCCGGTGCAACAGGCGCCGCCGCTTGAAATAACCCTCAGCGCGTTCGGTTTTGTTGTTACGCCTTATCCGGCAGGTACAACAGCCGGCCGCAGGTGCAGAACATCAGTTTGCCCGCACCGAGCTCGACCATTTTCTGCATCGTGAGCTGCATGTGGCAACTGGTGCAGTTGCGATCCTCCACCGCCGCGAGCGCATCGGCGCCGTAAGCCTGCACTGCGCGACGATACTGAGGCACGATGTCGTCGGGAAGTACCTTCTCCGCGTCGGCCACTTCGGCCGCCAGTTGCCGGGCCCGGTCCGTCAAGCCAGGCTCCACCGCCTGCACGTCGGCCGTGAGTTTCTTGAGCTCAGCCTCCGCTGTCGCCACATCCTGCTCGGCCTGCTTCACTTCGGCCTGGGCCTGGTCGATCATGGTCAGCGCTTCGAGGATTTCGTCCTCGAGAACGCTGTTGGCCATCGTGTCGGCGTCGATCTGGCCGGTGATGATTTCGTATTCGCGGTTGGAGGCGGCGAGGTTCAGCTTGGCCCGCAGATCGGCGATCTTGTTCTCGTTGGTCTTGAGCTGCAGGTTCTTTTGATCGGCGGTGAGCTTGAGCTGCTTCAACTTTTGGCGGCGGTGTTCCAGATCGGTCTTGCGTTTTTCGATCGATTTTTTTTTGGCCTGGATTTGCCGAGGCCCCCGGGCCAGGTCTTCCTGCACTTCTTGCAACCGCTGATGCAATTCGTGCAAGGTTTTGAGGGCCTGAGACGACGAGACCATCCGGTGGTGCTCCTGAAGACGTTCGATGCATGGGGTTTCCGCAGTATAGCAAAAAAAGACGCCGACCGTCGCCGATCGGCGTCCTGCACGAATTTCAGCAATTTGCGAGTCGCGATGCCGCGAGCGATCCACGCGTGCGGCTTTGCAACTTCTCGTCGATTCTCACTTCGCGGCGGCGGCAAGCTGGTCCAAAAAGCCCTTCAATTGACGGCTGCGCACCGGGTGCTGCAGCTTGCGGACGGCCTTGGCCTCGATTTGCCGGACGCGTTCGCGCGTGACCTTGAAGATGCGGCCCACCTCTTCGAGCGTATAAGTGTAGCCGTCGCCCAGGCCGTACCGCAGCTTGATGATCTCGCGCTCGCGGTAGGTCAGGGTCTTCAAGACCGACTCGATCTTGTCTTTGAGCATTTCTGAAGTGGCGGCGTTCACTGGGCTTTCGGTGGCATCGTCCTCGATGAAGTCGCCAAAGTAGCTGTCCTCGCTCTCTCCCACCGGCCGGTCGAGGCTGATTGGGTGCCGCGAGATCTTCATCACGCGGCGCGTTTCCTCCAGGCTCACGCCGGCGGCCTCGGCCGTTTCCTCCAGCGTTGGCTCGCGGCCCTTCTCCTGGAGCAGCTTCTTGGACACCTTCCGCAACTTGGACATGGTCTCGATCATGTGGACCGGGATGCGGATGGTCCGGGCCTGGTCGGCGATGGCGCGGGTGATCGCCTGGCGGATCCACCACGTGGCATACGTGGAGAACTTGTAGCCGCGGCGATACTCGTACTTGTCCACCGCCCGCATGAGGCCGGTATTGCCTTCCTGGATGAGGTCCAGAAAGGAGAGGCCGCGGTTGCGGTACTTTTTGGCGATGGACACCACGAGTCGCAGGTTGCCCCCCGACAGATCGCGCATGGCCTGCTCGTAGGCGGCGAAGCGCTCTTCGACCGACTTCATCCGTCTGGCGAGCGAGTCGGGCGTTTCCAGCGTGATCATCATCAGGTCGCGCAGTTCCTTCTGCAGGTTGGCGCGCTCATCCTTGGCCGACTTGAGATTCTTGAAACCGTCGATCTGGCGCTGCAGGTCTTTCATGCGGTAGCTGATCTGTTCCAGCCGCCGCATGGTGGGCTGCATCCGCTGGGTGCGAACGCTGAGCTCTTCGACAAGCGTCACCATTTTGCTGCGCCGGACCTTGAGCGAATGCTCGGCGGCCTTACGCTCCTGCGGAGTGGCGTCGGGCGAAATGATCTTCTCAAAATCGGCGATCGCCTTCTTGCGCAGGTGTTCCAATGTCTTGAGGTTGTGCGGCATGCGGCCGAGGATCTGATTCTTCTCCAGCCCCTCTGTCACCGACACTTTGATGGTGCGGTCGAACGGCAACTCGCCCGTGTGGACCTTCGTCAGAATGTCCACGGCCATCTTCAGCGCGTAATCGCACTCGAGCAGTTGCCGGCGGAACCGCTTGCGAGTGATCTCGATCTTCTTGGCCAGCGAGATCTCCTGCTCGCGGGTGAGCAAAGGAATCTCGCCCATCTGCGTGAGATACATGCGGACGGGGTCGTCGATCTTCTTCGACTTCTCGTCGGCTGTCGGGTCCTTCGGCTTCGACACGCGGGCCTTGCCCTTCGTGGGAGGCGCGATGAGCTGCGGCAACCGGTCGTCGGCGACGATCTCGAGGCCGATTTCGTCCAGCGACATCAGCAGGTTGTCGAGCTTTTCCGGGTTCACGGCCTCATCGGGCAGGTAGGCGTTCACCTGCGAGAAGGTCAGAAACCCTTGTTGTTTGCCCGTGGCGATCAGGTCGTTCAGGGCGTCATCAAGTCGGTGCACAGGCACTCTCCTTACGTGTTGAAAAACCCTCTGGACGACGAAAGGCAGGAGACCCTCACAGGGTTTGCTGGACGCCAACCGGGTTTTTCAACGAAATGATCTAGGGAAGCAGTTTTTTCGCGGCCCGCTGCTGATGGAAGCTGGCGGATTGTTGCAAGAGTTCTCGTAGTTCGGGATCCAAGCTCGTGGTGGGATCGAGCCGTTCGGCCAATCGCCCCTTGGCGGTCTCGTGCGACGCCCGCTTCCGCCGCCAGGTTACGCCGTCGATCACCTGCCGCAAGAATGCGGAGGCGTCGGCGGTCGAAGCGTCCGGCGTCGCATGGTCAACAGTCGCGGCGAGCTTTTGGGCTACGCCGTGGGCTGCTGCTTCCTCGTCAATCCAAACCGCGAGGCGTTTCAGGTGGGGGCACTCGACCGCGGCCAAAACGCGACCGAGCACGGGAAGTTCGCCGTGGTCGTCCAGGTCGTAGCAGACTGCCAGCAATTCGCGGACCAGCGGGTGCCGCACGTCATCGATGCCAATCTCCTGTCGGACCACTCTAATCTTAGGCGGGTCGGTAAAGAGGACCTGCAGAATTTCGCACTCCAGCAGATCGTCTTTGGGGGGGTGTCTCTGAAGCGAAAGCACCATCGCCGCGCGGTCGCTGCCGGCGGAGGTCTCGTGCGGTTCACCTGCGGGAACTTTCCGGGCGGCAGCTGTACCGACGCCCCCCCCTTGCATTCCACGACCTGCGCGCACCTGGCGCAGGCGGTCCAGCACGTCCCGCTGGGGAATCGACAAGCGGCTGGCGAGTTGCCCGACCAAATCCTTCTCCTTGACCGATCCGGCCATGCCGACCGACACGCTCAGCAAGGCCAACATGTCTTCCAGCACCCGCAGGCGCGACGCGGAGGTGCCCACGCCGTTCTGCGAGACGCAATTTCGATAACGGAACTCCCAGGCTTCGGGTGCCTGTTCGAGCAGTTGTTCAAAGGATTCCACGCCGTGGGCGTCGAGGTATTCGTCGGGATCGAGTTCGTCAGGCAGGGTGAGGATGCGGATGTCGACGTCCTGGGCCAGGAACTTTTCGATCGCCCGCGCGGCGCCGCGTTGACCGGCCTCATCTCCGTCATACACCAGGACGACGCGATGGGCCAATCGCTTCAGGATCGTGACATGCGTTTCCGTCAGGGACGTGCCAAGGATGGCAACGGCGTTGACTACTCCGGCCTGATGCGCCTTGATGCAATCGACATACCCTTCCATCACCACTGCCGTGCCGGTTTTGCGGATGGCATCGCGCGCCTTGTCCAACCCGTAGACCAGGCGGCTTTTGTGGAACACGGGGCTTTCGTCGCTGTTGATGTACTTGCCCCCCTTCTGGTGCTGCGAGTCGGGCAGCAGGCGTGCCCCAAACGCCACGCAGCGGCCGCGCTCGTCGCGAATCGGAAACATCACCCGATCCACGAATTTGTCGTAAAAACCCGCACGCTCCGCCTGCGGCGCAATCAGTCCCGCTGCCTGCAGCACCTCGTTGGAAAACCGACTTCGCGCCCGGTTCAGCACCCACTGCCAGTCGTCCGGATGAAAACCGATCAGAAATCGCCCGATGGTCTCATCGCGAAAATTGCGGGAGCGAAGATAGTCCCGCCCTCGTTGAGCCGCGGCGGCCTGCACGAGATATTTGTGGAATTCCTGCTCGGCCCACGCCAACACCTCGTACAGCGGCTGTTTGGTGACGGCACCGTCCTCTCTGGACCCGGCAAACGACGGGATCTCCACTCCGGCGCGGCCAGCCAACTGCTCCAGCGCCTCGCGGAACGAAATCCCTTCGTATTTCATCACAAAGCTGAAGCAATCGCCCCCTTCCCCACACGACCAGCATTTGTAGGTCTGCCGCTCTGGATTCACCGTGAGGGACGGATTGTGGTCGTCGTGAAAGGGGCACAGCGCCTTGAAGGTGCGGCCGCCGCGTTCGGGATGCAGGGTGATCGATTCGCCGATGAGCTGCACGATGTCCGTGCGGGCGCGAACCAATTCCTTAAAGTCCGTCGCAGCCGAAAGACTCACCGCCCGATCCCTCAAGGGATTCCACCGGCCCCGCAGGAGGCGGAGCCACCTATCGCGAACCGCGCCTGTTAATAACGCGGCCCCGCGGCACCCCGTCGCGGACGAATAGAACACCGGAACACCGGTGATCTTGACTTTTCGCGGCTCAACGGGCGGATCAAAGTTGTCGGACCGGGTGCAGGAGCCATACCGATTTTAGCGTGGTCGATCGAGCCGTCAAGCAAAAGCATCAACGTAGCGAGATGATCGATTGATCGCAACTTGGATCATTCACAGTGCTTACAAATAAAAGAAGCAGCCACGGTTCGAGCCAGGGAACGGCAACCTTTCGGCTAGATCGCAGAAAGTGCTTGATGAAAATCAGCAGAAAAATGGACTCCGCATCAGTGAAGTGGACACTTGGTTTCTAATAGCAACGAACCGGTGTACACTGCGATGTCCACCGACGGGGAGAACGGGCCAGACGGCATGGAAATCCGTCCTATCGGTGAACATCGGCAATCCGGCGACCCAATGGGCGGCGTCCGTTCATGAAGCGACCGGCGCCGTGGATGCGACCTGATACAGCGGGGATTTGCCGAACTTCTCGCCGCACTTGGGGCACTTGGCTTTCGCGATCCCCTTGCCGTCCAGACCGCCGATCTTCTCTTTCTTGCGGGCATCCTCGCTGATCACCAAACTGCACTTCGCACAGCGCCAGCCGGAAACCTGCAGGGTCACGTTCGCGTCGCCCTGGTAGTACGACAGGTTGATCAACTCCTGGACTGGCTGATCGGTGTAGTGGCACTTCAGCGTGTTGTAGGTGTCGGTGAGCGGCACCTCCGTGTCCGCGCCCAAGCCTTCCGGACCGCCAATCGACTTAAGACGCTCAACGAACTCGCGAAACTGCGTCAGGTCGAACGACAGGTACTGGGTGGTCGTCTCGTCGCCCAGTTTTGGCAACCGCACGGCAATTCGCGACGCGCCGAACACCGGGATTCCGCCGAAGATCGATTCCACATCTGGCGGCGTGGGCTGCGCCATCGCAATTTGCTTGAGGGTTTCGACGGGATATAGTCGCTGGTTGGCAACCGGCAGCCCTTCGAGCTTGCCGGTCTTCTCGAGATGTTGTTGGGCAGCGGCACGCACCGCAAGAATCTTCTTCGCACCGCCGCCGAACAGTCCGCCGGGCTTCACGAGCGTTGCCAGCACCAACCCATCTTCCGCAAAGACGACGTCGACCGGCTGGAATGCCTTCAGGAGACTGTCGGGCTTGATTTTCAGCTTCTGCACGGCGACGGCATGGCAGTGGATATCGTTCATCCAACTGCGGCTCTTGCTTGTGGAAACCGCTGCCGGTTCCGCGCCCTCTCTGGGAGCCGAGGCAGGCTTTGCGGCTGGCTTCGGCGTTTCCCTCAGCGGCACTTGGAATGTCGATCCGCAACGGGGGCACTTGCCGCTCCGCCCTCGATGCCGCTCGGTGACGCGGATACGGCAGCCGCGCGGGCAGTAGACGATAAAGCTGCCCCGGGCACGGTGCCGGTACTGCTTCCGCGATTGTTCGAGATCTGCTTCTTCCTGCTTGGCGATTTCCAGAAGGACGTCGGCGGCCGTCGCTTCGGAGTGTGCGATTTCGGGCTCCGATTGCGGCGGCTTCCTGTCAGCCGCTCCGTCGGTAGAGGGCGCTGGCGCGACGGCCGGCGGGCTCGGCGGCGATGCCGGTTCGGGCGGCGGCGTCCTTAAGGAGTACGTGGCCGGCTGGGGTGCCGGACCAGAATGATCCTCGGCGAGCTGGATGTTGTCGGCCAGTTCGAAATCGAAGTCATTGTCGGTGGCTGTCAGTTCGAACTCGACTTCTGTGCCCGGTCGACCCCGCAGCGCCGCTTCGCTGGCGGCAATCAGATCGTCGACGTCGTTGAATTCTCCCGATTCCACGTAATCCGGCAAATCGAAGCGTTCGGGTTTCCAACTGGCCGCGGCTTGCAGCCGGCGCTGGTACTCGGCCTCAATCTCGGGTTGCGTAAAGGCGCCGCAACTGGAACACCGGACGAGGCCCTTGCGGTAGCTGTCGCCGCACTTCGCGCAGACTTCGAGATCGTCCGCAACAGCTGCATCGGACGGCAGCGACGCTGACACCGCCGACCTGGACCGGTGCTGGTCGAAGACGTAGTGGCACAAGTGGCACTCGGCGGCGTCGCTCATTACGAGCGCGTTGCAACGCGGACAAGTGTTGACCGTGATCGTCATGGTGGGCAGCTTCCGGCAGAACGGTTACAACCACGGATGATGAAGGCGGACCGCAGGCCTTGCCGGACGCCAATCCGGTTCGGCCCACGGAGTCTTACTGTAACAAACCACAGTGGTGCCTGGCGCGGTGAAATCTGCTGTGGGACAAAAAATTCGCCTCCCAACACCGTGTTCGATGAGTCGCTCATCTGTCCAACTTCTCGATCCAGGCCTCGAAGAGCGACGGATTGGAAATCCGTCCTGCAGGCTTTGTGCGCCAGACAAACCGCGACACAATGTGGGTCAAATCCTGTCGAAGGGCTGGATGCGTGCCTGCGCCGGAAGCGACCGCCACCATGTTGAGTCCACCACAGTCGGCCGAGGCCGTGCCCGACTGCGTCGACGCCTTGCTGCAGGCGGCGGTCTCTGCGCGGGCCAGCGACCTGCATCTGGTCCCCCTCCAGGACGGCCTCGATCTTTCCTGGCGGCGCGACGGCGTGCTGAATCCGTTGGGCCGCTGGACCACGCCTTTGGCGACGAACATCATCGCGCGGCTCAAAGTGCTCGCCGGGTTGCTGACCTATCGCGTCGACCTGCCTCAGGAAGGCCGGTTGCGTCTCCCCTGGGCCACAGTGGAGCTGCGGCTGAGCACCTTTCCCACATTGCATGGCGAAAAGGCGGTCGTGCGGCTGTTCGTGGGTTCTGGCCAATACCGCCAACTGGAAGACTTGAACTTCCCGGCCGACGTTTACGTCGAACTGCAGCGGCTGCTGGCGGAAACGTCGGGGTTGATCCTCATCGCCGGTCCGGCGGGCAGCGGTAAGACGACGACGGCCTACGCTTGTTTGCGCGAGTTGCTGCGGACCCACGCTGGCACCAAAAGCCTCGTCTCTTTGGAGGATCCCATCGAAGCGGAACTTCCCGGCGTCGCCCAGTCCCAGGTGCATCGCCCGACGGAGTTTACTTACCCCCTCGGTTTGCGGTCGCTGCTGCGGCAGGATCCGGATGTAATTCTCGTCGGCGAAATCCGCGACCGCGAAACCGCCGAAACCACCTTTCAAGCGTGTCTCACAGGACACCTTGTGCTGACCACGTTTCATGCCGGCAGCACGGCGGAGGCCATCAGCCGCCTTGCTGATTTGGGAATTGAGCCGTATCTCTTACGGGCCGGCCTGCTGGGGCTCGTTTGCCAGCGCCTGTTGCGGCGGTTGTGCGATTGCGCGACGTGGATTGAGGATCCTGTCGTGCGTCAGGAATGGGGTGTCGAGCGATCGCGGGTGCCGGGACGCTGTCCGTCCTGCTGGCAAACGGGCTACCACGGCCGGTTGCTGCTCGCCGAACTGCTGCTGACGCGGGCGCCGACCGTGACGCAGGCCATCCTCCGCCGCATGAATGCGTGGGACCTGCAGGCCGCGGCGACGGCGTCGGGAATGATCCCGCTCATCGAGCGCGGACGCAGCGCGATCGCCGCCGGCTCCACCAGTGCGGCCGAGGTCCACCGCGTTCTCGGGGCACGACATCGATCGTTTAACCGCGACCCGGAGGGGAGCGCTCGGCACGTCGGAGGGATCGGCGCGGAGCGCTCCCCTCCTGGTCGCGGCTAAACAAAAACTTAGACAAACGGCGGCGGATCTCGGGTTGAGACAACATCGCCCGGGCGCGCAAACGCTCTGATCGCGCGAACAGGATGCTCGGCATGGCTTCAGTTCAGGAGTTTCAGGCGCTCAACCGCGAGATGGCATCGCTGGCCCGCGCGGGGGTGCCGATGGAACTGGGCTTGTCGCATCTCTCGCGGACATTGCCGCGGCGAATTGGCGGATTGTCGGGACGGATCGCCGATCGTCTGAAAGAAGGTCGCTCTCTTATCGACGCGTTGCATCTGGAGGGTCGGCAGGTTTCGGGCACCTACATTGCCGTCGTCGAAGCGGCGCTAGAGACAAACCGTCTGCCGGAGGCCCTGGATGCACTCGTCGAGCACGGAGCCGCCGTGCAGGATCTGCGTCGGCGGTTTGCCCTAGCGCTGCTCTACCCCAGCATTGTCGTGGTCATGGCCTACGTGCTGTTCTGGGTGTTCGTGCTGAAAGTGACTCCCACGGTTATTGCGACGCTGGAGATGGCGCCGGAGAAAGTCGGCTCCCCATTGCGCCCGTTGCAGGCCATCTGGCAGGCCGCGAACGACTGGTGGTGGCTGGCCCCGGCGGGGTTGGTGCTGCTGCTGCTGTTCCTGG
>Ga0073934_10009072_pt1 | contig 12922 bp, 11 predicted proteins | sample LarsenN4metaG_FD_76834 | JGI IMG/M metagenome (GOLD analysis project Ga0073934, IMG submission 76834) | Hot spring sediment bacterial and archeal communities from British Columbia, Canada, to study Microbial Dark Matter (Phase II) - Larsen... ...
AGCTTCGCCAGCCGCGGATCGGGCAGCTCGACCACGCCGACGTTGGGCTCGATGGTGCAGAACGGGTAGTTCTCGGCGGCGATGCCGGCCTTGGTCAGGGCGTTGAAGAGGGTGGACTTGCCGACGTTGGGCAGGCCGACGATGCCGCACTTGAGGCTCATGGGGGACTTTCGGGAGGCCCGCGCGAAGGCGCGGGAAAGCTGCGGATTTTAGGCGCCCGGCCTACACTGGTCGGGCCATGTCCACGACGCTCGGGCTGATCGCGCCCAAGACCCACGACCTCGGCGGCGGTTTCGTCGTGCGCCGGCTGCTGCCGTCGGCGGCGCGCCAGGCGGTCGGCCCCTTCCTGTTCTTCGACCACTTCGGCCCGATCACCGCGCGGCCGGGCGACAACCACGACGTGCGGCCGCACCCGCACATCGGGCTGGCCACCGTCACCTACCTGTTCGAAGGGGCGATGCTGCACCGCGACTCCACGGGCGTGGTGCAGCGCATCGAGCCCGGCGCGATCAACTGGATGACCGCCGGCCGCGGCATCGTGCACTCCGAGCGCACACCCGACGAGCTGCGCGGCGTCGAGCGGCGCAGCCACGGCCTGCAGCTGTGGTGCGCACTGCCGGCCGGGCACGAGGAAGATGCGCCGTCGTTCCAGCACCATGCCGCGCACGAGCTGCCGGAGCACAACCTGCCCGAGGCGGCGGTGCGCGTGCTCGTCGGCACGGCCTTCGGCCTGACCTCGCCGGTGGCGACGCTCTCGCCCACGCTCTACGTCGATATCGCGCTGGCCTCGGGCGGCTCGCTGGTGCTGCCCGACCTGGCCGAGGAGCGCGCCGTCTACAGCGTCGACGCGGCCATCGAGGTGGGCGGCACGCCGGTGCCGCCGCACACGCTGGCGGTGCTGCCGGCCGGCTCGCAGCCCCTGCTGCACGCCCGCGGCGGTGCGCGGGTGGTGATGGTGGGCGGCGCGCCGCTCGGCCACCGCTTCATGGTCTGGAACTTCGTGTCCTCGCGCCGCGAGCGCATCGTGCAGGCGCAGGACGACTGGGAGGCGCAGCGCTTCGACCCGGTGCCGGGCGAGACCGAGTTCATCCCCTTGCCGCCGCGCCGGGCCTGAGCATGGCCACGTTGCCGGCCACGGCGAGCGCCGCGCCGGCCAGCGTGACGAGCTCCGGCCGGTAGCCTTCCAGCCCCAGCGACACCGCCAGCGCCAGCAGCGGCGTCATCACGCCGATGGTGCCCGCCGGGCCGGGGCCGAGGCGGTCCTGCAGCGTCAGGTAGCAGGCGAAGGTGAGTACCGAGCCGGCGATCGCGAGGTAGAGCAGCGAGATCCACCAGGCGGCGCTGGTCGGCAGCGCGAAGCCGCGACCGAGCGCCAGCGCCACCAGCAGGCTGGCCAGCGCGCCCCACAGCATGCCGTAGCCCAGCGCCGGCCAGAAGGGCAGGCCGTGGTGGCGATTGCGGCTGGCCGAGAGGCTGCCCACGGCCGAGAGCAGCACCGCCGCCACGGTGAAGGCGGCGCCCAGCGTGGTGCCGCCCCCGGCCGGCGCCTTGGCGAGTTCGGGCCAGAAGATGAGCGTGACGCCCGCGAGCCCCACCACGCCGCCGGCGAGGAAGCGCGGCGTGACGGGCGCGCCGAACGCCGCGCGCGCCCCGAGCGAGACGATCAGCGGCGAGGCCGAATAGCCCACCGCCACCAGCCCGGACACCACGTGCTGCTCCGCGTGATAGACGCACACGTAGGAGACGCCGTACATGAACGCGCCCTGCAGCGCGAAGCGCGCCTGCGCGCGCGCGCCGAAGCGCAGCGGCTCGCCGCGCCACGCCGCCCAGGCGAGGATCACGGCGCCGGCCAGCGCGAAGCGCAGCGCCACGCCGAATTCGGGCGCGAGCTCGGCGATCTGCCAGGTGATGGCATACCAGGTCGTGCCCCAGACGAGCACGCAGACCGCGAACAGCTGCCAGTTCGCGAGCCGGCTCACGCGAACGCGACGGTGGCCTGACCGGCCATGCCGGTGCGCAGCGCCACGTCCACCCCCTCGAGGATGACCGCATTCATGCCGAAGGTGACCGCACCGTCCAGCCGCGCGTCGGCGCGGTAGCCGGCGAGCGTGTCGCCGACGGCGTGGCCGCGTTCGCCGGTGGACGGGTCGACGTCGGGGATGGGGCAGCGCGCGCAGGGTTTGACCAGCTTGAGCCGCACGCGGCCCTCGGGCGCGTCGAACACGATCTCGTCGAGGTGGTCCTCGCCGTGGGCGTCGAGGCCGTCGAGCACGAGGTTGGGACGGAAGCGCTGCATCGTCACCGGCGCGTGGCCTGCCGCGGCGAGCCGACGGTTCAGTTCGGCGAGGCCGGCCGTCGAGGCCACCAGCACCGGGAAGCCGTCGGAGAAGGCGTTCTCGGCCTCGACCGCGCCGGTCCAGCGCGGGCTGGAGAGGCGGCGCTGCTCGGGGTCGAAGCGCACCAGGCGCAGCTTGCGGCCGAGGAAGTCGCTGAACCACTGCGCCGCCAGGTCGCCCATGTCGTAGGCCTTCACCGTGTCGTCCCACACGGTGGCCCGCACCGGCGCCTCCACCGTGTCCAGCGCCACGTGCAGCGCCAGCATGCCCGGCGCGCGCAGCACCATGTCGAGGTGCCTCAGCGCCGGCTGGATCAGCGCCATGCGCGGCAGTTCGCGCTGCGACACGAATTCGCCGCGCTCGTCGACCAGCATCCACGCGCGGTCGAACTCCAGCCCGGTCTCGATCACCAGCGCCTCGTCGACCGCGATGCCGGCACAGGACTTGACCGGATGCACGTGCAGCGAGGCGATCCTGACTTCCACGTCGCTCACTTGAACAATCCCCTCAAGAGCTTCTCCGTCAACGCGTCCTTCGGCGTCGGCGCCGAGGCGGCGGGCCCGGCGGGGGCCGCCCCCAGCTTCGCGCCGAGCTTCTCCTTCAGCTTGTCCTCGACCTGGTTGCGCAGCGCGCCGGCCGCCACCGCCGACCACTGCACCTTCCAGTCGACTGCCTCGAAGGGACCGGTCAGGCGCACCGGCACGGTCAGGCCGCGCAGCGCCGCGAGCTCCGCGCCGCCCTGGCCGGCGGCGCTGGAGGTGACCGTCGCGCGCGCCGTGTAGTCGATGCGCCCCTTGCCGATGTCGATGGCACCGTCGCCGCCCAGGCGCAGGAAGGGGCTCTTGACGTCGAGGTCGCTGTTGCGCGCCACGCCGTCGGCGATCTGGAAGGTGGCGTTCAGCTCCGAGAAGTCGGTCTTCTCGGTCTGCTTCGCCTGCTCCACCGCGTCTTGCTTCAGCGACAGCGCCGCCTTGGCCTGGCGCAGCGTCTTGGCGAGATTCACGCCTTTGATCGCGCCGTCGCGCAGGATCAGCGCGGCGTTGCCGCGCAGGTGCGAGCGCAGCTCTGCGACGCTGCGGCCGGTGGTGTCGACGTCGAGCTGCACGCGGCCCGTGCCCTCGAGGATGTCCTTGGCCGCCACGTCCTTCAGCAGCGCGTTCACGTTCACGCCCGTGGCCACCGCCTTCACCGCGATGCGGCTGGCGCGTGCATCGGCCAGCGCGTTGGCGTCGAGCGCGCCGCCCCAGGCCCTGGCCTGCAGCACCGGCACCTTGAGCATGCCCTGGTCCAGCTTCGCCTCGATGCGTGCGTCGGTGACGCGGTACTGGCGGAACGCGAGGCGGCCGGCGCGCAGCGAGACGTCGGCGTCGAGGGCGCGCAGGGCGGAGAGGTCCACCGGCGTGTCCGCCGGTGCGGACGTGCCCGGCGCGGTCCCGGCCGAGGCAGCTTCGGGCAGCAGCGTGTTGAGGTCGAGCGCGTCGAAGCGCCCCGCGGCCTTCACAAACATCGGCTGCGCCGACAGGTTGGCGCTGCCGTCGAGGGCGAAGGTGTTGGCGTTCAGCGAACCGGCCAGCGACCACCGTGCCGCCTCGGGCGAGGCGCTCGCGCTGCCGCGCGCCGCCAGCGCGAGCGGCTTGAGCTGCTTGTCCTGCAGCTGGGCCTTGAGTTCCAGCGCCGCCAGGCTCAGCGCCGGCTTGGCCGGTTGCAGTCCGATGTCCGCGCGCAGTGTGCCGTCGAGCGCGCGGCCGGAGCCGCTGCTCTTGAGTGCGGCCTCGAACGCCGGCAGGGCGATCGCGTCGAAGCTGCCCGTGGGTGCGCCGCTCCTGAAGCTCGCGTCCACCGGCAGCTCGCCGCCCAGCGCCAGCCGGCCCTGCAGCGGGCTGCCGGCGAGCCGACTGCCGGCCACGTCGAGCTGCGGCCAGTCGAGGTCGAGCGCGAGCGGATCCTTGCCGCGCTGGCCTTTCACGCGCAGCTTCAGCGCCTCGACGCGCAAGGCCTGCTTCGCGGGGTCGAAGGCGAAGGCCGCGATCGACAACGTGCTGCCGGCGATCTGGATCGGGCCGGCGCGCGCGCCGAGGTCGAGCTCGAGCTGCCGTGCCTCCAGCGAACCCTTGGCGCCGTCGTAGGCGAGCGCGCCGCGCAACTGCGCGTCGACCGCGCGCACGCCGGGCAGGTCGCCCTTCCAGGCCAGCTTCATGTCGGCCAGCTTGAGCGAGCCGCTGGCCAGCTCCGGCGTGAGGGTGGTCTTGCCCGCGAGCGTGCCCTTGAGCGCCGGCTGGCGGAAGTCGGCGCTGGCGGACAGCTCCACCGGCGCGGCCCGGCCGTCGGCGATGCGGCCGGTCACGAGCGAGGCCAGCACCAGCTCGCCGTCGAGCTTGCCGGCGTCGTCCTTGATGCGGGCGCGCAGGTCCGAGAGCTCGACGCGGTCGATGTCGAAGGCGAGCGCGCGCCCGGCTGCGTCGCCCGGCGGCGCGGCGGGCGATTCCTTCGCCGCGCCGCCGGCCAGGTCGTCGGTGTTGCGCCGGCCCTTGGCGTCGCGCAGCAGCTGCACGCGCACGCCGCTGGCCTCGACGCGGCCCACCACCACGCGGCCGGACAGCAGCGGGAGCACGTCGACCGCCAGCGCGGCACGGTCGATCGAGGCGAAGGTCTCGCTGCGGCCGGCCTCCGAGAGGCTGACCCGGCTCAGCTTGACCGCCACGCGCGGGAACACCGACAGCTCGATGGGCCCGTCGATGGCCAGCGTGCGGTTGCGGTTCGTCTTCATCCACTCGACCGCCACGCCCTTGTAGCGGTTGGTGTCGAAGCTGGCGACCAGCCAGGCGGCGGCCGCGATGGCCAGCAGGAGCAGCACCGCCAGCGCGATGCCGATGCGCTTGATCCAGACGGTCATGGGAGCGTGCAGGCCGGAGAACGGAAGCGCGGATTGTGCACTCCGGCGTGCCGGCGCCGGGCGCACCCCCTGCCTACAATGCAAGCCGATGAAACACGTGGACGTGCTGGTGCGGGGCGCGGGCACCGTCGGGCAGAGCCTGGCGCTGTCGCTGGCCCGGCTGGGGCTGCAGGCGGGCTTGCGCGCCGACGAGCCGCGCCCGGATGCCGTGCCCGACGTGCGTGCCTACGCACTGAACGCCGCCTCGGTGGCGCTGCTGAAGTCGCTCAAGGTCTGGGACGCCCTGCCGGCGCACGCCGCCACGCCGGTGTACGACATGCACGTGCAGGGCGATGCGCAGGGCAGCGCCATCGATTTCTCCGCCTGGGAGCAGCGCACCGGCGAGCTCGCCTGGATCGTCGACGCGCCGGTGCTGGAGCGCGAGCTCGGTGCCGCCGTGCGCTTCTCGCCGCACGTGCACCGGCTCTCCCCGGCCGAGGCGGACGCCGTCCGGGCGGACCTGGTGGCGCTGTGCGAAGGCAAGGCCTCGGCCTCGCGCGCGGCGCTGGGCGTGCGCTTCGAGCGCCACGACTACGGCCACAGCGCGATCGCCGCGCGGCTGGTGGCTTCGCAGCCGCACCAGGGCGTGGCGCGGCAGTGGTTCCGCGCGCCCGACGTGCTGGCGCTGCTGCCGTTCGACAGCCCCGAGCCGCAGCGCAGCTACGCGCTGGTGTGGTCGCTGCCGCGCGAGCGATGCGCGGAGCTGATGGCCCTGGACGAGACGGACTTCGCCGCCGCGCTGATGGCCGCGACCAACGGCGAGGCCGGTGCCCTCGCGCTCGCCTCGCCGCGCGCCGAATGGCCGCTCGCGATCGCGTCGGCCAGCGCCTGGTGCGGCCCCGGCTGGGTGCTGCTCGGCGACGCGGCGCACCTGGTGCATCCGCTGGCCGGTCAGGGACTGAACCTGGGCCTGGCCGACGTGGCGGCGCTCGCGCGCGTGCTGGAGGGCCGCGAACCCTGGCGCTGCCTGGGCGACGAGCGGCTGCTGCGCCGCTACGTGCGCGAGCGGGCCTTGCCCACCTGGGCGATGGGGCGCATGACCGACGGGCTGCTGCATCTTTTCGCACAGCCGTCGCCGGCCGTGCGGGAACTCCGCAACCGCGGTCTGGATCTCGTCAACCACCTCACCCCGCTCAAGCGCTGGCTGACCGCCCGCGCACTCGACCGCTGAAAGTCCCGCCCATGCATCGCATCGCCGCCTTCTCCCTGGCCCTCGCGCTGGCCGCCCCCGTCCTGGCCCAGGAGGCGGTGATCCGCAAGAACATCGCCGAGCGCCTGCCCGATTTCCCCAAGCTCGACGAGATCACCAGGAGCCCGATCCCCGGCCTCTACGAGGTGCGCGTCGGCACCGAGATCTTCTACACCGACGAGCAGGGCAACCACATCATCGACGGGCAGCTGATCGACACGCGCACGCGCGCCAACCTCACGCAGGCGCGCATCGACAAGCTCACCGCGATCGACTTCGCGAAGCTGCCCTTCAAGGACGCGATCGTCTGGAAGCAGGGCAACGGCGAGCGCAAGATGGCCGTGTTCGCCGACCCGAACTGCGGCTACTGCAAGCGCTTCGAGCGCGACCTGAACGAGGTGAAGAACGTCACCGTCTACACCTTCCTCTACCCCATCCTGGGCGCCGACTCGGCCGAGAAGTCGAAGAACATCTGGTGCGCCAAGGACCGCACCGCCGCGTGGCGCGACTGGATGCTGGAAGGCGCCGTGCCCGCCAAGACCCAGGGCCAGTGCGACACCGGCGCGCTGCAGCGCAACGCCGATTTCGGCCGCCAGTACCGCATCAACGGCACGCCGGGCATCGTGTTCGAGGACGGCAAGCGCTCGGCCGGCGCGATGAGCACCGCGCAGATCGAGCAGCAGCTCGTGGCCAGCCGCGCCGCCGCCAGACCCTGAGGCCTGCGCCGCGGCGGCCGCGTGCAGCGGCGACAATGCCGCCCGTGTTCATCCACGGAGTCCAGCGTGAGCGCCGCTGCCCCGACCGTCTCTCCCACGCCCGCCGCGCTGCGGCTGGGCCACGCCGGCTTGCTGCCCTTCGTGGCCGGCGCCCTCCTGACCTGGCTGGTGCGCCCCGACGCGCACCCCTACGTGACGGCCGCGCTGTCGGCCTACGCGGCGGTGATCGTCTCCTTCCTCGGCGGCATCCACTGGGGCTTCGCGATGCGCCAGAGCGGCCCGGCCGCCTCGCTGCCGCTGTGGGGCGTGGTGCCCTCGCTGGTGGCCTGGGTGGCGGTGCTGATGCCGGCCTATGCCGCTCTGGTGGTGCACGGCGCGATGCTGGTGGTGTGCTACCTGGTCGACCGCCGCGTCTACCCGGCGCAGGGTGCCGCTGCCTGGCTGACCCTGCGCTTCCGGCTCACGGCGGTGGCCTCGCTGAGCTGCTTCATCGGTGCCGCCGGCAGCTGAGCGCGCGATGACCATCCATTACCGCATCGACGTCGAGGACGTCCACGCCCACCTGTTCCGCGTCACGCTAGGTGTGCCGCGCCCGGCCCGCGAGCAGCGCCTCTCCCTGCCCGTGTGGATCCCGGGCAGCTACCTGGTGCGCGAGTTCGCGCGGCACCTCTCCGACCTGCGCGCCGAGCAGGGCGGTAAGGCCGTGCCGCTGCGCCAGCTCGACAAGGCCAGCTGGGTGGCCGAGTGCGGCGGCCGCGGCGAACTGAGCGTGAGCGCGCTCGTCTACGCCTTCGACACCTCGGTGCGCTGCGCCTTCCTCGGCGCCGGCCGCGGCTTCTTCAACGGCACCGGGCTGTGCCTGCGTGTCGAGGGCCGCGAGGCCGAACCCCACCGCCTCTCGATCGGCACGATCCCACGCGGCTGGCAGGTCGCCACGGCGATGCGCGCCGTCAAGACCGATGCCGCCGGTCGTGGGGTGTACGAAGCGGCCGACTACGACGAACTGGTCGACCACCCGTTCGAGCTGGGCATGTTCTGGCGCGGCCGCTTCGAGGCCCATGGCGTTCCGCACGAGTTCGTGGTGGCCGGCGCGCTGCCCGACTTCGACGGCGAGCGGCTGCTGGCCGACGCCCGCCGCATCTGCGAGGCGCAGATCGCTTTCTGGCATGGTCCGCGCAAACCCAAGGTGCCGTTCGAGCGCTACGTCTTCCTGCTCAACACCAGCGAAGACGGCCACGGCGGCCTGGAGCACCGCGCCAGCACCGCGCTGCTGAGCGCGCGTCGCAACCTGCCGCAAGCCGGCCGCGCCGAGACGACCGACGGCTATGCCGACCTGCTCGGCCTGATCAGCCACGAGTACTTCCACACCTGGAACGTCAAGCGGCTGCGCCCGGCGGAGTTCGCGCGCTACGACTACACGCAGGAGAACTACACCGCGCTGCTGTGGTTCTTCGAAGGTTTCACGTCCTACTACGACGACCTGTTCCTGCGCCGCTGCGGCCTGATCGACACGCCGCGCTACCTCAGGCTGCTGTCGCGCACGCTCACCGGCGTGGCCGCCACGCCCGGCCGCGAGGTGCAGAGCGTGGCCGAAGCCAGCTTCGACGCCTGGGTGAAGTACTACCGCAGCGACGAGAACACGCCCAACGCGACGATCAGCTACTACGCCAAGGGCTCGCTGGTGGCGCTCGCACTCGACCTCTCGCTGCGCCGCGACGGCAGCTCGCTCGACGAGGTGATGCGCACGCTGTGGAGCGCCAGCGGCGGCGGGCCGATCTCGGAAGCCGACATCGCGCAGGCGCTGCAGCAGTGCAGCGGCCGCTCCTACGCGAAGGAACTGGCGGCCTGGGTGCACGGCCGCGGCGAACTGCCGCTCAAGGGCCTGCTGTACGGTGCCGGCATCGAGTGGCAGGCGCAGCCGGCGAGCATCGCCCAGCGCCTCGGCCTGCGCGTGAGCGAAAGCGCGCTCACCGGCGTGAAGGCCACCCACGTGCTGCGCGGCGGCGCGGCCGAGGCGGCGGGCATCGCCGCCGGCGACGAGATCCTGGCGGTGGCCGGCTGGCGCGTGCGCCGGCTCGACGAGGCGCTGCGCCTGCTGGTGCCGGGCCGCCCGGCCGAGTGCCTGGTCGCGCGCGACCAGCGCGTGCTGGCGCTGAAGCTGGTGCTGCCCGCCGATGCCGGCATCGGTGCGCCAGTGAACCTGGCGGCCGACGCCAAGCCCGGCAAGGCGGCGCTGGCGCTGCGCGAGGCATGGCTGGGCCGCTGAGCCGCAGCGCTGCGCCGCGACGACGCTTCGCCTTCGCCGCGCTGGTGGTGCTCGTGCTCGCCGTGCACGGCGGGCTGGCCGAGGCCTTGCGCGACCACATCGGCGACTTCCGCGCGGCGGCGACGATGCCGCCGCGCATCGAGGTCGCGTACGTGCGCGAGCTGGAGCCGGCCGCGCCGCCGGTGGCGGCCGCGCCGCCGGTGGCGGCCGCGCCGCCCGCGACCCCGCCTTTGCCCAGCCCGCCGCGGCGCGTGCGCCCCCCCGCGGCACCAGCCTCGGCGCCGACGCCCGACCCGATACCCGAGCCGGCGCCGTCGCCGGAGCCCCCCGCACCCGAGCCTGCCGAGGCCGCGGCAGCGCCCGAACCAACCGCCTCCATCCCCGACGCGGCGCTGTTCGTCGAGGCGCCGGCCAGCGCAGCCTCCGCGCCGCCGCCCTTCGAGTGGCCAGCCTCGACACGCCTGAGCTACAAGCTCACCGGCAGCGTGCGTGGCGAGGTGCATGGCGACGCGCAGGTGGAGTGGGTGCGCGAGGGCCTGCGCTACCAGGTGCACCTGGACGTGACGGTCGGCCTGCCCATCGCGCCGCTGATGACGCGCCGCATGAGCAGCGACGGCGAACTCACCCAACAAGGCCTCGTGCCGCGTCGCTACGACGAGGACACCAAGATCGCCTTCCGCGACCGCCGGCGCCTGACGATGCGCTTCGAGGACGACGCGATCGTGATGCCCAACGGCCGCCGCCAGGCCCGCTGGGACGGCGTGCAGGACACCGCCAGCCAGTTCGTGCAGCTGAGCTGGCTGTTCAGCACGCGGCCGGAGCTGCTGCGCACCGGCAACACGGTGGACTTCGCGCTGGCGCTGCCGCGCAGCGTCGACCGCTGGGTCTACGACGTGCTCGACGAGGAGCCGGTGGCCACGCACTTCGGCGCCGTCAACGCCTTCCACCTCAAGCCACGGCGCGTCTCGCGGCCCGGCGGCGACCTGGTGGCCGAGATCTGGTTCGCGCCGATGCTGCGCTACCTGCCGGCGCGCATCCGCATCGAGCAGGATCCGGAGACCTTCATCGACCTGGTGCTCTCGCGCAAACCCGAACTCGCGGCGCCGTGAGCCCATCCGGGCCGGCCGTATAGTCGTTCCACCGAAGGAGACCCACCCCCATGAGCTACGAAACCATCCTCGTCGAGACCCGCGGCAGCGGCGAGCGCCGCGTCGGCTTCATCACGCTGAACCGCCCCAAGCAGCTCAACGCGCTGAACGACACGCTGATGAACGAACTCGGCGCCGCGCTGAAGGCCTTCGACGCCGACGAAGCCATCGGCTGCATGGTCATCACCGGCAGCGAGAAGGCCTTCGCCGCCGGCGCCGACATCGGCGCGATGGCGACCTGGTCGTACATGGACGTCTACAAGAGCGACTACATCACGCGCAACTGGGAGACCCTCCGCACGGTGCGCAAGCCGGTGATCGCCGCGGTGGCCGGCTTCGCGCTCGGCGGCGGCTGCGAGCTGGCGATGATGTGCGACTTCATCATCGCGGCCGACACCGCCAGGTTCGGCCAGCCCGAGATCAAGCTGGGCATCATCCCGGGCGCCGGCGGCACGCAGCGCCTGCCGCGCGCCATCTCCAAGGCCAAGGCGATGGACCTGGTGCTCACCAGCCGCATGATGGACGCCGCCGAGGCCGAGCGCGCCGGCCTGGTCTCGCGCGTGGTGCCGGCCGCCGAGCTGATCGACACCGCGCTGGCCGCCGCGCAGACCATCTGCGAGTTCAGCGGCCCGAGCGTGATGATGGCCAAGGAGTGCGTGAACCGCGCCTACGAGGGGCCGCTGGCCGACGGCATGATGTTCGAGCGGCGCATGTTCCATTCGCTGTTCGCCACCGAAGACCAGAAGGAGGGCATGGCCGCCTTCGTCGAGAAGCGCAAGCCCGTCTTCAAGCAGCGCTGAATGGAGCCCCCGGCTGCGGGCTACCGCAGCCACCCCCCGAGGGGGTCAGCCGGCCGCTTGGGAGCGGCCCGGTGCCGGCCGGCTGCTCACGGCTGCACCCAGCGCGGTCCCTGAACGTCGAAGATGGCGCGGCGGTGCCCGTCCGGGTGCAACTCGAGCCAGTCGAGCGACTCGACGGCGGCCTCGATGACCGCGAAGTAGTCGCGTGCCACCGGTGCGTGCGCCGGCGCCGGCGAAGCGACCGGCGACCCCGGCGCGAGCGGCGAGAGGTAGTCCTGCGCGGCCGGCGAGAGCCGGATGCGCGCCCAGCGCGACGAGGCCGCCAGGCCGGACATCTCGATCGTCAGGCGCACCCGGCAGCGCAGCTGCCAGCCCAGCGACGGCGACCACATCACCAGCGTGCCGTGCGGATGCCGCAGCAGCTGGTGCACCTTGCCGGCGCGTTCGTCGGTGTAGATCAGCAGCTGGCGCTGGCGCTCCTCCACCTCGCGCAGCACCACGGTGCGCGCGTCGGCGCGGTCGCCGTCGACCGTGGCCAGCACCGGCGTGCGCCAGGCGTGCGACTTGTCCTTCGCGCACGCTGCCAGCTCGCGCCAGACCGCGGTCTCGACCTCTGCCAGCGTCGACAGCCGCGCCGCCACCTCAGCCCTCCTTGCGCAGCGACGGGAACAGGATCACGTCGCGGATGCTCGGGCTGTCGGTCAGCAGCATGATGAGGCGGTCGATGCCGATGCCGCAGCCGCCCGTGGGCGGCATGCCGTACTCGAGCGCGCGGATGAAGTCGGCGTCGTAGTACATGGCCTCGTCGTCGCCGGCCTCCTTGTTCGCCACCTGGGCGTGGAAGCGGGCGGCCTGGTCTTCCGCGTCGTTCAGTTCGGAGAAGCCGTTGGCGTACTCGCGTCCGGTGATGAACAGCTCGAAGCGCTCGGTGATCGCCGGGTTGGTGTCGGAGGCGCGCGCCAGCGGGCTCACCTCGACCGGGTAGTCGACGATGAAGGTCGGGTCCCATAGCTTTTCTTCCACCGCGGCCTCGAACAGACCGAACTGCAGCTCGGCCAGCGACCAGTGCGCCGGAGGCTCCTCTCCGAGCGACTTCAGCTTCTCGTGCAGCACCTTCGCGTCCTCGGCCTCGGCCGCACTCAGTCCGGCGTGCACCATCAGCGCCTGCTGCACCGTGAGCCGGGCGAAGGGCTTGTCCAGGTCCACCGGGCGGCCGGCGTAGCTGAGGCTGGCCGAGCCGGTGGCCTGGCGCGCCGCATGGCGCAGCACCTGCTCGGTGAAGTCCATCAGGTCGTGGTGGTTCCAGTAGGCCGCATAGAACTCCATCATCGTGAACTCCGGGTTGTGCCGGACGCTGATGCCTTCGTTGCGGAAATTGCGGTTGATCTCGAACACGCGCTCGAAGCCGCCGACGATCAGCCGCTTCAGGTACAGCTCGGGCGCGATGCGCAGGAACATCTCCTGGTCGAGCGCGTTGTGGTGGGTGACGAAGGGCCTGGCATTGGCGCCGCCCGGGATGGGGTGCAGCATCGGTG
>Ga0073934_10009074_pt1 | contig 12918 bp, 14 predicted proteins | sample LarsenN4metaG_FD_76834 | JGI IMG/M metagenome (GOLD analysis project Ga0073934, IMG submission 76834) | Hot spring sediment bacterial and archeal communities from British Columbia, Canada, to study Microbial Dark Matter (Phase II) - Larsen... ...
GCTGCTCGACGAGATCGAGAAGGCCCACCCCGACGTCTTCAACGTGCTGCTGCAGGTGATGGACCACGGCACGCTGACCGACAACAACGGGCGCAAGGCCGACTTCCGCAACGTCATCATCATCATGACGACGAACGCGGGTGCCGAGACGATGCAGAAGTCGACCATCGGCTTCACCAGTTCGCGCCAGGCCGGTGACGAGATGGGCGACATCAAGCGCCTGTTCACGCCGGAGTTCCGCAACCGGCTCGATGCGATCGTGTCGTTCCGCGCGCTCGACGAGGAGATCATCCTGCGCGTGGTCGACAAGTTCCTGCTGCAGCTCGAGAGCCAGCTGGCCGAGAAGAAGGTGGAAGTCACCTTCACCGACGCCCTGCGCAAGCACCTCGCCAAGACCGGCTTCGACCCGCTGATGGGCGCGCGACCGATGCAGCGGCTGATCCAGGACACGATCCGCCGCGCGCTGGCCGACGAACTGCTGTTCGGCCGCCTGGTCGACGGTGGCCGGCTGACGGTGGACATCGACGCCGACGGCAAGCCGGTGCTCGACATCACGCCGCCGAAGAAGAGCGACAAGCCCAAGGCCGAACCGGCGACGGCCTGAGTTCAGCCGGTGCCTGCGGCCGGGTCCTGCCGGTAGTAGCCGGCGAGCAGGTCGTACAGTACCGGGTGCTCCCGGCGCATCGTGCCCGCGTCGACGAAGAACAGCTCCGAGGCCACGGCGAAGAATTCGTCGATGGCCTCGGCGCCATAGGGATCGATCAGCGTGTCTTCGCCGGCGTCCACACGCTGGCAGAAGTCGATCCATTGCGGCTCGAGCACCGCCAGCCAGCGCTCGCGGGCGGCGCGGTCGGGCAGCAGCGGCACGCCGTCGGCGGCGCCATCGCGCATGTCGAGCACGTGCGCGAACTCGTGCACCACCACGTTGTAGCCCCAGGCGGCGCTGTCGCCGGCGTCTTCCACGTCGCGCCACGAGAGCATCACCGGCCCGCCTTCCATCGCCTCGCCGGAGAGTTCCTCGTCGTAGTGGTGGACGATGCCGTCCTCGTCCATCACCTCGCGCCGGGCCACGACGACGTCCGGGTGGACGACGATGCCCTTGAATCCGTCGTAGGCCGGCAGGCCGAGGCGAAGGATGGGCAGACAGGCCTGCGCGGCGATGGCCACGGCCATGCCGTCGTCGACCTCCAGGCCCTGCATGCCGGCGAACTCCTTGTCGGCCAGGAACAGCGTGGCGAGTTCACGCAATCGCTGGCGGTCGTCGTCGCTGCGCCGGGCGATGAACGGAAAGCGGGCCAGCGTCAGCGCCCAGAGCGCGTCGGGAATGGCACGCCGTTGCAGCGTGCGCGCCTCGCGGCGCCGCCGCCACCACTGGCCGATCATGGTGCGAGGCGGATACGGGCCAGGCTGCCGCCCTTGAGACGCAGGACTTCGGCGCGCGGCGCTCCGCTGCCATCGCAATCCCAGTCGCTGAGCACCTCGCGCATGTAGCCGGGCGCCATCACCTCGTGCGCGGGCCGATGGGTGTGGCCATGAATCAGGGTCGGCGCGTGGGCCTCGTGCATCCAGCGCACGGCGGTGGCCTTGTCGATGTCGACCCAGTCTTCGCTCGCCATCGTGCGCTTGCGGCCCTCGCTGTGCTCGCGCATCGAGCGCGCGATGCGCTGCCGCTCCTCCAGGGGCTTGGCGAGGAAGTCGCGCTGCCAGGCCGGCGAGCGAACCATTGCGCGGAACTGCTGGTACTCCCGGTCGTCGAGGCACAGGGCGTCTCCGTGGGACAGCAGCAACCGCTCCCCGAACGCCACCAGCACGGTCGGATCGGACAAGGCGCGAATGCCGCAATCGCGCAGCATTTCCCCGCCGACCAGGAAGTCCCGGTTGCCGCAGGCGAAGGCCACGGCACGGTGGGCCGCCGCATCCGCCAGCACCTCGGCGCAGCGCGCCTCGAAGCCCGCGTGGCGGGCATCGTCGCCGACCCAGACCTCGAACAAGTCGCCGAGGATGATCACCGCCGAGGCCGGCGTGCCGCGCATGTAGTCGGCCCAGACCTCGAAGGTGCGCGGCGTCTCGCTCGAGAGGTGCAGGTCGCTGATGAAGTCGATCGCCGTCCAGTCGTCGGGGGCCTCGAACTCCCAGAAGGTCGGCAGGGCAGGTGGCGGCGGCATCGGCGGGGACAGCGGTCCTCAGTCGATCACGGTGGCGCGCTGGATGGTCACGTCTTCCAGCGGCACATCGCCGTGGCCGCCGCTGCGGCCGGTCTTGACGCGCTCGATCGCGTCGACCACCTCGGTGCCCGCGGTCACCTTGCCGAAAACCGCATAGCCCCAGCCGTCCTGGGCCTGCGCCTTATTCAGGAAGCCGTTGTCGGTCGCGTTGATGAAGAACTGCGCGCTCGCCGAATGCGGCGCCGAGGTACGCGCCATCGCGATCGTGTAGCGGTCGTTCGTCAGGCCGTTGGCCGATTCGTTCTGGATCGGCGCGCGCGTGGCCTTCTGCCGCATGCCGGGCTCGAAGCCGCCGCCCTGGATCATGAAGCCGGGGATGACGCGGTGGAACACCGTGCCGTCGTAATGGCCGCTCTTCACGTACTCGACGAAGTTGGCCACGGTGGCCGGCGCCTTGGCGTCGTCGAGTTCCAGGGTGATGTCGCCCTTGCTGGTCTGCAGTCGAACCTTGATGCTCATCTCACTTCTCCACGGTGGCCTTGTTGATGGTGACCGGCTGCAGCGGCACGTCTCGATGCATGCCCTTGCTGCCGGTGGGAACAGTGCGGATCTTGTCGACGACGTCCATGCCGGCGACGACCTTGCCGAACACGGCGTAGCCGTTGCCGTCGCGCGATTGCGCCTTGTTGAGGAAGCCGTTGTCGGTCACGTTGATGAAGAACTGCGCCGTGGCGGAGTTCGGGTCCATCGTGCGCGCCATGGCGATCGTGCCGCGAACATTGTCCAGGCCATTACCGCTCTCCAGCGGGATGGGCGCGCGGGTGGGTTTCTCCTTCATGTCGGCCGTCATGCCGCCGCCCTGGATCATGAAGTTGGGGATGACGCGGTGGAACACCGTGCCGTCGTAGTGGCCGGCCTTCACGTATTCCACGAAGTTGGCCACCGTCTTCGGCGCCTTGGCCGCGTCGAGCTCGACGACGATGTCGCCCGCGCTGGTGGCCAGCTTGACGGTCTGGGCCTGTGCGGCGAAGTGCGCGCCGAGGGCCAGCGCGGTGGCGGCCAGGAGGTGGCCGATGCGACGGGTGGTCATGCGTTCTCTCCTTGTCGGTGTCAGTGTGGTCACGGTTGGGCGCGCGGCACGTTCTGCAGCAGTTGGCGCACGAGCGCGAGCTTGGCCTGCACGGAGGTGCTGGCGGGATCGAGCTGGCGCGCGCGGGTGTAGGCGCGCAGCGCCAGCAGCAACTGCACGTCGCCGAGGTTCTCGTGCGCGGTCGCCATGGCCGGATTGGCGCGCAGGGCCTGGTCGAGTGCGGCCTTGGCGCCTTCGTAGTCGCCCGCAGCCGCCTTCAGCGCGGCCAGGTTGTTGTAGGGTTCGGGGAGTTCGGGGTAGTCCTGCACGAGGCGTTCGAACAGCTCGCGCGCTTCCGCATCGCGGCTGCCTTCGGCCAGCATCACGCCGAGCTGGAAGCGCATTGCCGCGTCCTTGGGCTGCGCCTCGATGTGCCGGCGCGCCAGTTCGATCGCCTGCGCCGTCTGCCCACCGGCATGAAGCCGCCTCACCTCGTCCAGCTCGGCCGCGCGAGCGCTTCCGAGCGCGAGCGCGAGGCACAGCAGCCAGAAGCGAAGCAACCTCATGGGGCAGGGCGCGGGCAAGGTCAAGGCGTTGGAACGTGAGCAGCACGGGCGTCTCGGCGAGCTGCATCTTCGACGCCCGGGCTGGCCCGCTATACTGGTCCGATTCTAGTTCAGCCCCTGTCCCGTACACGGCGTGGGGCCGGCGCGCCTGCCACGCGGCGCACCGCTGACCGCCCCCGGAATCTTCCCGCCGAACCGGCCCATGACGCTGCGCATCCACAACACGCTCACGCGTGCCGTCGAGACCTTCAAGCCGATCGAACCGAATCACGTGCGCATGTACGTGTGCGGCATGACGATCTACGACCTGTGCCATGTCGGCCATGCGCGCTTCCTGCTCGTGTTCGACATGGTGTATCGCTGGCTGCGCACGCTCGGCTACGACGTCACCTACGTCCGCAACATCACCGACATCGACGACAAGATCATCAAGCGGGCGGTGGAGCGGGGCATCCCGATCCGCCAGCTCACCGCCGAGATGACCGCGGCGATGCACGAGGACATCGGCAAGTTGGGCGTGCTGCCGCCCACGCACGAGCCGCGGGCCACCGAGTACGTGCCGCAGATGCTGGCGATGATCTCCACGCTGGAGCGCAAGGGCCTGGCGTACCGTTCCAGCAATGGTGACGTGAACTACTCGGTACGCAAGTTCCCGGGCTACGGCAAGTTGTCGGGCAAGTCGATCGACCAGCTGCGCGCCGGCGAGCGTGTGGCCGTGCTCGACGGCAAGGAAGACCCGCTGGACTTCGTGCTGTGGAAGTCGGCCAAGGACAGCGAGCCCGACGATGCCAAGTGGGCGAGCGACTTCGGCGCCGGCCGCCCCGGCTGGCACATCGAGTGCTCGGCCATGGGCTGCTCGCTGCTGGGCGAGCACTTCGACATCCACGGCGGCGGGCTCGACCTGATCTTCCCGCACCACGAGAACGAGATCGCCCAGAGTGAAGGCGCCAACGGCACGCGATTCGTCAACGTGTGGATGCACAACGGCTTCCTCAACGTCGACAACGTGAAGATGTCGAAGTCGCTCGGCAACTTCTTCACCATTCGCGACGTGCTCAGGCACTTCGACGGCGAGACGCTGCGCTTCTTCATGCTGCGCACGCACTACCGCAGCCCGTTCAACTTCAGCGATGCCAACCTGGAAGATGCCCGCAGCGCGCTGCGGCGCCTGTACACCGCGCTCGACGGCATCGAGGTGGCGAAGCGCGAGGTGGACTGGTCGCAGCCGCAGGCGGCGGCCTTCCGCGCGGCGATGAACGACGACTTCAACACGCCGGTGGCCTTTGCGGTGCTGTTCGACCTGGCGGGCGAAGTCAACCGCACTCGCTCCGCCGAGGCTGCGGCGCTGCTCAAGGGGCTGGCCGCGACGGTCGGCATCCTGCAGCAATCGCCGCGGCAGTTCCTGCAGGGCGGATCCGACACCGTCAGCGAAGAGTCGGCCTGGATCGCCGAGCGCATCGCCGCGCGGGCGGCGGCCAAGGCCGCTCGTGACTTTGCGCAGGCCGACGCGATCCGCCGGGAGCTGGCGGCGCGCGGCATCGTCCTGAAGGACTCGCCGCAAGGCACCACCTGGGTGAAGGGCTGAGCCGGTGGCGCCGGGCAAGCCGGGGACGACCCCCGACTACTGGGACGACGCGTGCCGCCACCTGTCGCGGCGCGACCGCGTCATGCGCAAGCTGATCCCGCAGTTCGGCGAGGGTCGGCTGCAGAGTCGCGGTGACGCCTTCACCACGCTGGCCCGTTCCATCGTCGGGCAGCAGATCTCGGTGAAGGCGGCGCAATCGGTGTGGGAGCGTTTCGCCGGGCTGATGCCGGAGCCGCGCCACCGCCTCAGGCCGGCTTCGGTGCTGGCGCTCGGGGTCGACGACGCGCGCGGCGCAGGCCTGTCGGCGCGCAAGGTCGAGTACCTGTTCGACCTTGCCCAGCACTTCGAGTCCGGCGCCGTGCACGTGCGCCAGTGGCAGCAGATGGACGACGAGGCGATCATCGAGGAACTGGTCGCGATCCGCGGCATCGGTCGCTGGACGGCCGAGATGTTCCTCATCTTCCACCTGATGCGACCCAACGTGCTGCCGCTGGACGACCTCGGGCTGCTCAAGGGCATCAGCGTCAACTACTTCAGCGGCGAGCCCGTGTCGCGTGCCGAGGCGCGCGAGGTCGGCGAAGCCTGGGCGCCGTACCGCTCGGTGGCCACCTGGTACCTGTGGCGGAGCCTGGATCCGCTGCCGGTAGACTACTGACCCGTCGCAGGGACGAGCCGCCTGAACGCGGGAGACTGCGGAGGACACCCACTCATGAGCAAACGCCATTTCCTGGACTTCGAGCAGCCGGTTGCCGAACTCGAGTCCAAGATCGAGGAACTGCGCTACGTGCAGAGCGAATCGGCGGTCGACATCTCGGAGGAGATCGACCGGCTGAGCAAGAAGAGCCTGCAGCTCACCAAGGACATCTACGCCAACCTGACGCCCTGGCAGGTGACGCAGATCGCGCGGCATCCGCAGCGGCCCTACACGCTGGACTACGTCGCCGAGATCTTCACCGACTTCCAGGAGCTGCACGGCGACCGGCACTTCGCCGACGACCAGTCGATCGTCGGCGGTCTGGCGCGCTTCAACGGCCAGCCCTGCATGGTGCTGGGCCACCAGAAGGGCCGTGACACCAAGGAGCGCGCCGCGCGCAACTTCGGCATGTCACGCCCCGAGGGCTACCGCAAGGCTCTGCGGCTGATGAAGCTGGCCGAGAAGTTCGGCCTGCCGGTCTTCACCTTCGTCGACACGCCGGGCGCGTACCCCGGCATCGGCGCCGAGGAGCGCGGCCAGTCGGAGGCGATCGGCCGCAACATCTTCGAGATGGCGCAGCTCGAGGTGCCGATCATCTGCACCATCATCGGCGAGGGCGGCTCCGGCGGCGCGCTGGCCATCAGCGTCGGCGACCAGACGCTGATGCTTCAGTACTCGATCTACTCGGTGATCTCGCCGGAGGGCTGCGCCTCCATCCTCTGGAAGACCGCCGAGCGCGCCTCCGACGCCGCCGAGGCGCTGGGCGTGACGGCGCATCGCCTGAAGGCGCTGCAGCTGATCGACAAGATCGTCAACGAGCCGGTGGGCGGAGCGCATCGCGACACCAAGCAGATGGCCTCGTTCCTCAAGCGCGCGCTCAACGACTCGCTGCGCCAGGTCAGCGACCTCAAGCCCAAGGAACTGCTGCAGCGCCGCTACGAGCGGCTGCAGGCCTACGGCCGCTTCGCCGACAGCAAGGAGCGCTGAGCGCCGGACGGCGGCTGCCGTGAAGGCCGAGCGCATCGCCGTCGCGTGGAGTGGAGGCCGCGACTCCACGGCGCTGCTGCACGCGACGCTGGCCGCGGCCGCGCCGCTGAGCGTGGAGGTCGTCGCGCTGCACGTTCACCATGGATTGAGCCCGCATGCCGACGACTGGGCCGCGTTCTGCGCGGCGCAGGCCGGCCGGTGGTCAAGGCGCTTTGCCGTCCGGCTGCGTGTGGCGAGGCTGGAGGGGCGGCCCGCGCGCGGCGAGAGCATCGAAGCCTGGGCGCGCCGTGAGCGCTACCGGTCATTGCGCGCGATGGCGCTCGAGGAGGGCGCCGAGGTCGTCCTGCTGGCCCACCACCAGCGAGACCAGGCCGAAACCTTCCTGATCCAGGCGCTGCGCGGCGGCGGCGTGGCCGGCCTTGCCGGCATGCCTCGGGAGGTCGAGCGCGAAGGCGTTCGCTGGGTGAGACCCTGGCTCGATCACGATCCCCAGGACATCGCTGCCTACGTGCGGCGCCACCGGCTGCGCCACGTCGAGGACGACAGCAACGCCGATCCCCGCTTTGCACGCAACCGGCTGCGGCTGCAAGTCTGGCCCGCCATCGAGCAGGCGTTCCCGCACGCCACGGCGACGCTGGCCGATACGGCCGCCTGGGCACGGCAAGCGACGGTGTGCCTGGCCGAGCTGGCCGCGCTCGACCTGCAGACGCTGGCCGATGCGCGCGGGCTGTCCGTCGCGGACTGGCGGGGGCTCGGCGAAGAGCGCCGCGGCAATGCACTGCGCCACTGGCTGCGCGATCGCCTGGGCCACCCCGCGCCGGCCAGCCTCGTGACGCGCCTGACTTCCGAACTGAGTGTGGCGCGGCAAGGCCGCTGGGAAGAGCAGGGCGGTTCGCTGCGGCTCTACCGCGGGAAGTTGACGTGGCATCCCGGGGCGCAAGCCGAGGCGACCGCCGAACCGCGCACGAGTGCCCTGAGCATCACTCGCGCCGGCCGGCATCCGCTGCCCGGATGGGGCGGCACGCTGCGCGTGGTGCGGGTGCGCGAGGGCGGGGTGCCGCTGGCCTGGCTCGCGCACCTCGAACTGCGCGAACGCGTCGGCGGCGAGCAGTTCCAGGCCGGATCCGGCCGGCCGCCGCGCAGCCTGAAGAAGCAATACCAGGCCCAGGCCGTGCCGGCCTGGGAGCGCGACGGGCCACTGGTCTACAGCGGCGGGCAGCTGGTGTTCGTGCCCGGGCTGGGGCTGGACGCGCGGGTCATCGGCCTGCCGGGCCAGACCCTCGTGCAGCTGTCATGGGAGCGCAAGTCGGGCGGATAGAATGCCGGGTTCACGAGCGCGGCGTGACCCCCTTCGAGCAATCACCGCGGCCAGAACTTTCCATGGCACTCATCGTTCACAAGTACGGCGGCACGTCGATGGGCTCGACCGAGCGCATCCGCAACGTCGCCAAGCGCGTCGCCAAGTGGGCGCGGGCCGGGCACCAGATGGTGGTCGTGCCCTCGGCCATGAGCGGCGAGACCAACCGCCTGCTCGGCCTGGCCAAGGAACTCTCGCCGGCCACGACCACGCCCGAACTGCAGCGCGAGCTCGACATGATCGCCTCTACCGGCGAGCAGGTCTCGGTCGGCCTGCTGGCCATCGCCCTGCAGGCCGAAGGCATGCCGGCGGTGAGCTACACCGGCTGGCAGGTGCCCATCGCCACCGACAGCGCCTACACCAAGGCGCGCATCCAGAGCATCGACGACCAGCGCGTGCGCGCCGACCTCGCCGCCGGCAAGGTGGTCATCATCACCGGCTTCCAGGGCGTGGACGAGCAGGGCAACATCACCACGCTCGGCCGTGGCGGCTCGGACACCTCGGCGGTGGCAGTGGCCGCGGCGCTCAAGGCCGACGAGTGCCTGATCTACACCGACGTGGACGGCGTCTACACCACCGACCCGCGCATCGTCCCGGAGGCGCGCCGGCTGCACACCATCAGCTTCGAGGAGATGCTGGAGATGGCCAGCCTCGGCTCCAAGGTGCTGCAGATCCGCTCGGTCGAGTTCGCCGGCAAGTACCGCGTGCCGATGCGGGTGCTGTCGAGCTTCACGCCGTGGGACATCGCGATCGAGGAAGAGGCCCGCTCGGGCACGCTGATTACCTTTGAGGAAGACGAGAAGATGGAACAGGCCGTCGTGTCCGGAATCGCGTTCAACCGCGACGAAGCCAAGATCAGCCTGCTGGGTGTGCCCGACAAGCCCGGCATCGCGTTCTCGATCCTCGGGCCGGTGGCCGACGCCAACATCGACGTCGACGTGATCATCCAGAACGTCTCGCACGACGGCAAGACGGACTTCTCCTTCACCGTGCACCGCAACGACTACCAGCGCACGCTCGACCTGCTCAAGAGCACGGTGGTGCCCAAGACCGGCGCGGCCGAGGTCAGCGGCGACACCAAGATCTGCAAGGTCAGCATCGTCGGCATCGGCATGCGCTCGCATGTCGGCGTGGCCAGCAAGATGTTCCGCGCGCTCAGCGAGGAGGGTATCAACATCCAGATGATCACCACCAGCGAGATCAAGACCAGCGTGGTGATCGACGAGAAGTACATGGAGCTCGCCGTGCGCGCGCTGCACAAGGCGTTCGATCTCGAGCAGACCGCCGCCTGAGGGGCAGCATGCCGCGAACGCGGCTAGAATGCGGGACTTCGCCGGAGTCGTGACCGAGTGGCCGAAGGTGCTCCCCTGCTAAGGGAGTATGCGGGCAAAACCTGCATCGAGGGTTCGAATCCCTCCGACTCCGCCAGACGCAAGAACAACGGGCCCCTCGGGGCCCGTTGTCGTTGGTGGCTCGCGCGAGACTCAGAACTTGTAGCCGAAGCCGATCTTGAGTGCCGGATAGGCCTTGAGCTTGTCGACGCTCTCCTGCAGGTTGGCCTGTTCGGCCGCGATGTTCGCCGCGCCTGCAGCCGCCAGGATGCCGGCGGAGGGCGTGAGCTTCGCGTCCGCCTTGCCGATCACTACGCCCAGGTCCACGTAGAAGTTCATCCCGCTGGCGGGCTGATGGTGGCCCCAGCCGATGCCGAGGTAGGGCGCCGCGGAGGGGAATTTCGCCTCGGCGGCAACGCTTTCGCCGGCGGCCGGATAACTCGTGCCGTTGATGGTGATCGTGCCGTTGGTCGCCTCGGCATCGCCCGACGCCTTGCGCGTGCCCAGCAGCGCTCCGGCCGTGACACGGAAGCCACCGGCGAGGAAGTAGTCGCCGTAGACGCCGAGGCTGGAGAACTTCAGCCGCGTGTCGTACGTGGCGCCGTTGCGTTCGAAGTCGCGAGCCAGGTCGAGGAATTCCGCGCTCATGCGCAGGCCGGCCGCGCCGCCGATGCGTTCACCGATGCCGACTTCCAGTCCGGTCGTGCCCAGGCCCGCGAAGACCTCCAGCGCTCGCGCGGGCGAGGCGCAGAACAGGGCGCCTCCCACGAGGAGAACGCTGGCCGTCAGCAGGCGGGTCCCTTGGCGCCGGGTGCCGCTTCGAGCCTGTGCCTCGATCAGACTATTAGTTGACATAATATACATCGTAGCGTATCAGAGCAGGCGATCCGAGGCGTCCATGTCGTCGAGACGGCCCGGATCCGCTTCCGCAGCCTTGTCACTCGGTCCCGGCTTGTCGAGCGGCCGGCAGATCCGGCTGCTCAGCCGGTTCAGTCGTTCGGAGCGCTCCATCTGCGCGACGACGGCGTCGGGATTCAACAGGAGCGCAAACGGGTTGGCGACGGGCTGTGCTGATTGCATCGAGGACCTCCGGCATGAGCACTGGGATGAATGCACTCTAGGCGTGGTCATCGACCCTGGAAGTCGTCGGAGCGCCAATCGGCCTGTAGGAAAAAACCTGACAAGGCCGTCGTGGCGTGAACTGCTGCCGGGAACTCAGCGCGGCAACTTCTCGAAACGTTCGACGAGGAAGTCGCGGCCGCCCATCTCGGCGAAATCGATGGCCTGCAGGCCCCGCTGGTTGCGCCGCCGCGGATCGGCGCCCCGCTGCAGCAGCAGGTCGACGGTGGCCTCGGGCGCATGCTGGGCGGCCAGCATCAGCGGCGTGGTGCCGTTGGGGGCCAAGGCATCGACGTTGGCGCCTCGCTCCAGCAGCACGCGCACCAGCGCCGTGCTGGGCCCGCTGGCGGCATAGTGGAGCGGCGACCAGCCTTCGTGCTGTACCGTGGCGCCGCGGTCGATCAGGCGCTCGCTGGCCTCCAGGTCTCCGGCGATGGCCGTGAGCATCAGCGCGCTCTCGCCCGCGGCGTTCCTGGCGTTGACGTCGATGTCCGCACGCGCCAGCAGCGCGTCGAACACGCGCGGCGACTCGCGCCGTACTGCCAGCATCAGCGCCGGCATGCCCTTCGGATCCCGGCTGTTCGGGTCGACGCCCTGGGCCAGCAAGGATTTCAGGCTGCCGACGTCGTCGCGGATGACAGCAACGAACAGATCGTCGTACGCGCCTGCTCTGACGCTAAAACTTGCCGCCATGACAAATAGATAGAGCGCAAACCTGATGTAAAGCTTCATTATTGCGAAAGCGGAAACAACGAAGAAAACATCGAATTGATAGATATTTGGGCGGTCAACCTCAAGTTTTACTTGAAGTCTTGAAGAGCGACTCGAAATTGCTCGTCGTGGCCTCGGCAACCACCTCCAGCGCCACATCCTTCAGTTCGGCCAGCTTCGCCGCGACGTACGGCACCAGCGCCGGCGTATTGGTCTTGCCACGGAACGGCACCGGCGCGAGGTAGGGGCTGTCGGTTTCGATCAGGCAACGGTCCAGGGGCACGAAGCGCGCCACGTCCTGAAGCTCGGTGGCGTTCTTGAAGGTGACGATGCCGGAGAACGACACGTAGAAGCCGAGATCCAGCGCCGCCCTGGCCACCTCCAGCGTCTCGGTGAAGCAATGGAAGACGCCGCCGACCTCGTCCCCGCCCTCCTCTCGCAGGATGCGCAGCGTGTCGGCCGAGGCGCTGCGGGTGTGGATGACCAGCGGCAGCCCGGTGGCGCGCGCGGCGCGGATGTGGACGCGGAAGCGATCGCGCTGCCAGGCCATCTCGTCGAGGCTGCGATCGCCGAGCCGGTAGTAGTCGAGCCCGGTCTCGCCGATGGCGACGACACGCGGCCGTCCGGCCAGCGCCACCAGGTCCTCGACGCCAGGCTCGCGCACGCCTTCGTTGTCCGGGTGCACGCCGGCGCTGCACCAGAAGTTGTCGAATCGCCGGGCCAGGGCGTGCACCGTGTCGAACTCTTCGAGCGTCGTGCAGATGCACAGCGCCTTGTCGACCCGCGCCGAGGCCATGTCGGCGCGGATGGCGTCGATCCGCTCGGCGAGTTCCGGGAAGCTGAGATGGCAGTGCGAGTCGACGAACATGGCGGGAGCGGCAATGGCGATGCGGCCGGGCTGCCCGGCCGCGGCGAGGCGATGGCCTCAGATGGTCTGGGTCGGCTTGGCCGAGGAGATCGAGGTGCCGAGGATCTCTTCGATCTTCAGCTTGAGCAGCCGCGTCTTCTCGTCGGTGGGGAAGCGGACCCCGACGCCCTGCGTGCGCCCGCCCGAGGCGTTGGCCGGAGTGATCCAGCCGACCTTTCCGGCAACCGGATAGCGCTGCGGGTCGTCCGGCAGCGAGAGCAGCAGGTAGATGTCCTCGCCGAGCCGGTATTCGCGCGTGGTCGGAACGAACAGCCCGCCGTCGGAAAACACCGGCATGTAGGCCGCGTACAGCGCACCCTTCTCGCGGAACACCAGCTGGATGACGCTCGGGCGGTTGGCTGCCGCGGAGGCGGGTGTGGCCGGTAGCGTGCTGCGTGCGGTGCCGTCGCTCATGCGGGCGAGTGTA
>Ga0073934_10009075_pt1 | contig 12917 bp, 11 predicted proteins | sample LarsenN4metaG_FD_76834 | JGI IMG/M metagenome (GOLD analysis project Ga0073934, IMG submission 76834) | Hot spring sediment bacterial and archeal communities from British Columbia, Canada, to study Microbial Dark Matter (Phase II) - Larsen... ...
AGTCCTTAAATAAAAAAATATTACTCCTGCTATAATTCCTATAATAATAAAATTGAATAGCGAAAATATATTCTCAATGAATATCTCGCCTATTGTCTTTGTCTTTGACTTTACCGCTTTGTTTATTAAGCCCCTTGATTTTCTCTCATTAACCTCTGCATTTGAAAGCCCTTTGAGCATCAATATCCTTTTTTAATTACTTTTTCTAAATCGGCTTTTGTCATTATTTCAACAAGTGTTTGAAATTTTGTAACTGGCTTCCACCCGAGCTTTTGCTCAGCTTTTGTGGCATCTCCTATCAGTATATCAACTTCTGTTGGCCTGAAATATGTTGGATTTACGCAAACAACCATATCTCCTTTTTTAATTGAAGGTTTAATTCCCTGTGTTAGCTCGTTTTCTTCTATTTCGATTACTATGCCTTTTTCATCTGCTCCGTTTCCTTTCCATTCAAGAGTTACTCCAAGGTTCTTAAAAGTCAGTTCAGTGAATTCCCTTACCGTATGAGTTTCGCCCGTTGCTATTACAAAATCCTCTGCTGTCGGATGTTGAAGGATTCTCCACATTGCATCACAATATTCCGGAGCATAACCCCAGTCTCTTTTGGCTGACAAATTCCCTAAAGCTAAATCTTTCTGAATTCCAAGAAAAATACGCGATGCGGCTCTTGTGATTTTTCTCGTTACAAATGTCTCACCGCGGCGTGGGGATTCGTGATTAAATAAAATTCCGTTGCATGCAAATATTTTATATGCCTCGCGGTAATTTACTATTATCCAATAGCCGTAAAGCTTTGCAACTCCATAGGGCGAGCGGGGATAAAAAGGTGTTGTCTCTTTCTGTGGTATTTCCTGAACTTTTCCGTATAATTCACTCGTTGATGCCTGATAAAATTTTACTTCGCGGCTGAGTCCGACTTCCCGTATTGAGTCGAGGAATCTGAGTGTTCCTAATGCGTCAACCTGTGCAGTATAATCCGGTATCTCAAATGATACCTTTACATGAGATTGTGCCGCAAGATTGTATATCTCGTCAGGAGCAATTTTCTCGAGCAAACGATTAAGGTTGCTTGTGTCAACTAAATCCCCGTAATGTAAAAAAAGTTTTTTCCCCTGTATCTCCGGATTGTTATAAAGATGGTCAATTCGTCCTGTGTTAAATGAACTGCTTCTCCTTATTACGCCATGGACTTCATATCCTTTTTCAAGCAGTATCTCAGCGAGGTAACTGCCATCCTGTCCTGTTATTCCGGTTATTAACGCTTTTTTCATTTATTTTATTTTTTTGTTTTATTCTTTTTCTTTCTTTGATTCCGTCAGTTTAATCACCACTGCCATTCCGTTTATCACCTCTTAATTCCTCGATTCCGTAGGAATCGTATGTTTGTAGCAAATTATATTTCCATTTTTCCCGACCCCGTAGGGGTCGTATGTCTGTAGATATATGATTTCACTTCTACAAACGTTTAACTCCTACGGAGTTGTTCCCTGTGTAAATCTGTTAAATCTGCGTCATCTGTGTTTCAATTCTTTTCCTTTATTACTTTACCTGCTCAGCGCCGCCTTCACAAACTCTCTGAATATCGGATGTGGCTCAATCAAACGTGATTTAAACTCAGGGTGAAACTGCGTAGCTATAAAGAACGGATGAATACTTTCCGGAAGCTCAATTATTTCAACAAGCGAGCCATCAGGCGATAATCCCGACAGCTTCATTCCGTTTTTCTGTAAAATATTCCTGTATAAATTGTTCACTTCATATCTGTGTCTGTGGCGTTCATTTATAAATTCTTTTTTATAACATTCATAAGCAAGTGATTTCTTTTCAACAATGCATGGATATACTCCCAATCTCATTGATGCACCTTTTAGCTTTACAGATTTCTGATATTCCATTAAATCTATTACGTTATATTTTGTATCCTTAAATTCCTTCGAGTTCGCATTCTTTAAACCACATACATTCCTTGAAAATTCAATCACAGCGCATTGCAATCCAAGACAAATTCCAAAAAATGGTATTTTATTTTCACGGGCATATTTAATCGTAATTATTTTCCCTTCAATACCTCTTTCTCCAAATCCCGGACATACTAACAAACCTTTTAAATCCTTCATTATTTCTTCTACGCTTTCAGGTTCTTTTTCGAGTGCTTCTGAATCTATCCAATGTAGTCTGACCGCAGTGTGGTTATATGCTCCGGCGTGGATAAATGATTCAGTTATGCTTTTATATGCATCCGGTACCTGATTATATTTTCCGCAAATTCCTATGTTAACTTCTGTCTCTGGCTTCCTGATTTTATTTACAAGTTTTGTCCATTTTGATAAATTGGGCTTCGGTGCTTTTATGCAGAGCTTCTCGAGAACTACCTCATCAAATTTCTCTTTGTGCAGATTCAATGGTACTTCGTAAATCGTTTTTGCATCAAGCGACTGCATTACGGCTTCCTGCTCTACGTTACAAAATGACGAAATTTTCTTCTTCATCTCTTCGGAAATTATGTGCTCACTTCTGCAAAGCAGAATATCGGGTTGTATTCCGATTTCAAGCATTGTCTTAACAGAATGCTGTGTCGGTTTAGTCTTTAATTCTCCGGCAGCTGCAATATAGGGAACTAAAGTCAGATGTATGTTAAGGGAATTATGTTTACCGACTTCCTGCATTAACTGTCTCATCGCTTCAAGGAATGGAAGTGATTCAATATCACCGGCAGTACCTCCGATTTCAGTAATAATTACATCATATTCATTTTTCTTTGCTAATGTTGTCATTCGTTTTTTGATCTCATCAGTTATGTGCGGGATTACCTGAACAGTTGCACCAAGATAATCGCCTCTGCGCTCTTTGGTTATAACTTCAAAGTAAACCTGGCCGGTTGTTGTATTATTCAGCTTCGACATCCGTTCATCTAAAAATCTTTCGTAATGTCCAAGGTCAAGATCTGCTTCTGAACCGTCGTCTGTTACGAAAACTTCACCGTGTTGAAATGGTGACATTGTACCCGGGTCAACGTTTATATATGGGTCAAACTTTTGTATTGTTACTCTCAATCCTCTGGATTTAAGCAGTAATCCAAGTGATGCGGATGCAATACCTTTTCCCAGAGAACTTACAACACCACCTGTCAGGAATATATATTTTGTTTGTTTCAAGCAGGATTAATATTATGTTTGTTTATAAATTTCTTTAATTCAAATATGTCTTTTTTTGTATCAATAGAGACTGAATCTTTTTTGGTAATTATTACCTTTATTTTTACTCCGTTTTCAAGAATTCTTAACTGTTCGAGTTTTTCGGCTTTTTCAAGATTTGTATGTCGCATGTTCGGAAACTTTAACAAAAAATCCTTTCTGAATACATACAGTCCGATATGCTTATAATATGTTATCGTATCTTCTTCATCCCGCTGATAGGGAATCGGACTCCTGGAAAAATACAAAGCATTTTTATCTTTATCAATTACAACCTTAACCTTTCCCGGATCAAAAATATCGCCATATAAGTTTAATTTTATTGCAAGAGTTGACACAAGTATGCTTTTATCTGTAAGCATTGGCTTTATTGCAAGGTCAATATTGCCCGGCGGTATGAATGGCTCATCACCCTGAATATTTGCAACAAGCTCACAATCAATATCCTTAACGACGCTTGCAACCCGGTCTGTTCCGCTTTCGTATCTGCCAGATGTCATTACCGCTTCGCCACCGCATTCCAATATATGGTGATATATTCTTTTATCATCTGTTGCAACAATAACCCGCTTTAGCAGTTTCGATTTTTTCGCCTGCTCATATACCCGTTGAATCATAGGTTTCCCGAATATATCCGCTAATGGTTTCCCCGGAAACCTTGTTGAGGCATATCTCGCTGGTATTATTCCTATTGCGTCCATTTTATTTTTTAAAAATTTTTTTATTGCAAATTATTTGTATTTTACATTTCAAACCTACAAACATCCAACTCCTACGGAGTTGTTATCCGACCCCGTAGGGGTCGTATGTCTGTAGAAATTTATATTTTCATTTATCCCGACCCCGTAGGGGTCGAACATCAAAAGAAAAACATTTCAAACCTACAAACATCCAACTCCTACGGAGTTGCGAAATAATTCTAATCTGAAGCCAACATGCTCAAACCTGTAATTTTTCTTTGTTTGAAATAATTAAATCTCTCAAGCCGTTGAGAAAATTCCGGTCGCTCGAAAAATCCACGGGCTTATCAATATAAACTCGAACCTTCCCCGGCTTTATTTTCAAAGAACTTCTTTTTAAAATTTCATAAGTGCCCGATATACTTATTGGTACAATTTTACACTTTGCAAGCTCTGCTATCATTGCCATTCCTCTTTTAAATTCCGCTGTCTTTCCGTCTGAACTTCTTGTCCCTTCCGGAAACATTACGACAGAAAGATGTTTCTTTACAATATAATCAGCTGCTTTTTTTAAAGACACGATTGCCTCGCGGGGATTCGACCTGTTAATCGGTATGTATCCGCCTGCGTACATTCCCCATCCGAAAATGGGAATTTTTGTCATTGATTTTTTATATACAAATCGTGTGTCATTCGGTATAACGTTCATCAGAACCGGGATATCGAAATAGCTGAGATGATTTGAAAGAAATAAATAAGTTTCATTTTTGTCTATGTTTTCCAGGCCATATACCTTGTCAATTTTTACTCCGCCGAATAACAGAAACAATTTAGCCATTATTTTATAATAATAATATGGCAACCGTATAAAAAAATGCAAAGGCCAGGTTGCAAGTGTGATTATGGCGGTTATAACGGCTACTATTACAATTAATATTATTCTTATTATATACATTTTATTTCAAATCTACAAACATTCAACTCCTACGGAGTTGTATTTCTGCGTCATTCTTTCTACAAACATTCAACTCCTACGGAGTTGTATTCCTCTGTCATTCTTTCTACAAACATTCAACTCCTATGGAGTTGGAAAACATATAAATAAACTTATTTCACAATTTTCGAGATTGCTTTGAACTGCTCTGTTCCGGAAACCTCAAGAAGTTCGAACAGCAGTGATTCATAAGTTGTAATCAAAGCACCTTCGCTATGCATCCTGTCAACTGCAATCCGTTTATCATTTGGATTCCTTGACGAGACGCAATCTTCAACTAATACAGGAGTGTAGCCATCATCAAGTAAATCGAGTACAGTCTGTAAAACGCATACATGAGATTCAATCCCTGCGATTATTATAAATTCTTTTCCTGAATTTTTTACAGCCGACAGAATGTTACTATCACCGCAGCAACTAAATGTAGATTTTTCCAGATACTTAAATTCGGAATATAAAGCCTGTATCTCCGGTATTGTCTCGCCTAAACCTTTTCTGTATTGCTCTGTAACGATTTGCTCAATTCCAAGCACATTAAGTCCCTGTATCAATTTCCGGACATTTTTGGACAATTGTTCGTTCCCGTGAATAAAGGGGAATAATCTTGATTGTATATCAATAATTAAGGCAATTGAATTTTCTTTTTTTATTCTCATCGAAATTATTTAAGATATTAAAACAATTTGCAATTTATTAAAAAAATATTACAAATTATTGATAAAAATTTATATCTATTTAACTTATTTTTTTAATAGTCATTTATAAAAATTTTTGTTAATTTACAAAGGCATTTGTTCTTTTAACTAAAAAAATTTTATAATATCGTATAAAAATTTTACCGGAGGTTAAATGGCTGAAAACCGAGAAAAATGGGGTTCACGAATTGGTGTAATTCTTGCGGTAGCCGGGAGTGCAGTCGGGCTTGGAAATTTTTTAAGATTTCCGACAAAGGCAGTTTTAAATGGAGGCGGGGCATTTCTGATTCCTTATTTTGTTGCTTTGATATTTTTAGGTATTCCCTTGATGTGGGTTGAATGGACTCTTGGCAGATACGGCGGACGTTTCGGTCACGGAACAGCTCCCGGAGTTTTTCAAAAACTGGGAAATAATAAAATTTTGAAATATTTAGGAGTTCTCGGTACTCTTATACCATTTCTGGTTTTAATATATTATATGTATATAGAGTCATGGACATTAGGATACGCATTCTTCTCATTTACAGGGGAGCTTTTTCAGGTGACAAATCAGGAATCAATGAAAAATTTTCTTAGCAACTATCAGGGAATAGGCGAGGGTTCTTCGTTTACTACAGCGTTGATTTTTTTTGCTATAACTTTTTTCACTAATTTTTATTTTATTTACAAAGGGCTTCAGGGCGGAATTGAAAAATTATCAAAAATCGGAATGCCGATTTTAATAATTATAGGTGTGATATTAGCAGTCAGAGTTTTGACATTAGGTACTCCAGATCCAACAGTACCAGAACAATCAATTGATAATGCATTAGGATTTTTCTGGAATCCGGATTTCTCCCAGCTCACTAACGCTAAAGTATGGATTGAAGCGGCAGGACAGATATTTTTTACTTTATCTGTTGGGATGGGAATGATAATTACCTATGCAAGTTATCTGAGCGATAAAGATGACATTGCACTCTCCGGTTTATCATCAAGTTCAATAAACGAGTTCTGCGAAGTTGTACTTGGTGGTTCAATTGTTGTTCCCGCAGTCTTTGTATTCTTTGGAGCGGCTGGAGCTTTTTCAATCGTACAGTCAGGAACATTTAATGTTGGTTTTGTTACTATGCCATTGATATTTGAGAAGCTTCCGTTTGGATTCGTTTTCAGCGGATTGTGGTTTTTATTACTTTTCATTGCGGGTATAACATCTTCTGTATCAATGATTCAATCGATGATGTCTTTTCTGGAAGATGAGTTTAAGGTAACAAGGAAAAAAGCCACAATTATACTCGGGTTAATATCATTTTTAGCTTCTTTACCGGCTATTTTCTTCATTCAGCATGGCTTCCTGGATGAGCTTGATTTCTGGAGCGCAACATTATTCGTTGTTGTATTTGCTACAATCGAAATTTTGATTTTTGTATTTCTGATGGGAATTAACAAAGGATGGGAAGAGATGCATATTGGAGCTATAATTAAAATCCCGTCTTTCTATAAATTTATTTTAAAATACATAACCCCACTTTATTTAATTATTATGCTTGTAGTCTGGTTTTATCAGCAGTTTATACATATTATATTGCTTGAAGGCGTAAATGAAATTGATAAGCCGTATGTGTGGGCGGCAAGAGGTATGATATTATTATTTGTGTTAGTTAATACATACTTAGTTTATCTGGCCTGGAAAAATCACAATAAAGAAAAGGATGAAAAATTATGAAATTAGGCGGAATAATTTTTATGGCTCTATCATGGATATTTATCTGGTCATTAACCGTATTTTGTTTCTACAAAATGTTTAAACCTGGAAATAAAAATAATGCAGGTGCAAGGGATGTTGGAATGTGAGTATATTTAATTTTATAGGGTAAATAAATGATTTGAAAAAGTGATTAGAAATGAATAATTTGAATAGAAAATAACGGGGATTTAGCTCAGTTGGTAGAGCGTCTGAATGGCATTCAGAAGGTCAGGGGTTCGACTCCCCTAATCTCCACGAGGGCTGAGCCCTGTAAATCTCAGGATTTATGGGGCTTTTGCTTTTTTAACTATTGATTAATTTCTTTATTATACTTCTGAAGAAATTTCAAAAGCAGTGAGCATTGCGGATCTTCTGATTTTTTTCTGTTAATTTCTTTAATTATTGTTTCTCGGTCATTTTTAAAAGCAGATGAAATCACATTTTCCTTAAAAATAAAGATATAGGGATTGAAATATTTATATTCAAATTTTGAAATAACATCAGCGAATGCCGGAGTATTCTTTACAAAAAGCATTGACTGGTCATCCCAGAAAACAAGCTTCCATTCATCTGATTTTATACTAAGATAAGAAGTAATAAGGTCGTTTATATTCTGAACCTGGGCAGACATCAGCGGTAGAAAAATCATAAAATAATCGAAATCAAATTGTTTTATGAGATTTTCGAAGCCCGGTCTTTTATTTATGATTGTCCGGAAGTTATTCCAGTGAGAATCGTTAAGATTTCTGCTGTCAATGAAATTTTTACTCCCCGGGAAATTCCAAATAAAGAAACCGCCGTAATCAAGTGCCTGAAAAGGTTTTTTGCCTATATCATTAATTTTATTTTCTCTTATGAAGTCATACATTTTTACTGGAAATGTCGGTTCGTAAATACCTGTACCGAAAGACTTACTGAATCCAACGAATTTCCAGATTGCACTGGTTGAAGTCAAAAATAGCAAAACAATAAGAATAACTCCTGTAATTACTCCGGTATGCCTGAAGAAAGTAAGTTTTTTTGTCAGAGAGGGAATAGCAAGAAAAAAGAAAACACATATTACAAGAATATAATCTACTGTAAATCTCGCTGCCTGTACTGAATAAATACCAAAACCTATTGAAAGCAATATAGGATAGTAATCTTTTTTCTTCCCGAAGAAAGATATAATTGGGATAATTCCGATAAGAAAAAGTATATATAATAAATTATAAAACTTGCCCAAAAAGTTACTGTGGAAAGGAGAATACCATTCATATATCTCTTTAAGCATTTTCATCTGTGTATGAGAATAAGCATAAGTCAGCGTTTCAATTCCATGCGGATTAATAAGCAATACAATCAATGAAATCAGAAAAATTACAATAATAGTAATCAGTTCTTTCAGGTCAGGAATATGGAAATCATTACTGGAAATCTTGTTTCTTCTGAAATAATCAATTAAAGAAGTCAGAAGAAATATTCCAAATAATAGTAAACCAGCAAAGAGCCCCATGTGGAGGTTTACCCAGAAAACAAAAATCAGAGGAATAAAGTATAACGGTTTTAAACCGGATTTAAAGTATCTGAAGTCAATAAAAAGTTTTGTAAGCAGAGTGAGAAAAAGTAAAGAGAAAACCTGAGGTTTAATATCAGTTCTGTATCTTGTAGCAAATACAAGAATTATTAGGTAAAATACAGCAACAGGAACAGGTATATTAAATTTTCTGAGAATTAGAAAAATCAGTGTAAATATTGAAAGCAAAAGAATGTTATTAAATATAGTAAGCCCTGCGAAACCAGCGATGTTGAAAATATTATAAACAATAACATCCCAGCCCCATTCAAACGGAATCCATTTTGTACCTTCAGTTGCATGCCCGAAAACATCGGTTGAAGGCACAACAGAATTTTCTGTGATATATTTACCAGTAGCCATGTGCCAGAAAAGGTCATCCTCACCATTGAGCTTTGTAATAGAAAGCATTACAATAAAAATGCCGAGCAGAATAAGTAAAACTGTATTAAGGTTTTTGTTTTCCTGAACTGCTTTTTCAGCGGATTTATTTTTAACCATAGATTAATTATTATTCACAAAGATAACTATGAATATTAAAAAATAAAGTATATAAAACATGGAGTCGTTTTTATACTTTCATTGATAAATTAAATGAATATTTTTAAGCAAATAAAACTCATATGGGAAAAAAAATACATATATTAATTGTTTTAATTTTTATTACAATTATAATTTCGGGATGTTCAAAAAAGGGAGACGGCTCTGATGATTTATCAGATGACAGAGGAATAGAGTGTGGAAAAGGAAACCCTTACGAAATGGTCTGGTCAAAGACAAATGATATAGTTTATTATATAGAAAAGGGGACAAGTATAGAATATAAAAATATAAACTCCCTTGAGGGAGGAGTGCTGGACGCAACACCTGATTTATTTTTAAATGAACTTGAAATATCAAATGACGGGCAATATTTATATTATATAGCCAAAAGTAATAACGGGCTTTTCAGGTCATTAATAAGAATAAAAACAGATGGTACAGGAAGAACAGTCTTGATTCCAAATTCAGTGTCTTCAAAAAGAGTATCACCGGATGGACAGATTGTAATATTTAACTCAAGTTTTTACGGAGTAGCAGATGGGCTTTATAAATTTAATATTGCCACCCAGACTACTACACAGATCAGCAATGGTTATCCACTGAGATTTTCACCCGGAGGAAATGAGATTGTTGTGAAAGATAACAGCATATTAAAGATGGATTTGAACGGAGGAAATCTTTCAACAATTTTTATCCCGTCTTACGATATGAATATAACTAATGTGCATTGGGATATAAACGGGATTAAACTTATTTACAGAAAAGGAAAAGATTATTTTCAGTTTAATCATATCACTAATACAACTACAAAAATTTTCACCACTACTAAAAATTATCCAAATCCATTCCCTGCATTATCCCCTGACGGGACAAGACTATCAATATGGACGCAGAAATGCAATAAATATAATCAAAACGGGGGATGTGATATCGAGCAATTTGATTTATATATTATTAATCCAGATACCGGTAAAGATTCTTTATATGGAAATTGTAAAAAGCCGGGCGATGAAGCCGGATTGTATAGCGGACATGCCATTTTGGATAGTGTTCAGGGAAAGTATTGTTACGGATTCGGGGGGAAGTTATATCTTAAGTAAAAAGATGTAGGAATAATTCCTACATTTTATTGAGAATATCACTTACAAAATTTTCATATATAGTCTTACAGACTTTTAATAAGAGACTTTCTAATTTTGCTTAAAAGAAATTAAAAACATTTTTTAAATTTAATTAGAAAGGATTAAGCAGATGGAAAACTTAAGCACATTAGAACAGCCCAAAAAATTAACCGGCGATAAAATTGTTTATGGTGCATTAATTGCATTCTGTGTTTTATTTCTGTTAGTTGGATTTATCTTCTCCAGATAAGATTTTCTCTGATTCAGCTCTCGAACTGATTGTAAAAAAAGCCCCTTGGGAAAGGGGCTTTTTGTTTATTCAAAAAATATTTTTCTATTCTTATTTAATCAGAATCATCTTCTTAGTTGAACTGAAATTACCTGCCTGCATTGTATAGAAATATACACCACTTGAAAGTCTTGAAGCATCGAAATCAACATTATATGTACCTGCACTCAGGTTTTGATTTACAAGTGTTAAAACAAGTTTACCTGTAATATCATAAACCTTTAAAGTAACGAGATTATTTTTCTGGACACTGAATTCAATATTTGTAGTCGGGTTGAATGGATTTGGATAATTTTGTCCGAGTTTGAATTCAGTAGCAACCTGTGTTTTAACCTCTTTTATTCCGATAGGAGGTAATGTAGTAATATCAATTTTTTTGTAAACCATATAAGTCGGACCGCCTATAGGGGCATTATCAGAGAAACTGCAACTGCCGGGGAATTGGCTCCAGTTATAGACTATATTTACAAAATTACCGGTATTACCACTTGGAGCAATTGACGGATAAATTTCGTCTTCCTGAGCTGTTTTTGTAACAGCAAGAGGTCCAATCCACGTTGCACCGCCGTTTGTTGAATAAGAAAGTGCAATATCGTTAAAATTGAAAGTAAGTCCATAGTTAACAGTATCCCTCTGTGTAACAGAATATACACAATATAATTTACTTCCGTCTGCAGACCATCCGAGAGATGGATGAGAAACTGCAGTCATACCAACCTGTATATCAACAAGATTATTGTTGAAAGCAGTGTCAGTTTGTAATAAAGGAATGTTACTCCTATCAGCAATAACAACAGGATTCCCGCCATTAATATTCGGAGACCAGAATAAAAGTTTATAACCGGTTCTTGTCCCAAAGTTGGGAGCGCCACCGCTGAATCCAAGTGTACTGAAAGCAGCACATGGATTACCGTTATTTGGATTATAAGAAACATCTGCACCAAACCAAACGGCAACTGAATCCCCATTTGCCTGATATCCGTTTGTGCAAACTATTTGTTTTGCTCCGAATGTTGTTCCACCGTCAGTAGATTGTTTAATATACATTCCCTGTGTCGGAGAACCTCCATTTGCAACCCACCACATTACTGCAACTTTATTCTGATCCGGTTTAACTGCAACATATTGCCTTGTGTTAATATGTAAGTCTCCGGGACCAGTCAACGTAGTTTTATTTGTAAAAGTGTTGCTGTTCCAGTCAAACTTTGCAAAATATAATGTATCAGGTATCGGGTCGCTCCCTGAGTGCTGATATGCACCGACTATATTTGTACCAGATAGCTGGAATCCAAAATAATCTCTTCCCGGTGCCTGGTTCAGATAACCTGTGCAGACTCCATTTGGGAATGAAGCTTCGACTATAGCACCGCCTCTAGTTGTAGAACCAGACCATTGTCTTCCTGTAAAAATAATAGACCTTGAACCGAAATAAATTACAGGACTAATATTCCCGTAAGAGGCAGCAGTGCCAAGAGTAAGAACAGCTTCCGGAAGCCATGTGAGACCACCATCAGTGCTAAGTTGATACCATATTCTTCTGGCACTTGAAGTTGTAGCACTTGCAGAATCTGTTCTGTCAAGTGAAGCAATAATTGAATCTCCAATGACAATAAGTCTTTTCATATTATTCCCATTTGTCATATAATCATAGAAATTAATCGGAAAAGGAATAGAACCTGCAGGTGGAGCAACGAGTTGAATAGATGGTGGATGATACAAATGGGTTTTAATAGCAACCGCATTCGGAACTTCTTTTGCATCAGTGTGGTACTTTACGCTTCTTTGTGCAAAGGAAACTGAGGCAATCATGAGAAGTATAGCAAGAATAAGTATTCTTGATTTCATATTCTCTCCTTAATTTAAGTTTAATAATATTTGTTTAAAAAGAAGCAAATTACAAAGATATAATAAATTTCGAAATACTTTTTTTATACGTAAAAAAGAGCCTAAAGTTATTTTTAGTTAGTATCATTTGATACCTAAAGAATTTTTAAATAATTTATTAAATTTAACAAGTATCACTATGAATCATTTAACTCAAAAAAGACTTAAGTCAAAATCAGTTCAAAGCTCTATCATCAATTCCATTGCTTCGGATTTTAATCTCACTCCAATTTTAG
>Ga0073934_10009077_pt1 | contig 12915 bp, 9 predicted proteins | sample LarsenN4metaG_FD_76834 | JGI IMG/M metagenome (GOLD analysis project Ga0073934, IMG submission 76834) | Hot spring sediment bacterial and archeal communities from British Columbia, Canada, to study Microbial Dark Matter (Phase II) - Larsen... ...
TCTTTGCGTGCCCAAAATCGCTCGGTGTTGGAGTATTTAGTGCAAGCGTGTCGTGCCTCTCGCCAAGGTCTACCAGCACCCTCTTTGCTACCGATTCAAGACTGCACCCCCTGAACGGTTACGTCAAATGTTTCTAGCGTCCAAATTGCCAGTTGGGTCTGCTTGTTGGAACGTTCATTCACGACTGTACGAACGAATTCATCCAGCGCATCAAAATTTGGAGCGATCGCCCCTTGAGAATTCATCGTGCAATTTCCTTTATGCCTGGCAACGGTCGAAGACCCATATCACATCCCCTATTAAGGATGGCTTTTCAGTTCCTCTGCGTTGGTAGTAGTCATGACTACCCAACTCTGCAACAACAGCATATTTGGGGGCTTCTTTTTCCTCGCCCAACCACAGCGGAGTCGCTGATTTCAAATTCTGGTCAAAAAAGGTGATCCAGAACCGCTGACTCTGCCTTGAGTTCTTCTTGGATAGCTCATTCAACCAAACTGAACCATACCCGCTCGATTGGTTGACGGTAAACTGATACAGCGATCGCTGTTGCGGATGATGAATGACCGCGGTTGCGTGGTAAGTCGTGTTAGGCAAAGGCGCACCAAAAACTAATTCAAACCCCTTGCCATCTCCATCTCGGTAAATACTTTTTGCAATCGGACACACGGTTGTTGGTTTTGCCTCTGTTAAAGATGGGATTGATAGTGAAATGATAACAAGTATCAATCCGGCAACAGATCTAGTTTTCATGAATTGCCCCCATATCTCATCGTCAATCTTAATTCAGTTTATAGACGGTTTAGATGAAAGCTTTTACCAATTTTGAGTGGGTAGGGAAACAGGTTTAATCCAGCGATCGCTCGCTCGGACAAAGCACCTTTCCTTCGTTCTCAGCCAGGAACTTCCATCAGGTAGTTCAACAATATTCCGACTTCTAGCATCTCTCGCCCCAACGTACTGATAACCTGCCCTTTCCGGTGGAATGCTGCACAATTCCATTCGGTTGCTCTCGGCAATTCAACACTCCGTCCGCAGAAATCACTGGCCACTGAGTCCAGGCATAAGTTCCTGACTCCGACAAAAACGTATTACTATTGGCATTGGTGAAATTTCCCTGGTTGTTGGCTTTAGGTAAAGCTTCGGGCAGATTTAGCTGAAATTTCCTTCCGTTCGGCACCCGACAGTCCTGATTCTGAGGTTTAATCTCTCTGAAACTGACGGGTTGACGAGTCACGATCCAGGTGACTTGAGCAACCATTGGTAAATCCGACTGGGGATTAGGACGACGAATGCTGCTCTGTCCCGTACAGGTATCAATAAACGTCCCTGACAGATAAGTATAGCTTGTGTCTTGGCGAATGCGGTCAATATTTAAACAGCCCCAGATTGATTTTCCACTTTCTACCGTTTCGTACGGCTGTGAAATTATCCCTTTCCAGTCGTTTTAGCAACGGCGATCGTCGTCACTCCGTTCCTATAGGTAGTATGAATCCATTTGCCCCCTGACCCAGCGGCACTTGCGATCGCAGGTATCACCAGGGGTTTGAGTGAGCACAGTAAGGAAATGGCGATCGCACCTGGAACAGACTGATTCACCATCGCTTAGAACTCCAGCTTGTTCATTTCAATAGTTGGCAATGTCTTCCCATTTCCAGACAACTTGCAGAACGATCCGACTAGAAATGGTACATACCAATTAAATGCTAGTTGCTTGGCTTAATATTATAGAACTAAATCGAAGATACTGAGAACGTTAATCGTCATTTGTGATTAGTCATTTGCAAAGAACAATTAACGAAGGACAAATGACCGTTTGTCTAACCTTTCTTTAGTCCTGATTTGGAGTCTGCTTCCTATTTTTTGTGACAGACCAAAGTCCCACTAAAATGGCAACTCCATACGCTACCACCAGGCCAGGAAAAGCATGTTCAATCAATGTCCAGTGGGGAAGGTCGCTGGGGCCAGAGCGGGGAGCATTGCCTAGCAGAATTTGTAGATTTGAATAACAAGGAGCGCCTTCCTTCGCCCGAAAGCAATTGCCAGGTGACACCAGAATCGTCGCAACTTGTAGAGCTAAAACAATACCCCAAATCCAGTATTTGATGCGAGGTGGTTGAGTGCGATTTTGTAGGGCGATCGCCCATAACCACGCTAGCGCAATTACGTAAAATGGCAGAAGTAGGAAAAAATAGATTATCGCACCGATGATAGTGTTTGATGCAATCAGGAATAGAACAGCACTTAAGCAGAAGTAGATTGTCAAGACCAAACCAAATTTAACCATTGCATTGCTCCTTGATAAAATCTTCCCACGCTCACAACGCTTTACATCAGCAAATGCACTTTGAATTTGCTCAATCAATGCGTGTGGTGTCGGAGTAATGGACATCATAATCGAATACTACTGACTGACCTGTAGAACGAAGTAAGCGACGGGATGGAGTTGGTCACCTTGCGGCTCACTAAAGAAAATTATGAAGATTCTCTTATTCATTTGAGCAAATTGAAAGATTGAACTAAAAATTTAATTTCACAGTGATCAACTTACATAGGTGTAGATCGTGTAGAACTCAGTCTATCTCTCACAGTTAACCGTCTATCTAACGTCTTTTATGCTGGTGCCGATTATATAAGCCTACTATCATCATTGCTGCACCTAGCCCCACGAGAGTAATTTCTTCAGACCATAAAGCTCCTGGTGTGTCGATTTTAGTCCAGGGAATAGATGGGTTTTGAGTATCCTTTAAGTACAGAACTGTCACCTGGTCGCCTACCGCATAGTTGATGTATCCACTATCTGAAAACTCGGTTGCTGCTCCTCCTGCTGGTGTAAACTGCACAACTGGGTGAGCGCCGCTTGCATTAAGCCGGACGACTTTACCTTCTGCCCGGGATGCCAGCGTGATGAATCGGTAGGTCACTAGCCCTTCAAGACCTGCTCCCAATAGGAGAACAATGCCCAAGATAGGAAAGAGAATGCCGAGCAGTTTTTGGGTACTTTGGTCAGTAGGTTGCATAGAACTGATTTAACTGCTGAACCTTAAACTTCTAGAACAATGGGATTGCAATCGATGCAAAGGCGACTTGGCAAGCTGAAACGGTGCAGAAAGCTTAAACCTGTTTCTTATTCGTTGCAAAATCTTCTGATCCGTTTCCCAGATTGCAAATCCCATAGGGTGATCCTATTGCCGGTGTGATTTGTAGCGTTGACCAGAATTCTCGTCCCAGCAAACGCTTGCGCTCCCCACCCTGATTTGCCTTCAAGCTGATGTATCTTTGCGCCCGTTGCGGAATTCCATAGGGCGTAGTTGCCTTGTTTATCCAGGGTGAGGAATGACGAAGCATCTGGGGTAAACGCGATCGCGTTGTAGACATGGTCGGTGTTGAAGGTTTGTAATTTCTGACCTGTAATTAAGTCATAACGCTTGATACCAGCATCAGTCATAATTAAGACCTGTTTATGATCAGGGCTGACCGCAAAAGGAGATTCGATGTAGCTCCCCTTCAGGGTTTGTAATGTAGCTCCAGCGGTAATTGACCGAAATCGTTTCACATCCCCCGCATTCTGGAGCAGCAGGGTTTGATTGTTCGCACTTACCCCCAGTGGCGTATGGCTCGGATCGGCTTTCAGCGTGCTAACTGCTTTGCCTGTCGTCATGTCCCATAGGGTGATCGTTCCATCCTTACCCATACTGGTAAATCCCCTGCCATCAGCACTTGTCACAATAGGGAACCGTTGCGCGACTTCCGTATTCCAGGTTTGCTGCATTTGTCCTGTCGCTAAGTTCCAACGCTGAATAACCCCGCTATCATCTTGACTAATGAGAGTTTGACTATCGCGGCTCACCGCTAGAAAACGGACGCGATCGCGGTGGCCCTTAAGAGTACGAATCGGTTGGCGACTTGCCAAATCCCAAACCTGAATTTCATGCACTCCCTGACTACCGATCGCCCCCACTGAACTGGCGGCACTGATGAACATCCGCTGATCTGGAGTAATTGCCAATGCACTCACGGTAGGCGGTGACAACCCAGCCATTTTTTCCGCCATGCTGCGATCGGTGGTACTGTCATACAATTTCTTGCCTGTAGCAATGTCCCATAGCCGGATTTGTCTTCCTCCGGTGATTAAGGTGTTACCATTCGCTGTTACAGCCAGTGCATTCAGACGCTCCTTGCGGCACACCAGCGCCTCATCCCGCCACAGGAGTCCTCCCAGTCGGTTGATGCCATACATGATGCCTAGCACTAACGCGATCATGGCTCCAGACCCAACAATCGAAAGGATGATAGTTTTGACAGATTTCATAAATCACCCGACCAAAATTTGGGTTAAACGGAGCAAGTTTAAAACTCACAGTCCGTTGATTTAGCATAATTGAACTCTAGATTGGGAAATTAAAAGCTACAAATTAATGCTGGTTGAACTGTTGTAGAGCGAAGAAATAAGTGACAAGACCGAAGAATGATTTGTCAAATCCACCTGATATCTTGAATCCATTTCTTGCAAAGGTTTGAAACTTCTCTTGCATAGTTTCAAATGGGATGAGTAGTAGGAATAATCAGATTTACCGATGCATCTTTTTTACCAGAACCCTGAAGGAGTCAAGCTCTTAAACTGTGACATTTAATTCTTCGCTGAGGACACTTATTTCTTCCCCCTACATTAGCGCGAAAGAAAATTGGTCAATTTAGCTCGATCGCACCCAACTTTTTTAGAGTGTCTTTTTGGGTTGTAGTTAAGCCAGTCACTCCAGTAATATTCATGCCTTGATAAGGACGATCGCCTCTCACGTATGCATCGCTCTTCACATATTCAAGGTCAGCAAACACTGTATTAGTCAAATCGGCTTCCGAGAAGTTTACCTGATGCAGAACAACAGAGCGCAGGTCTGCTGCCAGACTGTCAGGTTAGAAAAATCGTAATTTGTCATGTCTAACCCTAGTCGATGCATCAGATTGAGTAAATTACCCGCGCCATAGCCAGCCGTGCGGTCAGCAGATCGCCGCAATTTTGTGAGAATTTGCAGAGTTTGCTGCTCTAGAGCGGCAAGAGAACCAAATTGTTTACTGAGTTGATTGGCAATTGTTTGCAGAATGTCAGTTTGCTGATTAGGCTGAATTTTGGTTGGAGCCGTTGCTTTAAGAATGGCATGGTTTAGAAATAGCGATAGCTCGGTAGTCCTCAGTTCGTTCACTAAACCTTCAGTAAATTGCTCAACCACATATTCCATCACAACCGCCTGCTGCGTGTAGCAGTTGGTTTGTTTCTCAATCAGCGATCGCAAGCTTAATGCTTCTAGAGCTTCCAGTAATCGGGCTTTAGAGATAGGTGGTACGATGTCGGCTTGCAACTCGTTAGAGGTTGTCCATTCTCGATTGACCGCCAACCAGTACATAATGCTCTGTTCTAACGAAGAAAGGCGATTGAAGTGTTGGTCGAGCAAACGACGAATGCCATTTGACAACAGCGTTTCTTCTAATAGAAACGACTCGATACTTCCCTCAAATAACTCTTGAATCGATGTGGAGACAATTTTTAGAGCTAATGGATTGTTGCCATAAAGATTACCTAATTGACACTTTTGCTCATCGCTACCAACCAAGCCTTTATCTTGCACAATCGCCTGTACCGTCTCAGGGGAACCCTCCAGCCGGAGCGATCGCACCGCCGATTCAATTCCTTCTAGCATGGATACTTCTGCCAATTTTTCGCGGCTGGTTATGACTATGCAGCTTTGGTGACCAGTTTCTCCAACCAGTTGCAACAGTTCGCCATAGTTTTCATAGCCAGCTTGAAACCGCCCAATTTCACCCGGCTCTAACAGGGCTTCAAACCCATCTAAAAGCACTAAGCTACGAGATTGGCGGAGACACTGCAAAAACTTACTTAACTCCGGTTGAGCGGCGAACTGCGGTGCAAAGAACGACAATAGATCAGTCAACAATTCGGTTAGCAGGGGCGCATGTCGGAGCGATCGCCAGATAATGAAATGAAACGGGCGATCAGACACCACGGATTGGTTGAGTAGCTGCGCTAATTTGACCGAGAGTGCAGTTTTGCCGACGCCTCCCATCCCCAAGAGCGCAACCAGGCGGCAATGGTCAGTTTGGATCCATTCTGTCAGCAACTTTAGGTCTGCCTGCCGCCCATAAAAGACAGACACATCAATGGCATCGCCCCAATCAACCTGGCAACTGCTCGGCGTTGCAGGTGCCACGCTGCGAGATTCTAAACCGCTGGGTACAAAAACCTCTGTAGCGAAACGTTGCGAATCTAACTCTCCTTTCAAGCCAGAGTCGATCTGAGCAATGGACTGATTAGCCTGTTTGCGGAGATACCTTTCTACCACAAATCGCAAATTTTTCTTACCTGTTTTTTCGCCGAATGAATCAGATAAGGTTTGCCACAGTTTAGGCGCAACTGTGCGATTGATGTAACCGATTGAGTATCCGGTGGCATCTGCAATTTGGTCGTAGGTTTGCTCCTGCCAACACCCTTGTAAAACGGCTACCTCTACAGGTGACAAGCGCCTCCCCATCCGAGTAAAGACCAATTCATTAGTAATTTGGAGTGCCTGCTCAAAATCCATGCAAATTGAGTACGAAAAACCTATGAACTTTACCTGAATTTTTTAAGAACTATACCAAAAAATCCCTGTAAATTCTGTCTATAGACGGAGGCACAGATTTTAAAGTACTTTAGACAAATCTTCTTTAGACTTCAATTTTCTAGTTATTTGCTTAATTTCCTAGCTTTTCACTTTTAACAATAGGTAAACAAAAGGTTTCTCTTGCTACCTTCGCAATGCGCAGGCTCACAAGCATCTGTTCACTGCTTTTCCTTTGATCTGATTTGACAAAAACTATGATGTTTACACCTTAAGACCACAATTTTTGATTTTTTCCCCTGCTTTCTTCAATGACTGTGAACCTAAAGCCCCCCTAATCAGCATGTAAAAGCCCCTTTTTGCAAGCATCCGGCCCGCGAATAACTTCAGTTTCACATCCCATTTTGAATCGCTATCATCGAAAATTCTCTATCAGTATTGCCTTGGCGAATGATTCCTCCTGGTCGTGTTCGCTTCTCCACCTAAAGCAAGTCAGTCCAGTTGTCTAGAATTCTTTTTTGAAAGGGTTTATAGTCTTCTTCAAATCAATGGGTACCATCAAAAATTCTTTGTGAAAGAATATTTTAACTGCTTGGCATCCATTGCTAAAACTCACTTAAACTACAACTCTTGTCATAGGTGGAAATGCCAGCATGACAGACCCTACAGCCAGTATCGTCGATCAACTGCAAGCCCGAATTCAGGAATTAGAGGCTCAACTGGGTGAGTACCAAGCTCAGGTTGCTTACTTAAGTGCAAGTGAGGCCAAGTTCCGCGCGATCGCCGAACATGCAAGTGACGCCATTTGCACCATTAATCATGCTGGCGAACTCACCTACATTTCGCCTAACATACAAACCACAATCGGTTACAGCCCCGCCGATCTAGAAGGGCAAGTTTTCGAACCCTTAATTCATCCCGATGATTTATCTCGTTGTGTCACGGTGATTGAGCAGGTGATGACAACCGCTCAGCCTTACAATGGGCTGGAATATCGCGTGCGCCATCAGCAGGGGTACTACGTCTGGCATCGTGCAAACCTCTCAGCCTATCGGGATGAATCTGGGCGACCTGTACTCATTGCGATCGGTCGTGATGCCACACAACAAAAGGAAACGGAAGCTGCACTCGCGAAGAGTCAAGCCCAGTTTGAGGCAATTTTGCAAAACGCGAACGTCGCGATTTTTGCCAAAGATTTAGAAGGTCACTACATTTTTGCTAATCCCTGGGTATCTCAAGAAGTGGGGCTACCTTTAGAGCAAATTTTGGGCAAAACCGATGCTGATTTACTACCGCCTGAAGTTGCCGAACGGCTTCAAATGAGCGATCGCATTGCATTAGAGACAGGGCAAGCCGTTCGCAGCGAAGAAATTGTGGCCTCACCGCAGGGCGAAAATACTTATTTAGCGATCAAGTTTCCCTTGATGGACAGTCGCGGCAATCCCTACGCTGTTTGCGGCATTTCTACGAATATTACCGACCTGAAACGAACCGAATCTGCCTTACGCGCTTCAGAGGCCCGGTTAAATCAAATTTTAGACAGCACATTAGCGTCGATTGCCCGCTATCGGATCTATGCCGACTACAACTGGGAGCCAGAATATTTTTCTTCTGGCACGACCGAGATTTGGGGATTCACACCCGAAGAAATTTTAGAAGACAAGATGCGGCAATTTGATCGCGTCCACCCCGAAGATTTTGAAAGCATCATTCGCACTCAAGTTTATCCAGCCATTTTTGCCGAACAAATGGTTCGCTTTGAATACCGCTATTACCATCCCAAAACGGAAGAGTGGCGCTGGATTGCTCAAACAGTTAGCTCAGTTCGGGATGAGGCAGCTGACTGCTGGCTGGCAACGGTGATTGCAACGGATATCACTGATCGCAAGCTGACCGAAGCCGCATTGCGCGAGTCAGAAGCGAAGTTAAACCGTATTCTTGACCGCACCTCTGCCTGCATTGCCGATTATCGAGTTTATGGCGATCGTATCCTGGTGCCCGAATATTTTTCATCAGGCAGTCAGCAATTGTGGGGATTTACCCCAGAAGAGTTATTAACTGATCTCGGTGCCTGGCATGCTCGGTTTGACCCAGAGGATTTGCAAGCAATTTTTGCAGAAGCCTACGATTACATTTTTAATGAGCAATCCTATCAGTGTGAATACCGCTACCATCATCCAGACGGCAGTTTGCGCTGGATTCAGTTAAATCTATCGTCTTACCGGGATGAGGCAGATAACTGCTGGCGCACGCCCACAGTTTCGATTGATATTACCGATCGCAAGCTAGCAGAATCAGCCCTGCGGGAATCTGAAGCGAAAATCAATCGAATTCTCGATCGCACCTCTGCTTGTATTGCCGATTATCGAGTTTATCCAGATCGCCGCTTTATCGCCGACTATTTTTCGTCTGGAAGCCAGCAAATCTGGGGTTTTGCGCCAGAGGAGTTGTTGGCAAATATGCAGCTTTATCTTTCTCGATATGAACCCGCAGATCTGCAAATCATTTTAGACGAGGCGTTTGACTATATCTTTAGCGAACGTCCTTACACCTCTGAGTACCGTTATCACCACCCCGACGGCAGCGTACGTTGGATTCAATTTAGCTTGACCTCCTACTGGAATCAAGCAGAAGGCTGCTGGCGTACTCCAACAATTTCGATCGATATCACAGAACGCAAACGTGCCGAAGAGGCGTTCGTCAGGAGTGAAGCACGTTTCCGCCAGATTGTCGAAAACGCGAGTGATTTAATTTCTACGATCACCCCTGATGGAACGATTACCTATATGTCTCCTGCCGCCGTCAACATGCTGGGTTACAGCGGCACTGAATTGCTTGGTCAACATTTTGCCCCAGTCGTTTCTCCTGAAGATCTGCCAATTGCTTTGGAAGCGGTAAACCGGGTCTTGACGACAGGAGAACCCTATTCGTTTGAGCATCGCCTTCTACATCGGGATGGTAGTTTTCGTTATGTGGTCGCAAACGTTTCAATGTATGAGGATGAAGATGGAAACCCGCTAGTTCTGGGTATTGTGCGAGACATGACTGACCGCAAACGGTTAGAGGAAGAACTGCGCCAGAGTGAAACAAAATTCCGGCGGATTGTCGAAAATGCCAGCGACCTGATTGCCACCGCTACCCCTGATGGCACACTCACCTACATCTCGCCCAATGTTTCAAGTTTGCTTGGCTATCACAATACTGAATTGATCGGTAACTATTTTGCCCCGATCGTTCATCCAGATGATATTCATTTAGCTGTTTCTGCGATCCAGCATGTGATGACAACTGGAACAAACTATGAGTACGAAACGCGCCTCTTGCATCGCGATGGTAGCCTGCGGTATGTCGTTTCCAACGTTTCCATGTATGAGGGTGAAAACGGAAATCCCATGATGTTGTCCTTTGCAAGAGACATCACCGATCGCAAACGACTAGAAGAAGAACTGCGTCAAAGTGAAGCAAAATTCCGGCGAATTGTTGAAAATGCCAGTGACTTGATTGCCACCGCTACCCCAGATGGAACTGTCACCTACTTATCCCCTGCTACACTCAATCTGTTGGGCTATACCAATGAGGAATTGATTGGTCGATATTTTGACAGGATTGTTCATCCAGACGATATATCCGTAACGGCAGACGCGATCGCTCAGGTTATGACAACTGGAGAATCCTACACCTTTGACCATCGGTTAATTCATCGAGATGGTAGTTTGCGCTATGTCGTCGCCAATTTATCCATTTATGAAGATGAGAACGGCAACCCTGTATTACTCGGAATTTCGAGGGATGTAACTGAGCGACGACAGTTAGAAGAAGAGTTGCGCCAAAGTGAAGCCAAGTTCCGTAAGATTGTCGAAAATGCCAATGACTTGATCTATTTAATCAATTCTGATGGTCTTATTACCTATATGTCGCCCAATGTGCATCTCAGTTTGGGCTATAGTGTTGCAGAATTACAAGGACAATCATTTGTACCGCTTGTTCATCCTGATGATTTGGAATATACGGTCGAGTCTTTTCAGCAGGTGTTGGCAGGAGAAACAATCACTGTCGAAGTTCGCAGTCGGCATAAAGATGGAGGTTGGCGGTGGTTTAGTTGCCAGGTTTCCCCATTTATTAGTAACGACGGTGAACTATTTCAAATGGGAATTGCTCGCAACATCACTGAAAGAAAGCGATTAGAAGAAGTACTGCGTCAGAGTGAGGCGAAGTTTCGGGCGATTGTTGAAAATGCGAATGACACGATCGCCACTGTCAACACAGAAGGCGCCATCACTTATCTCTCGCCTAACATGCTGGAATTTTTTGGGCGAGACGCAACGGAACTAATTGGTACATCTTTTGTTCCTTTAGTGCATCCAGAAGATGTATCCAAATGTTATAGTGCAATTCAACAAGTGCTGGCTACTGGTGAACCCTACCGATTTGAATATCGGTTGTGTCGTTGGGACGGTGAATATTGCTACTTTGTGACCAACACCTCACTGTTCTACAATGAACACGGTGAACCTATGATTCTCGGCGTTTCACGGGATGTCACCGAGCAAAAGAAGTTAGAAGAAGAACTGCGCCAGAGTGAGGCTAAGTTTCGGGCGATCGTTGAGCAAGCCAGCGACATTATCTATACTATTGACCCGACTGGGCAAGTCACCTACGTTTCGCCCAATATCGAGTCTATCTTGGGTTGCCCTTCCGATGATTTAATCACCAACCATTTCTCGGTTCGAACGTATCCAGATGATCTAGAACTTGTGATTGCGGCTGTGCAGCAAGCGTTAGCAGGTGAGACAGCCAATGTTGAATGTCGCGCACAACATGAAGATGGAACATGGCTTTGGTTAAATTGCAATTTATCGCCATTACGCACAAACGATGGTGGAATTGGCATTATGGGCATTGCCAGAGATATTAGCGATCGCAAACGGCTAGAAGAAGAACTGCGCCAGAGTGAATATAAGTTTCGAGCGATCGTCGAAAACGCCAATGATTTGGTCTATGTCATTGATTCCAACGGTCAGATTGCTTATATATCACCAAATTGTTTTGCCATTACTGGTTATCGTGCAGAAGAAATTGAGGGAAATACAATCGAACCGTTTGTTTATCGCGATGATTTGGCGATCGGAACAGATGCCGTACGGCGGGCGATTTCAGGTGAGAAAGTAAGTTTTGAAACCCGTTCGATCAGCAAAGATGGCACGATTTACTGGGCTAGTTCCAACGTTGTACCCTTCCAGTTACCCACCGGAGAACGGGGAATGATGGGTATTTCACGGGATATTACCGATCGCAAACGACTGGAAGAAGAGTTGCGTCAAAGTGAATATAAGTTTCGGGCGATCGTCGAAAATGCTAATGACTTAATCTACGTGATTGATCGCAATGGTTGCATTATTTATATGTCCCCTAATTCGACCACGATTCTCGGCTATCGTCCTGAAGAGATGCAGGGGAGCAGTTTTGACCAATTTGTGCATCCAGATGACTTGGCTGTCGGGGCTGATGCGATCCAACGGGCGATCGCGGGTGAAAGGTTTAGCTTTGAAGTTCGCTCTTTTGACAAAAATGGTCGCTTGCACTGGTTTAACTCCAATATTGCCCCTTTCCAGCTATCGACTGGTGAAGCCGTCTTGATGGGCATTGGACGCGATCTGACTGATCGCAAACAGGCTGAAGAAGCCTTACGCCGCAGTGAACGCAAGTATCGCAACATTTTTGAAAACTCTTATATTGGTGTCGGCAGAGCCAAACTCAGCAGTACTGTCATTCTTGAGGTCAATCAGCGCTTGGCTGAGATGTTGGGTTTTATTGACTCAGCCGAGTTAGTTGGGCAATCTTGGGAACAATTTTGTATTACCGAAACAGAAGGTCAACGGATTACTTCCCTACTTCGCAGGCATGGTTTCATTAACGAGGAGATTCAGATTCGGGTGCGCGATGGCTCTGTTCGTTGGTGGCTGTCGTCTAGCCGGGTTAATTTAGATGAAGATTGCATTGACTTTGTTGTTGCGGATATCACCGATCGAAAACAACGAGAAGAAGAATTGCGCCTCGCCAAAGATGCGGCGGAAGCCGCTAACCTTGCTAAAAGCACCTTTTTAGCCAATATGAGCCACGAGCTTCGCACACCACTCAACGTTATCTTAGGCTTCACCCAATTGATGGAACGAGAAAATGCCTTGACTGAGATCTTGCAGCATTCTCAATAAGCCGATTCTAAGCGAGGTTTGAGGTCAATATCGAACCCAAAATGAGCCGCAATATCAGCGTGAGATTGGATGCGTTTGAGTAACTGAAACCA
>Ga0073934_10009078_pt1 | contig 12915 bp, 14 predicted proteins | sample LarsenN4metaG_FD_76834 | JGI IMG/M metagenome (GOLD analysis project Ga0073934, IMG submission 76834) | Hot spring sediment bacterial and archeal communities from British Columbia, Canada, to study Microbial Dark Matter (Phase II) - Larsen... ...
GGGGGACACGGCCGCAGCTGCCGGGACCGCCGTAGACTCCGCGCGTGCGCTTCGAGCACGTCCTCGTCGTCGGCGCGGGGCAGATGGGAAGCGGGATCGCCCAGGTGGTCGCCGCGTCCGGCCGCCGCGTCTCGCTCCACGACGCGGTTCCCGGGGCCGTCGAGCGGGCGCTGGGGACGATGGAGCGCAGCCTCGCGAAGCTCGCCGAGAAGGGGGGACCGCCACCTGCCGAGGTGCTCGCGCGCGTCGAGCCCGCGGACGGCATGGTCGCCGCGGACCTCATGATCGAGGCCGTCGTCGAGGACCTCGAGGTCAAGCTGGACGTCTTCCGCCGGGCCGACGAGAGGCTGCCGCCCGAGGCGATCCTCGCCTCGAACACGTCCTCGATCCCGATCACGACGCTCGCTGCGGCCACCGTGCGTCCCGACCGCGTGATCGGCATGCACTTCTTCAACCCCGTGCCCGTGCTCGAGCTGGTCGAGGTGATCCGTGCGCTGCAGACGTCCGACGAGACCGCCGCGGCGATCGTGGAGCTCGCCCGCGAGCTCGGAAAGACCCCCGCCGAGGCGCGCGACTTCCCCGGGTTCGTCTCGAACCGCATCCTCATGCCCTTCCTCAACGAGGCCGCCTACGCGCTCATGGAGGGCGTGGCCGACGCGGAGGCGATCGACACGATCGCGACGCTCGGCTTCGCGCACCCGTTGGGGCCGCTCGCCCTCGCCGACCTGATCGGGCTGGACACGTGCGTGGCGATCATGGAGGTGCTGCACGACGGGCTCGGCGACCCCAGGTACGCGCCCTGTCCGCTGCTCAAGCAGTACGTCGCCGCGGGTCGTCTCGGCCGCAAGTCCGGTCGCGGCTTCTACGAGTACGGCTGATGGCCTGATGGACCCCCGCCTCGCGGCCGAGCTCGCGGCTCACGAGGGGACGGACGGCGAGTTCGTGGAGAGCGCGTTCCGTCTCGTGCTCCGGCGACCGCCCGACGACGAGGCTCGCGACCGCGCGCTGGCCAAGCTGGCAGAGGGCACGCTCTCCCGGGCGACGCTGCTGTACGAGCTCGCGACGAGCGAGGAGCACGGGCGCGTACGCGAGCTCGACGACGCGGTCGCGCTCGGCCTCGCCGCCCGCGTCCGCGGCAAGCGCCTCCGCTGGCTGCAGGCGCCGCCCGCGACGGACGAGCGCGTGGTCGAGATCCCGTGGGTGCTCTCGCGCCTGCGGGCGGGCGGCCGCGTGCTCGAGATCGGGTACGCGTTCGCGGAGGCCGCGTACCTGGGCGCGCTCCTGCGCTCCGGCGTCGAGCTCCACGGCGTCGACCTCGCCACCCGCGACGTCGAGGGCATGGAGACGGCGCAGGCGGACGTCCGCTCGCTGCCCTTCGCCGACGGCTCCTTCGACCAGGTGCTTCTCGTCTCCACGCTCGAGCACGTCGGCGCCGACAACACGGTCTACGGCCTCGCCCACGAGGACGACGGCGCCTCCCGGCTCGCCGCCCTCCGGGAGCTCGCGCGCGTGCTCCGCGGGGACGGAAGCCTGCTCGTCACCGTCCCGCTCGGCGAGCCGGGCGACCACGGCTGGTTCCGACAGGAGGACGAGCGCGGCTGGACGGCGCTGTACGCGCGCGCCGGCTTCTTCGCCCACGAGCTCGAGGCGTACGAGCTCGGGCCGGACGGCTGGCGCGCGGCGCCGGCGTTCCGCCCGGAAGGCGTGCGCTACGGCGAGCGCGGGCCGGCGGCGTCCGCGGTCCTGTGCGCCGAGCTCGTGCCAGGCCGCCTGCGGCACCTGCTGACGCCCTTGGGACTGGCGACCGCCGCGCGGCGCAGAGCGCGCCCGCTCCGCCACCGGCGCCGGGCGACCGGTTAGATACGGCCGTGGACTTCGAGCTGACCGACGACCAGCGCGCGATCCAGGCGCTCGCGAGGGAGGTCGCCGAGGCGGAGGTCGTCCCCAACGCGCCCGCCTGGGACCGCGAGCACCGCTTTCCCGACGAGCTCTACCCGAAGCTGGCCGCGCTCGGGCTCATGGGCGTCTGCGTGCCGGAGGACTACGGGGGCGCGGGAGCGGACTTCCTCTCGTACGTCCTCGTGCTCGAGGAGCTGTCGCGCGCCGACGCCGGCGTGGGGGTGACCGTCGCGGTGCACACGAGCGCCGCGACGCTGCCGATCCTCGCGTTCGGGACCGAGGAGCAGCGCGCTCGGTTCGTCCCCCCGCTCGCCCGGGGAGAGACGCTCGGGGCGTTCGCCCTGACCGAGGCCGGCGCCGGGTCGGACGCCGGCTCGCTCAGGACGACCGCGGAGCGCGACGGCGACGCGTGGGTCCTGAACGGGTCGAAGCAGTGGATCACGAACGGCTCGCGGGCCGGCACGTTCGTGCTCTTCGCGCGGACCGACCCTGGGACGGCGGGAGCGCGCGGGATCTCGTGCTTCGTGCTCGACGCCGAGCACGTCCGCGTCACGCGCGAGGAGGAGAAGCTCGGCCTCAACTCCTCGACGACGTCGGACCTCGCGCTCGAGGGAGCGCGTATCGGTCGCGACCGCCTGCTGCACGAGGAGGGGAGAGGCTTCCGCGTGGCGATGGCGACGCTCGACGGCGGGCGTATCGGAATCGCGGCGCAGGCGCTCGGGATCGCGCAGGCAGCCTACGACGCCGCCCGTGCCTACGCGCTCGAGCGCGAGCAGTTCGGCCGCCGGATCGCGGACTTCCAGGCGATCCAGTGGAAGCTGGCCGACATGGCGACCGAGATCGACGCCGCGCGCCTCCTCACCTACCGTGCCGCCTGGCTGAAGCAGCAGGGGAAGCTGCATGCGGCCGAGGGCGCGAAGGCCAAGCTCTTCGCCTCCGAGACGGCCCGTCGCCAGACCGCCGAGGCCATCCAGATCCTCGGCGGCTACGGGTACACGAAGGAGTTCCCGGTCGAGCGCTACTACCGCGACGCCAAGATCACCGAGATCTACGAGGGGACGAGCGAGATCCAGCGCCTGGTCATCGCCCGCTCGATCCTCGGCCGCCACCCACGGGACGAGCAGGTCGCGGTGGTCCGGCCCCACCGGTAGGCCCTGTTCAGGGGGCCCACTCGTAGCGGGCGTCCGGCTCGCGCTCCTCGTTCCCCGACCCGTCGCCGAGCTCGACCATGCGGCAGCCGTGGCGCTCGTAGAAGCGGCGGGCAGCCTCGTTGCGCTGGAACACCCAGAACGTGAAGCCGCGCGGCCGCTCTCGCTTCACGGCCTCGAGGAGCGCGGAGCCGAGGCCGCGCCCCTGGTGGTCGGGATGGACGTAGAGGTGCCCGAGCACGTCGTGGGCGAGCGCGGCGAGACCGACCACCTCCTCGCCCTCCTGCGCGACCCAGACCTCGTGCGAGGGAATCAGCTCGGTGCGGATCCACGTGCGGATCTCGTCGTCGGTGTGGACGGGCGGCAGGAACGCGAGACCTCGGAACGACGCGAGGTACACCTCCGCGATCGCCGGTGCGTCGCCGTCGCGTGCGGATCGCACGACCATGCCGCCTAATCTACGCGCGTGCCCCGCAAGCGAGAGGAGCCCGTTCGCCTGACGAGGATCTACACACGCGGCGGCGACGCGGGAGAGACCTCGCTGGGAGACGGCTCGCGCGTCTCCAAGCTCGATCCGCGGATCGCGGCCTACGGCACGGTGGACGAGCTGAACGCCGCCGTGGGCCTCGTGCTCGCGGGCCCGTGCCCGGAGCCGGTCGCGTCCGTGCTGCGCCGCGTCCAGAACGAGCTCTTCGACCTCGGGGCGGACCTCTCGGTGCCGCTCGAGCGCGACGACCGCCTGCGCGTGACGCAGGAGCAGGTGGACGCCCTCGAGGACGAGTGCGACGCGTTCAACGCCGACCTTCCGGAGCTCCGGAGCTTCGTCCTGCCGGGCGGGACCGAGGCGGCAGCCCGCCTCCACCTCGCGCGCACGATCTGCCGCCGCGCGGAGCGCGAGGCGCTCGCCGCGGCCGGCGAGCACTCCGTGAGCCCGCTCCCGCTCGTCTACCTCAACCGGCTCTCCGACCTCCTCTTCATCCTCGCCCGCTCGGCGAACGCGGCGGCGGGCCAGGACGAGCCGCTCTGGAGGCCGGGCGGGTAGACCGCTACGCGACGGCCGGCCACGACCGGCCGAGCCAGTCGACGAGCTCCTCGGCCGGCTGGGGCGGCGCCACGTAGTAGCCCTGCGCGAAGTCGCAGCCCCACCGGCCGAGCGTGTTCCACGCCTCTCGCGTCTCGACCCCCTCGGCCACGACGGTCAGGCCGAGCGCGTGCCCGATCTCGATCATCCCGTGCACGAGCGCGGAGTCCGTCCGGCTCCGTCCCACCCCGTGGACGAAGCCCGCGTCCACCTTGATCTCGTCGAACGGAAGCACTCGCAGCGCCGCGAAGGAGGCCGCGCGACCCGCGTCGTCGAGCGAGAGGCGGACGCCGAGCGCCTGGAAGCGGCCGAGGATCCGGTCGTCGAGCTCTCCGCCCGCGCCCGGTCCGGCGGGCGTGATCTCGAGCGTCACGCGCGACGGCTCGACGTCCGCGCTCTGGAGCATGCGTGTCAGGCCGTCGGCGAACTGCGCGTCGTCGAGCAGCCGGTACGGCACGTTGATCGAGACGCCGAGCTCGTGGCCGGCGCCGGCCCAGAGCGCCGCGGACTGCAGCGCATCGGCGACGACGAGGTACGTGAGCTCGCGGACGAGCGGGGTGCGCTCGACGTGCGGGACGAACGCGGCCGGCTGCACGAGGCTCCGATCGGGAAGCAGGCGCCGGACGAGGGCCTCGGCCGAGCACGGCGCTCCCGAGCGCAGGTCCATGATCGGCTGGTAGACGACGCGAAGCTCGTTCCGCTCGAGCGCCGACTCGACGTCTCTCACGACGCCGGCGTCGATGCCCCGGCGGGCAAGCGTCGAGTCGTCGCTCGTGTCCCTCTTCGTGACGTACATCCGTCCGTCGGCGTGCGCGAGCAGCTCGTCCGCCGTGTCGCCGTCGCTCGGGTACACGGCCCGTCCGACGCTGGCGTCGATCTCGATCGTGGCCCCCGCGACCCGGAAGGGGCGGCGCAGCGCGTGGCGCAGGCGCCCGGCCAGGGTCGCCGCCGTCTCCTCGCCGGTGCCCATCGAGAGCACGACGAACTCGTCCCCGCCCACGCGGGCCACCGTGTCGCTCTCGCGGAGGATCGACTCGAAGCGGCGGGCGAGCTTCCGCAGGACGGCGTCTCCGGCCGCGTGGCCACGGACGTCGTTCACGTCCTTGAACCCGTCGAGGTCGACTACGATGAGCGTGAACGGCTCGCCGGTGCGGCGTGAGCGGCGAAGCGCCTGCTCGATCCGGTCGTCGAGGAGAACGCGGTTCGGGAGCCCCGTCAGCGGGTCTCTCAGCGCGTGGAAGTGAGCGCGCCCGACGCGCCAGTTGAGGATCACGCCGCTCGCGGCGGCCAGGAACGTGAAGATCGCGAGCCCGTAGAGGACGCGGTCGGGCGTCTCCCGGAGCGCAGCCGTGAGAACGCTGGAGGCGATCACGAGGGCGACCAGCAGGAGCGCCCACGCGAGAGCCGTTCTGAGATGCCGCCGTGGTCGGATTGTCACTCGGGGTTTGCCGTTCTCGCTCCCGCAGGAGCAGCCGCAGTACTCGCACCGTACTCGTGCGAGGCACGCGATCACCCCTCGACAGGGGGAGGACGCTCCCTCGGTCGAGGGAACACGAGCCCGGATCCGTCACCCCGCCGGGGAGGAGCCGCCCCCCGGTCGGTGAATCGAGCCGCGTGGACCTCGCCGCAGGCCTCGTCGGGCTGCTCGCCGGGCTGCTCGTCGGCCCCGCAGCCGACCGGATCGCGACGAACGCGCCCCTCCACCGGAGGCCGTGGGCGCGCACCCCGCGCTCGTCCCGTCTCCTGCTCGTCGTCGCGGGCACCGCGGCGGCCGGGCTCGTGTGCGGTCTCGTCTTCGGCTTCACGCTCAAGGCGCTCACGGCCGCGCTCTTCCTCTGGGTCCTCGTGATCGTCACGCGCACGGACCTCGAGCACCGGCTCATCCCCGACAGCGTCGTCCTGCCCGCGACCGTGCTCGTGGTCGTTCTCCGCACCGTGGACGAGCCGAGCCTCGAGTGGGTGCTGGCCGCGCTGGGCCTCGGCCTGGCGTTCTTCCTGATCGCGCTCGTGTATCCGTCGGGAATCGGGATGGGGGACGTGAAGCTCTCCGCCTTCCTCGGAGCGGGCCTCGGCGTGATGGCCGTGGTCGCGATCTTCGTCGGCTACTTCGCGGCCTTCGTCCCCGCTGCGTACCTCTTCGTCCGCCACGGACGCGGGGCACGGAAGCTCGGGATCCCGCTCGGCCCCTTCCTCGCGCTCGGCGGCGTGGCCGCGCTCTTCTGGGGAGCGGCGATCGTGGACTGGTACCGCGACATCGGCACCTGACACGCCTTTAGCAAAGCCCGCCGGAGGCCGATCTTCGAGTCATGGAGAGCGCCTCCTCTCCCGCGCGTGCCGTGCGACCGATCGACGCGGCGCTCCTCGCGACCGCCGCCCAGCGTGCGGCCGCGGAAGTGCGCGGCGACGCCGAGCCGGCGAAGGCCATCGCCGCCGCCGTGGACGCGCTCTACGAGGCGGTCGGCGGGCTCCTCCCCTCCGTCTTCGTCCTCGAGCACGGACGGCTCTGGCTCGTCGCCCAGCGCGGGTATGCGGTCGTCCCCGACGGCATCACGATCGAGACCGGGATCACGGGGCGGGCGATCCGCCTCGGCCGCGCGCAGCTCGCGCCCGACGTGGTGCAGGACCCCGACTACTTCCCGGCCCTTCCAGGCGTCGTCGCAGAGCTCGCCGTTCCGCTGCGAGCCGGGCGGGAGCTCGTCGGCGTCCTCAACGTCGAGGCGGAGCGCGAGCTCCCCGCAGGGGCCGAGGAGGCCGTCCGCCCGCTCGTCCTCGCGCTGTCGCCGCTGGTCGAGAGGCTGCGCGCGACGCGAACGCTCGATCTCGCGGCTCTGGCGAGGCTCTTCGTCCACCTCGGGAGCCTCCGCAGCCCCGACGAGATCGCCGCCCTGGGAGCCGCGTCGCTCGCGAAGGTGCTGCCCGTCGAGGTGAGCCACCTCCTCCACTGGGACGACGTGGGCGCTCCGGTCGAGCTCGCAGCGTGGAGATCCCAGGGCGCGAACGCACGCCCGCTGTCTCCAGACGAGATCGAAGGCGCGCGGAAGGTGGTCGACCCCACCGTCGTGTGCCACGTGCTCGACCCGAGGGCGACCGGCTCGGAGCCGGGGAGGACCGTTGTGTGGCTTCCGCTCCGGGCGAACGCCCAGGAGCTGGGCGCGCTCGTCGGGATCAGCCGGTCCGTCGAGCGCGTCGACCCGTCGCTCCTCGACACGGCGGCCGTGCTCGCGGCGCATGTGGCCGCGTCGCTCGACGCCGCCTTGGCGCTGACCCGGGAGCGGCGCAGCGCGGCGACCGACCCGCTGACCGGAGTCCTCAACCGTCGCGGCTTCGAAGAGCGCCTCGAGCAGCAGCTCGCAGCCGCGTCGCAGGACCGCGTCCCGCTGAGCCTCCTGGTGCTGGACTGCGACGACTTCAAGGAGGTCAACGACCGGGCGGGTCACGAGTTCGGCGACTCGCTCCTCCGCGAGGTCGCCGACGTCCTCTCCCGCTCGCTCCCGGTGGGAGCCGAGGCCGCGCGGCTCGGCGGCGACGAGTTCGTGGTCATGCTTCCGGGCACGGGCGTCGAGGCGGCCGAGGCGCTCGGGCGCGCGATCGGGCTCTCGCTCGCCGAGGGCCTGTCCGACGCGGGATTCCCGCTTCGCATGTCCGGGGGTATCTCGACCTTCCCCTTCGACGGCGCGCGGCCGAGCGCGTTGCTGCGCGCCGCCGACCAGGCGCTCTACGCGGCCAAGACGTCGGGAAAGAACCGGGTCGCGTCCTTCCGGAGCCTCGCCGGCACCGCGCCCGCGATCGCGGGAAGGGACCGGCCGAGCGCCCAGGAGCCGCACCGTCGAGGGCGAGGGGGCGGCCCCGGCCAGGTGCTGTCCGACGCGCTGGCGGCCGTCGAGGCGATCGAGGCCGAGCACACGGTGAAGGGCATCTGCGAGCGGCTCTGCAAGGCGCTCGTGTTTGTGGTGGGAGCGACTGCCTGCCAGGCCTCGCAGGTCGTCGGCGACCTGCTGGTCGACGCGACCGAGCACGCGCTCCGGGAGGTGTCCCTGGGCAGCCACACCGCGTACCGGATCGCCGACTTTCCGCTGACCGAGGAGGTGCTACGGACCGGCGAGCCTCGGGCGGTCTCGTTCGCCGACGGAGACGTCGACTCCGCCGAGGCGTTCATCCTCAGGGGCCTGGGCATGAACGCTCTCCTCATGCTTCCGATCGTCGTGCGCGGCCGGCCGTTCGGCCTCGTCGAGCTCTACGAGATGCGGTTGCGCAGCTTCGGCGAGGACGACGTCGCCGTCGCGCGCTTCCTCACGCGGCAGGCCGAGCGCCGGCTCGAGGCGCTGGCGCCGAACGACGGCCCGGACCGCCTGCCCGGGATCTACGAATTGCCGGTGGACGACGGCCCGTCGGGCCCGCGCACGAGGTAGGCGCAGCGCCGGCGGTCGCCGGGCAGCGGGGACGGGCCGATTCGCGAGACGACGTAGGGCTCGCCCTCGACGTCGACCGTCCGGCCGGCGACGAGGCCGGGAAGGTCGAGCTCCAGGAGGCGGTACCGCAGTCCGGGCACGAAGACGAGCTCGACGTGCTCGGCCCCAGCCGGTCGCTCCCCGAGCGGCGGGGGCGGCGGCGTGCGCTCCGCGAGGGTCGCCTCGAGCTGCGCGAGACGTTCCTCGCGCGCCTCGACGTCCCGCTCGCGCCGCTCGAGCGCGGCCCGCTTGAGCTCGACCGCGCCCAGCTCCTGCCGGCGCCGCGCGAGCTCCGCCTCCGCCTCGGCCACGCGGGTCTCGCGGTCCGTCAGCTCGCGGAGGAAGTCGAGCAGCTCCCTCTCGCGCGCCTCGAGGTCCGACGTTCCGAGCCGGAGCATGCGCTCGACCGACGCGCGCGAGTCGCGCAGGAGCTCCTCGCGGCGCTCCAGGTCCGAGATGGTGGCGTCGAGCCTCGCCGCCTGCTCGTCGAGCTGACGCCGCCGCTCGGAGAGGAGCTGCTCGAGCTGCTCCTCCGGCGCGGGGCCGGGCGAGAGCACGCGCCGGACCAGCCCTCCGAGACCCTCGTCTGGCTGTTCTCGGTGCTCTGGGTTCGTCATCGTCTCGGCCTCGGCCCGAAGCGCGCTGCCGGCGGATCGACCCTAAGCCGTCGAGTTCGGAGCGATCCGCCGGCAAGGCGGACATTCTGCAGGTGAAACGTCACTCCTGCGCTCGGACCACGCGAGAGAGGGTAAAGCTCAGGCACGTCGAAACCGATATGCGAGCCATGGACGCGCAGGGCGCACGCCTTCTGGCGGCCCGCATCCGGGCCGGGGTCGCGATCGGCTCGCGCGTCGAGCTCGTGGCCGATCCGAGCGACGACTCGGGCCTCGTGGCCGGCGATCGCGGCGTCGTCGACCAGATCGACGAGCGCGGGCGCGTGTTCGTGAGCTGGGATCGCGGCTTCGCGTCCGAGATCGATCCCGAGAGCACGCCGATCCATCCGCTCGCCGCGTAGGCGGCCGGCGCGGCGGATCACGTCAGGGCGACGTACGCGCGACGCGGACGCCGAAGTCGGCGGTCACGACCAGCGTCTCGGTACCGCCGAACGCCTTCGGCGCTGCGGGCGCGTAGAGCGCAGCGACCCCGGCCTCGCGCCACGTGGGCGAGAGGATCAGCGCCCGGTGAGGCGGCGAGTCGAGCCAGGCCGCGACGACGTCGGCCGCGCTCGCGGCGCCTCCCTGGCGTGCCAGGAGCGTCTCGCCGACCGACCAGCGGTGCCAGCCGCGGTTGGGGTAGTACCGCTTGATGCGTTCGCTGAACGCCGTGCCGTCGGCGGAGTCGTGGCCGAAGAAGCCGAGGAGGAGCATCGCGCGGGAATGGCTGCGCGCAGCGGTGCGCAGGCCCGGCGCGGCGCCGAGCTGCCCGAGCCCGTGCGAGGCGCGGACGCGGTTGATCTCCCGGATGACGGAGGTCTCGAGCGCCGGGCGGCGCTCGATCCGGGTGGAGGAGTCCGACGCGGCGGCGGGGGCCCACGTCTGGGTGGCCGCGAGCGCGACTGCGACGACGGCGAGGAAGCGCATCTCGACACCGGCATCGGCCGTTCGCTCCGCGCCGCCCTCCCTCGGAAGGGGTATGCGAGGGTCGGCCGCCTCGTGAGCTCGCTACGGCGCCTTCGCGCCGCCGCCGCGTCCGCTTGCGGCCGATCCGGTCTCGTCCGTCGTGTCGTCGGACGCCGAGGCGCCCTTCGGCGCCGCGGGCTCCTTCGTCCTGGTCTCCTGCGGACGCTGGGATCGGGCCGGGGCGGGCTTCGGCCGCGGCGTGGTCACACCGGGCTTCGCCGGCCGCTTCGCGGGCTTCGGCCTGGCGCTCGTGACGCCGCTCGCCCGGGTCCTCGCGGGCCGCTTCGCCGCGCCCTTGCCGGTCGCGGCTCCTGCCGTCTTCGTCTGTCCGGGCGCGTCACCCTTTCCGCGCGCGACGCCGCGTCCCGGCACCAGCACGCCTCGCGGCGCGACCTGTCCGAGCCGCTCGCCCGGCTTACCCGCGAGCGCGGGCGGACGCCTGGCCGGAGGATCGGAGTCGAGCTGCGTCGCGCCGGTGACGCCCACGCCGCCCGCGACGGCCGCCGCCGAGACGACCGCGGCGGCCTTCAGGGCGGCGCCGCCGGCGAGGAGGCCCCCGCCCGCGGCGGTCGAGCCCGCTCCGGCGCCGAGCGCTCCCATGCCGGCGCCGGCGCCCACCGGAAGCGCCGCTGCCGCGGCGCTTCCCTCCATGCCCTTGAACACCGAGAGCGACAGCGGGATCGGGACGAGCATGAGCCCTTTGAGCGCCCGCCGGTGACGCTGCTGCACGCCGGCGAAGCTGGCGCAGTCGGGGCACTCGCCGAGGTGGTCGCGTAGCCGGCGGCGCTCCTTGCGGCCGAGCCGGCCGTCCGCGGCCCGCGACACCGCGAGCTGGGCCTGCGTGCACGTGAGCCGGTGCTCGAGCTCCTCCGCCAGCGAGCGCCGGGCCCTGAAGAGCAGGGTCTCGAGCGCGGACGTCGTGACGCCGAGGATCTCCGCGATCTCGCTGTAGGAACGGCCCTCGAACTCGCGGAGGACGATCGCCTGCCGCTGCTGCGGTGGGATCTTGGAGAGCGCGGCGAGCAGCTCGCCGACCGTCGGCCCGTCGTCGTCGTCCTCGTCCGAGGGGCCCGCGAGGCGCTCGTCGAGCTCGACGTGGCGGGGTCGGCCGTGCTCCTGGCGGAAGCGCTGCTTGATGGCGTTGCTCGCGATGGTGAGGAGCCAGTTCGCCGGCTTGCGCGGCCGCACGCCTTGCTCGAGCGACCTGTAGGCGTTCAGGAAGGTCGTCTGCGTGACGTCCTCGGCGTCCGCGCGATTGCCGAGGACGGCGTACGCGTACCGGTAGACCTCCGCGCCGTGCTTGCGGTAGAGGTCGTCGAGCGCGCGCGCCGCGACGGGGCCGGACTCGATGACGGCCATGACCGAAAGGTCGTGGACCGCGGAGGCGCCCGCAACCCACTACACACAGTCTTAACATTGGAGCGCGCAAGAACCGAGGCCGCGACGCGTCTCCCCGGTGTCGGCACCACTCACGTCCCCCCTACCGGAGACCACGTGAAGAAGCTCGTCGCGATCGTCGCAGCGTTCTGCCTCTCCGTCCCGGCGGCCTATGCGGTCCCGCCGGCGGGGAAGGGCAAGCCGGAGAAGCCCGCGAAGGCTCTGGCGGCGAACGGGAGCTCGGCCGAGAAGAACGCGGCCAAGAAGTGCAAGGCCGAGCGGGCGAGGATGGGCGTCGACGCGTTCAGGGAGGAGTACGGCACGAACGCGAACGGCGCGAACGCCTTCGGGAAGTGCGTGGCCGAGCACGCGAAAGGACAGCGGGGCTCGTCGTCCTGAGCCACGCCAGGCTCCGCAACAGTTGGCGGCACCTGTTGCGGCGGTAGGGGGAAGAGACGAAGGAGGTCGAAAGGCCTCCTTCGTCGGTTGCGGGGAACGGCGTCAGCGGGGTCAGACCCCGATCGTGCCTTCCGCATGCGCGGGCAGGACGATGGGGTCAGACCCTACGGGTCTGAACCGGCAGCCGCGCTTCAAACGGAGCGGTCGGGTCCCACGGGTCTGACCCTGGACCCCCGCACGCCGAAGGGCGGGGTCAGACCCATGGGTTCTGGCCCCGCACGCACGCGCTCGTCAAGATCCTGCGCAAGCCGCTCCTCCACCGCCGCGCGCAGCCGACGACGAGCAGCTTCCGGCTCGTCCGCGAAGAGCTCGAGCGCCCGTGCGGTGTCGACGACGGCCGACGCAGAAGCGAGGCCGACCGTAGCGGCGTAGCTGCTCCACCGCCAGTCCTCGGGCTGTCTTACGAGCCCGGCACGAACCGGATTCAGGGCTACGTAGACGAGCGCGGCCAGGAGATGCTCGTCGCAGCGGATACGCTGCGAGTAGAACCGCCCGCCGAACACGTGACCTCTCCGCGCGTGGCGGTAGTTGAAGTCCTGGGCATACGACCCCTGGAACCACTTCATCCCCAAGCCGAGGTTCGGCTCGGGGGTCTGCAGGAGCAGGTGGAGGTGCGTATCGAGCAGGCAGTACGCGAGACATCCCCAGCCGTGCATGCTCACGCTCCGGGCGAGACGTCGCAGCAGCGCTCGTCGATCGCGGTCGTCGGCGACGATCGGCGACCCTGCGTTGCCCTGCGCGACCACATGATGGTACGCGCCCGGAGCTTCCTCTCTCGGCTTCCGCGCCATCCAGCAAGGATCGCTATGGACGCGAAGGCATGCCAGTCGCTCTTTCGGCCACGGGCCCTGGGGAGGGGTCAGACCCGTGGGGTCTGACCCCGA
>Ga0073934_10009079_pt1 | contig 12912 bp, 10 predicted proteins | sample LarsenN4metaG_FD_76834 | JGI IMG/M metagenome (GOLD analysis project Ga0073934, IMG submission 76834) | Hot spring sediment bacterial and archeal communities from British Columbia, Canada, to study Microbial Dark Matter (Phase II) - Larsen... ...
ACTTCGGTTGGTATGGTCAGTAACTCATTGCCATGTAGAAAGAGTTTTTCAAGTGATTTGAGTCGGCGCAGCGACTCCGGCAGAGCTGTGAGTTGGTTATCAGAAAGATTAAGCTCGCGAAGCTGCGTCAACTGGCCGAGCGATTCCGGCAGCGTCGTGAGTTGGTTGAAATCGAGATTAAGCTCCCGAAGCTGCGTCAACTGGCCGAGCCACTCCGGCAACGTCATGAGTTGGTTGTTATGGAGATCGAGCTTCTGAAGCTGTGTCAATTGGCCGATGGCCTCCGGCAACTCCGTCAAGCCAAGTCCGGACAAATCTAATTCAGTCGCGCCAGTCTCGCGGGCCTGTTCAATTCGAGCTAAGGCTTCAGAGAATGGATCGGCGTTCGGTTTATTTTCGCGCGGGGGTTTTCTGCTCATGGTTGTTTATTACAATGTGAGAGTTTACGGGAAAAGCTTTTCAAGTTCTTTGAGAAACGTCGCGACGTTAACAAGGCGAACGCCTTGATAGGATTTGCGGGGAAAATGCTTTAAGTTTTTCGTGACAAGAAAACCAGCGCTGCCAGCAATGGCCGTTTCCAAAAATTTGTCGTCATCGGGATCTTTGCAGACATGAAGGGTATCGGTAATTTGAACCGGAATGGAGCGTTTCTGCAAGAGATGCAGGAAAATTTGCAAACTGACCGGAGAAACTTTCTGTGATGCTGACAAGACACCCTGATATTCATCAAGAGTTTGAGGTGAGTTAACCCACTCAAACTGCTTTTGAAAGAAACGTTGCAAAATCTTAAAAGCAGCGCCTTTGGGATTTGCCAACGCTGCAAAAACAATATTCGTATCAACGACGACTTTCAAGTTTTCCCCCATTCCTGCGTTTGTTGTGGCGGTAGGCGGCTATGTACGCATCAATCTCTTTTGCTGTCACGCCACCGGCATTTTTAATCTCATTCTGGATTTGCTCGACAATTTGTTCAAGACGAATCATATCCAACTCGTCTTCAGAAAGCAGGGATTTGAGCGCCTGTTCAAAAGCCAATGACTCATCTCCCTGAAACTTCTGCAACGAGATTTTTTTAAAACGCTCGGCAAGATTATTATCAACTTTAAGAACCAGTTCAGTCATGGCTTTATCTCCAGTAACAACAAAGTTTCGTTAATATACCCGTGAAACGTGAGTGGTTGGCATAATAAAATAACAATCTCACTGGACAATTTCAATACAAAAATTGCTACTCATGCTCCCGCAAAATCTCCAGCGCCGCCAATCTGCCCGGCGCGCCGGTGATGCCGCCGCCGGGATGGGTGCCGGAGCCGCATTGGTAGTAATGGCGAATCGGCGTGCGATAGTTGGCGTAACCGGCAGCGGGCCGCAGGAAAAATAATTGCGACAGCGACAGCTCGCCTTGAAAAATGTTGCCCTGCGAGAGGCCGATGGTTTGCTCGATATCCCACGGCGTCATCACCTGGCGATGCAGAATGATGTTTTTGAGATTCGGAATGTATTCGGACAGCGTCTCGACGACGGCATCACCGAGGGCGTCGCGCTTCTGCTCCCACGTGCCTTCGCGCAGTTGATACGGCGCGTATTGCACGAAACACGACATCACGTGCTTGCCGGGAGGGGCCATGTCGGGATCGATCATCGACGGCAAAATAATGTCGATGTAAGGCTTTTGCGAGAAATTGCCGTATTTGGCGTCGTCATACGCGCGCTCGAGATAATCGAGGCTCGGGCTGATGGAAAACGCGCCGCGCAAGTGCGGACCGTCGCCGGGCATGCAAGCCCAATTCGGCAGCGCCTCCAACGCCAAATTCACTTTCGCCGATGAGCCGCGAATGTTGAAGTTGCGAATCGATGATACAAAATCGCCCGGCAGGAGGGAGGCGTCAAGCAATTTGAGAAAAGTGAGCTTGGGATCGAGGCTGGAGACGACAACCTTGCCATAAAATTCGTCGCCGTTTTCCAGGGCGACGCCGGCAGCGGTTTTATTTTTAACGATCACTTTCGCAACCGGCGCTTGGCAGCGAATCTCCGCGCCAAGTTCTTGCGCCGCGCTGGCAATCGCGTCGGCAAGGCCGCCGGTGCCACCTTTGGCAAAGCCCCACGCGCGAAAACTCCCGTCGATTTCGCCCATATAATGATGAAGCAACACATACGCCGTGCCGGGAGATCGCGGCCCGAGAAAAGTGCCGATGATGCCGCTCGATGAAAGTGTTGCTTTCAGAACTTCCGTCTCAAACCATTCTTCCAAAAAATCGGCGGAACTCATCGTCATCAGTTTGGTCAAGGTATAAATATTTTCTTCGCCCAAGCCGAGAATGTGCTTGCCGAGATTGGCGAGCCCGAGCCAATCTTTCGGATTGAGCGTGGTCGGATCGGGCGGGATGATGCCGAGCATGTATTTCACCGCCTTCGCCATAAAATACATCGTGCGGCCATATTCATCATACGCTTCCGCATCGCGCGGCGAATGCCGCGCAATATCGCGCAGCGTGCGGAAATGATCCCAATCGCGATAGAGATAGTTGCCGTTGGGCATCGGCGTGAGCGTGCTCGGCAGCGGCAGAATCGTCAGGCCGTGCCGCGGCAAATCGAGATTGCGGATGATTTCGGGGCGGAACAAACTCACGACGTAGGAGAAGACGGAGAATTTGAAGCCGGGAAAAATTTCTTCCGTCACTGAAGCGCCGCCGAGGAGATGGCGTTTTTCGAGGACGAGGACTTTTTTGCCGGCCTTGGCTAAATAAGCCGCCGCGACGAGACCGTTGTGGCCAGCGCCGATGATGATGGCGTCATAAGTTTTGGGCATGTTTTATTATGGTTTAATAAGTACAAAGTCATTGCGAGGCGCTGTTTGCCGAAGCAATCTGTGGGGATGCACCCCCAAAGATGGCTTCGCTGGGAAGCGCTCGCCATGACTATTTTTTTGCCAACTACGCTTTCTTCCTTGCCGGATCAAAAAACGGCGTCTTGACGATCTTCGCCGGCGCGTGATGGCGGGCAAATTCGACGGTGATTTCCATCTCGACCGGCGTGCCGAGGGCGGCGTATTGGCTCTCGACGGTGCCGATGGCGATGAACTTTTTCAGAATGGGTGAGAAGGCGCTGCTCGTCGCCTGGCCGATCTGTTTGCCGTTTTTGAAAATCGGCACGGCGAGGCGTGAGGCGCGGCCGGCGACTTGTGGAGGAAGATCGGCAGCGGCATACAAAGCTTCGAGTGCGTCCCAATTCATTTCGAGGCCGACGAATTTCCATTTCGGGCCGCGCTGTTTTTCCGCCAACAACGCTTTGCGGCCAACAAAATCGCCTTTGTCAAATTTAACGGCCCATTCCAAACCGGCTTCGAGCGGCGAGGATTTGCGGGCTTCGGTGATGGCTTTTTGGCTCGAAACATAATCGATATCGCCGAGCAGCAGCGCCGCTTCGACGCGGGCGATATCCATCGCCACCATGCCGGCGGGGAAAATGCCGTAGCCTTTGCCTTTTTCCATTAAAACATCCCACAACGTTTCCGCATGTTGAGGGCTGACCCACAGCTCGTAGCCGAGATCGCCGGTGTAACCGGTGCGCGTGATGGTCACAGGAAATTCTCCAATTTGGCCGTGCGTCAACCGGAAAAATTTTAGGCTCGCGATGTCTGTTCCGGTGACGACCTGCCGCAAAATCTCGCGCGACTTCGGACCTTGGACTGACAAAGCGGCAAGATCGGCCGATACATCAACGACATTGACATTTAACCCGAAGCCGCAATCTTGAAACCAGCGGAGATTCGGGTCGGCGGAGGTGAGGCGAAAATGATTTTCGGACAAGCGCGCAACCGTGCCGTCGTCAACCATCTTGCCGTGCTCGTCGCACCACGGCGTATACATGACCTGGCCGATGGCGCATTTCTTGGCGTCGCGCGTGATGATGCGGTCGACGAGCCGCGCCGCCTCCGGGCCGCTGATTTCATATTTAAACAGTGGCGTGACGTCAATCAGCGCGGCGGCGTTGCGAATGGCGTAATACTCGCGCTCGTGCGACATTTCATAAACACTGACCGACAAATAACCGGCCCAGTTGCGCCAATCGTAACTTTGGCACAACGGCGCCATGCGGGAATAAAAGGGGGTGGGAAGAGGCATAAAAGGCTTTGGATTAAAAAATTGAAATCCGCGCAATCCGTGAAATCTGTTGTTGAAATCCGTTGTTTAATTTAATCGAAAAAATCGCAAAGGCAAGCCCGGCGGCAGATTTTTTTCATAAAAAAACTTGACACTGACGAAAATTTTCTTACTATCAATGTATTGCAAACTCAGGGCAAAATTTAAATAAAGGGCCATCTCACCGACTCATTTAATGCAGGAAGGAGTTAACATGTGTCATCGCCATGTCGCCGCCGCGCTGTTAGGTGTGGTTTTACTGGCCGTTTTTTCGGTTCTGTCGCTTAAACAATCTAATTTTCCGGCGGGCCGGAACGGAGTTGACGGATCGCTTTCCAAGTACGAAGAAAACGAGGGGGAAGAAATGGACAGCCCGGAATTATTCGCGGAATTTCATCACGGTATTCGCACCCGCGAGGGCGAAGCCGGGCCGTCTTATCCGATGAATTATCAGATTACCGAACTGCTCAAAGCCAAAGGCGTGACCTCGACTTTGGCGCTCAGCAAAGCCAGCGGCGCGAAAAAATTGAACTGGCTCGAGCGCGGTCCGGGCAACGTGGCCGGGCGAACGCGGAGCATCATTGTCGATCCGGCTGATCCGACGAACAACACGTGGATTGTCGGCTCGGTCGGCGGCGGTGTGTGGAAGACGACGGACGCCGGCAAAACCTGGCAGGAGATGACGGCCGGGTTGACGAATCTGGCGACGAGCGCTCTGGCGATGGCCGCGTCGAATCCGAACGTGATTTATGCCGGCACCGGCGAGGGTTTTGCCAATGTTGACCAAATTAGCGGCAACGGCGTTTGGAAATCGACGGATCGCGGCAAAACCTGGCAGCAGCTCGCCAGCACGATCAATAATGATTTTCGCAATATCACCCGCGTGATTGTCGACCCCAAAAATGAAAATGTGGTTTTGGTTTCGACGGTTACCGGCTTCAACGGTGAGGGGCGAAACGGTATTTTTCGGAGCACGGATGGCGGCCAAAACTGGACGCAGGTCTATGATAGCGGCACGCAAAGAGTTCAGCAAATTTTGGCCAATCCGAAAAATTTCAATACCCAATTCGCTACGATTAATCAGAGGGGTGTGATTAAATCCGTCGATGGCGGAAAAACCTGGCCCGTGTCTTCAGCGGGTGTGAGTGGCGCCCGGTTTGAGCTGGCGATCGCGCCAAGCGACACCAACCGGCTTTTCATTTCAGCCGAAGGTGCGAGCGGCGCGGTGGCGGCGCTTTATCTCTCGGATGATGGCGGCGCGACTTGGGCGGCGGCCAAACTTGACCCGCCGGATGCCACAGCGGTGGACTTTCTCGGGGGACAGGGTTGGTACGACAACACCATTGCGGTTGATCCGTACGACAAAGAAACTGTTTATGCCGGCGGCGTTTCAATTTTTAAATTTGTGGTCAAGCCCGGCGCTTCGCAAAACGAGCGCGTGCTGCTTGGAATTGATTATGTCAACACGGCTTCCTTTTTCACTTTGGTGAATATCACCGGCTCGATCAGTGGCGTCGTGGCCAGTGGCAGCGGTTATGTTCCGGCAAGCGATCAGGTCACGGTTGAGCTGCGTTTCGGGCCGGGCAAAACGCAAAAGGCTTATCGCTTCACAGTGCCGGCGGGCGCCACGAGCGGCGTGCCGGACGCGAGTTACACCTATCGAGATTATATCGATGTTCCATTTGAAGTTTGGGATGTGGATAACAATCGCCAGCTTATGGTGGCGTTTCGCGATCAGCTTGCCGACGGCCAGTTCAATATGGAAATCCAAACTTCCGAGCGTTCGCGCGAATATATTTTACCGCAGTTGGTGCCATATTCAACAACGCCCTCTCCCGACATCGCCAAAAATGGCGGACAGGCGTTCAAGCGCTTGTATCTGATCTGGCCGGTTTTGCCGGCCGGAGCGACTTGGAATCCCGCCAGTCTGCCCAATTCCGTGTTTCGCGTGCGCTGGGGAAATATCAGCACCAAAACCGTGACGCGGACGATCTTTCAGGATAGTTACCAACAGTTCGGCGGCTCAAATAAAGGCGTCCATCCCGATCACCACAATCTGCTGTTCATTCCGACCGACGCGGCGCAAAAGAAATTCCGGCTTATCAATGCCAACGATGGCGGCTTGTCTTTTTCCGATGACGGCGGCGCGACGTTTTCGCAAACCGGCTACTCGTTTAATACAAGCCTTCCAGCTACGCTACGCGGCTACAATACCTCCCAATTTTACGGCCTCGACAAAATGAATGGCGCCGATCGCTACATCGGCGGCACGCAGGACAACGGTTCATTTGTTTCCCCGAATAATCCCGATGCGAAAAGCGAGTGGGTGCGCGCGCCCAGCGGCGACGGCTTCGAGGCGGTTTGGCATTATCGCGATTCGCAAAAACTTTTGCAGTCGGCGCAATTCAATTCCATTCGCCGCAGTTTGAATGGCGGCGTCACCTGGAGCACGGTTTCACCGCCGGATAATACCAGCGCCAATGCGCCTTTCTTTACCAAAATCGCCAAATCCAAACAAGATCCGGAGTTGGTTTTTGCCAGCGGCTCTTCCGGAATCTGGCGCTCCGACAACTTTGCCTCGAGTTGGACGTTGACGCGGATGCCAACCGGCTTTGTCGGCAACAGCAGTTTTTCGCAGGTTGAAATTTCCCTGGCTTCGCCGGATGTCGTCTGGGCCGGCCGTTCGATGAGCACGACCACACCGCTCTTTGTGTCAACGGATGGCGGCGTCACGTTTACCCGTACGCAAACCTACACCCAAAATTTAGGGGCGCTGACCGGCATTGCCACGCATCCGACCGACGAGAAAACCGCGTATGCGTTGTTCTCATTTGCGCGTTTGCCCAAAATTTTACGCACAACGAATTTGGGCCAAACTTGGGAAGACCTCTCCGGTTTTGGTACCAATCCGACCAGCTCCAACGGCTTTCCGGACGTGGCGACGTTCAGTTTGCTGGTCATGCCGTATGATACCAACATTCTTTGGGCCGGAACCGAGATCGGCATTTTTGAATCCACCGACGGCGGCAAAAACTGGAAGTATGCCGATAATGGCCTGCCACCGGTTGCGGTTTGGGAAATGGTGATCGTGAATGATGAAGTGGTGGTGGCTACGCACGGTCGCGGCATCTGGTCGGTGAGCTTGCCGCAATTGGCCGGTTATGAACCGCCCGCGGCAGTTTTGGCTCCACGGCTGAAGGATATCAGCGGCGGTTTGGGCGGCGTTGTCGCGGCTACCTTTGGCTTGAGTTCGCCTTACGATTCAAGCCTTGTTGTGGTGGATGGCGCGAAAGTTCTGCGCCTGCCGGCTAACCAGGCCGCCAAAGACACCTCGGTGCAAGTGATCGTTCCGGTTACCGCGCCAAAGACGGCCAATGTGTCGCTGCTGTCGTATCGCGCCGGAAAAAGCTATAGCTCAGGCGTCGGCACCATACCGTTGCTGCCGCTGCAACAGGCGTCTATTAAATACAGCAATAATTTCAATAACCCCACCCAAGCGGCCAACGATTTTGCCGTCGACGGCCTCAATTTTGATTCGCCGGATATTTTTACCACCGGCGTTTTGAACTCGCCGCATCCGTACCTGGTTAATAAAAACCATACGGCCATTCTTTTGAAGCCCATTATCGTGGCTTCGGCGAATGCCATCTTGCAATATGACGACATCGCCATCGTGCAGCCGGCGCAAGATTACGTCGCCGTCGAAGCCACGGCGGATTTTGGAAAAACCTGGAAAGCACTGCGACCGAACTACGATGCCACCGCCGATTCCAGATGGCTTACGGCATATAACAACAATCAAGCCGGCCTGGAATCGATGTTCAAGAAACAGGAAATCAACCTGCTGAATACTTTCGCCGCCGGAGAAAAAATCGTCATCCGGTTCCGATTATTCTCGAATGCGCAAACTGTGTCGTGGGGCTGGGCCATTGATAATTTGCTCATTCAGGATAAAGTCACAGCCGTCGCAGCCGAAACGCCGCCGGTTCCGCTCGTCTTCGATCTCGCGCAAAATTATCCGAATCCATTTTCGCAGATCCCGCGCTTCGCGGGAAATCCCAGCACGACGATCAAATATGCGCTGCCGAAGCCTTCCGACGTGCAATTGATCGTTTACAATGCGTTCGGCCAAAAAGTGCGCACGCTCGTGGACGAGCTCAAGCAAGCGCCTGGAAATTATCAAGTCGTTTGGAATGGAACCAACGACGCCGGCAAACCCGTTGCGACTGGCGTCTATTTCTACAAGATCGCCGCGACGGATTATGTACGAACGTTGAAAATGTTGTTCGTCAAGTAAAAAAGTAAAGCGTAATTCGTAATGCGTAAATTTACGTTTTTACGAATTACGTTTTTACGAATCACGTTTTACGAATCACGTTTTAAAACTTTGCCAATTCTTTGAACCAACCGACAGAAACTACTTACGTCGAACGCATCGTCGCCCTCGCCGGCGTCATCGTCTTCGCGGCCTTTTTGTACAGCATCCGCGAAATTTTGACGCCGTTTGTAGGCTTTGTCGCGCTGGCGGTTTTTTATTTAACCATGCGAGAACGGCCCGCTGCCAAACCCATTTTCGTCGTCGGCCTCACACTGATGGCGATTTGGGTTTATCAACAACTGGCCGGCGTCTTGGGGCCGTTTTTATTTTCCATTGCGATGGCGTACTTGCTCAACCCGCTCGTCAGTTGGCTGGAAAAACGCCGCCTCAAACGAACGCTCGCAAGTTTGCTGGTTTTGCTGGTTTTCATGTTGGTGCTGGCGACGCTCGGCATTTTTCTCGTGCCGCAGTTGATTCAAGAAATCGGCGATCTCATTGATCAAACCGTCACGGCGCTGCCGCAGGTTAAAGATTGGATTCAGAACACCATCGTCACCCTCCTCGCACGTTTTCCCATCGACATTCAAAAATTAGAAAATGCGCTTTTGGAAGATTTGCCGGGCAAGCTGCAAGCGGTTCTCGGAACCGTGCTGCGCGGCGCCCTCAATTTCACCGCGACCACTTCCGCGGTGTTGGGGCAATTGCTCAATGTCATTTTGATTCCGGTTTTGACGTTTTACTTTCTCAACGACGGCGAAAAGCTTTGGGAGCAATTCGTCCTGCGCCTTTTTCCCGAAAAACGCCGCGCGACGATTCAAAGCAAAGTGCACATCGCCGACGAGTTGATGAGCGGCTTCCTGCGCGGCCAATTGACCGTCATGACGATTGTCGGCATCATGACCGGAATCGGCATGTCGCTCGTTGGCGTTCCTTATGCCTTATTTGTCGGTTTGATGACCGGCCTGCTCAACATCATTCCGTATGTCGGACTCTTAATCAGCTTGATTTTGACTTTGGTGGTTGCCCTGTTTACGGCCAATCCGGTTGCAACGATGATCAAAGCCGCCATCGTTTTCGCCATCGTGCAGGGCGTGGAAGGCTCCGTCATTTCCCCCAAGATCGTCGGCCAAAAAGTCGGCCTGCATCCGATGATCGTCATCTTGAGCGTGCTCGTCGGCGCGCAGTTCTTTGGCTTTTGGGGTTTGCTGCTCGCCGTTCCGGTCGCCGCCATCATCAATGTTTTTGTCAATCAGCCCAAAACGCAAGATCAGGCGCCGATGGCGGAAACGCCAACTTGAGCGCTGCTTGAGAAAATTGAATTGACTGCAACTGTTTAAATTCGTATATTTTAGCGCCCGTATTTTCGCGGGCGCTTTGTGTTTTTAGGCGGAAGGCGGAATAAAGTAAACAAATTATCCGCTGAATCGGCTCAATCCGCTTACTGATTTTTTGGTAAACTGATTGAGCGGATTAAACTGATCAAAGCTTTTCTGCGCGGCGCATTTGCCGTGTCGTACTAAATCTGAAAGATTGTTTTGAAAATTATCGCCATTGACAAAGCCAGCACCGGCCTCGATCTCGGCCTTTGCCCCGGCGACGAAGTTCTGCGCATCAACGGCGAAAGCGTCCGTGATATTCTCGATTATCGTTTTCTCACCGCCGACGACACGATAGAAATGGAAGTGCGCCGCGGCGACGAGCAGATTATTTTTGATATTGAAAAAGCCCCGGATGACAGCCTCGGCCTGAACTTCGCGCCGCTCAAAATCCGACGCTGCGGCAACGATTGCATTTTTTGCTTCGTCGATCAAAACCCGGCCGGCATGCGCTCGACGATGTATTTTCGTGATGAAGATTTTCGGCTCTCATTTCTATCAGGACATTACGTCACGCTCAGCAACATGTCCCGCGCCGATTTGGAGCGCATCGTGCGCCAACGCTTGACGCCACTTTATATCTCCGTCCACGCCACCGAGCCGGCGATGCGAAAATTTCTGCTCGGCATCAAATTTGACGACCGCTTGTTGGAGAAATTCGATTATCTCACGCAAAACGGCATCGAGCTGCACACGCAAATCGTTCTCTGCCCTGAGCTGAATGACGGCGAGGTGTTGCGAAAAACTTTGTCGGATCTGGCGCGTTATCATCCGCATGTCCGCAGCGTCGCCGTGGTGCCCGTGGGACTCACCCAACATCGCGACGGCTTGACGCCGATCAAACCGGTGACGAAAGAATACGCCCAAAGCTTTCTGCGTCTTGCCGACGCCTACGCCGCCGAATTTCGTCAACGCCTCGGCACGCATTTCGTTTACCCCTCCGACGAATTTTATATCATGGCCGGAGAACCGATCCCGCCGGCGAGCCGTTACGATGCCTTCGAGCAAATGGAAAACGGCGTCGGCATGTTGCGCGATTTGATGGATGATTTTAATGAAAGGCAAATCAAACGCCTGCCCAAACGTTTGCCGAAGCCAACGAAAGTCACCCTCGTGACCGCGACGTTGGCCGGCGGCTTTCTCGCGGAAAATATTTTGCCGCGCCTGCAACAAATCAGAAACTTTACGCCGGAACTGGTGGCCGTCGTCAACAAATTCTACGGCGACACCATCCGCGTGACCGGCTTGCTCACCGGCCAGGATATTTTTGCAGCATTGAAAGATCGCGACCTCGGCGCGGTCGTTTTCCTGCCGAAAAATTGTTTGAACGACAAGCAGATTTTCCTCGATGATAGGAAGTTAAGCGAGCTGCAAGAGAAACTTGGTGTTCCGGTCGTGCCGCTGAAGAATGATTTCAGTGGGATTTCCGAGTTTTTGAGGTTTGGGAGAATTTCGGCTTTTGAGACAGCAAAAGCTTTGGAAGTTGAATGCGATCTTCAAAATTAACCCTATTAAAACGAGGCCGTTATGGAAACTAAAAATTCGACCATCGAACAGGTTTTGGAAACAATCGATGATTTCGCGCCCGACGAGCTTGATCTTATTGAGAAGCGCCTCGCTTCGGCTCGCGAGAAGAAAAATGGCGGTGCACGAGTTCCGGCTTTGCCAGCGGCCACTCGTGATATTTTTGCCATTACGTTTGATGAATATCTGGCCATGTCGGATGAAGAGCGTGACGAAATTCAGCTCGAGGCTTATAAAAACTATTTAGGTTGGATTGATCAAACACTAAATCAGCACAACGCCAAATGGATACTGGTTTGTGGCGAGAAAGTCATCGAATCCGGCCCGACTTGGCGAAATTATCCAACGGATGAAAAATTGCAGGCGATTGGCGAGCAATATGGCTTGATCCCCTTTGTCTTTGCGGCTGCCCCGATGATTGAGGAATCGGATTGGGCGCGCCTTTCTGACAACGACTTTTATCCAAGCCTTCCAATCGTTGTTGCTGCTAAGGAACAGTCTCCGCATGATCTCGTTGACAATGGTTTGGCAATCGAAGCTGATTTTGATACCGGTTCACCAGATGTGCTGCTGAATTATGAACGATTACTGAAACAGGGCATCGTTAAACGCCAGCGGCTCGTTCGTTTCAATACCCGCTTTCATTTGGGATATCATTTTCACTACTACCCTCACCCAGTTTTGGTAGGAGTTATCACCGAAGGCGGTAAAATGATTTCTGGAATTATCAATGTGCTTTGCGTGCGCAATTGGGCAAAAAGTTCCTTTCGTTTGCCAAATCCCACTCGCCAGGCTTTAGTTGGTCGGAACACACTCATAAAACTGGAGTTGCAGATTAAATTGGATGGTCGAAGAAGGGTGACTAATGTACTCGACGACTGATCGTCTCAAGAATTTTCATTTTGATCTGGCGAAACTTGAAGTTCTCCGAAGGTTTTATTATATTTGTGTTGTCAGCCGCTTGATCGAGTGGACACAACTGAGAATAACCAACAGTGCGAGGTGTGCTTATGAGAACCTGGACCGTAACTGATGTGAAAGACCGCTTTGCGGAGATTATGCGGGCGTGTTTGCAAGAGCCGCAAATCGTTTATGACCAAAATAAACCGGTCAGCGTCGTTGTTGACATCGACTTTTTTAACCAACTGATGAATCTTCGCGCCCGCCAAGCTCGACCGACCATAGCCAACTTCTGGATGAGTTGAGTGAGATCCACAAGTCTGAACCTGTCGAGATTGAGGCGCCAACCCGCCAAGCTCGACCCAACGCCATGCTCGAGATAGCCGAATGAATTATCTTTATCTGACACTCGCGACGCGAAATACGCGTGATTTCGAGGATTGTGACATTCAGTTGTTCAATCCGTTTGAATAGAAGGGCTTCCTTGTTTTTGAACAAAATTGAGAATTTCTTGAATACCACCGAAGCAAACAAACATCGCAAAGCTAACAACCAGACCGACTTGCCGCAGTTTGGCGAGCGCATCGCGGGAAACATCTATACGTATCGTCCCGGCGCTTATGCGGTCGTGTTCGATGCTGACCAACGCGTG
>Ga0073934_10009080_pt1 | contig 12908 bp, 11 predicted proteins | sample LarsenN4metaG_FD_76834 | JGI IMG/M metagenome (GOLD analysis project Ga0073934, IMG submission 76834) | Hot spring sediment bacterial and archeal communities from British Columbia, Canada, to study Microbial Dark Matter (Phase II) - Larsen... ...
CTCTGAGAGTCTATGACTTTTATATCGCCCATTGGCTGAAGCGGGCTGCTCGGGGACTCATAAGCATTCCAATAGGTGTATTTCATCGGACACTCCTGATTCCCGCTGTTTTGAGCGTGCCGGCGCGCCACATTGAATATGACGCAGGCTTTCTCGCCAGCCGGAAGCTCAGGGGTAGCTACGCTCACTCCCTCGCCCAGTATCTCTAAAGGATCGGAGATACCTTCAGGGCACGGTTTATCCGTGATAAGAAGCGCCAAATATATATTGCTGTCCCCATGATGGTCAATGCCTACCGCATGGCCGAGCTCGTGTACGACGGTTCTGGCAAGCTCAAGAGGCGCATTAAAATACGGACGGTCCCCCAAGCTAAATATTTTGCTCTTGTCTATCTTGACGCCGCCCCACACATCTTTGGGCGGACCGAGTCCGGTAGTTCCGTAGGTTTCCCCCACCCTACCATCCGGCAGCGATGCGTCTACAAGGTTAAGCCCATCCTGTTGGCCGCCAAAAAGCGTTTTTCCGCGCCATTCCTTAGGTCCCCAAAAACTAAGGGTATAGTTTACGATTCGGGCAACGGAGTGAGGCTCACAGATAAGATGCACGCCTATCCCTTTAGAATCAGCCGCCTGCTTCGTGCTGTATTCAAGCCTGAGCGCAAGCTGTGCAAGCTCGGGGTCGGGAGAGTGAACAAAGAGGTCTTTCTGAGTCGGATCGGTACGCACGTACAGGTCATAGCCGCGGTCGTCACAGCCGCCAGCAAAGTTAACGCCCTGGGTCATAAAGCCACGATACTCCTCGAAGGCGGTGAGACCGTCACCCGGCGTTCCATCGCCTTGCGGATATATGTCATCGTCGCGGCCTGTATCACCATTATATCCCCACTCTGTTATGCCGTTTTGCGGCTCGTCCATCCGGTCAGCGATCAGATTATCATTCTCATCCATAGGGACTGTAACGAAGTCTTTTTCCTGCCCTCCCATAACTATGCGAACTGGCTCCCATCCCCCGCATTTCCCCCTGACCTCGGCCTTAAGCCGACCATAGGCGGCGTAGTCCATTGCGGTAACCGTAATGCCCGCGCTCGCGGACTCCTTTGCGGTCGTCACTATCGTATAGGTCGGCTGTTCCCACTCGGTACGGTCTTCATATAACTTTGGATCGAAGATGAGGTCGGAATCTACTTTTAGCAGCTCACCCTCTTTTTTTATCTCGTATTTTCCCTCAAGATGATCGAGTCCGTAGATGCGGAAGAAATAGGGTTCAATTTCGGCGTTGGTGGCAAAACCGGCGAAGCGTGAAACCTCTTCGAGCCTAAAACGAAAGCGCGCGGGGACATTCGAACGTACGGAGAAGGTGATCTGTTTGCCCGGCTCCGGAACAAACTGCCGATACTCACTATCCCGCCCGGTCTTAACCTCCATGATGGCGTCAATCTCCGGGGAGACCCAAACGCTATAGCGGTAACCCGGCTGCTCCTCACTATATGAACAGTCGTCGCGGAGCTTCTCCCATTCGACAACATCAGGGGGAGAGATCACTTGAGGCAGCCAGAAGTAGCCGAAAATAACGCCTGTTTTCTCCTCCTTACAGGTCATTTGCATCTGCTTGTATTGCTCATCGGTGATTGAATCCCCCGGTCCAAGCTCAAGGCTCCCTTTCCCCTCACACTTGGTGCTTATCGTGCCGTAGATGACCCTTGATTCCTTGGCGGTCCACTCGACGTAACGAGAAACAAAGCCTCCATTCCCCTTAAGGTCTCTCTCCTCGACGTAACGAAATTTGATACTGATGTTTTTGTAATGTTCGTTCGCATCTCCCGAGGCAGGATTGATTCTGCCCGGCTTTATGGCAACTTCTTTAAATTCTTCCATCCCAAGCCATACAATTCGGCTGGGCCGTGGCGGTTGCTGAGACGAAGAAGCCGGCGGAGCAAAAAGGGCTACTAACAATCCACACATAAAAAGAAGATAAAAGAAACGATTCACGGCAACTCCCCTTTTCTATAGGCGGCATTGATGGTCTCAGCGCCGTCCTCCGGCCGCAGTACAAACCACACCCAAAGACCATGAGGCTCAAGGAGCACTGCGGGGGCATCTGCAATAACGCCTTTTTCAAGAGAGGCGGCAACTGCATTCATCCCTTCGCTCATCTCCCAAGTGTTTCCATCCGCCGAGACCACGGTACCAAAAAAACCTTTTTTCTCCTGCTGGTTTGACGGATGAGCATAGAAGCCGCGATAACCGCCGCGCCCATCGGACAGAACCCACATTCGGCCCGGGTCGACATCAAGCGTGTTAATAAAGGTCCATCCCGCTACCTGCCACCTTCTACCGTCTGAAGAGGTGACATGCATGAGAGCCTTCGGTTTATCTGTAGAAGTACTGTCAACATACCATAAGTGGAAAACCTCTCCGTCATAAAATGCGGAGGGGGCAATTGTCGTTCCCTTTCTAACCGCCCTGAGAACGGCGCCTTCCTGCCGCCAATTTAATCCGTCTTTGGAAGTGGCGAGGTAGATTGTTGCATAATGGCGACCGGCGAACCAGTCACTGCTTAACGAATACCACATCATATAACGCTCTTCTGCCACACGTAATACGACTACTGTATCCAGTAGTTTACTTCGAGCGGTATCCTCTATAACCAATACGGGTTTTGACGACTTCTCCCACAAAATGCCATCCTGCGAGACCGCATGCCCTATGCCACAGGTGTAATCACTACCTATAAAGTGACAGCCCCGATACCACATTCTGTAGCGACCGCCTTCTTTAATCACTACCGGCGAGCCGACTTTGAAGTCGTCCCATTGATTAAGTTCTCCCCGAACGAGTACTGGATTTCTTTTGTAGAACAACCACTGTCCCGTGGAAGCGGCTTTGATTCGCTCAGCAAACCCTTTCGCTATCTTCTTGGAATCAGTACGCTCCGTCTGGCTTTGTGGCGAAAGGGTTTCGGATTCATCTCCTAAGCTAACGGCTTTCCGCTCCTCGGTAAGTTCTTTAGCCGTCTTATGGGATTCGGGATGGATTGTTTGGCCTTGTGATGAAACAGTCACGGCTACATCTTCTGAACGTGTTATATAAGAACGCAACCCAAAAACAATTGCTACCACGATAAGAAGTGCGACCAGTCGAATTTCCAGGCACTGCCGGCCTGAAAGCGTATACCACTCTGCCCACCGCTTTGCTCTTCGTTCCACCAGCGAAGAAATTTTGGAGTTAAACTCCCAAGAGCGTGTTGGAGAGCGACGCTGCTCTCTCCACAAAAGAAGAAAACGGATCGCGAAAAACAGATCTAAACAGGTCCTCCCCAGATAACGAAACGCTTCCCATGGGAGGCGTACGATGTAGCCAAGAACACGAAGAATTACACGTCCCCACTGCGCAAGTCGTTTTGGTTCGCTTTGCGTCCCGCTATCCATAATAAACGCACTCCCTCTCTACCCAATAGCATTAAGTTGAGCATGGACGTCATTGCGAGCGACTGAAAGGAGCGAAGATTCCGTTTGAGATTCCTCACTATGTTCGGAATGACACGGCGTATCAGATTGCTTCGTCGCTATCGCTATGACATTTTACTCCTTCGCTTAACGTCATTACCCACGCTACCCCTCCTCACTACTGCTTCTTCACTGTTATCTCGACCCTACGGTTTTTCTGCCTGCCCTCAGGGTTGTCGCTTCCGTCGGGATTCGTGTTGGGAGCTACGGGCTTTGCTTCTCCCCAGCCTTTTGTGGTCATCTTTTTATTACTAACTCCACCCTTCTTTACCAGCCAGTCCTTTACAGAAACGGCTCGCCTGTCCGAGAGCCTCAGGTTATAGGAATCAGAACCCTTTGAATCCGTATACCCCTCTATCAATACAGTTGCATTGGAGTATTGTTTTATAACGTCTGCGACCTTTTGAAGCACAGGCTCTGCCGCGGGGCGTATATTCCACTTATCGAAATCAAATAAAATGTCCCCAGAGAGTTCAATCCTTATCTCAGTCTCCGTTTCCTTTACCTCAAGCTCCTGGGTCGCTCCTTTTAAATTTTCGACTCTGAAAATAAGATCCAGAACCCGCATTTCCACGTTTTCTTGGGCTCCTATGACATCCAAAGAAAGTACAGTGAGAATAAATATGCTGGCAATCAACAAGAGGAGGCTCCCTCCTTTTTTCAGCGAGCTAATCAAATTTGACATGATAACCTCCCTAGACTAACACCTAAGACTAACACCTAAATCAACCCCTTTTTATTAAGCGAGGTATAGGACAGCTTAGCCAGAACACATTAAATCAGATTTCCCTACTTGCTAATAGGGACGTCATCCATCGGGATAAAATGAGGAACAGCTACGGTTATCTTTTCTACGCTCTCCGGCGGTGCAGGAAACTTGGCATATAGGTTGGCGCGCGACCCGGGTTGAATTTCCCTCAAACCGCGACTGCATACACATTTGCCCTCAGTATCTCGCAGCACGAGGTATTTCTTTTTACCAACGGCATCAATCAGATTGACCCCGCCTATGCTGCCAAAATCAATGGTCCCATATTTTCCCTCCTCCACAAAGTTGTAGGAGAAATCCAATGGATTACTCGAATCATTAATTATGGCAAACTTTAATGTAAGTGTGCCGCCGCTACTGCGCTTTAGCTCCGTGACCTCCACCCTCGTGTCCGGATATTCACCATCTGTCGTAGCTAGAACCGATGGAGTTTTCACAGCAGGTGTGGAAACAGGGGCAGGCGGTTCAGCTTCTTCAACCTGGGCACCTTCTTCCTGAGCCTTGAGAGAGCTACCAAAAGAAAGGAATACCGCTAAAAAAATAAAAAGAACTCGAAAAAAAGCTCTCATCTGAGTCAAATTGATTCTAGAGTACATTCTAACCTCCTGGCACATTAAAATTTTCCCATATCATAGCAAAAACGGGTTTATCTTGTCAATCAGGGTGTATTTTGCCTAGCTTGAAATACCCCCGGTCGTTACTTCACTGGTATTTCCAGTTGATCTGACATAAAATTACACCGAGCAAATGGAATAGTTCATTTTTTGAAAGGAGGGACTGCTGATGAAGCGCATAAAATTCTTATCCGTGTCTCTAGTGCTAATTTTAAGCTTGTACACTGAATCGATGTCCGAATCTAAAAGTACCGTAGAAGAAAAACTTCAAAATGCTTCCACTGCCTACTCATCCGGCAACTATAGCGAATCGGTGAGATTATTGGAAGAAGCTCTACAGGAGGTAAGATTAAAAGCGCCTCTCGTCATAGAAAACTTTTACCCGATAAGAAGAGAAGCCCCTTATTTCGGCTCATTCGAGCCAAGGGGAAACAACATTTATGAAACCAACGAGGTCCTTTACTTTTACCTTGAGCCAAAAAACATTGTTTTTGTAAAGAAGGGAGAAACGTACATCGGAGGATTTTTCCTTGATTTAAGGTTCAAAAACGATAAGGGTGAAGTGCTTCTCGAACAGAAGAAGTTTCTCGATGCCGAATTTGACTCCAGAAATCCGGTTCACGACCTTTATGCCAATATAACCCTTAACCTGACTGGTGTAGCTCCGGGAACTTACAAAGCAGAGTTTACCGTCAGAGACCAGAACTCAGAGAAGTCGGCCTCGGTTGAAAAAGAGATTATCATTCAGTAGTGGTTCAACATGTTTCCCCAGTATATTTCCACTACCGTCATTCTTGAGCCGCCCTTCGGCTGGCTCAGGGTAGACTCTGCGGCGAAGAATCTAAAAATATAGACTCTTCGCGTTACTCAGAATGACATTTATAAAAGTGAAATCATTCTATTATGATATAACTTGCTAAGGCAATGTCTGTTTGATTAAATCCTGACTATTACAAATTGTCTTCCCCCGATCCTATGAGCCCAAATTTTTGTCTTGCAGATAGGCACCCAGCAACATGCCAATACATCGTTCCCAACTATGTCCTTTCAGAATATCAATTAACTGGATGATAAAACATTATCTATTGATTCAAAAAGCCTAGATATCTCTTCATCAGTGTTGTAGAAATGTGGAGACACCCGGAGGGCTCCGCCCCTCACATTGACGATAACGCCAAGGGACTTCAATTCATCCTTGAGATTGAGTGGGTCAAAATTTCCAGAGATAGAAACAATTCCAGCTCTTTCTTCTCTACTTATTGGAGTCCTAACCTCAAAATCCCTTTTCTTCGCTTCCCTAATGATTAAATCCCCAAGCTCTAGCACCCTGCTCTCGATTTTCTCAATCCCAATCTCCAACAGGAGTTCAACCGAAGCGCCAAGAGCTAAAATGCCCATGACATTGAGCGATCCCTCCTCAAACTTAAGGGTGTTGCCCTTCAGACGAAAATCAATGCGGTCATAATCGGATTCATTTATGATGCTCTTCCAACCGACTAAGGGAGGGTTGATTTTTTCGGCAAGTTCTTTTCTACAATAGAAGACGCCAGTTCCCTCAGGAGCCAATAACCACTTATGCCCGTCGGCCGACAGAAAGTCCACTTTGAAATCCCTGACATCCATTAGTATTACCCCGAGGCTCTGAATAGCGTCAACACAAAATAAGACCCTTTTCTTAGCACATAACTCCCCTACCCTCCTTAAATCGATCTTAAACCCGTTTGAAAACTGCACCGAACTTATGGTTAGTAGCTTTGTCCTGGAATCTATTAATCCTTCTATATCTTCGACCAAAACCCTTGCTCCGCGAGACGGAATCTCCCTGATCTCTACCCCCTTCCTCCTTAAATTGAGCCAGGGATAGACATTCGATGGAAATTCCCTCTCGAAGAAGATCAAATTATCTCCTTCTTTCCAATCTAACCCCTCAGCGATGATTGAAAGTCCATGTGAGGTATTTTTTACGAAAGCTATCTCCTCGGGCTCACAATTTAGGAGCTTAGCACAATTCGTTCTAACTGCACTAACTCTATCCATCCAATCCTGATACTTGAAAACACCAGCCTCCGAAGCCTCTTTCAAAAACCTTTCTACCGTACTTTTTACCCTCAAGGATATCGGAGCTACCCCGGCATGGTCGAGATAAATGTATTTTTTGGTCACAGGAAACTCTTCCCTGTAACACTCTATCCATTTCTCCGTTAAATACCGTTCACTCATTTGAGAAGAAAGCTAACTCAATCTTTTGGAGTAATCAATGGAGAATACAGTTATGGTCCCTGTTGACAAAATTTTAAAATCGTGCAATAGTAAAGCCCTTAATTAGTAATGTCTTAAGGAGGCTTTCGCTTTGAAACGAGGAAAGGTTAAATGGTTTAACAGCTCCAAAGGCTACGGTTTTATCGAAGCAGAGGAGGGAACGACAAAGGATATATTTGTCCACTATAGCGCAATCCAGGGAAAAGGATATAAGAGCCTAACCCAGGGCGAGATAGTCGAGTATGAGATAACGGAAGGACCAAACGGACCGCAGGCATCAAAGGTCATTAAAATACAGCAGAATAAAGCTTCTTAACAAAACTTAGTTAGAAGACTGGGCTATTACTGTAAGCCTTCCCAGTTCTTGGTATTATTTCTGGTTAATAACGGTTTTGTCCGTAGATATAAAACCTGGAGAGGTATTCTGTCTCTATATATTTAGACTAGAAATCAATACCTTGACACTATGATTCTTAACACACAATATTAACATAGGGTGATAACTAGAAGAGATTTTATCAGAATCACTACTGCTGGAGGAATCGGAGTTTTCTCCCTGCCCCTCCTAGGCTCTTACCAGTCCTCCAATTTTTACTTTTGCCAGCTTATTTATCGGGGCGATTGGGACCCCAGACCGAGGGCTTTTAACCGGTTGATGACCTGGCTTGATTTAAGAACCAGTGTAAAAACCTCTTTCGAGCGAAAGACGATAGAGATCATGGATAAGGACCTTTTCCTTTACCCGTTTATTTACATCGCCGGAAGCGATAGTTTCGAACCTTTTACTGAATCGGAAATCAAAAGATTGAGAAAATTCCTCAAGCTAGGAGGGACACTCCTTATAGACGACGTTTCCGGAGAAGAGGATTCACCCTTTGACTCCCAGATACGTGATGAATTCAAGAACATCCTTCCTGAATCCCCCCTCGGCAGGATCCCATTCGAGCACGTAATTTTTAAATCATTTTATCTTCTCAATTCCCCGAGCGGCAGAAAAATAGTCAAGCCCTACATCGAGGGAATCACCTTCAGCGATGAGGATAGGACCTCGGTGATCTATTCAAGAAACGACTTGGGCGGCGCATGGTCTGAAGACGAATTTGGCAAATGGATGTATGAATGTATCCCCGGTGGAGAGGCCCAACGGGAATTGGCTTTCAGGCTGGGGATTAACATCATAATCTACGCCCTGACTGGAAATTATAAAAAGGACCAGATACACACTCCTTTCATAAAGCGAAGAGAAATGAGCCTCTGATTAGCACAAGACAATATAGTTACATTAATTGTCAACTGCGCAACTTTTGTAACTACTTGTGCATTTCCATTCCCATCAAGACAACATCCTAGATTTCGAAGGAGAAAAATTCATTAATTATTTCAGCAAATTGTATTAAACAGCTCCCTTGTCCAATTGGTACAGATATTGCGTTCATCAACCTCAATAAAAATCAAAGTCCTGACGAAAGGGCAAACCATTCGAAAGGATGGGACGCAAAGCCGCAGGCCTAAATCCCATGAGATGCTGTTAGCACTATCTCACGGGAGAAGGCGGCTGGGTTGCCGAATTAGGGTTGACCTCTATATATATAACCACCCTAAACGCATAAAACCCAAAAGGCTAGCCTCCATCCCAAGGTTAGGACTAAAGGAGGAAAGTCATGAAAAAACCAGGAAAAAGATTGACCCTTTTTCTGGTAGTAGCTTTTGTTCTTGGAATCAGCTTTATCGGCAAAGCAGGGGCAAGGGATTCGAATTTTCAAGAATTCAAAGCTCCTCTTGTTAAATGCAGCGAGACTACGATGCTCTGCGGACTCGAAGCGGAGAGTGAACTTCTAGGTGCCGACCCGATAGAAATGACCCAGCAAAGCAGGGTAAGGATCGCTCATCATGGAAAACTTGAGCTGAGGGTGAGGGGTACTGTGCCTAATAAAACCTATGATGTGCTTTTTGTTTATACACCGGGCATGAACAATGTTTGCTCCGAACCCGAACCCACGCCCGAGCCTGACGAGTGTATAGAGGAAGAGTGTCCCCCGGATGATGAAGAACCGCCAATGCCGCCCTCGATTGTAGTTGATAACAGTTCTGAAGGACTCCCTTACTTGGTTTATCTCGGGTCCTTTACGACCGACAGTAAAGGCAGAGGAAGATTTCAGGCTGACGTGTCAGAATTTGGTCCAAGCGATTCGGTTCACGTTTTGATTACCGACCACGACGAAGACACGGAAGAAATTGGGGATGTTCCCCGACAGTTCATCACCGGCTTTATAGTCACGGATTAAATCAGTACACGTTCACCTAGTCTTAATCGCTGACTAACCAGAAAAATTGAGAGGCAGCTCCACAAAAGCTGCCTCTTTTGTCTAATTTCACCATCTTAATGTATAAATCAGCCTGAACTTGCCCAGTCCATGGCGGGATAAAGCAACTTATTTGAAAACGAGGGGATTTTATATTAATCTTTTTATTTCAAATATTTAGATTAAAGGAAGGTAACCGGTAATGGCTCTTACAAACCAGCAAATCAGTCGCTATAGCAGACATCTGATTATGCCCGAGGTCGGGGTTAAAGGGCAAGAAAAGCTTGCTTCGTCCAGCGTGCTCTGTATAGGCGCAGGGGGGCTCGGGTCTCCTCTAGCGCTCTACTTGGCGGCGGCAGGCGTAGGGCGCCTGGGCATAGTGGATTTTGACGTCGTCGATTTCAGTAACCTTCAGAGACAGATACTTCACAGCGAGGCCAAGGTTGGAAAGCTCAAGGTAGAATCGGCAAAGGAAAGGGTTCATGAAATCAACTCCGAAATACAGATTGACACCTACAATACCAGGCTGACTTCAGAAAATGCCCTCGACATAATTAAAAAATACGATGTGGTGGTGGATGGCACTGATAATTTTGCCACACGCTACCTGGTTAATGACTCCTGCGTGCTACTCGGAAAACCCAACGTGTACGGAAGCATATTCCGGTTCGAGGGGCAGGTAAGCGTGTTCGACGCCATGAGAGGACCATGCTATCGCTGCCTCTATCCTGAACCACCTCCTCCCGGAATGGTCCCGAGCTGCGCCGAAGGAGGGGTTCTGGGAATACTTCCGGGGATAATCGGCACCATGCAGGCCGCAGAAGCGATAAAGCTGATCCTGGGAACGGGCAATCCGCTCATTGGAAAACTGCTATTCCTTGACGTGATGGAGATGAAGATCAGGGAGTTGAAACTCCGGAAAGACCCCAACTGCCCCATATGCGGGGAGAATGCCACGATCAAAGGACTCATAGACTATGAGGAATTCTGCGGGCTCGGCCGCGGGGAAGAGGGTATCACCGGAGAGGACCTGGAAATAACGGTAGACGAATTTCACGAGCTTCTAGAGAACGGGAAAGACATTGTTATCCTCGACGTCCGGGAACCGGGCGAGTACGAAATCTGCCGTCTGGAAGGCTCTAAATTGATTCCGCTTAACGAGCTTCACTCCAGGGTAAATGAACTGGATACGGCGGATGAGATAGTCGTACACTGCCATCACGGCGTAAGAAGCCTGAGAGCAACCACATTCTTAAGAAACCTCGGATTCAAGAAGGTGAAAAGCCTTAAAGGCGGAATAGACGAATGGGCCATTAACTACGACCCGCTAATGCCAAGGTATTAGAAGCTGATTTTAAAGAATGCAATTTGAATGGGACAGCAAAAAGCAAAACTGAGATGCTTAAGGAATATGACTTTAGCAAAGGTGTAAGGGGCAAGTATGCAAAACGCTACGCCACATGAACAAATATAGTTGTGCTTTCACCAGATGTGGCCGAGATATTCCCAGATTCAGAATCAGTCAACGAGGCCTTACGCACCTTGGCGAAGATTATTCGACAACAGGCTCGGAGGAAGGCTTCAGGCTGAAGCTTGTGGCGGGTGTGTTGTAACTGAAATGCTATTGAGCCCTTAACTTTATGGGCCTGGCAAAGCATTTCTAGGCACATCACTCTGTTTGTTCCAATATTTTTCCTTCTACTCATTGACTTTGAAAAACGCTTTTAACCATGCTCCTATTCAACCGATGCCACCTGTCCACTCCGTCGGAGTGGCAGTAATGAAGCGGCGTTAGACGCATTCACACTGTCATTGTATACTATGCATTACATTATATTAGAATGATTTGAGTACAGCGCATTGCTGAAACCGTTAAGCGTATCTAAATTAAGCTATAAGCAAAAAGCTGAATTAAGCGAGATTGAGCAACTCGATAATCAATTATTCCAACATTTCAAAAATAAGTTTGTAGTCCAACCCTCTCTTACTCGTTCTCATGTTAGCTTTCAGGCCAATAAAACCAGACCCATTTACCGTTGGTATAAGTACAAAGAGGCTTTCTCTGCTTCTCTGGTAGAACACTTATTACATGAGTATGGAATTACCAAAGGAAAAATCCTGGACCCATTTGCTGGCAGTGGAACAGCCCTATTCGCCGCTAGCAAAATGGGCATAGATGCGGACGGTATTGAACTACTACCCATAGGTCAGCAGATAATCGCCACAAAGAAACTTTTAGAATCGGAGTTTACACATGAGGACTTTGAAAAATTAAAGCGTTGGACTACGCTACGAATTTGGGAACAGTCCCAGACAAAAGTCCCCTTACCAGAATTGCGAATCACTAAAGGGGCTTATCCAGAACAAACAAGAGAAGCTATTGAGAGGTATCTGGGTGCGAGCCAGAAAGAAAATTACCGAGTTCAGGCAGTCTTACATTTCGCTTTACTATGCATCCTAGAGTCGATAAGTTACACCCGCAAAGACGGTCAGTATCTAAGATGGGATTACCGGTCCGGGCGCAGGCAAGGTGCAAAACCTTTTGACAAAGGCGAAATTTCAAACTTCGCACAAGCTATATGCAATAAGATAAACGAGATCGTTATTGACCTAGCATCCTCTACTACCGAATTAGGGCTTTTCTCCGTTAATAATCCTCAAGGGGAAGTTAAACTCTACAATAGCTCATGCCTTGAAGTAATGCCAAACCTGCCTGACAGTACGTATGACGCCATTATTACCTCGCCACCCTACTGTAACCGCTACGATTATACAAGAACCTACGCTTTAGAATTGGCTTTAATTGGGATAAGCGAAAAAGATTTGCTAAATCTTAGACAACAAATGCTTAGTTGTACAGTTGAAAACCGGGCAAAAGATTTGTTAAAAATGAATCCAAAGTGGGCAAAGGCGATATTGGCCGCAGATGAGCAGAAACTCTTACAAGCTATCCTGAAATACTTGAATGATCAAAAAGTCAATGGAACTCTGAATAATAGCGGCATTCCGAGAATGGTTAGAGGTTATTTTTATGAAATGGCATGTGTAATTGCGGAATGCTTGCGTGTTCTAAAATCTAAAGCACCGTTATTTATGGTTAATGACAATGTCAGATATGCTGGTGCAAGTGTTTCAGTTGATATGATACTTTCTGATTTTGCTGAGAAGCTAGGCTTTGATGTTGAAAAAATACTAGTCCTACCGAATGGTAAGGGCAATAGCAGTCAACAAATGGGAGAACATGGACGTGAACCGTTGCGAAAGTGTGTTTACATATGGAGAAAACTCTAATGGCAACGGTCAAGCCCTACCTTGAGCACTTGGCTTCAAGTGATGATCTTGTAACAACCTACGAAGCCATCAGAGCTGGCTTTGTTGCGTTAGCACTCGAAAAAACAGGCGCGCTACGCCGTTTATAGCGCAAGCAAGAGCACTAAAGGTTTCCGCTTCTAAAGCCA